>Ga0247821_10001299_pt1 | contig 13886 bp, 9 predicted proteins | sample 13C_Glycerol_Day_FD_192481 | JGI IMG/M metagenome (GOLD analysis project Ga0247821, IMG submission 192481) | Soil microbial communities from agricultural site in Penn Yan, New York, United States - 13C_Glycerol_Day14 | ecosystem: Environmental > Terrestrial > Soil > Agricultural land | place... | reverse complement strand
TCGTTCGGCAAGACGTATCACGTCACGGGCTGGAAGACCGGCTACGTGATTGCGCCGCCGGCCTTGAGCGCAGAGCTGCGCAAGGTGCACCAGTACGTCAACTTCTGCGGCGTGACGCCGCTGCAGTGCGCACTGGCCGACTTCATGGCCGAGCACCCCGAGCACATCGATGAACTGCCGGCCTTCTACCAGGCCAAGCGTGACCTGTTCTGCGACCTGCTCGAAGGCTCGCGGCTAAGCTTTACCCGCACGGCGGGTACCTATTTCCAACTGGTGGACTATTCGCAGATCCGTCCGGACTTGAACGACGTCGACATGGCCATGTGGCTCACCCGTGAGCACGGTGTCGCGACCATTCCGGTATCGGTGTTCTACCAGCAACCTATCCCCGAGCAACGCCTGGTACGCCTGTGCTTTGCCAAACGTGAGGAGACGCTGCGTCAGGCAGCGGAAAAACTATGCGCGATCTGAGTGCACTGCCCAATCTGAGAGTCGCCCTGGTCCAGACCACCTTGGCCTGGCACGACCGCGAAGCCAACTACGCGCACTTCGAGGTGTTGCTGGACCAGGCTGGCGATGTCGACCTGGTGATCCTGCCGGAGATGTTCACCACTGGGTTTTCCATGGAGTCCGAACGCCTGGCCGAGCCTGAGAACGGCCCGACCTACAAGTGGCTCAAGGCACAGGCCAAGCGGATCGGCGCGGTGATCACCGGCAGCGTGATCGTCCAGGCTGCCGACGGCAGCCACCGCAATCGCCTGCTGTGGGCGCGGCCGGACGGCGAGATCCTGCACTACGACAAGCGCCACCTGTTCCGCATGGCCGGCGAGCACAAGCACTACACCCCGGGCGAGCGCCAGGTGCAGTTCGAGATCAACGGTTGGCGGGTGCGCCCGCTGATCTGCTACGACCTGCGCTTCCCGGTGTGGAGCCGTGATGCCCAGGACACCGACCTGCTGCTGTACACCGCCAACTGGCCGGCGGCGCGTCGCCAGCACTGGAACCGTCTGTTGCCCGCGCGGGGCATCGAGAACCTGTGCTACGTGGCGGCGGTGAACCGGGTGGGCACCGATGGCAAGGGCTTTGCCTATTCCGGCGACAGCCAGGTGCTGGACTTCCAGGGCGAGAGCCTGCTGAGTGCAGGAGAGGCGGACGGGGTGTTCACCGCAGTGTTGAGTGCGGCGGAGCTGGCGGCTTACCGCACGCGCTTCCCGGCCAACCTGGATGCCGATACCTTCGAGCTGAACTGAGTCAGTACCGGCCCTATCGCCGGCAAGCCGGCTCCCACAAGTACAGTGCAAGGCCTGAACCCTGCGTTGTACTTGTGGGAGCCGGCTTGCCGGCGATAGGGCCAGTTCTGACTACATCATTCGACGATCAGTACACATCCCGCCGATACCGCCCATCCTCGATCAGCTGCTGCACTACGGCCTCTCCAAGAATACCCTCGAGCGCCGCATCCACCCCCGCAGCCATCCCTTGCAGGCTGCCGCAGACATACACACAGGCCCCTTCGGCCACCCAGCGCTTGAACTCGTCGGCCTGCTGCAGCAACACATCCTGCACATACACCTTCTCCGCCTGATCCCGCGAAAACGCCAGGTCCAGCCGTGCCAGGTCGCCGCTATCCAGCCAACCCTGCAGCTCTTCGCCACACAGCAAGTCATGTGCCCGGTTGCGTTCACCGAACAGCAACCAGTTGCGCTGTTCGCCGGCACTGATCCGCGCCTTGAGCAAGCTGCGCAGGCCTGCCAGGCCCGTTCCGTTGCCGATCAGGATCACCGGCGCTGCAGCTTCCGGCAGGTGGAAGCCGCTGTTGCGGCGTAGCCGCAGGCTCAGCGTGCCGCCTTGCGGCAGATACTCGGTCAGCCAGCCAGAACCCACGCCCAGGCTGCCGTCGCTGTGGCGCTCCTGGCGCACGATCAGTTCCAGCACGCCATCGCTTGCGATCGAGGCAATGGAGTATTCACGGCTGCCGATTGGCACCAGTGCATCGACCAGCGCTTGCGGCTGCATGCCCACCAGGTGGTCACGGCGCGCGGGCAACTGGCGGCCAGTCAGCGCCTGGGCGAGGGTCTCCTGCAGGCCGTCCACCTGTACCTTGGCATCGGCATCCAACGCCATGCCGCTGAGGAACGCATCGATCCGTGGCTGACCGTTGAGTGGCAGGACTTCCACCAGGTCACCGGCCTCCCAGCTGGCAGGTTGTTCCGGACGCAAGCCGACCCTGTACACCGGCTGGCCCTGGCTGCCCGGGTTGAGCAGCTCGCGGCGGACCAGGCTCCAGCTGCCGAAGCTCGGCGCCTGCCAGGGGGCGATCGGCTTGGCTCCGGTGAGGTGCGCCAGGGCTTGCTGCCAGTGTTGCAGCGCCGCCGGATCGGCGTTGTCCACTTCCACCGGGCTGAACGCACTGCTCGCCCCGCGCTCGCCAAGCCAGGCCTGCAGGCGCCGGGCAAAGCCGCAGAAGTGCGGGTACTGGCGGTCACCCAGGGCAAGCAGGGCATAGCTGAGGTTGTTCAGCGCCCAGGGCTGGCCCAGCACCTTGCGTTCGAAGGCCCGCGCGCTGTCGGGCGCTTCACCGTCGCCAAAGGTGCTGACCACGAACACTGCGCGACGCGCCTGGCGCAGGTCGTCTTCGCCCAACTCGGCCAGGGCACGCACTTGTACTGGCAAGCCGGCAGCCTGCAATTGCCCGGCGCTTTGCCAGGCCAGTTGCTCGGCCAGACCGCTCTGACTGGCGAAACCGATCAGCCAGCTGTCGGCGCCGGCGTTGGCGCTGTCGACGTTGCCACGGGCGGCGCGCACCTGGCGCTTCTTGCGGCGGCGGTCGAGGTACAGCAGCCAGCCGGTGACGAAGAACAGCGGCATGGTCAGGCTGGCGAGGGTGACGATGATGCGCCCGGGCAGCCCGAAGTATTCGCCGACGTGCAGGGCGTAGACGCTCTGCAGCAGCTGGGCCTTGAAGGATTTGTCGGTGTAGCGGTCGTGGCTTTTCACCTGGCCGGTGGCCGGGTCAAGTATTAGGGTGTTGAAGGCGCGAGGGTGCGCTGCGTTGTCTTGCAGGTAGAACAGGTTGGCCGGCTGGCCGCCCACTGGCGGCAAGCGCAGGTTGTAGGTGGCAAGGCCGGGCCCTGCGGCGTCCTTCAGGTTGGCCCAGATGGCGTCATAGTCGACCACCCGCGGCGGCGCGTTCTTGTCGACTTTCTGTGGCCCGTGACGGCCACGGCCTTCACCTCGTTTTTGCTGCTGGCCGGCGGCGGGCGCATCGCCCAGCAGTTTGTTCAAGCCATCGCGGTACCACTCGTAGGACCAGAACAGGCCAGTGAGGGCGAACAGCAGGTAGAACAGCAGGCACCAGGTGCCGGCCACCGCGTGCAGGTCCCAATTGAAGGCACGGCCCTTCTTGGCCCAGTCGAAGGTCAGCCAGGTCCGCCAGTTCAGCGCCTTGCGCGGCCAGCGCAGGTACAGCCCGGAGAGGCAGAAGAAAATCAGCATCAAGGTGCAGGCGCCGGTGATCTGCCGGCCGCTGTCGCCCATGGCCAGGAAGCGGTGCAGTTGCAGCATCAGGTTGAAGAAGCCCTGCCCGGCGACTTCACCCTTGAGCTCGCCGGTATACGGGTCGGCATAGCGCAGCTCGCCCCGGCGCTCGCCGGGGGCAGGGGTGAAGAAGATGCGAGCGGCATTGCCCTCGCGGATATCGACCCACAGCATCGATATCTTGTCCCCTTGCTCGGCCTCGACCCGGCGCACCAGTTCGGCGGGCGGCAGCACGCCTTCGGGGCGCACCTCGACCTTGAGCACATCGGGGTTGAACGCCCGCAGCAGTTCTTCCTGGAACGAGTAGAGCGCCCCGGTGATGCCCATCAAGGCCAGCACCAGGCCAGCGGTGATGCCAAAGAACCAGTGCAATTGGAACAGCGTCTTCTTCACCACATCGATCACCTTGTCTTGCTGCCGCGTGTTAGGCGGGGTGCATTATGCCTTGGTACGCAAAAGCCCCGCTCATGGGAATGAACGGGGCTTGGGGGTGTTGCTTCAGAAGTGGACGGCGGTGGTCAGCATGGTGGTCCGCCCGGCCGCCTGGTTGGCGAAGTGGGTGGAGAATGCCTTGTCGTAGTAGACCTCGTTGGTCAGGTTCTGCACGTTCAGCTGCAGGTCGACGTTCTTGGTCAGCTTGTAGGCGGCCATGGCGTCGTAGCGCACATAACTGTCGACCATGGTGGTGTTGGCCACGCTGCCGTACACATCATCCATGTAGAACGCGCCGCCGCCGATGGTCAGCTTCGGCGTGATCGAGTAAGTGGTCCACACGCTGGCACTGTTGTTCGGGGTGTTCGGCAGCTGGTTGCCGTCGTTGGCCTTGCCCAGCGGGCCGCCGTCGATCTGACGGGCTTCCATGTAGGTGTAGCCGGCGAACACCTGCCACTTGTCGGTGATCTTGCCGCTGGCCGACAGCTCGACGCCCTGCACGCGGGTTTCGCCGACGTTTTCGTAGCTGTCGGTGTCTACCTGGACGCGGGCATTTTCCTTCTCGGTGCGGAACAGCGCAGCGGTCAGGGACAGGCGCTGGTCGAGCAGGTCCCACTTGGTGCCGATCTCGTAGTTGGTGGTTTCCTCTGGCTCCATGTCGCTGCTCAGGAGGTTACCGTTGCGGTCGGTGGTGTTGCCCAGGGGGTTGCCTTCCGTGCCTTCGCCCAGCATCGCACCCGGTGGCGTTGCGGAGGTGGCGTAGGAAACGTAGATGCTGCCGTTGTCTGCGGGTTTCCACACCAGTCCCAGCTGGCCGGTCACGAACTCGCTGGTGTCATCGCCCTTGGAGGCGACGCCCTTGGTGTTCACCACGGTCGCGCCGGAAGCATCGTAGCCACGGTACTGGGTGTCGAAGTGGTCGTAGCGCAGGCCCATGTTCAGCAGCCAGTCAGGCGACAGCTCCAGGGTGTCGAACACGTAGATGGCGCGGGTGTTGCTCTTGGTATCGGTACCCGCGTAGTTGCGCGCGATGCTGCCGTTCCACGGATCGTCCGGGTTCGGGTTGCCCAGCGAGGTGCAGTTGTAGCCGCTGTTGGCGCCGATCAGGCTTGGGTTGCACGTCGAAGGGGTCGAGCCACCGGTATTGGTGTTGACGGTGTACGACGAACGCTTGCTCTCTTCACGGCTCAGCTCGATACCGGTGGAGAAGCTGTTCTTCAGCCCACCCAGGTAGAACTCGCCGAACAGGTCGGTCTGGTTGGTGGTGGTGGAAGTGTTGCCCACACGGGTGTTGGCCCGGCGCCAGACGCTGCCATTGTTGACGTTGCCCTTGCTGTCGTCGGGCTGGGTCAGGATGTAATCCTGCATGCTGTTGCCGTGACGCAGGGTGTTCTTGATGGTCAGCGCGTCGGTCAGGTCGTGCTCGATGGCGAAGGTGGCGATGTCCACGCGGGTCTTGCGGAAGTCGCGATCGGTCAGGCCATAGAAGTTGTCGCTGTCGCCGCCGTCATTGGGCTTGCTCGGGTGCGCCGAGGTGCGCGCGCCGCTGCCGCCAGTCGGGATGGTGTACGGAATGCCCGAATCCGGCAGGTCGTCGCTTTCCAGGTGGTAGTAGTCAAGGTTGACGCGGGTCGGGGTGCCGAGGCCGAAGGCCAGGGACGGGGCGATACCCCAGCGGTCGTAGTTGACCTTGTCACGGCCAGCGACGTTGCTTTCGTGGGTCATCAGGTTGAGACGACCGGCAACGGTGTCGCTGAACTGGTAGTTGCCATCGAAGGTGTAGCGCTGGGTCTGGTCGCTGCCCCAGGTCCAGGCACCGTCCAGCGAGTTGCCCAGGTGGGCGCGCTTGCTCACCAGGTTGATGGTGCCGCCTGCGGCGCCGCGGCCACCGATGGCCGAGTTCGGGCCCTTGGCCACTTCGACCGATTCGATGGCGAAGATTTCGCGGGTTTGCGCGCCGGTGTCGCGCACGCCGTCCAGGTAGGTGTCGCCCTGGGCGTCGAAGCCACGGATGAACGGGCGGTCGCCTTGCGGGTTGCCGCCTTCGCCGGCGCCGAAGGTGATGCCTGGCACGGTGCGCAGGGCGTCCTGCAGGGTCAGGGCGTTGGTGTCCTTGATGACCTGCTGCGGGATCACGGTGATCGAACGCGGGGTGTCCACCAACGGTGCGGTGTACTTCTGCGAGGAGGCTTTCTCGACTTTGTAGTCGGTGCTGGCCTGTTCAGCCTTGCCATTGACGCTGGTGGCGTCGAGGGTGATGGCGCTGCTGGCGGCCGGGTCGGCGGCATAGGCGCCGGAGGCGCTGAGTGCGACGCCAATGGCGGACACGAGCAGACGTGGTGAACTCACTGCAGATGGTACGTTACGCATTGTTATGGACCTTCCCCAAGGTGTGAAGGCCGCGGATCATAGTGTAAGCGATTGTAACTAGCAATTGAGAGTCGTTACCATTCGCTATGAATTTACAATCTTTACAAATTCTCTTTACGTTTTGGGTCGGCTGAAACGTCTTAAGCGCCGAAAGGGCTTGTGCGGTGTAAAAGGGAATAAATATCATTGGCGCCTTTACACTTTCTGACGGTGCCGTCGCCATGCTGCTTCACATTCCCGGTCTGTTCGACAACGACGAACTCGCCCGCATCCGCGAGGCCCTGGAGCAAGCCGACTGGGCGGACGGCAAGGTCACCGCCGGTTACCAGTCGGCCAAGGCCAAGCACAACCTGCAGTTGCCGGAAGGGCATGCGCTGGGCAAGGAAATCGGCAGTGCGCTGATCGACCGGCTGTGGCAAACCCCGCGCTTCATGTCGGCCGCGCTGCCGCACAAGGTGTTCCCGCCGTTGATCAACTGCTACCGCGAGGGTGGCAACTTCGGCTTTCACATCGACAACGCCCTGCGCCAGCCCAAGGGCAGCCCGGAGCGGGTGCGCACCGACCTGTCCTCGACGTTGTTTCTCAGCGACCCGGACAGCTACGACGGTGGCGAGCTGGTGATCCAGGACACCTACGGTATCCAGCAGATCAAGCTGGCCGCCGGCGACCTGGTGCTGTACCCCGGCACGAGTTTGCACAAGGTCAACCCGGTGACTCGCGGCGTGCGTTATGCGGCGTTCTTCTGGACCCAGAGCCTGGTGCGCGAGGACAGCCAGCGGGCGTTGCTGTTCGAGATGGACAATGCCATCCAGCAACTGACCGCCGACGTGCCGGATCACCCCTCGTTGCTGCAGTTGACCGGCACTTACCACAACCTGCTGCGCCGCTGGGCCGAGGTCTGAACCGTGTCTTACCAGTTGCGTCGTGAAGAAGAGGTAAATGTGGCCGGCCTGCGAGCGATGCTCGAACACAGCCCAGGCCAGGCTGCCCAGGCGATCCTTGCGGCGGCCGGGGAGGGCGTGGTCGAGGCGCAGTCGCTGCTCGGGCAGATTTTGCTCGACGGGCGTGGCATCGAAGCGGATGAGGCCGTGGCCCGGCGCTGGTTCGGCATCGCCGCCCAGGGCGGCAGTGCCATGGCGCACAACATGCTCGGGCGTTGCCTGGAGCATGGCTGGGGTGGGGATCAGGATTTGTCGCAGGCCGCCATCCATTATGCGCGTGCGGCCGACGCCGGCCTCGACTGGGGTCTTTACAACCTGGGCAACCTGTTGGCCACGGGGCGTGGGGTGCCTGCCAACCAGGCCCAGGCGTTGCTCTGTTACGAGAAGGCCGCGCAATTGGGCCATGCCAAGTCGATGAATCTGTACGGGCGGTATCTGGAGCAGGGTATCGCCACGGCCCCGAGCCCGGTTCGGGCGGTGCGCTGGTATCGGCGCTCGGCCGAGGCGGGGGATTTTCGCGGGATGTTCAGCCTGGCGATGGTGCTGGTCGAGCGTGGGCAGTTCGCCGAGGCGGGGCCTTGGCTGGATCGGGCGCGGGTCGAGGGGAACCTGAACTTTCTGCGCAGTGCGCTGGTGACGCTGCAGGGGGCGGGGCCGATGTTGATGGCCTTTGCGGCGCGGTATGCCGAAGAGTTGGATAAGCGCGGACATTAATTTCTACAGTGCCGGCCTCTTCGCGGGACAAGCCCGCTCCCACAAGCTCTCCGCTGACCCTGAGTGCAGCGGGGGACTTGTGGGAGCGGGCTTGCCCCGCGATGAGGCCGGCACTGATACACATATGAAAACGGGGCCTCGCGGCCCCGTTGTTCATTACAGGTAGTAAGCCTTCAGCGGCGGGAAGCCGTTGAATTCCACCGCGCTGTAGCTGGTGGTGTAGGCACCGGTCGACAGCCAGTACAGGCGGTCGCCGATCGCCAGGTTCAGCGGCAGGCCGTACTTGTAGTTCTCGTACATGATGTCGGCGCTGTCGCAGGTCGGGCCGGCGATGACCACTTCTTCGGCTTCGCCTTTCTTCTCGGTCCAGATCGGGAACTTGATGGCTTCGTCCATGGTTTCGATCAGGCCGGAGAACTTGCCCACGTCGGTGTAGATCCAGCGCTCGACTGCGGTGCGCGACTTGCGCGCCACCAGCACCACTTCGCTGACCAGGATGCCGGCGTTGGCGATCAGCGAACGGCCAGGCTCCAGAATGATTTCCGGCAGCTCGTCACCGAAGTCTTCCTTGAGGAAGCGGATGATCTCTTCGGCGTAGGTTTCGAGGCTGTTGGTGCGGGTGATGTAGTTGGCCGGGAAGCCGCCACCCATGTTGATCAGCTTCAGCTCGATGCCGTCTTCTTCCTTCAGGCGCTCGAAGATCACCTTGACCTTGGCGATGGCCGCGTCCCACACGCTGATGTCGCGCTGCTGCGAGCCTACGTGGAAGGAGATGCCATAAGGTACCAGGCCCAGGTCACGGGCGAGGATCAGCAGGTCCATGGCCATGTCGGTCTGGCAACCGAACTTGCGCGACAGTGGCCAGTCGGCGGTAGTGGAACCTTCGGTGAGGATACGCACGTAGACCTTCGAGCCCGGTGCGGCCTTGGCGATGTTGCGCAGGTCGGCTTCCGAGTCGGTGGCATACAGGCGCACGCCCTTCTCATAGAAGTAGCGGATGTCCTTGGACTTCTTGATGGTGTTGCCGTAGCTGATGCGGTCGGCGCTGACGCCGCGGTCCATGACCTTGTCCAGCTCGTAGATCGAGGCGATGTCGAAGCTCGAACCTTTCTCTTTCAGCAGGTCGATGATCTCGACGGCCGGGTTGGCCTTGACCGCGTAATAGACCTTGGCGAACTCGAACCCGGCGCGCAGGTCGTCATAGGCCTGGCTGATCATCTGGGTATCGATGAGTACGAACGGGGTTTCCTGTTTGTCGGCGAATGCCTTCATTTTCTGGAAAGTGTCGCGCGCGAAATAGTCTTCGACCTGGATCGACATGCTCAGGGACTCCATGGGCAAACTGAAAAAGTAAGTGGCTGCAACTGAACGTCCTCCGTATCCCCACTTTGGTTCGCCTACTCAGTACTTGAGCCGGATGGATCGTTTCCAGCATGGACGTTCGGCGCGCACTTTAGGGCGTGAAGAATGCAGAATCAACAGGCAATCCGGGGGTGATCGGCGTGGATTGACGCCCCATCGTTTGAATAACCGACTCGTGTGACCGGTAGATGTTCCCTGGGATGTTTCAAGCGTAAAAAATTGTGGAATGGACCGCTTGGACCCTTCGCGGGACAAGCCCGCTCCTACAGGGATCTCCTCGCTTCTGTGGGAGCGGGCTTGTCCCGCGAAGGGGCTCAGGTGTTCATATTTATGGCCACGAAAGCTGGCACTTCGGTGCATGAAATTCGCCATAAATTTTTTGTTACCGATCGGCGGATTTGCCCCTATTGATGAGAAACATTACTATTCGCACCCTTATCCGCCTCCCTGACGACCCTGACCGTGTCCGGACACAAAGGCTTTCTCGACCACTACCACGAGCTGATCGGCACCTGGACGCGCAAGCTGCGCAGTCGACAGCAGGCCGAGGACCTCACCCACGACGCGTTCGTCCGGGTACTGGAAAACCCGCGCGAGCAGGTCGAGCAGCCGCGTGCCTACCTGCATCAGACCGCGCGCAACATCGCGGTTGACGGTTTTCGCCGCGAAGACCGGCGCCAGGCCCTGGAGCTGGAAGCCTTCGAGGAGGGCGCCAGCGGTGCCAGCGACCCGGAAGCCTACGTGCATGCCCTGGAGCTGGCCGACAGCGTCGAACGGGCGCTGGCCGAGCTGCCCGTCAACTGCCGCCGGGTGTTCATCTGGCAGAAAATCGAAGGCCTGAGCCAGGCCGAGATCGCCGAGCGCATGGGTTTGACCAAGAACATGGTCGAAAAGTATATGATCCGCACGCTCCGACATCTGCGTGAGCACCTGGATGTGTCGGCACGATGAGTCAGGAGACCTTGCCCATGAAACAGCACGCTACCGATAGCGTCCGCGACCAGGCGGCCGAATGGTTCGCCCGCGTGCAGGATGCGCCTCGCGATGCAGGGCTGCAGGCAAAGCTCGATGCCTGGCTGGCCGTCGACCCGCTGCACCGTGAGGAATACCAGCAGCTCGCACGGCTGTGGCAGGCCACCGACTTCATTCCACGCCAGCGACTCGAAGCGTTGTGTCAGCCCGAGCCGGTACGGCAGTTGCCACGTCGGCGCCTGTTGCGCCAGGCATTGGCGGCCAGCGTGGCGGTGGTGGCGTTGGGGCTCGGCTGGAGTGGCTGGAAGTACCAGCAACTGAATCATCAGGACACCTTGCAGACCGCGTTCGGTGAGCGCCGCCAGGTGGAGCTGCCGGACGGCTCGCACCTTGACCTCAATGGCGCTACCGAGCTGCAGGTCGACTTCAGCCCAGGCCGGCGGCATATCGTGCTGCGTGCGGGCGAAGCGATGTTCAGCGTCGCCCATGACAGCAGCCGCCCGTTCGTGGTCGATACCGCCCAAGGCAGCGTGACGGTCACAGGTACCCGTTTCGATGTGCGTCAGGATCCGGCCGCCACCCGCGTGGCCGTCGAGCAAGGCTCGGTGCGTGTGCAGGGCAAGGGCACCGCGTTGGCGCAACTGGGTGCCGGGCAAGGTTCACATATAGATGAACAAGGCAACGTAGCGGCCCCCTACACGGTCAATGCCGCCGCGCTGACCGCCTGGCGCCAGGGCAAGCTGGTGTTCGACAACGCCACCCTGGCAGACGTGGTGGCGGAAGTGTCGCGCTACCGCACCCAGCCGCTGCGGGTCGCCCCCGGCAAAGTGGCGCAGCTGCGCGTGTCCAGCACCTTCAGTACCGACGACACCGATGCCTTGCTACGCGCGTTGCCGAGCATCCTGCCGGTGGCCATCAAAGCCCACGAAGATGGCTCACGCGAAATTATTGCGAAATAGATTCAGGTTTTTTTCCGCTCGTTCGTCTTCCCCGCCAGCTGCAACTGCCAAGCATTTCCATTTGCATGCGATTGGCGTTATCTCGACCATCAGGAAGTTTCGACGACGTGAACAACAACAAGCCTTTTCCACGCTTCCGCGCCCTGGCGCTGGCCCTGGCGGTCAGCTCGGTGGCCGTCAACAGCCAGGCCGCACAGGCCGGCAGTGCTATCCAGATCCAGGCACAACCACTGGCCTCGGCGCTAAGCCAACTGGGCCAGCAGACCAACCTGCAGTTGTTCTTCAGTCCTGAGCTGGTGGCAGGCAAGCAGGCGCCGGCGGTTTCCGGCCAACTGACGCCGGTCGAGGCCCTGCAACAGTTGCTGCAAGGCAGCGGGCTCACTTACGAGATGTCTCAGGACACCGTGGTGGTAAAGCCCCTGCCGACCACGCTGGATCTGGGCAGCGGCAGCCTGGAGCTGGCGCCTACCGATATCAAGGTGGTCGGTGACTGGCTGGGCGATGCCGACGAGGCAGTGGTGCAGAATCACCCCGGTGCACGCACCGTGGTGCGCCGCGAGGCGATGGTGGAAAAGGGCGCGATGAACGTGCGTGATGTGTTGCGCGGCATCCCCGGTGTGCAGGTGCAGGACTCCAATGGCACCGGCGGCAGCGACCTGTCGCTCAACGTGGGTGTACGCGGCCTGACCTCGCGCCTGTCGCCACGCTCGACGGTGCTGATCGATGGCATCCCGGCCGCCTTCGCCCCCTATGGGCAGCCGCAGCTGTCGATGGCGCCGATCTCCTCGGGCAACCTCGACAGCATCGACGTGGTGCGCGGCGCAGGTTCCGTGCGCTACGGCCCGCAGAACGTCGGCGGGATCATCAACTTCGTCACCCGGGCCATCCCTGAAAAGCCCTCGGCCCAGTTGTCCACCACCCTGGAAACCTCCCAGCACGGTGGCTGGAAGCACACCGAGTCGGCCTTCGTCGGCGGCACCGCCGACAACGGCATGGGCGTGGCCCTGCTGTACACCGGGGTGAATGGCAACGGCTACCGGGAAAGCAACAACGGCAACGACATCGACGACGTCATCCTCAAGACGCACTGGGCCCCGACCGACGTCGACGAGTTCTGGCTCAACTTTCACTACTACGATGGCCGCGCCGACATGCCGGGCGGCCTGACCCAGGCGCAGTACGACAGCAACCCGTACCAGTCGCTGCGCGACTACGACTATTTCGCCGGGCGGCGCAAGGACGTGTCGTTCAAGTGGCAACGCCAGCTGGACGACGCTACCCAGTTCGAGGTGTTGACCTATTACACCGACAGTTTCCGTGGCAGCGCCATTGCCTCGCGCGACATGAAGACCCTGTCGTCCTACCCGCGCAACTACCACACCTTCGCCATCGAGCCCCGTGTGTCGCGGATCTTCTTCACCGGCCCTGCCACCCAGGAAGTCAGCGTCGGCTACCGCTACCTGAAAGAAGCCATGCGCGAGCAGTCCACCCGCCTGGCCTTGATCGACAACGTGCCGACGCCGACCCCGACGTCCGATGGCCATGTGTTCCAGGACCGCAGTGGCGGTACCGAAGCCAGCGCCTACTACATCGACGACAAGATCGACATCGGCAACTGGACCATCACCCCCGGCCTTCGCTTCGAGCACATCAACACCGACTGGCGTGACCGCCCGGTGCTGGACGCCAACAACCGGCCGGTGCCGGAGAAGAAGCGCAGCATCAGCAGCGACGAGCCGCTGCCGGCGCTGAGCGTGATGTACCACATCTCCGATGCCTGGAAAGTGTTCGCCAACTACCAGACCTCGTTCGGCAGCCTGCAGTACTTCCAGCTGGGCCAGGGTGGTATCGGCAACAACACGGCCAGCGGCCTGGAGCCGGAGAAGGCCAAGACCTACGAAATCGGTACACGCTATGACAACGGCGGCTTCGCCGGCGAGCTGACCCTGTTCTACATCGACTTCGATGACGAGCTGCAATACATCAGCAACGATGTCGGCTGGACCAACCTGGGTGCGACCAAGCACCAGGGTATCGAGGCGTCGGCGCGGTATGACCTGGCCGGGTTGGACCCGCGCCTTGAAGGTTTGTCGGTCAATGGCGGCTACACCTACACCCGCGCCACCTATGAAGGGGACATTCCTGGCTTTGAAGGCCGCGACCTGCCGTTCTACTCGCGCCAGGTGGCCACGGCCGGCGTGCGCTACGCGGTCAATCGCTGGACCTGGAACCTGGATGCCTACGCCCAATCCAAGCAGCGCGCGCCAGGCACCGGGATCAATGCCGATGGCAGCTTCAACGGCGACTACATCACCGAGCCGAGCGCCGATGGGCAGTTTGGCGACATTCCGGGTTACGTGACCTGGCATGCCCGTGGCGGGTACGACTTCGGGCCGAAGCTGTCGAACCTGACGGTGGCCGCGGGGGTGAAGAACCTCTTCGACAAGCAGTACTTCACCCGCTCCAGCGACAACAACGCCGGCCTCTATGTGGGTGAGCCGCGCACCTTCTATGTGCAGGCCAGTGTAGGGTTCTGATACCGCGGCGCCCCAATCGCGGGACAAGCCCGCTCCCACAGGAATGAAGTTGGCGGGGATCC
>Ga0247821_10001296_pt1 | contig 13898 bp, 11 predicted proteins | sample 13C_Glycerol_Day_FD_192481 | JGI IMG/M metagenome (GOLD analysis project Ga0247821, IMG submission 192481) | Soil microbial communities from agricultural site in Penn Yan, New York, United States - 13C_Glycerol_Day14 | ecosystem: Environmental > Terrestrial > Soil > Agricultural land | place... | reverse complement strand
GCGTTGGCCGTAGCCCGGCAATTGCAGTCGATCGAGCCGCAGCAACTGAGGGAACGCGAAGGCGATTGCCGCAAGCGCCTGGCCATGCACCTGGCCCTTCGCCCATTGCTCGACCGCCTGTACCCGCCAAGCCCGCAATGCCGGGCACCTGCCGACGATGTGATCATCTGCCGCTGCGAAGAAGTACGCGCCAAGGACATCCGCGCCATGGTCGCCCTGGGTTGCCTTGGGCCCAACCAGACCAAGGCGTTCAGCCGCTGCGGCATGGGCCCGTGCCAAGGCCGGATGTGCGGCTTGAGCGTCACGGAACTGATCGCCAGCGAACGCCAGGTAACCCCGGAACACGTCGGTTACTACCGCATCCGCCCGCCGCTCAAGCCCATCACGCTGGCGCAATTGGCCAGTGAAACACCCGTTACCCACCGCCTGGAGGCACCATGAGTACCCTTGAACATTTCGACAGCAACCCACGGCTGAGCCGCGTCGTGGTGCACAACGACCTGGCCTGGCTCAGTGGCATCGTCGCGGCCGATTGCAGCCAGTGCATCGAGGGCCAGACCCGCCAGATCCTGCAGCGCCTCGATCAGTTGCTGGCCGATGTCGGCAGCAGCCGCGAGCGCCTGCTCAGTGTGCAGTTATGGATGAGCGACATGAACGGGGACTTCGCCACGATGAATACGGTATGGACCGACTGGCTCGACGGTGCTGCAGCCCCCGCCCGCGCCACGGCCCAGGTGGTGTTCGACGACCCCGACATCCGTCTGGAGCTGATCGCCACCGCCGCCTGCCAGGCCTGAACGGCTACTCCTTTACCTGATGCTGGAGCTGATCATGAAAACAACAACACTGCTCACCCGCCTGGCCTTCTCCACCCTGCTGGGGCTGTCGCTCACGGCCCATGCCGACGAGCAAAACCTGCGCCTGGGTATCGAAGCGTCCTACCCGCCATTTGCCTACAAGTCCCAGAACAACGAGCTGCAAGGTTTTGACTACGACATTGGCGAGGCGCTCTGTGCGCAAATGAAGGTCAGTTGCCAGTGGAAGGAAATCGAATTCGACGGCCTGATCCCGTCGCTGAAAGTTCGCAAGATCGACGCGGCCATCTCTTCGGTCTCGATCACCGATGAGCGCAAGCGCTCGGTGGACTTCACCCACAGCTACTACCGCATCCCGGCCAAACTGGTGACGCGTCAGGGCAACGGCATCGAGCAGATCCCGCAACCACTGGACGGCAAACGGGTAGGCGTACAACGCGGGACCAACTTCGATCGCTACGCCACTGAGAAATTTGCGCCGCTGGGTGCCGAAATCGTGCGCTATGGCACCCAGAACGAGGTGTTTCTCGACTTGCTGGCCGGGCGTCTGGATGCCTCGCTTGCGGGCATGGTGGCCATTGAAGAAGGGCTGTTCAAACAAGCCGAAGGCGCGGCGTTCCATTTTGTCGGCCCCGACTACAGCGAAGAACGTTACTTCGGCTACGGCGCCGGCATGGCCGTGCGCAAGAACGATCCACTGGGGCAACGCCTGAACGATGCCCTGGCGGCGATCAAGGCCAATGGCACCTATGACAGCATCCGCAAGAAGTACTTCAGCATCGACATTTCAGGCAATTGAGCCAGGCAGGCTGCGCACTCACTGCGCAGCCCGGCAGGTCAGTTCCTGGCCATACCACTTCACCTTGGCCTCGCCCTGGTGCTCCCAGAACTCCACGCCTTCACGGGCATACTTGCTGCCGCTGGCCGTGCGCTGAGCGATGGCGATGGTCTGGTCATCGCCGTAGGTCAGCACGGCGGCCTGGGGATCGAGCTGGTTGTAGAACACGGCGGTGAAGGGTTTGTCGTTGTCATCGCACTCGAATTCGACCGCCGCCGGTACCTGCACCGATCCGGACTTGATCTGCAATTCGACCAGCCGCGTCTGGTACTGCTCGCGTACACAGGCATCGGCATCCGTGGCTTTCCAGCACTCGTCACGGCCCTTGATCCAGCCGCGCTGGGTGGCCTTGAGCAGCTTTTGCGAGTCGCTGTCGGCCTGGCTCAGGGCTTTTTTGAAGATGGCTGCCAGGTCGCGGTCCAGCTTGCTCAGCTCCGGGCTCTGGCACACCTTAAGCGCCATACCCTGGGCCTTGTCGCAGGAGAACGACGGGCCGTCTGCCGCCAGGGCTGACCCGGCCGACAACAAACCGATCAACAGCACCGACGTGCGTGTGGCAAACATGGGCAAAGCCTCCATCAGGGAAATATCTGCCAGAGAGTACAGCAGATATCCACAGGGCAGGTGCCGGTTCGCCGTCAGCTCAGCAGGCCCAGGGCCTTGGCCCGGGCCACGGCCTGGGTGCGCCGCTCGACCCCGAGTTTGCTGTTGATGTGGCTGGCGTGGGTTTTGACGGTGTGCAGCGAGATGAACAGGCGTTCGCTGATTTCCTGGTTCGAGCACCCTTGGGCGATAAGCTCCAGCACCGCGGTTTCCCGGGCGCTCAAGGCCTCGCAGCTGGCGCTGGCGGAAGGCTCCGGGGCCTGCAGCGCCGGCAGCAAGGAAAGCAGGCTGGCCTGCGCAGGATTCGCAGGTTGCGCCAGCAGTTGCTCGCGCAGCCACAGCGGGTGTTCGATCAGCAAACGCTGGAAAGGCTGCAAGGTGCCGCCCCGCGCCGCTTCAAGGCTCAACACCAGCAAGTCGCGGGCCTGCTGTTCACTGTTGTTGGCCAGCAACAAGCCGATCCACTGGCACAGGGCGGTGACGCACAACAACTGCCCGCCACTGGCCTGACCACGCGCCACCAGTGCCTGCAGGCGTCGCCCGGATTGCTCCAGGCGTCCTTGGGTGCGTTCAAGCAGGGCTTGTTGCAGCTCGATGTGCAACGGCAGCAGTGGATGGAATTCCGGCGCCGAAGCGGCCTGCTGGCCGCCGTAGGTCTGGCCCAGGCGCAGCAGCCAGGACTCGGCAAGGTCGGTGCGCCCCTGGGCCAGCCAGAGCTCACATTTGACCAGGGTGATCATCGCCAGATAGAACACCGGCGGCACATCCCAGATGTGCATCAGCCGCTCGGCCTCGGCCAGCTCGGCGAAGGCTTCGGCAAAGCGCTCTTCACGCCCGTCCAGCGAGGCGATCACGCAGTGGCCGATCAATACACTGATGTCGCGACAGGCCCGCGCCTCGACCAGGCCGGCGCGCAAGCGGCTGCGTCCGGCCTCCGGCTGCAGGCGTGCGGCCAGCAGATAGCCCTCGTACAAGGTCAGCCGCGCCCGCACCGCATACAGGCGTTGTGCCGACAGCCCTTGCAAGCGCTGCAAGCCCTCACGCACTTCGTCCTGGGCGCGCAACACCTCGCCACGGGCGTGCAGTACCCGCGCCCGGTCGTAATGGGCCAGGGCCTCGAACAGCGGATTGCCGACCCGCTGCGCCAGTTCCAGGGCTTCGCGGTTCCAGCCCCGGGCACGCCAGAAGTCGCCATCGGCAATGGCCAGGTTGGACAGCGTCGACAGGCACACCAGCCGCTGGCCATAACGCTTCTGCGGCAAGCTGTGCAACGCTTCGCTGCAATAGGCCAGGGTGCCCTCGCGATCACCGCGCCCACGGGCAATGACCCCGCTCAGCGCCAGCCACTGCGCCAGCATGGATTTTTGCGCCGTCGCCGACGGTGCCGGCAAGAACCGACTCAGATGGCTGGCCAGTTCTTCGGCGGCATCCAGCTGCCCGGCCAGGCCCAGGGCCCAGCTGTACAGCACGATCAGGCGCGGCGTGCTGATCAGCAGGCTGTCGGGCAGGTCCATCTTCCAGCGCAGCAACATACCGACGTTCTGCTCGGCCAGCAGTTGTTCCTCGGACAGGTTCTGCACCAGGTTGGCGGCAACATCCAGGTGCCCCGCCCGCAAGGCCTGCTCTACCGCCTCGTCGAGCAGGCCCTGGCCATGGAACCAGCGGCAGGCGCGCAGGTGCAGGCTCGACAACGGCAGGCTGGTCTGGCGACTGCGCAGCAGATCGGAAAACAGATGGTGATAGCGGTACCAGCGCCCATGTTCGTCCAGCGGCACCAGGAATACCTGGTGCGCTTGCAGGAAACGGATGATCTCGGCGCTGTCGTGGCTTTCGCGCAGGGCGTCGCACAGCTCGGCGCAGAAGCGCTCCTGGCAGGCGGTGTCGTTGAGGAAGCCCTGGACCTCGGGCGGCAGGATGTCGATCACTTCTTCAAGCAGGTAATCGCGGATCAGCCCTTCACCGCCATGCAGTGCCTGGGGCAATGCACTGTCGGCCCCCGACTCGCTGGCCGCCAGCTGCCAGAAGCGCAGGCCGGCGACCCAGCCGTCGCTGCGCTGGATCAGGTTGTCCAGCGCCTGGCCGCGCAAGGCGGTGGGTTGTTGACCGAGCACTGCCAGCGACTCGTCGGGGGTCAGGCGCAGGTCCTGTTCGTTGAGTTCCAGCAGCTGGCGCGAGAGGCGCAAACGGGCCAGGTGCCAGTCCGGGCGCTGGCGGCTGGTGACCAGCAGCACCAGGCCCGGCGGCAGGTGGTTGAGAAAGAACTGCAGGCAACGATCGAGCACCGGGCCCTGGGCCAGGTGATAGTCGTCCAGTACCAGCAGCAAGGGATTGTGTGGTTGCAGGTGGCGGGCCAGTTCATCGAGCAGGCCGTCGAGCCATTCCTCGAAGGCGAAGGGCTGGTGACGCTGGCGCATCTTCAGCAGGCCAAGGGCCTGGTTGCCCACCGCCGGGCAGTACTGCTGCAGGCCTTCGAGCAGGCGTTCGAGGAAACGCCCCGGATCGCTGTCACGCCGACTGAGCCCCAGCCACAGGCTGCTCCAGTGGTTGGGCAGGCCCTGGCAGAACTCCACCGCCAGCGAGCTCTTGCCGAAACCGGCAGGGGCATTGACCAGCAGCAGGCGACCGCCCAGCCCCGACTGCAGGCGCTGGCACAACCGCGCACGCGGCACGTGCCCTTCAGGCAGTGGCGGACGATAGAAACGCCCTTCCAGGGCACTCATGGCCTGGCTGGAGAACCCTTGCGTACGGGACAGATCAGTCATCGCCGGCTCGTTTTAGTTAGGGAATCTTCGGCAGTACGGGTCAGCGCAGACTAGCGGTTATAACCTCGCATTTGAAGATGATTGCCCCTCATTGCAGAAAAAAGACTGCATCAACGAACGACATTACTTATTTCAGCATGTGACACAAACAGAAACGCCCCGGCAAGCCGGGGCGTTCTGGGAGATCACACGGAGGTTTGAAGCTTAGCGCACACCTTCCTGGCGAAGCGCTGCGGGCTGGAAGTCACTGAGGGTGGCCGTGAAACCGAAGTCGTACGCCCGTTTTTCCTCGTTCTTCATGCCCAGTGCCAAATAGCGACCCGACTGCAGGTCGTAGATGGCTTCCAGGGTGTACCACGGCACCTGGACGTTGTAATAGTCCTGGGAGTGGGCCTCGGAAACGCGCCACAGTTGATTGCGACCGTCGTACTGGTCGATCACTGCAGCCTGCCAGGTGTCTTCGTCGATGTAGAAGTCACGCTTGGCGTAGATATGACGCTGGCCTGGCTTGAGGGTTGCTACCACGTGCCAGACACGACGCAGCTCGTAGCGGCTCAGGTCCTGGTTGATGTGACCGGCCTTGATGATGTCCGAATACTTGAGCTTTGGATCGTCGAGCTTGTAGCTGTTGGAGGCGATGTACATCTCCTTCTTGCCTTCCAGCTTCCAGTCGTAACGGTCTGGCGCGCCGTTGAACATGTCCAGGTTGTCGGAAGTACGCAGGCCATCGGCTGCGGTACCCGGACCGTCGTAGGACACTTGCGGCGCCTGGCGCACACGACGCTGACCGGCGTTGTAGACCCACGCCTTGCGTGGCTCCTTGACCTGGTCGAGGGTCTCGTGAACCAGCAGCACGGTACCGGCCAGGCGTGCCGGCGCCGTTACCTTCTGCTTGAAGTAGAACAGTACGTTGCCCGGGTTGGCCGGATCGTAGCCCTTGATGCGATCGCGGAAGACGAACTGGTCCTGGAAGTACACCAGGCTGTACGAGCCGTTCTGCTGCGGCGTGGCCTGGGTCACCAGACGGGTCACGCTGCCGCCGCGGTAGCGGGTGATGTGGTTCCAGATCACCTCGACGCCGTCCTTGGGAATCGGGAACGGCACAGCGGTGTCGAAGTTCTCCAGGCCGTTGCCACCGGCAACCAGCTTGGTGGTGGTGGCGTTCTTCTTGATGGCCGCAAACACTTCATCCGGCACGGTGGAGCCGCGGTGAGTCGGGTACACCGGGATCTTGTAGCTGTCCGGGTAGCGCTTGAACATCGCGACCTGGCCCGGGGACAGTTTGTCCTTGTACTGGTCGACGTTCTGCGCAGTGATGGTGTACAGCGGCTTTTCGCTGGCGTACGGGTCAGACAGGAAGCCCTTGGCATCGACGGTGCCGGCGTTCTTGCCCAGCGGCTTCCAGGCGCTGATCGAACCGTCGGCGTTACCGGCTTTTTCAGCCCCCATCGGGGTCAGCGTGGAACCCAGCTTGGCCGCCTCGTCGGCGGACACTGCCGCCATGACGCTGGTGGCCAGCAGCGACAGGCCCAGCACACCGGCTTGCAGCAGATTCTTGGTCATTTTCATAGTCATGCTCGTCCTGAATCCGTGTTCTTAGAAGTTCACGCCGAAGCTGAGGGCGATGAAATCGCGATCATCCACAGTGGTGTACTTACCGTCGAAGAAGTTGGTGTACGACAGGCTGGTGGTGTAGGTGTTCTGGTACTCGGCGTCCAGGCCCAGGCTGATTGCCTTGCGCCCTTCCTCGAAGTTGCCGCCAGGGCCCGGGGAGTAGCCGGAGACGTCATGGGACCAGGCCACGTTAGGCTTGAGGTTGACCCCGGCGAAGACGTCCGGGTAGTCCCAGATCGCCCGGGCACGGTAGCCCCAGGAGGTGCTGGTGGTGTAACCGTCGTTCTCGCACTTGCGGCTGAGGTTGGCAGTCGAGGTGCCTGGGCCGGCACCGGCGATGGTGCTGGTGTTGAGCGCGACGCAGGTGTCCTGGCCGCCAGTGGCTGGCAACGGACCTGGACCGTAGACCGGGTCACGGCCATAACGGACTTCATGGGCGTTTTCCAGGCCGCCGACGTGGGTCACGCCGACTTCACCTACCAGGGTCAGACGGCTGGCGCCCATGACCTGGTCGAAGAAGTGCGTCAGGGTGGTCTGGAACTGGGTCACTTCCTTGCGGCGGTAGCCGTTCAGGTCCTGGCCCGGTACACCGTTGAGCAGGGAGGCGTTGGCCACCGCACCGCCAATCGGACGCACACCGGCGAACAGGATGTCGGTGGTATTGAGCTGCACCGGAGCGTTCGGACGGTAGCTGATCTCACCGCTCCACGCCGTGCCGGTAGGCAAGGTGGTGGAGAAGCTCAAGCCGTACAGGCGGATGTCTTCAGGGTATTCGACGAAGTACTCGGAGTTGCCTGCAACGATCAACGGAGCCAGTGGGCGCAGTTGCGCAGGCAGGCTGGCGAGGCTGGCGTATACCGACGGGTCGGCGCCGTGGGCACTGAAGATCGGCGCGCGGCTGTGGTAGTTCATGAAGTAGGCGCCGAACTCGGTATCCAGCGGCTCGAACATGTAGCGCAGGGCCACACCGAACTGGCCACTGTCACGGGCATCGCGGTCAGCGCCGCGGCGCACCATCACGCCTTCTTCGTTGATGTCCACGCCGCGGGTGGCGAGGAACTGCTGGGCCGCAACCGGCACGGTGCGGCTGCTGTTGAGCACGCGCAGGTTGTCGGTACAGCCGTCGGCGATGATGTCAGGCTGGGAGAAGAAGGTGCCGCAGTTGTCGACGACCGTCTGGTCCCATTCGATCTGGTAGAACGCTTCGGCCGACAGCGTGTCGGTCAGGCTCTGGGACACATAGAACATGTTGACCGGAATCAGACCTTCCTTGACCTCGGCGCCAGGCCGGCGGAAGGCGGCCACATCGACCGGGTTGATCGAGTTGATGCCGTTCTGGATGAAGGTACTTTCACCCCAGCTGACCACCTGTTTACCCAGGCGCACCGAGCCTGGCTGATCGGCGATCGCATAGTTGTGGTAGACGAAGGCGTCGAGGATCTGACCGCCGGAGGACTTGGCGCCCTCTTTGCGGTTTTCGTCACTGATGTCCTTGAACTCGCGGTGTTCATCCTTGAGTTCGAAGTCATACCAGTACTTGCCCCGGACAAACACGCCGGTATCGCCGTACTTGAGCTCCAGGTCGTGGATGCCCTTGAAGATCTTCGAGAAGGTTTCACCGCGCTTGAAGTTCAGGTGGCCATCGTCGGAGGTCTGGGACAGGCCCTTGCCACCGTTGTTGACGCCGATCAGGTTCTCGTTCGGCTTGGCGGTCGACCAGCTGGCGCCCACGGATAGCGACGAGTCGAACTGACCTTCGATTTCACCGATGTTGAAGCTGACGCCGAATGCAGGACCGGCGAGCGTAGAAGCGAGGCTGACGGCCAGCGGCAGTTTTGCCCGGCGCCAAAACAGATTTACGGATGTCATCGACGCTACTCCATGTACTTTTATTGTTATGGCAGTGAGTCCTTTGCAGAAACGACCCGTTCGACCTGGTGTGAGCTCACCGAATGGTCGCGCGAGTGGCTTTGGCACATACATGTGCACCCCCCGTTCCTGAAAATCCCCTGACCCGACTATAGCCAGCAGGTACTGGCGCTTGATCCCTCTAAAGTGTGATTTGCATGCCTGCACCTTCGATGTGGTCGCTATGCCCCACCGCGGCGCAACCTGGGGAAGGATGGCTGAAAATTCTCGTTTGACAAGGCCGGCATGTGTCTAGAATGCGGGTCACACCTTATGGGGTGTGACCCGCTGGCGCTTAGAGGGTGGACAGAAATGTACTGTTACTAGCCTGCCACTGGGTGATGTCCAGGCGGATACGCTTCTTGTCGAGCTTGCCGACGCTGGTCTTGGGAATTTCGGTAACAAGGGCAATCTGGCTGGGAATCGCCCACTTGTTGATATGCCCCAGCTCCACGAACGGCTTGAGGTGTTCCTTGAGCAACTTGGCGTCGACACTCTGGCCTTCGTGCACCACCAGCAAGGCAAATGGACGCTCGCCCCACTGCGGATCGGCCACGCCGACCACGGCCACTTCGCGGATGGCGGGGTGTCGGCTGATCAGGTCTTCAAGCTCCAGGGACGAGATCCACTCGCCGCCGGTCTTGATCACATCCTTGATACGGTCACGGATGTCGATCACCCCCATGCTGTCGAGGGTGGCCACGTCGCCGGTGTGCAACCAGCCGCCCTCCCACAGTTCGCGACCTTTTTCGGCTTCGCGGAAGTAACCCATGGTCAGCCAGGGCGCACGCAGCACCAACTCGCCCTGGGTTTCGCCATCGGCCGGGAGGAAGTTGCCTTCGGTATCGACAATCGCCGCCTCCACCATCGGGACCGGCACCCCGGCCTTGATCCGGTAGGTGATGCATTCGTCCTCGCTGCCCGCCAGCAGTTCGTCGTTGAGGTGGGCGGCAGACACCAGTGGGCAGGTCTCCGACATCCCGTAGGCCGCGGTCAGCTGGATGCCCCGGGCCTTGGCGGCTTCGTACAGGGCGCGGTTGAGCGAGCTGCCACCAATGATGATCTTCCAGCCGCCGAAATCCTGGCCTTGCGCGCCCTTGGCGTTGAGCAGCATCTGCAGGATGGTCGGTACGCAGTGGGAGAAGGTGACCTTCTCGTTGCGCCACAGCTCGCACATCATCTCCGGCTCGTAGCGCCCCGGATACACCTGCTTGATCCCGAGCATGGTCGCCACATAGGGAATGCCCCAGGCGTGAACGTGGAACATCGGGGTGATGGGCATGTACACATCGTCGCTGCCCAGCAGGCGCACGCTGTCGATACTGCCGGTGACAGAGGCGGCGGCCAGGGTGTGCAGTACCAGTTGGCGGTGAGTGAAATACACCCCCTTGGGGTTACCGGTGGTGCCCGTGGTGTAGAAGGTGGTGGCGACCGAGTTCTCGTCGAAGTCAGGGAAGTCATAGACCGGGCTTGCCGCCGCCAGCAACTGCTCGTACTCCCCCACCAGGTTCGGCAGGTCGGCGGTCTTGGCCTCGCCATCGGTCAGCAGCAGGGTTTTCTCCACCGTGGTCAGCTGCCCGGCAATCGCCTGGTACAAGCCAACGAAGTCGCTGTTGACCAGCACGAAGCGGTCGTCGGCGTGATTCATGGTGTAGAGGATCTGCTCAGGTGACAGGCGCACGTTGATGGTGTGTACCACCGCGCCAATCATCGGGATGGCAAACATGCATTCCAGGTAACGATGGCTGTCCCAGTCCATCACCGCCACGGTGTCACCGGCCTTGACCCCGGCCTCGGTGAGGACGTTGGCCAGGCGCGCGATGCGCTCGTTGAGGGTCAGGTAGTTGTAGCGCAAACGGTCGCGGTAGACGATTTCGCGGGTTTTCTCGTAGCGGCTGCCGGAGAGCAACAAACGCTTGATCAGCAGCGGATACTGATACGCGCCCTCGGCGGGAGGAATGACACGAGTCTGCAACATAAGAGTCCCTTATCTAGAGTGCACATGCGGGGCAAGACATGGCCCACTCTAGATCGCCGCAACGCCGGCCAAATCAGCCAAAGGAATGATTTGACCGGACAAAGGCTTAGCGGCAAAACGCCATCAATGCATCTCGGTGAAGGCGATTTTCACCCCCAGGGCAATCAGCACCGCGCCCATGGTGCGGTCGAACCAGTGTCCCATGCGGGCAAAGCCGGCACGCACGCGCTGCTGGCTGAACAGCATGGCCACCAGGCAGAACCACAGGCCGGTGGCGACAGCCAGGTACACGCCGTAACCGGCCTGGATGGCCAGCGGGGTGTGCGGGTTGATCACCACGGTGAACAGCGACAGGAAGAACAGCGTGGCCTTGGGGTTCAGGCCGTTGGTCATGAAGCCGGCGACAAAGGCCGCGCGCGGCGTGCGCTCGACGGTCGAGGCCTGGATCGCCTCGCTGCCCGGTGCGGCAGGCCCCGCACGCAGCGCCTTGAAGCCGATGTACAGCAAGTAGGCGGCCGCCAGCCACTTGAGCGCGTTGAACAGCACGATCGACTGCGACACGATCAGGCCGATACCCAGCAGCGAGTAGCCCACATGCAGGAAAATCGCCATGCCCACGCCAAAGGCCGTCCAGGTGCCGGCGCGGCGGCCGTGGGTCACGCTCTCGCGTACCACCACGGCAAAATCGGGACCGGGGCTGGCGACGGCCAGCAGGTGAATCAAGGCAACAGTGAGAAATTCAGCCCAATACATGGGGGCTCCTTGCGCTGAGGGATGAAAAAGAAAAGTACATTACGCCTTGGACACACCAAGTAACAACCTATGTAGGAGCGGGCTTGCCCCGCGATCGCGATGTAACTGGTCGATCGCTATCGCGGGGCAAGCCCGCTCCTACGGTGGCTTGACTCTCCCCTTAGGGGCAGGCTCTAGCCTCATCGCTTTGCATAATGGACCCCACCGCGATGAGCAAACGTGTACTGGTAATACTCGGGCATCCCTCCAACCAGAGCTTCTGCGCCGCCTTGAGTAGTGCCTATGTCAGCGGCGCGCGTGCCGCTGGTCAGGATGTCCAGGTGCTGGAGCTGGGCAAGCTCGACTTCGACCCGGTACTCCACGAGGGCTACCAACAGATCCAACCTCTTGAGCCCGACCTGCTGCACGCCCAGGCCCTGATCCAGTGGGCAGAGCACCTGGTGTTCGTGTTTCCGATCTGGTGGGGCGGCATTCCGGCGCTGATGAAAGGCTTTCTCGACCGCACCCTGCTCCCGGGCTTCGCATTCCGCTACCGCAACGACAGCCCTTTCCCCGAACAATTGCTCAAGGGCCGCAGCGCCGACCTGCTGGTGTGCATGGACACCCCACCCTGGTACTACCGCTGGATCTACCGGATGCCGGGGCTGGAACAAATGCGCCGCACCACCCTGGGCTTCTGTGGAATCAGGCCGCAAAAGACGTTAACGTTCGGGCCGATCATCCGCTCAAGCACGGCCCGGCGCGATGCCTGGTTGCAGCAGGCGCGCAAGGCCGCCGCTGCCAGGTAAAAGGAATTTACGATGTACATCGGCAAAGCGGCGCAGTTGTCTGGCGCCACGATCAAGTGCATACGCCACTACGAGAAGATCGGCCTGCTGCCCGCGCCCCGACGCCAAGGGCGCTACCGGGTCTACGACCCGCAAAGCGTGGCGCTGGTGAGCTTGATCAAGTGTGCACAAAAGCTGGGGTTCAGCCTCAAGCAGATGCAGGCGATGGTCGGCGAGAACGGTTCCGGGGCCCTGCCGTTGCCGCGAATCCGCCAGGCCATTGCAACCCGTAAAGCCCAGTTGCAGGCGCAGATTGCCGACCTGCAACAGCAACACCAGAGCCTGCAAGCCTTCGAGGCCAGCCTCGAGCAGACCCGCTACGACTGTTTCACCTATCCATCCTGAGCCCCTCGTCAATCACTGGAGCCGCCCATGTCCGCCCCGCGCCGCGCCGTATTCCTCGACCACCTTTCCCTGGACCTTGGCGACCTGAGCCTGGAGCGCCTGCGTGGCTGCTTCGATGAGCTGCAGCTGTTCCCGGCCACCGCGCCCGATCAAGTTGCCGAGCGCTTGCAAGGCGCGACCGTGGCCATCAGCAACAAGGTGATGATCGATGCTGCCGCTCTGGCCGCCTGTCCCGATCTCAAACTGATCCTGGTGGCGGCCACTGGCACCAACAATGTCGACCTCCAGGCTGCCCGTGCCCAGGGCATCGTGGTCAGCAACTGCCAGGGCTATGGCACCCCGTCGGTCGCCCAGCACACCCTGGCCCTGCTGCTGGCCCTGGCCACGCGCCTGCCGGACTACCAAAAGGCCGTGGCCGCGGGCCAATGGGGCCAGGCCAAGCAGTTCTGTCTGCTGGACTTCCCCATCGTCGAGCTGGAGGGCAAGACCCTCGGCCTGCTCGGTCATGGCGAACTGGGTGGCGCGGTGGCGCGCCTGGCCGAGGCCTTCGGCATGCGCGTGCTGCTCGGCCAACTGCCAGGGCGGCCACCGCGGGAAGACCGCCTGGCGCTGGATGAACTGCTACCGCAAGTCGATGCCCTGACCCTGCATTGCCCCCTCAACGAGCACACCCGCCATTTGATCGGCGCCCGCGAGCTGGCGATGCTCAAGCCGGGTGCGTTCATCATCAACACCGCTCGCGGCGGCCTGATCGACGAACAGGCCCTGGCCGACACTTTGCGCGCCGGGCACCTGGGCGGTGCAGCCACGGACGTGTTGACCGTCGAGCCACCGGTCAATGGCAACCCGCTGCTGGCGGATGACATCCCACGCCTGATCGTCACGCCGCACAGCGCCTGGGGCGCAGTGGAGTCACGCCAGCGCATCGTCGAGCAATTGAGCGAGAACGCCGCGGCCTTTTTTGCCGGCAGCCCGCGCCGACAGGTCGCTTAAGCCGGCGCCAGCTCTGGTAAACTTCGGCACTTTTTCAGGAGCCACCGTCCATGGACCCGCGCAGTGAAGTGTTGCTTCGTCAGGCCGAACTTTTCCAGGGCTCGCTGCTGCTCGCCGGTTTGCCCGCCGACGATCTGCTCGGCAAGCTGCCGGCCGCCAGCGGCTGGTGCTGGCATGCCGGTGACCACGCTGCACTCGATGCCCGCTTCGCCGGTCGTAGCCACTTTGGCGTAGAAGCACCGGCCCAGGGCTTCGACGCTGCCGTGCTGTTTCTGCCCAAGTCCCGCGACCTGGCCAACTACCTGCTCAACGCCCTCGCCTCGCGCCTGGCCGGGCGCGAGCTGTACCTGGTCGGCGAAAAACGCGGGGGGATCGAAGGCGCGGCCAAGCAACTGCACGCCTTCGGCAAGCCGCGCAAGCTCGACAGCGCCCGTCATTGCCAGCTGTGGCAGGTCACGGTCG
>Ga0247821_10001295_pt1 | contig 13904 bp, 13 predicted proteins | sample 13C_Glycerol_Day_FD_192481 | JGI IMG/M metagenome (GOLD analysis project Ga0247821, IMG submission 192481) | Soil microbial communities from agricultural site in Penn Yan, New York, United States - 13C_Glycerol_Day14 | ecosystem: Environmental > Terrestrial > Soil > Agricultural land | place... | reverse complement strand
GAGCTCGAGCACCTCCAGCAGCTCGCCGGCCCGCGTCTTCACTTCGTCCTCCGGCAGTCCACGCAGCAGGCCGAGGTACGTCAGGACCTCTCGCCCGGTCAGCCGCTCCGGCATGCCGAGCCCGTCGGGCAGCACACCGACCAGCGCCTTGGCGCGCGTCGGCTCCTGCCACACATCCACCCCGAAGATCCGCGCCGTACCGCCGTCCGGCCGCAGCAACCCGACCGCCATCGACAGCGACGTCGTCTTGCCGGCCCCGTTCGGCCCCAACACCCCGAAGAACGACCCGGCCGGCACCGTCAGACTCACCCCGTCGACGGCCCGCTGCTCCCCGAACACCTTGGTGAGCCCCACGAGCTCCAACGCTTGCTCCATGCGAGCACTCTGACAGCAGCCGGCCTCACCGGCCGTCCACCCGAAGGTCGACCCGGCGTCTCATCCGGTCGTAGAACAGCGAACACTTCTCGTGGCAGCCCCGGCCACGCTGGGCTATCGTGAAGCGCAGAGAGGTGCCCCGGACCCCGGTGCCGCGACTCTGTTCTGGGGAGGCTCGCGCTCGCGTGACTACGCCGGACAACAGTGCCGTTTCATGGGACGGTGGCGCACTCCAGCCGGATACCCTGTCGCGAGTCCGGCTGGACTCGCTGCTGCAGGAACTGCTCGGCCGCGTCGACGAGATCCTCGACGCCCAGGACCGCCTCCGCGAACTGCTGGACGCCGTCGTCGGCCTCGGCGCCGACCTGGATCTCACCAGCACACTCGAGCGCATCGTCCGGGCCGCGTGCAAGCTGGCCGACGCCAGGTACGGTGCGCTCGGTGTGGTCGGCCCCGATGGCCGGCACCTGTCCCGATTCATCACGTTCGGCGTCGGCGACGACGAGATCGCGGCGATCGGACCGTACCCGAAGGGTCACGGCATCCTCGGTCTGCTCATCGAGCACCCCGAATCGCTGCGCCTGAAGAACCTGGCACAGCATCCGAGCTCGTACGGCTTCCCGGCCGGCCACCCGACGATGCGGAGCTTCCTCGGTGTCCCGATCCGAACGCGCGATCGCACCTACGGGCACCTCTACCTGACGGAGAAGGCCGACGGTTCGGATTTCTCCGAGAACGACGAGCGCATCGTCCTGGCACTGGCCTCGGCGGCCGGTGTGGCGATCGACAACGTCCGCCTCTACACCGACGCCGAACGCCGGCAGCGCTGGCACGAGGCCACCGCGCAGATCGTCCACCTCCTGCTCGACGACGTCGACCCCGAGAACGCGCTGCGGCTGATCGCCCGCAAGGCCAGGGAGGTCTCCCGTTCGCAGGTCGGGGCGATCCTGGTGACGGACGACGACGACCTCGTGATCAGGGCCGTCGACGGCCCACCGGCCTTCGGGGCCTATGTGGGCCGCCGGTTCCCAGGCCGCGCTGCGACGGCCGAGAACATCATGGACGGCCGGAACCGCATCGTGTTCGAGGACATCGCCCAGCTGGCCGAGGAGCACGGACTGCTGCCGCTGCTGCCCGAGGTCGAGGAACTCGGCCGGACGATCATCGCCCCGCTTCCGGCGGGCAGTGACCATGCCGGCGGCTTCCTGGTGGTCTCGGCCGCTCGGGACGCCGTGCTCGGCGTGACGCCGGGCACGGACCTGCTGACCATGTTCGCGAACCAGACGACGCTGGCTCTCGACCGCGCCGAGGCACACGCCGGCCGCTCGCTGCTCACCGTGCTCGCGGATCGCGACCGGGTCGCCAGGAACCTGCACACCTCGGTCATCGACCGGCTCTTCGGCATCGGGCTCCAGCTCCAAGGCCTGCAACGGCTGCTGCCGCCGGAAGCAGCGGGCAAGGTCGCGCGCTCGGTCGAGGACATCGACGTGTCCATCCGCGACCTGCGAGACGCGATCTTCGAGCAACGCCGGGCGCAGGAGCGCAGCTCGCTGAGCTCCGCGGTGACGGCGCTCGTCGACGAGTATGCGACCGCGCTCGGGTTCCGGCCGATCTGCACGGTCAGCGGGCCGCTCGACAACGCCTTGAGTCCCGACGCCGGGCAGCACCTGCTCGCCGTACTCCGGGAGGCGCTGTCCAATGTCGTCCGCCACGCCCGGGCCGGAGCCGTGCGGGTCGACCTCGACGTCGGCACCGGTTTCGTCGTCTTGCGGGTCGCCGACGACGGCATCGGCATCGGCAGCAGCGAGCGGCGCAGCGGCCTGCGCAACTTCGGCGACCGGGCCGCCGCGCTGGGCGGCTCGATCGAGCTCGGCCCGAACGGCGAGCACGGCACGGTCCTCGAGCTCCGCGCCCCGCGCACCCGCGGACCGGTGCGCGAGTGACATCGCTCTCGTCCGGCAACGAAAAAGTCCCGGTCGACTCGACCGGGACTTTCGTTGTGCGCGAGGGGGGAGTTGAACCCCCACGCCCTTTCGGGCACACGGACCTGAACCGTGCGCGTCTGCCTATTCCGCCACCCGCGCGCTGCCGCCTGAGATGATCTCCTGGCGACGAGGAGAAACAGTAGCACGGGTTCTACCGGAGCTTCACATTGCGGGTTGGGTCGAACCTCCCGATACGATCGATCGTCGTACCCGGTGTGTCCGCCGTGCCGGTGGACGACGTCCGACGTACCGACCATGGAGGAGGAGGCGTGCGACCGCTGCAGCGCTTCGAGCGACGACTGGAAGGCATTGTGAGCGGTGTCTTCGCGCGCGCTTTCAAGGGTGACGTCGAGCCGATCGAGCTGGCGGCCGCCCTCAAGCGTGAGATCGACAACACCGCGCGGATCCTGTCCCGGGACCGCCGGCTGGTGCCGAACCACTTCACCATCGAGCTGGGCCCGGACGACTTCGAGCGGCTGAACGCGTACGGCCGGACCCTCAATCACGAGCTCGCCAACGAGCTGCGGGACCACGCCGACATCCAGCGCTACACGTTCTCCGGGCCGATCGACATCGAGCTGGTCCAGCAGGATGAGCTGCCGACCGGTAAGTTCCGGGTGGTCAGCGCCACGGTCGGGACGCCCCAGCGGCGCCCGTCCTACGAGCCCCAGCCCTATCAGCAGGAGCCCTACGTGCCGCCGAACGAGCCGGTCGTGCAGACCCCGCCGCCGCCGCAGCAGTACCAGCAGCCCCCGCAGCAGCCGGCCCCGCGCCGCGGTGGGCACCCGCAGGTCATGCTCGAGGTGAACGGCCGCCGCCGCCCGGTCAACCCGCCCGGCGTGGTGCTCGGCCGCGGCACCGACGCGGACATCCAGATCAACGACCCGGGCGTTTCCCGTCGGCACGCCGAGATCCGCCTGATGCCGGAGGGCCCGGGCGGTATCCGCGTCGTGCTGGTCGACCTCGGGTCCACCAACGGCACGCTGGTGAACGGCCGCCGGAGCACCGAGGCCGAGCTCGTCGACGGTTCGACGGTCCGGATCGGCAACACGACCATGACGCTGCGTCTCGCGGACGAGCCGATGGCCCAGCCGCCGAGCAGCGGGTGGTGACTGACCTTCCATGTCGGAACTGACCCTGACCCTGATCAAACTGGGGTTCCTGGCCCTGTTGTGGATGTTCGTCCTCGCGGTGCTGTCCGTGATCAGGTCCGACCTGTTCGGCGCGAAGGTGGACAGCCGCGCCGCCGCTGCCGTCGTACCGCAGACCTCCCGGACGCCGAAGCCCGCGAAACCGGCCAAGAAGCGCAAGGGTCTGCCCGGCTCGCTGAGCATCGCGGACGGCCCGCAGGCCGGGGTCGGCGCGTCGCTCGCCGACGAGCCGGTGATCATCGGCCGCGGTTCGGACTGTCAGATCCGCCTGGACGACGACTACTCTTCCACCCGGCACGCCCGGGTCTTCCAGTCCGACGGCCAGTGGTGGGTCGAGGACCTCGGCTCCACCAACGGCACGTACCTGGACGGCCAGCGAGTCACCCGCCCGGTCCCGGCCGAGATCGGCGGTTCGATCCGGATCGGCCGGACGACGCTGAACATCGCGAAGTAGGCCTGCCTCGATGACCCTGTCGCTCGACTACGCAACCCTCTCCGACGTCGGACGGGTGCGCCGCAACAACGAGGACTCGGCGTACGCCGGTCCGCACCTGCTGCTGCTCGCCGACGGGATGGGCGGTGCGGCGGCCGGTGAGGTGGCCAGCGCGGCGGCGGTCCAGGTGATCCGGCGGCTGGACACCGCGGAGATCAGCGGCGAGGACATGATCGAGGCGCTGGCCGGCGCCGTGCACCGGGCCAACGAGCGGCTGTCCGAGCTGGTCGAGGAGGACCCGGAGCGCGAGGGCATGGGCTCGACCGTGACCGCGCTGATGTTCGACGGCAAGCAGCTCGGCCTGGCGCACCTGGGCGACTCCCGGGCGTATCGCCTGCGGGACGGTCAGCTCTACCAGCTGAGCCACGACCACACCTTCGTGCAGTCGCTGGTCGACGAGGGCCGGATCTCCCAGGAGGAGGCCTTCACCCACCCGCACCGGAACCTGATCCTGCGCGTCCTCGACGGCCGCCCGGACTCCGACCCGGACCTGGAGATCCTCGACGTCCAGGCCGGCGACCGGCTGATGCTGTGCAGCGACGGCCTGCCCGACTACGTGAGCGACGAGGTGATCGCCGCCTCGATGGCCTCCGGTACGCCGGACTCGGTCGTCGTCGAGCTGATCACGCACGCGCTCGAGGCCGGCTCGAACGACAACGTCACCTGCGTCGTCGCGGACGTCGTCGAGATCGAGCCCGCGAGCGGTGTCCGGCCGCAGCTGGTCGGCGCGGCCGCCGAGCTGGCGCAGGGCAGCACGGGTCGCGGTGAGCCGACGACCGCGGTCCGCGCCGGCGGCGGTCACGGCCACGGCGGCGGTCACGGCGGTCACGGCACGGCTCTCGACCCGGAGGAGCTGCGGTACGCGCCGCGGCCCCCGAAGCGGTTCCCGTGGCTGCGGCGGATCGCCGTGCTGGTCGTGATCCTCGGCCTGATCGGCGGCGGCGCCTGGTTCGCGTACAGCTGGACCCAGAAGCAGTACTACGTCGGCACCGACGGCGACTACGTGGCGATCTTCAAGGGCGTCGAGGCGGACCTGCCCGGCCTGTCGCTGTCGAAGGTGTACGAGCGGCAGGCGCTGCAGGTCGACAAGCTCCCGACGTACAGCCGGGAGCAGGTGGAGGGCAACATCCAGGCGGACAACCTGGCCGGTGCGCGGTCGATCGTCGCCGAGCTGCAGCACACCGCGGCGGAGTGCGCCGCCAAGGTCAAGCCGACGCCGACCCCCAAGCCCTCGACCACGCCGGCGAAGCCCCCGGTTTCCACGCCGGTCTCGAAACCGCCCGTCTCGAAGCCGCCGGTCTCCACGCCGCCCGCGTCGACGGCCCCGACCGGTACGGCGTCCCCGAGCACGCCGGTCGACCCCGACGACTGCGACGGGGTCCGATGACCGAGCGGAGCGAGGGCATCAAGACAACACAGCGTACTCGTGCCTCATCGGCGCCCGGAGCGAAGCGAGGACGCCGATGAGTATCGCGTCCACCTCAGTCATCCAGATCATCCCGCGGACCAGACGCGGGGTGGAGCTGCTGCTGCTCGTGATCGCTATCGCGGTCTCGGTTGGCGCGTACGTGAACATCGGCGTCACCGTGCAGAACGCAGTCCCGGCGAGCACCGGGTACTACGCCGCCGGGATCGGGCTGCTCGCCCTGATCGCGCACCTCGCCCTGCGGTACCGGGCGCCGTACGCCGATCCGGTGCTGCTGCCCTGCGCCGTGCTGCTGAACGGCCTCGGCGTCGCGATGATCCACCGCATCGACCTCGGCCTGGCCATCGTCGCCGAGGCGCGCGGGAACACGCCGAAGGCGGCCGCGGCGCCGCAGCAGATCACCTGGACCGCGGTCGGCATCGTGCTCTTCCTGGTCGTCATCCTCGTGATCAGGGATCACCGCCGGCTGCAGGCGCTGACCTACACCGCCGGCCTGGCCGGTCTGGTGCTCCTGGTGCTGCCGCTGATCCCGGGTCTCGGCGTGAACCTGAACGGCGCCCGGATCTGGATCCGGCTGGCCGGCATGTCCTTCCAGCCCGGTGAGTTCGCGAAGATCTGTCTGGTCGTGTTCTTCGCCGGTTACCTGGTGGTGAAACGCGACGTCCTCACGCTGGCGGGGCACCGGTTCCTCGGGCTCGACCTGCCGCGGGCCCGCGACCTCGGGCCGATCGGCATCGCCTGGGCGGTCAGCCTGGGCGTGCTGGTGTTCGAGAGTGACCTCGGTTCGTCGCTGCTGTTCTTCGGCCTGTTCCTGTTCCTGCTGTACGTGTCCACCGAACGGGCCGGCTGGCTGATCATCGGTGGCCTGCTGTTCGCCGGCGGCGCCTTCTTCGCCTACACGACCTTCGGTCACGTGCACCGCCGGGTCACCGACTGGCTCGACCCGTGGGCGATCGACGGCGGTCAGGTGAAGCTCGGGCTGATGGGCCAGGCCTGGGGCGGCATCCTCGGCCGCGGCCTCGGGCAGGGCCACCCGGAGGCGACGCTGTACTCGCAGAGCGACATGATCATCTCCTCGTTCGCCGAGGAGCTCGGGCTGACCGGCCTGATCGCGATCCTGCTGGTCTACACGCTGATCATCGAGCGCGGCCTGCGCACGGCCCTCGGCTGCCGGGACATCTTCGGCAAGCTGATCGCGACCGGTCTGGCGATGTCGTTCGCGCTGCAGGTGTTCGTGATCGTCGGCGGCGTCACCGGGCTGATCCCGCTGACCGGTCTGGCCACCCCGTTCATGGCCCTCGGCGGTACGTCGCTGGTCGCCAACTGGGCGATCATCGCGCTGCTGCTGCGGATCAGCGACCAGGCCCGGCGGCCGCAGACCCCGGCCGCTCCCGTGTCCGACGAAACGATCGCAATGGCGGTGCAGAAGCAGTGAACTCGGCGATCCGACGACTGGCCGTGGCGGCGATGATCCTGATGCTCGCGCTGATGGCGAACTCGACGTACCTGCAGGCGTTCCGGGCGAACGAGATCAACGGCCGCAACGACAACAACCGGGTCCGGGACTCGCAGTTCTCGGTGAACCGCGGCCCGATCCTGATCGGCAGTACGCCGGTCGCGCAGAGCAAGCCGTCCGACGACCGGTTCAAGTACCAGCGCACGTACGCCAGCGGCCCGGTCTACGCGCCGGTGACCGGGTTCTACTCGTACCTGTTCGGCCGCGGCGGCATCGAGCTGACGATGAACGCCGAGCTGAACGGGTCGGACCCGTCGATGGCGTTCCGCCGGATCATCGACGTGATCAGCAACCGGCCGCAGCAGGGCGGCAGCGTGACCTTGACGCTGAACGCCGCGGCCCAGCAGGCGGCGTACAGCGGTCTGGCCGGGAAGACCGGCGCGGTGGTGGCGATCGAGCCGAAGACCGGGCGGATCCTGGCGATGGCGAGCCGCCCGTCGTACGACCCGAACCTGCTCGCGTCGCACGACAGCGAGAAGGTCGGCGCGGCCTGGAAGAACCTGAATGCCGACAAGGACAAGCCGCTGTCGAACCGCGCGGTGCAGGAGCTGTATCCGCCGGGGTCGACGTTCAAGCTGGTGACCGCGGCGGCCGCGCTGTCCAGCGGCAAGTACACGCCGGAGAGCAAGGTGAACTCGCCGGCCGAGCTGCCGCTGCCGCAGACCACGGTCCCGCTGGTGAACGAGGACGGCAAGAACTGCGGCGGCAGCAACAACGCGACCCTCACGATCGCGCTGCGGTATTCCTGCAACACCGCGTTCGGCACCGTCGGTATGGACCTCGGCCCGGACGCGCTGCGCGAGCAGGCCGCGAAGTTCGGCTTCGGCGCCCGGCCGCTGACCGAGCTGCCGAGCGTGGCCACCAGCCAGTTCCCCGGCGACCCGAACGAGCCGCAGACCGCGCAGTCCGCGATCGGCCAGTTCGACGTCCGGGCCACCCCGCTGCAGATGGCGATGGTGGCGGCCGGGATCGCGAACAAGGGCGAGGTGATGAAGCCGTACCTGGTCCAGAACGTGAAGACCCCGGACCTGAAGACGGTGTCCGAGACCAAGCCGGAGTCGCTGCACCAGGCGATCACCCCGCAGGTCGCGTCGCAGCTGACGGCGATGATGGTCGACGTCGTCGCCAACGGCACCGGCAAGCCGGGCGCGATCAGCGGCGTGCAGGTGGCCGGCAAGACCGGTACGGCGCAGACCTCGAAGGACCGCCCGCCGTTCGCGTGGTTCACCGCTTTCGCGCCCGCCGACGATCCGAAGATCGCGGTCGCGGTGCTGATCGAGAAGGCCGACGTCGCGCGCGACGACGTGGCCGGCGGCCGGCTGGCCGCGCCGATCGCCAAGAAGGTGATGGAGGCGGTGCTGAGCCAATGAGCACCATACGGAATGATGCGATCACAGCGCGTCTTTCCAACGGGGATCCGCGTGTGGCGGCCGCTACCGTGGGCAAGTTGAGTGTGGTTTTCGTGTCTAACGCAGACAGGTTGGAAGGCTGAGGTCATGACATCGCAGGCACGTCTCGTCGGCGGCCGGTACGAAGAAGGCGAACCGCTCGGCCGCGGCGGCATGGCCGAGGTCCGCAAGGGTGTCGACAACCGGCTCGGCCGGAGCGTCGCGATCAAGCGGCTGCGGATCGACCTGGCCAGCGACGCCACCTTCCAGGCCAGGTTCCGCCGCGAGGCGCAGTCGGCCGCATCGCTCAACCACCCGACGATCGTCTCGGTCTACGACACCGGCGAGGAGCCGGACCCGAACGGCTCCGGCGTCACCATTCCGTACATCGTGATGGAACTGGTCACCGGCAAGACGCTGCGGGACCTGATCCGCGAAGGCCGCAAGATCATGCCCGAGCGGGCGCTGGAGATCACCTCCGGTGTGCTCGAGGCACTCGACTACAGCCACCGGGCCGGCATCGTGCACCGCGACATCAAGCCCGGGAACGTGATGCTGACCCCGCAGGGCCAGGTCAAGGTGATGGACTTCGGTATCGCCCGCGCGGTCGCCGACACGTCCTCCACGATGACCCAGACCGCGGCCGTGATCGGCACCGCGCAGTACCTGTCCCCGGAGCAGGCCCGCGGTGAGACCGTGGACGCCCGCTCCGACCTGTACTCCACCGGCTGTCTGCTGTACGAACTGCTCACCGGCCGGCCGCCGTTCGTCGGCGAGTCGCCGGTCTCGGTGGCCTACCAGCACGTCCGCGAGCAGCCGCTGCCGCCGTCGTCGTTCGACCCCGACATCCCGCCGGAGGTCGACGCGGTCGTCCTGAAGGCGCTCGCGAAGAACCGCGAGGAGCGGTACCAGAGCGCCTCGGAGATGCGCGCCGACATCCACCGGGTGCTGGCCGGCCAGCAGGTGACCGCGCCGATGGCGGCGGTCGCGGAGACCCGGTCGATGGCCCCCACCGCGCTGGCGGCGACGGCCGCGACCCAGCAGTACCGGCAGACCGCCGCGAACGACCTGCTGCCCCCGGACGGCGACGACCTGGACGAGGAGCTGGACTCGCGCTCCCGCCGCAACCGCGGCCTGGCGTACTTCCTGCTGGGTCTCGCGATCGTCGCGGTCGCCGTCGGCGCGTACGCCCTGTTCTCGAACATGAACAAGAACGACACCGCCGGCGGCGGTACGACGGCCACGCCGCCGGCCAAGGTCGCCGTACCCGATCTGAAGCTCAAGTCGCTGGCCGACGCGACCGCGTTGCTCGAGCAGCAGGGCCTGAAGATCTCGTCCACATCGGAGAAGAGCGACACGGTCGGGCGGGGACTCATCATCCGGCAGACGCCGCAGGGCGGAACCGAGGCGGAGCAGGGCTCGACCGTCAACGTCGTGGTGTCGGCGGGCCAGACCGCGTTCTCGGTGCCGGACGTGATCGGCTTGTCGGAGTCGAAGGCGCGCAACGCGCTCGAGGACGCCAAGGGCCAGTTCAAGGTCAAGGACAAGGCGATCGAGCAGGACAGCGAGGAGAAGAAGGGCACCGTCATCGCCGTCAGCCCGGATCCGACGGCGCAGTACCCGTCGGGTCAGGAGTTCACGCTGACGATCTCCAGCGGCAAGACCGAGGTCGACGTACCGAACGTCGTCACCCAGACGTACGACGACGCGAAGCTGACCCTCGAGAAGGCCGGCTTCCAGGTCGGGTACACCTTCGGCAACGACCAGAACGCACCCGAGGGGACCGTGCTGCAGCAGTCCGTCAAGGCGGGCAGCAAGGCCGCGAAGGGCTCGCTGATCACGCTGACGGTGAACAAGCTGCAGGAGCAGCCCACCAACACGCCGCCGCCGAGTAACACGGAGACGCCTCCGCCGTCCGGGCCGACGACGCCCGGCATCACGATCGGCGGCTGAGACGACAGAACCCCCGGAGCGGTCGCTCCGGGGGTTCTTCGGTTGCGGGTGGTTCAGCTGACGACCGGGGCCAGGCCCGCGGAGCGCGCGACCGCGCCGTCGTCGCCGCAGATCTCGAGCCAGTTGGCGAGCATCCGGTGGCCACCCTCGGTCAGCACGGACTCCGGGTGGAACTGCACACCCTCCACGGGGTAGTCGCGGTGCCGGGCCGCCATGATCACGCCGGCCTCGGTCCGCGCGGTCACCTGAAGCTCGTTCGGCACGCTGTCCTGCGCGATCGCCAGCGAGTGGTACCGGGTCGCGGTGAACGGCGACGGGAGACCCGACAGCACGCCGGCGCCCTCGTGGAACACCTGACTGGTCTTCCCGTGCAGCAGCTCGTCCGCGCGGCCGACGACGCCGCCGTACGCGACACCGATCGCCTGCAGGCCGAGGCACACGCCGAAGATCGGGACCTCGCTGCCCTTCTCCTTCACGATGTCGACGCAGGCGCCGGCCTCTTCCGGCGTACCAGGGCCGGGGGAGAGCAGCACACCGTCGTACTCGCCGACCTGGTCAGGGGTGACTTCGTCGTTGCGCAGCACCGTGGTGTCGGCCTGCAGTTGCTGCAGGTACTGCACCAGGTTGTAGACGAAGGAGTCGTAGTTGTCGACGACAAGGATCCGCGGCATGCGGACCATTGTGACAGCTATCGGCCCGAGGCCGTGGGACTGGCCGACGGGGTGCGGTCGAAGCCCGGGACCGTGGCGCTCTGCAGGTCCAGCGTGCCCTCGTAGGCCGGCATCGAGATCGACGACTCGTTCTTCACGTCGTACCCGAGCTGGAACTTCACCACGTAGTCCTGCAGGTTCTCGATGTACTGCGAGTCGTCGAGCGCCTTCTGCAGCTTCCGCCGGTCCCCGATCGCGGTGATCTTGTACGGCGGGAGGTACGGGACGCCGTGCAGGACGACGGAGTTGCCGACGCACTTGATCCCGGTGGTGGAGATGACCCGGTGGTTCTGGATCGAGATCGCGTCCGCGCCGCCGGCCCAGAGCGCGTTCACCACCGCCTGGATGTCTTGCTGGTGGATCACCAGCCAGTCGGCGTCGACGTCCGGGTTCTCCTTGACGACCTCGGACGGCGCGTCCTTCAGCGTCACGGTCAGCCCCGGCCCGGTGACCGGCGTCGTGCCGACGGCGTCGGACAGGTCCTTGAGCTGCTTGGCCAGCGCCGGGTCGATCGAGCCCTGCTGCGCCTGCAGCTTCTCGATGTCCTGGGTCAGCGCCGCGTGCTGGCGGACCAGGCTGGCGCTGCGGCGGCTCTGTTCCTCCACAAGGCCCGCGAGCGTAGTGTTACGGCTGGGTCGCAGGTCGGTGCCCCGGGCGTTGGTGGCGCTGGTCGCGAACAGCAGACCGGCGCACAACAGCGCCAGTGGCGCGCCCGCGCGCCACAATGAAATCCGCCTCAACCTACGCACCCGTGATCTCCACATTGCTCTCTGCACTACGCTAACCCGGAACCGGGCCCCAAAAGGTCCGCAGCGGTCAGCTTATGCGTCCTTACAAGGAGTTCAGTCGTGCCCGAGTCGAGCAGTCGCAACAAGAAGAAGACCGAGAAGGTCAAGGCGGAGAAGACGCCGAAGAAGCCGCGCACCACCAGCCGCGTGTGGGTCGCGCCGCTGATGCTGGCCTGCTGGCTGCTCGGACTCGCCTGGCTGGTCGTCTTCTATGTGGCCGGCCAGGACATCCCGGTGATGGACGGCCTGGGCAACTGGAACCTGCTGATCGGCATGGGCCTGATCGCGGTCGGCTTCGTCGTCTCCACCCAGTGGGTCTGACCGACCGCTGACCGACCTCTGCAACGGACCTCAGCCGGCGACCGGGCGCACCCGGCCGAGGTCCGAACCGAGTCATATAAGGCAAGGCTTGCCTTAAGCTGCCTGGGATCTCCGGAGTTATCCACACCCGTATCCCCAGTTGTGCACACCGATTCGGGCGAGTTGTCCCCAGCTCAGTCCTTACTTCTCCACCGATTCCACCGAAAACCGCCCCGAATCTGTGGATAAGTCAGGTTTAGCGGCCCCAGTTTCCACACCGTTCAGATGGCCGGCCCCGGTTGTCCACCGTCGCGATCCTGCCGACGCTCGCCGCTCACGCCAGGCGGGCGTACCGTCGAAATGCCAAGTAGCGGCCTGAGAGACGGGGAGGGTCTCACATGTTCGTTCAGGTCATTCAGGGGCAGGTCACCGACGCCGACCAGGCGCACCAAGCGATGGATCGGTGGATGGAAGAACTGGCGCCCGAGGCATCCGGCTGGCTGGGGACCACGGCCGGTGTCACCGCGGACGGCAAGTTCATCGCGCTGGCTCGTTTCGACTCCGCCGCCGCCGCGCGGCGGAACAGCGACAGCCCGGCGCAGGACAAGTGGTGGCACGAGTTCACGTCGCTGCTCAGCGACGGCAACGCCACCTTCCACGACACGGAGGACGTCGTACTGGACGTGCACGGGAATCCGGACTCGGCCGGCTTCGTGCAGGTGATGCAGGGCGCCGGCAGCAACCCGGAGCGCGCGCGGGAAGTGATGGGGCAGCACCGCGACGAATGGGCCGCGTTCCGGCCCGAGATCCTCGGCAGCGAGGTCGCCATGTACGACGACGGCGACTACACGATGGCGATGTACTTCACCACCGAGGCCGAGGCCCGCGCGGGTGAGCGCAAGGAGGTGCCGCCGGAGCTGCAGGCGGACATGGACGAGATGAACAGTCTCGCCGCCGGCCCGCCGATGTTCTACGACATCGAGCACCCCTGGCTGTACTCGCCCAGGTAACCAGCCACGACCCTCTGGAGGCGGCCGGTCGCGGCCGCCTCCACTTCTACGTAGAGCTATACGTAGACATCTGCGTACCCATGTGCGTATAGTTCTACGTAGGAGGAGACAAGCGATGCCGAACAAGACGATCTACGTGTCCGACGACGACCTGCCGCTGTACAAGCGGGCCCAGGAGCTCGCCGGCAACCTGTCCTCGGCGATCTCGATCGCACTGCGCAGGTACGTCGAGATGGAAGAGGGCCGGCTCGAGGGGTACGACGAGATCACCGTGCGGGTGGGCCGGGGCACCGGCCGCAAACAACGGTTCTCCGGCGTGCTGCTCGCCGAAGGCGGCCGGTCGAGCAAGGACGGCTACGAGGCCTTCAAGGTCTACCGCAGCCGGACCGGCAAGTTCGTCCTGCACGCGGACCGCCGCAGCCAGTTCAAGCAGAACGCCGACGACGAGCGCTACCTGACCGGGTGGCGCTCCTGGGTCGGCAACTGGAGCACCGACCAGTCCTGGAGCATGGCGCAGGGTGAGGCCAGCCTGCAGATCGTGGACACGGTCGAGGAGCTTCGCGCCCTGATTCCGGAGGACCTCTACGCCCTCGTCGAGGAGGCCGCCGAGCAACCGGCGGTCGAGGACCTCGACATCTAACTGAACCCCGCACCAGCACCGGAGCCCCGTCGCGGGCGTCCGGGTAATCAGGCACGCCCGAATCCTCCCCCAGCAGACCCGTCAACCGTCCCGGGTCAGGTTCCCCCTGCCCGAATACCACCGAGGATCCCTCATGTCAGCAGCGATCGACGTCCGCGGACTGCGCAAG
>Ga0247821_10001294_pt1 | contig 13907 bp, 11 predicted proteins | sample 13C_Glycerol_Day_FD_192481 | JGI IMG/M metagenome (GOLD analysis project Ga0247821, IMG submission 192481) | Soil microbial communities from agricultural site in Penn Yan, New York, United States - 13C_Glycerol_Day14 | ecosystem: Environmental > Terrestrial > Soil > Agricultural land | place... | reverse complement strand
GGGCCGCACCATTCAGCCCAGTAGTCGACCAGTACCGGGCCTTCAGCTTTCAGTACTTCGGCTTCGAAGGTGGCGTCGGTGACGTGTTTGATAAGATCGCTGCTCATGGAAGTCTCCAAGGTCGTAAGCAAAAAAACGTGGCCCATCATAGCCGCACCAGCGACGTACAGGAAGTCGCGGGCGATTGAGTCTAACTATAGTTGTGCATGACCGCGCATATCGCCGCTGCCACAGGAATGTCATATTTCCCACTCAACCTGCCCCACATCAAGCCTTGATACGCTGCGCGTTGGCGTCAGCCGTGGATCGTGGCAGGATTGCCGGGTTATCGACCGAGAAACCATGATCATGCCGCAAACCTCAGCGAAGAATCTGTCCTTGATCGCTGCCATCGACCTGGGCTCCAACAGCTTCCATATGGTCGTGGCCAAGGCCCACCATAGTGAGATCCGCATTCTTGAGCGGCTCGGGGAAAAGGTTCAACTGGCCGCCGGCATCAACGAAGAGCGCCAGCTCAATGAAGAGTCCATGCAACGCGGCCTGGACTGCCTCAAGCGCTTTGCCCAGCTGATCAACGGTCTGCCCGACGGCGCCGTGCGCATCGTCGGCACCAACGCCCTGCGTGAAGCGCGCAACCGCGGCGAATTCATCCGCCGCGCCGAAGAGATTCTCGGTCACCCGGTGGAGGTGATCTCCGGCCGCGAGGAAGCGCGCCTGATCTACCTCGGCGTGTCCCACACCCTGGCCGACAACCCCGGCAAACGCCTGGTCGCCGATATCGGCGGCGGCAGTACCGAATTCATCATCGGCCAGCGCTTCGAGCCGCTGTTGCGCGAAAGCCTGCAAATGGGCTGCGTCAGCTACACCCAGCGCTATTTCCGTGACGGCAAGATCACCCCGGCACGCTATGCCCAGGCCTACACGGCGGCGCGCCTGGAATTGATGAGCATCGAGAACGGCCTGCACCGCCTGACCTGGGACGAGGCCATCGGCTCTTCCGGCACCATCCGCGCCATTGGCCTGGCGATCAAGTCCGGCGGCCTGGGCAGCGGCGAGGTCAACGCCGAAGGCCTGGCCTGGCTCAAGCGCAAGCTGTTCAAGCTGGGTGAAGTCGAGAAGATCGACTTCGACGGGGTCAAGCCTGACCGCCGAGCCATTTTCCCGGCGGGCCTGGCCATCCTCGAAGCCATTTTCGATGCACTGGAACTGCAGCGCATGGATCACTGCGACGGCGCCCTGCGCGAAGGCGTGCTCTACGACCTGCTCGGCCGCCATCAGCACGAAGACGTGCGCGAACGCACCCTGACCTCGCTGATGGAGCGTTATCACGTCGACCAGGGCCAGGCTGCCCGGGTCGAGCGCAAGGCCCTGCATGCCTTCGACCAGGTGGCCAAGGCCTGGGACCTGGAGGACGGGATCTGGCGCGAACTGCTCGGCTGGGCCGCCAAGGTGCATGAAGTGGGCCTGGACATCGCCCACTACCACTACCACAAGCACGGCGCCTACCTGATCGAACACTCGGACCTGGCCGGCTTCTCCAGGGAAGACCAGCAGATGCTGGCGCTGCTGGTGCGCGGGCACCGCCGCAACATTCCCAAGGACAAGTTCGCCGAGTTCGGTGATGAAGGCGTCAAGCTGATCCGCCTGTGCGTGCTGCTGCGCTTCGCGATCCTGTTCCACCACATCCGTGGCACCCAGCAGATGCCTACCGTCACCCTGCACGCCGCCGGCGACAGCCTCGACGTCGAGTTCCCGGCAGGCTGGCTGGAGCAGAACCAGCTGACCCAGGCCGACTTCGGCCTGGAAGCCGAGTGGCTGGCCCGGGTCGGTTTCGTCCTCAGCGTACGCTGAGGACCGGGTTGCTCAGGCGCTCGAGCAGGGCGGCCTGGGCACTGCGCGGGTTCTGGTTGCCGGTTGGCGTGCTGCGTACGTAGCGACCGTCCGGCTGCAGGATCCAGGCGTGGGTGTTGTCGGTCAGGTACCCTTCCAGCTCTTTCTTCACCCGCAGGACCAGCTTCTTGCCCTCGACCGGGAAGCAGGTCTCGACCCGCTTGTCGAGGTTGCGCTCCATCCAGTCGGCACTGGAAAGGAACATCTGCTCCTCGCCACCGTTGAGGAAGTAGAACACCCGGGTGTGTTCCAGGAAGCGGCCGATGATCGAACGCACCTGGATGTTGTGCGACACCCCGGCAATCCCCGGACGCAGGCAGCACATGCCGCGCACCACCAGGTCAATGCGCACGCCGGACTGGCTGGCCTTGTACAAGGCGCGGATGATCTTCGGATCGGTCAGCGAGTTGAACTTGGCGATGATGTGCGCCGGTTTGCCCTCCAGGGCGAACTGGGTTTCCCGGGCAATCATGTCGAGCATGCCCTTCTTCAGGGTGAACGGCGCGTGCAGCAGCTTCTTCATGCGCAAGGTCTTGCCCATGCCGATCAGCTGGCTGAACAGCTTGCCGACGTCTTCGCACAGGGCATCGTCCGAGGTCAGCAGGCTGTAGTCGGTGTACAGGCGGGCGTTGCCGGCGTGGTAGTTGCCGGTGCCCAGGTGCGCGTAGCGGACGATCTCGCCCTGCTCTCGACGCAGGATCAGCATCATCTTGGCGTGGGTCTTGAAGCCGACCACACCGTAGATCACCACCGCACCGGCGGCCTGCAGGCGGCTGGCCAATTGCAGGTTGGACTCTTCGTCGAAGCGCGCCCGCAACTCGATCACCGCAGTGACTTCCTTGCCGTTACGCGCCGCATCGACCAGCGCGTCGACGATCTCCGAGTTGGCGCCGCTGCGGTACAGGGTCTGGCGCACGGCCAGGACGTTAGGGTCCTTGGCCGCCTGGCGCAGCAGGTCGACCACCGGGGTGAACGACTCGAACGGGTGCATCAGCAGGATGTCCTGCTTGCCGACCACGCTGAAGATGTTCTCGGCGTTCTGCAGCAGCTTGGGGATGGCTGGCGTGAACGGGGTGTATTGCAGCTCCGGGTGGCTGTCCAGCCCGGTGATACTGAACAGGCGGGTCAGGTTGACCGGACCGTTGACCTGGTACAGCTCGCTTTCGCTCAGGCTGAACTGCTTGAGCAGATAATCGGAAAGGTGTTTCGGGCAGGTATCGACCACTTCCAGGCGCACCGCATCGCCATAGCGCCGCGAGAACAGCTCGCCGCGCAGGGCCCGGGCCAGGTCTTCGACGTCCTCGGAATCCAGCGCCAGGTCGGCGTTACGGGTCAGGCGGAACTGATAGCAGCCCTTGACCTTCATGCCCTGGAACAAGTCATCGGCGTGAGCGTGGATCATCGACGACAGGAATACGTAGTTGTCGCCAGGACCACCCACCTCCTCCGGCACCTTGATCACCCGCGGCAGCAGGCGTGGCGCCGGAATGATCGCCAGGCCCGAGTCGCGGCCGAAGGCGTCCACGCCTTCGAGTTCGACGATGAAGTTCAGGCTCTTGTTCACCAGCAACGGGAACGGGTGGGTCGGGTCGAGGCCGATCGGGGTAATGATCGGCGCGATCTCGTCACGGAAGAAACGCCGCACCCAGGTCTTGAGCTTGGTGTTCCAGTGCCGACGGCGGATGAAGCGGATCTGGTGCTTTTCCAGCTCCGGCAGCAGCACATCGTTGAGGATCGCGTACTGGCGGTGCACTTCGCTGTGCACCAGATCGCTGATCCGCGCCAGCGCCTGGTGCGGTTGCAGGCCGTCAGCCCCGGCCTGCTCACGGGCGAAGGTGATCTGCTTCTTCAGGCCCGCCACACGAATTTCGAAGAACTCATCCAGGTTGCTGGAGAAGATCAGCAGGAACTTCAGTCGCTCCAGCAAGGGGTAGTTCTCGTCCAGCGCCTGCTCCAGCACGCGGATGTTGAACTGCAGCTGGGACAATTCGCGATGAATGTACAGGCTGCTGTCGTCCAGGCCGGGAACGGCGATGGCCGGTGCCACCGCCACCGGGGCGGGCGCAAGCGCCTCGACCTCGGCCGCTGGTTCCGGCACTGCGGCAGGCTCCGGCGGTGTTTCGAGCATCTGCTCGGGCACGGGCTGGGCTTGCTTCACATCGACTTCGCTAAGTACTTCGTTATTCATCTGGCGTTCCTGAAGGGCGTTACTGCCCTCTCATCAATTGAGCAGCGCGAACGGCGAAATAGGTCAGGATGCCATCAGCGCCCGCCCGTTTGAAGGCCGTGAGGGATTCCAGGATCACACCTTCACTGAGCCAGCCGTTCTGGATCGCGGCCATGTGCATGGCGTACTCGCCACTGACCTGATAGACAAAGGTCGGGACCTTGAATTCATCCTTGACCCGATAAAGGATATCCAGGTACGGCATGCCTGGCTTGACCATGACCATGTCGGCGCCTTCGGCCAGGTCCCCGGCCACTTCGTGCAGCGCTTCGTTGCTGTTGGCCGGATCCATCTGGTAGGAAGCCTTGTTGGCCTTGCCCAGGTTCAGGGCCGAGCCTACCGCATCGCGGAACGGGCCGTAGTAGGCACTGGCGTACTTGGCCGAGTAGGCCATGATACGCACATTGACGTAACCGGCCAGTTCCAGGGCTTCACGGATGGCCTGGATACGACCGTCCATCATGTCCGAAGGCGCCACGACCTGGGCACCGGCTTCGGCATGGGACAGGGCCTGGCGCACCAGGGCATCCACGGTGATGTCGTTCTGTACGTAGCCTTCCTCGTCAAGGATGCCGTCCTGACCGTGGGTGGTGAACGGGTCCAGGGCCACGTCGGTAATCACCCCCAGCTCCGGGAAACGCTCGCGCAGGGCGCGGGTGGCGCGCTGGGCAATACCTTCCGGGTTCCAGGCTTCGGCAGCGTCCAGGGACTTTTTCTCGCTCGGCGTCACCGGGAACAGCGCCAGGGCCGGAATACCCAGGCTCACCCACTCTTGCGCAGCTTCCAGCAGCAAATCGATGCTCAGACGCTCGACGCCCGGCATCGAGGCGACTTCCTCGCGGCGATTCTCGCCTTCCAGGACAAACACCGGCAGGATCAGATCATCGACAGTCAGTACGTTTTCGCGAACCAGGCGACGGGAAAAATCGTCACGGCGGTTGCGGCGCAGACGGGTGGCAGGAAACAAACGGTTAGCGGGGGTAAAGCTCACGGCAGACTCCTGAGCCCGCGCAGGCGGGCGAGCGCGACAGTTATAAGCGGCCATTATGACGCTTGAATGACAGCCAGGGACAACCCTGCGACTTGAGGACGCAGCCATTGTCCTTGTAGGCATTCTTCACGTCGAGACACATTTGGACACTTTCCCCAAAGGCCACGAAGGGTTAGGCTGCGCGTTCATTTCGCCAGCACCCAGAAAATGCTCCAACAATTCCTGCAGGATTTCGGCTACTTTGCCCTTTTTCTCGGTACGTTTTTTGAAGGTGAGACCATCCTGGTTCTCGCAGGCTTCCTTGCGTCCCGCGGATACATGGATATCAACCTGGTGGTCCTGGTGGCCTTTTTCGGCAGCTATGCCGGTGACCAGCTGTGGTACTTCATGGGGCGCAAACACGGGCGCAAGCTGCTGGCGCGCAAACCGCGCTGGCAGATGATGGGTGACCGCGCGCTGGAGCATATCCGCCGCCATCCGGATATCTGGGTCCTGAGTTTCCGTTTCGTCTACGGGTTGCGCACGGTGATGCCGGTCGCCATCGGCCTGTCCGGCTACCCGCCGCGCCGCTACCTGCTGCTCAACGGTATTGGCGCGATCGTCTGGGCCCTGGCCCTGGGTGCCGCCGCCTATCACTTTGGCGCCATACTCGAAGGCATCCTGGGCAACGTGAAAGAATACGAGCTATGGGTGCTCGGCGGCCTGCTGGCCCTCGGCGGCTGCCTGTGGCTGCGCCGTCGCTTCAGGGCGGCGCGCGTCGCCCGTAAGGAAGCGGCTGGCGCAAAGGCCGACAAGGCTGAGCAGGCTGTAGCCGACCAGCGCGACCCAGACCAGGGCAGTGACCGGCCATAAGCCGGTGATCCCGGCCAGCGCCATGGCCGGGATATTCAGCCCCAGCCGCGCCAGCTCCAGCCTGAAGGCCCAGGGGCGATTCTCCAGGGCCGTGCCGAGCACGAACAGACCGAACGCCATCACCGCCCAGCCCAGCACCAGGGCCGCGGTCGACAGCTGCCCGGCATGCTCCATCAGGTAGCTGCCCAACCCGACATACAGCGCAAACTGCAACGTCACGTACACCTGCTGCGGCCAGCCCAGCGGTACCTCGAACTTGCGAAAGCGGCTCAGGTCCTGCTTGGCCTGGGGAAAGCGCCGCGCCACATCCGCCGGGCGCCAGCCGGTGGGCATGAACCAGATACGCAGCTTGTCCCACCAGTGCTCGGCGTGTCGGGCGTCATGCCACAACTGGGCATAGAACTGCAGGTTGGCCCACAACGGATTCCAGCTGGCCAGCGGCGTGGTCACGCCGAAAATCACTGGCTCGTTGTCATCCTCTTCCTGGAAAGTGCCGAACAGACGGTCCCAGACAATGAACACTCCACCGTAGTTGCGATCCAAGTACAGAGGGTTCTGTGCATGGTGGACGCGATGATTGGACGGCGTGATGAACAGCCATTCGAACCAGCCCAGCTTGGGAATGTGCCGGGTATGCACCCAGAACTGATAGAGCAGGTTCAGCGCCGCGACGGTGATGAACACCAGCGGCGGCACGCCCAGCACCGCCAGCGGCAGGTAGAAGATCCACGACAGCAGGAAGCCGCTGCTGGTCTGGCGCAGGGCCGTCGACAGGTTGTAGTCCTCGCTCTGGTGGTGCACCGAATGCGCCGCCCAGAGGATATTGCGCTCATGACCGAAGCGGTGCAGCCAGTAGTAGCACAGGTCGTAGAGGACAAACGCCAGCACCCAGACCCAGAGTGCCTCGCCCGGCAGCCTGAACAGCGCCAGGTGCTCCCAGGCCAGGGCATAGGTGACCAGCCCTACCCCCTTGGTCAACAAGCCCGTGGTGGTCGACAGCACGCCAGTGCTGAGGCTGTTGATGGCGTCGGCCAGCCGGTAGGTGCGCATGCCGCGCAGGCGGTCGGCGAGCAACTCGACCACAATCAGGACAAAGAAGAACGGCACCGCCAGCAGAATCAGGTCCATGGGTCATCCATCTCCAGGCTATTGCACAAGATTAGGCCCGGATGACCGCAAACCCTATGGCGACATCTGCCAATTTAGAGGACATTTAGCGCCTCGACTCGGGAGTAGTGAGCATGACCAAAAAAGTTGCAGTGATCCTTTCCGGCTGTGGTGTCTTTGACGGCGCCGAAATCCACGAGAGCGTGATTACCCTGCTGCGCCTTGACCAGCGCGGCGCACAGGTGCAGTGCTTTGCGCCGAACATCGCGCAGATGCATGTGATCAACCACCTGACCGGTGAAGAAATGCCCGAATCGCGCAACGTCCTGGTGGAATCGGCGCGTATCGCTCGCGGCGAGATCAAGGACCTGCGTGAAGCGGATGCCAAGGATTTCGATGCCTTGATCGTGCCCGGCGGCTTCGGTTCGGCGAAAAACCTGTCGAATTTTGCCGTTGAAGGCACTGGCTGCACCGTCCATCCGGATGTGCTGGCCCTGGCCGAAGCCTTCGCCGAAGCCGGCAAGCCGGTCGGCCTGATCTGCATCTCGCCGGCCCTGGCCGCGAAGATCTATGGCCCGGGCGTGGTCTGCACCATCGGCAACGACGCCGGCACCAGCGCGGCCATCGTCAAGATGGGCGGCACCCACGAGGAATGCGATGTCCACGACATCGTCGAAGACACCCAGCGCAAGCTGGTCAGCACCCCGGCCTACATGCTCGCCAAGAGCATCAGCGAAGCCGCTGGCGGCATCTACAAGCTGGTCGACCGGGTGCTGGAATTGACCCACGAAGGCGAGTGAGTCGGGCCGTTACCCCTGTAGCAGCTGCCGGGGAACGAGGCTGCGATCGACTGCAAAGCAGTCGCAATCCGGTCACCGCACAGGGTCGCAAGTGCTGAGGTAGTCAGGTTTCACGGCCGATCGCAGCCTGGCGGCAGCGGCTACAGAGGCGATCAGGCCAGATTCTGGCGCGCCAGGCGCGTCAGGATGCGGTCCAGTGAGTTGGCGAAGGCCTGCTTCTCGCGATCGCCGTAGGGCGCCTGGCCGCCACCGACCTGGCCCTGTTCGCGCAGGTCGGTGAACAGGTTGCGCACTGCCAGGCGCTCGCCCATGTTGCGCTCGTCGAACTCACGCCCGCGTGGATCGAGGCAGGCCACGCCCTTCTTGACCAGGCGATCGGCCAGCGGCACGTCGCTGCAGATCACCAGTTCGCCCGGCTCGGCATGCTCGACCAGGTAATCATCGGCAGCATCCGGCCCGCTGGGCACCACGATCAGCCTGACGCAGGCGAACGCCGGCTTGATCTGGCTCTGCCCGGCCACCAGCACAACCTCCAGCTGGCGCTTGAGGGCAAATTTGACGACCTGATCCTTGGCCGCCTTGGGGCAGGCATCGGCATCGATCCAGACACGCATCACATCAGCTTCCAACGAAAACGGGCGAACAGTATCCCTGCTCGCCCGCGTGGCTTCAAATCAACCCGCCGAGACGCGGCGCTTCTCGGCCAGGCGGCTGCGCCCGTAGAGCACCGCAATGGCCAGCATGGCCGCCACCTGGGCCGCCAGCGAGTAGGCATCGGCGTGGATGCCCAGCCAGTCGAACTCGAAGAAGGACACCGGCCGGGTGCCGAATACGCCGGCCTCCTGCAAGGCCTTGACCCCGTGCCCGGCGAAGACCACCGACAGGGCGCAGAGCAAAGCAGCGTTGATGCTGAAGAACAGCGCCAGCGGCAGCTTCGCCGACCCACGCAGGATCACCCAGGCCAGCCCCACCAGCAGCACCAGCGCCGTCGCGCCGCCAGCCAGCACGGCGTTGTGCCCGGCTTGTCCTGCCTGCAGCCAGAGGGTCTCGTAGAACAGGATCACTTCGAACAGCTCGCGGTACACCGAGAAGAACGCCAGCACGGCAAAGCCGAAGCGGCCACCGCCACTGACCAGGCTGGTCTTGATGTAGCTTTGCCAGGCCGCCGCGTGCCGACGGTCGTGCATCCACACCCCGAGCCACAAGACGATGACGCTGGCGAACAACGCCGTGCAGCCTTCGAGCAGTTCACGCTGGGCGCCACTGACATCGATCACATAGGCCGCCAGGGCCCAGGTCCCCAGCCCGGCCAACAGGGCCAGGCCCCAGCCGACGTTGACGCTGCGCATGGCCGACTGCTGGCCGGTGTTACGCAGGAACGCCAGGATTGCGGCGAGCACCAGGATCGCTTCCAAGCCTTCACGCAACAGGATCAGCAACCCGGAGACAAAGCTCAACGACCAGCTCAGACCGCCACCGCCCAGCAGGCCACCGGCCTCCTTGAGCTTGGCCTTGGCCTCCTGCAGCCGCGCACTGACCTGCTCCGGCGGCAAGCCGTCCTGCACGGCCTGCCGGTAGGCCATCAGCGACTTCTCGGTGTCTTTGCGCACGTTGGTGTCGATGTTGTCCAGCGAGCTTTCGACCAGCTCGAAACCTTCCAGGTAAGCCGCCACCGAGAGATCGTAGGCCTGCTCGTGGTCACCGGCCTGGTAGGCCGCCAGGCTCTTGTGAAGGGTGCTCGCGGTGTAATCCAGTAGCTGCGTCGGGCCTCGCTGGGCCTGCGGCGGCTGGGCGCGCTGGGCGCGGAACACGGCGGCAGCCTCGGCGCCCTGGGACGCTTCGACTTCCAAGGGTGTCTGCCGGGCCAGGTCAGCGAGATTGAAGGTGGTTTCAGCCTTGGCCTTGGCAGGCTGCGCAGTGAAACTGGCGATGTAGGTGGCCAGGTCCCAGCGCTGACGCTCGTCGAGCTGGTCGGCGAAGGACGGCATGTCGGTACCTTCGATCCCCTGCCCCAGGGTGTTGTAGAGGTCATACAGGCTCAGCCGGTCGAGGCGCTCGCTGCTGCGCAGATCCGCCGGTGGCGGGGTCATGCCCACGCCCGCCGGGCCATCACCGGCACCGCTGTCGCCATGGCAGACCGAGCAATGCTGGGCGTACAAGGGTGCGCCGCGGCTGGGGTCGGGGGTGATGATCGGTGCCTGGCTGACTTCATAGGCCACCGCCAGCTGAGCCCCCAGTTGGCGGGCCTGACGCGCGACGCTGGCACCGTCCTGGCGCTGGTTGATCGCCTGGCGCAGGCTGACCACGCCCTGCTCCAGCGCCTGGCGTTCGGCACGGGCCGGCAAACCGGCGACCAGGCCCTGCAGTACGTCGGTGAACTCCAGCTGCTCGCGGTATTCACCGTCGTCCACCACCTTGCCCGCCTCGACCGTGGCGGGGTAGTCGGCGCCAATGTAGTCGAGCAGGTGCAGGGCCTTGGCCGCGTCTTCGACCGTGTCGGCCAGAAGCGTAGTACTGCTCAGCGCCAGCACCGGCCAAAGCAGCCAGGCGAGCAAGCGGGAACGGGGAATCATGGGGCCAATCTCAAATGACAATGCGAGGTATTGCATTGTTCACTTCCAATGGCCATCACTCAAGGTTTGCAGGGCAATCTCTGCAAAATCTAGTGACAATTTCATCTGAAATAAAAAAAGGCGACCCTGAGGTCGCCTTTTTCGTGTAGCGCTGCCGAGGTACGAGGCTGAGATCGACTGCGCAGCAGTCGCAACCCGGCCACCTCATCGGGCGGCGGCAGTCACAGCATTCAGACCGGTGCTCGGCGGATCGTCGCCAGCAAGGTCGCAGCCCCCAGGAACAGACCGGCAAAGGTGCGGTTCATCCGCCGCTGCTGCTTGGGCGTGCGCAGCAGGCGCAATACCCGCGCCGCCAGCCCGGTGTAGCCGGCCATGACCAGCAGGTCGACAGTGATCATGGTCGCGGTGATGATCAGGTACTGGGGCAACAGGGCCGCATGCGGGTTGATGAACTGCGGCAGCACCGCGAGCATGAAGATCAATGCCTTGGGGTTGCTGACGTTGACCAGGAAGCCACGGAACACCAGGCTCAGCGGCTTGCCGATGGGCCGCACGGCGGAGTCATCGGTGATGTCGGCGGGCAGTGCACGCCACTGCTTGACCGCCAGGTAGACCAGGTAGACCACGCCGAACCATTTGATCACCTGGAACGCGGTGGCCGATGCCGCGAGGATGGCGCCGACGCCTGCCGCAATGATCGCGATCTGCATGACCAGGCCCAGTTGCAGGCCCAGGGCGTTCCAGTAACCGCGCCAGAAGCCGTACTGCAAGCCACAAGACATCGAGGCAATGGCCCCGGCGCCCGGCGACAGACTGATCACCCAGCAAGCGGCAAAAAATGCCAACCACGTTTCCAACGACATCGCACACCTCGGCCCTGACTTGTTACAAAGCTCTAAGCTAGTGTGCTGGCGAAAAAATAACCACGATTTTTTTCAGCAATCGATCAATTACCGGCCGTCTTGTCTTCGCCCACCAGCGGCACGATCTCAGCTCCGCGCCAGCGCCGCACAGATTTCTGGAAGAACTGGCTGTTGGGTACCTGGACCGTTGCCCCGCCGGTTTCCGGCAGTTCGATCAGGGTGGTGTACAGCAGGTTGATGGCGACCACCCGCCCCTTCACCCCGGGCTTGTCGATGGTTTCGACCAGCTCCACCACGTCGCCGATACGAAACGGCCCGACGGTGAAGATCAACACCGCGCACAACAGGTTCGACAACACGCTCCACATGGCGAAGAACGCCACCGCGGCCACGGCCACGAAGCCGGACAAGGCTGTCCACAGCACCGTGGCGGACACCCCCAGGCGTTCGAGCACGAACACCAGTGCGCTGCCCATGATCAGCCAGCGCAGGCCACCGCGCACCGGCATCATCAGCTCCGGTGGCAGCGGGTAGCGCTCGCCCAGGCGCTTCAGGCAGCGCCCGACCAGGCGTTGCAGGACAAAGGCGGCGCACAGGATCAGCAGGATCTGCAGGCCCAGCCAGAACGGAGCGATCCACTCCGGCGGCACCGGCAGTTGCAACGACCCTATCAAGACAACGCCTCCAGCTCCGCCTGCATGGTCTCCAGCTGCTCGAGGGCGGCCATCCAGGCTTCTTCCAGTTCGGCCTCGCGAACCTTGAGCTTGGCCTGTTGGGCCAGCAGGTCACGCAGCTCATCCTTGCGCGCCGCCTCATACATGGCACTGTCACCGAGGCTGGCATCGACCTTCGCCAACTGCTCGTGCAGGGTGCCCAGCTCGCGCTCGAGCTTGTCCGCCTCTCGCTTGTGCGGGGCCAGCTGCTGACGCAGGGCAGCGGCGGCCTGGCGCTGGGCTTTCTTGTCGGTCTTGTCGGCGTTGACCGGTGCGCTGCTGACCGGTGCATTGCGCTGGCGATAGTCGACCAGCCAGCGGGTGTAATCGTCCAGGTCGCCGTCGAAGGTCTCGACCTTGCCATCGGCCACCAGCAGGAATTCATCCGTGGTGCTCTTGAGCAGGTGACGGTCGTGGGAAACCACCAGTACCGCGCCGCTGAATTCCTGCAGGGCCATGGTCAGCGCCAGGCGCATTTCCAGGTCCAGGTGGTTGGTCGGTTCGTCGAGCAGCAACAGGTTCGGCCGTTCCCAGGCGATCAGTGCCAGGGCCAGGCGGGCCTTTTCGCCACCGGAGAAGTTCACCACCGGCTCGTCGATACGCCCACCGCGGAAGTCGAAGCCGCCGAGGAAATCGCGCAGGGTCTGCTCACGCTCGGTCGGCGCCAGGCGCTGCAGGTGCAGCAAGGGGCTGGCCTTGTTGTCCAGGGAGTCGAGCTGGTGCTGGGCGAAGTAGCCCACCGACAGGTTCTCTCCCCGCACCAGGCGACCACTGAGCGGTTCCAGCTCACCGGCGAGGTTCTTGATCAGGGTCGACTTGCCCGCGCCGTTAGGGCCGAGCAGGCCGATGCGTGCACCCGGGGTGAGCTGCAGCTTGACCTTCTCCAGCACGGTCTTGTCACCGTAGCCCAGGCGGCCTTCGGAGAGGTCGAGCAAGGGGCTGGAGATCTTCTCCGACTCGCGGAAGGTGAAGTCGAACGGTGAATCGACATGGGCGGCCGACAGCTCCTCCATGCGCTCCAGGGCCTTGATCCGGCTTTGTGCCTGACGTGCCTTGGTGGCCTGGGCCTTGAACCGGGCGATGTACTTTTCCATGTGCGCGCGCTGGGCCTGCTGCTTCTCGTAGGCCTGTTGCTGCTGGGCCAGTCGCTCGGCACGGGTGCGCTCGAAGGCGGTGTAGCCGCCGCGATAGAGCGTCAGCTTGCACTGCTCGACGTGGGCGACATGGTCGACCACCGCATCGAGGAAATCGCGGTCGTGGGAAATCAGCAGCAGCGTGCCCGGGTAGCCCTTGAGCCAGTCTTCCAGCCAGAGGATCGCATCGAGGTCCAGGTGGTTGGTCGGCTCATCGAGCAGCAACAGGTCGGACGGGCACATCAGTGCCTGGGCCAGGTTCAGGCGCATCCGCCAGCCACCGGAGAAGTCACCGACCCGGCGATCCATCTGCTCGTTGGTAAAGCCCAGGCCCGCCAGCAATTTGCGCGCACGGGCGTCGGCGGTGTAGCCATCGGCGCTGTCCAGCTCGATATGCAGGCGCGCCAATGCCGTGCCGTCATGGGCGGCTTCGGCGGCAGCCAGCTCGGCCTGCACCTTGCGCAGGCGGGCGTCACCATCGAGCACATAGTCGACCGCCAGCCGGTCGAGGGTATCGACCTCCTGGCGCATGTGCGCGATACGCCAGTCGGCCGGCAGCTGACAGTCGCCGGAGTCGGGCGTCAGCTCACCGCGCAACAGGGCGAACAGGCTGGATTTACCGGCGCCGTTGGCACCGATCAGGCCGGCCTTCTGACCGGCGTGCAGGGTCATCTCGGCGCCTTCTAGCAGGCGCTGGGGACCACGCTGTAAAGTGAGGTTCGATAGTCTGATCATAATGGCCGCGGAGTCTACCAGCT
>Ga0247821_10001293_pt1 | contig 13909 bp, 14 predicted proteins | sample 13C_Glycerol_Day_FD_192481 | JGI IMG/M metagenome (GOLD analysis project Ga0247821, IMG submission 192481) | Soil microbial communities from agricultural site in Penn Yan, New York, United States - 13C_Glycerol_Day14 | ecosystem: Environmental > Terrestrial > Soil > Agricultural land | place... | reverse complement strand
GAAGAACAGCGCGCGCAGCACGTCGACCAGGCGCGACATCCAAAGGCTCAGGCCCTTGGGCATGTGGCGATAGAAGAAGTCCACCTGGATGTGGTTGTTCTTCGCCACGCCGATGGCCGCCCCCGTGAACACGGTGGCGATCAGCAGGTAGCGGGCGATCTCTTCGGTCCATGACGCCGAATCGTTCATCACGTAGCGTGTGACGAATTGGTAGAAGACCGTGAGCGCCAGCAGCCAGAAAAAGCCCAGCGCCAGCCAGGCCTCCCAGGGCGTGCCGGAGAAGTCCACGGCTTCATCCTGCGCGTGGAATTCTCCGTCCTCCCCCATCACCTGGGGGAGTTCGTCAATCGCGACTTGCGTCACTTGATGGCCGTGATCTTGTCGTAGTCGGCCTGGCGATAGCCATGCTCGGTCGGCTTGGTGGCCTTGAGCACGGCTTCGCGGAAGGCGTTCTTGTCGACGGTGATGATGTTGTTGCCCTTCTTCTTGAACTCGTCCACGAGCCGCGTCTCGGACGCGATGATCTCGCGGCCGGTCTTGTCCGCGGCTTCGCGCATCACGTCAGTGAAGATCTTCTTGTCTGCTTCGGAGAGCTTGCTCCAGAGCTGCCCCGACACGACGGTGAGCAGCGAGTCCACGATGTGGCCGGTGAGCGAGATGTGCTTTTGCACTTCATAGAACTTCTTCGCCTCGATGGTGGGCAGCGGGTTCTCCTGTGCCTCGACGGTGCCGTTCTGCAGCGCCAGGTACACCTCGGCGAAGGCGATGGGCGTCGCGTTGGCGCCCAGCGCCTTGGGGAAGGCGAGGTACGCGGGTGCGTCCGGCACGCGGATCTTCAGGCCCTTCATGTCCTCGGGCTTGGCGATGGGCCGGTTGGAAGTGACGTGCCGCGCGCCGTAGTAGTTCAACGCGACGATGTGGTTGCCGCTCGCCTTGTCGTAGCCGGCGGCGAGGTCGCGGAAGGTGTCGCTGGACGCGTACTTGAGCTGGTGCTCCGCGTCGCGGAAGATGAATGGGAAGTACGAGATGGCCAGCGGCTGGTAGCTGCGCGCCGCGAAGCTGGCGCCCGTCAGGACGATGTCCACGGTGCCCAGCGTGAGGCCCTGGTTGATGTCCGCCTCCTTGCCGAGTGTGGATGCCGGGAACACCTGCACTTCGTAGCGCCCGCTGGTGCGCTTCTTGATCTCGTCACCCGCCCACACCGACCATTTGTGGAAGGGCTCCGAGGTCTCGTAGACGTGCGCCCACTTGAGCTTGGTCTGTGCCTGCGCGATGGTGGGCAGGCCCACGGCCGCGGCCAGTGCCGCGCACGCGGCGAGCTTCAGGGCTGAACGCTTTGTTGTCATCTTCGATGTCTCCTTGGAATGGTGGCGGACGAAATCAGGATGGGAAACGGGTAGGTGCATCACGAAGGGTTGGCGCGCTTCCAGCTCGCGCTGAACCTCGAATGCGACTTGTCCATGTGCTGCTGCATCGCGGCGCGCGCGGCCTCGCCGTCGTGCGCCTTCAATGCGTCGAGCACGACCTCGTGTTCGGCGATGGCGATGCGCCACGAGGGCGCGGATTCGAAGTAGTCGCCCAGCCGCTCGAACAGCGGTCCGCGGCGCGCGTCCCAGAAGGTCTGCACCGTCTCGACGAGCACCACGTTGCCGCAGGCCTGCGCGATGGCGGTATGAAAGGCGCGGTCGCCGGCCAGGGGCGCGACGTTGCGGTCCGTGTCGTGCTGCATCTGGTCGATGGCGCCGCGGATCGCCTTCAGGTCGCTGCGTTTGGCGTGCTGCGCGGCCAGCGAGGCGATCTCGCCCTCGATCACGCGGCGCGCGCGGATCAGTTCGAGCGGGCCCCATTCGGTGGGTGGAATCTGCCGCCCGGCATCGGTGCGGTGCAAGCGTTCGAGAACGAACACGCCGGAGCCGGTGCGCACCTCGACCCACCCTTCTACCTCGAGTGCGATCAAGGCCTCGCGCACCGACGGGCGGCTCACGCCCAGCTGCTTGGCGAGATCCCGCTCCGCCGGCAGCCGCGCCCCCGGCTTGAACTCGCCCTGCTTGATGCTCGCGCGCAGCTGCTCGGCGATCTGCCGGTATAAACGCTGCGGTTCGACGGTCTGCAGGGGCATGGGCTAGGGTTGACGCTGATTGGCCAAGTGGTCAGGCCAATTAATATCGACCCAATCTCGACGGCCGGCATCCGGCTAAACCCGAATGGAGCGCAATGAGACTTCAAGGAAAGAACGTCCTGGTCACCGCCGCGGGCCAGGGCATCGGCCGCGCGAGCGTGCTGGCGCTTGCGGCCGAGGGCGCCCAGGTCTGGGCCACCGACATCAACCCCAAACTGCTCGATGCCTACGACGGCATCGAGCGCGTGCGCGCCGTTCCACTGGATGTGCTGGACAAGGGCAGCATCCGCAGCGTGGTGGACGCGATGCCATCGATCGATGTGCTCTTCAATTGCGCCGGGTTCGTGCATGGCGGCACGGTGCTGCAGGCCACCGATGAAGAGTGGAACTTCGCGTTCGAGCTGAACGTGCGCTCGCAGTTCTGGGCGATCCAGTGCGTGCTGCCCCGCATGCTGCAGGCGGGCAGGGGCAGCATCATCAACATGGCGAGCGTGTGCAGCAGCATCAAGGGGCTGCCGAACCGTGCCATCTACGGCACCACCAAGGCCGCGGTCATCGGCCTCACGAAGAGTGTGGCGGCCGACTACGTGGCGCAGGGCATCCGGTGCAACGCGCTGTGCCCAGGCACGGTGGATACCCCATCGCTGCAGGAGCGCATCAACGCCAACGACGACCCGGCCGCCGCGCGCAAGGCCTTCATCGCCCGCCAGCCGATGGGCCGGCTCGCGCAGGCCGAGGAGATCGCGCCGCTCGTCGTGTTCCTGGCGAGCGATGAGTCGGTGTTCGTCACCGGGCAGACCTACGCGATCGACGGAGGCATCACGATATGAATCAGCTCGACTTCAAGGATCGTCATGCGGTGGTCACGGGGGGCGCGAGCGGCCTGGGCTTCGCCATCGCGCAGCGCCTGCTGCAGTCGGGTGGCAGCGTCACCCTGTGGGACCGGGACGAGAAGGCAGCGCAGGCGGCAGCCGTCACGCTCGGCAGCAGGGCCTCCTTCGTGGCCGTCGACGTGTCCTCGCACGAATCGGTGCAGCGGGCGGTCGAAGCCACTCTGCGGGTCACGCAACGCATCGACGCGCTGGTGAACAGCGCGGGCGTCACCGGGCCGAACACGAAGGTGTGGGACTACCCGGTGGATGAATGGCGGCAGGTGATGGACGTGAACCTCACCGGGCTGTTCCTCTGCTGCCGCGAGATCGTGCAGGTGATGCGCGGCGCGGGCTACGGGCGCATCGTCAACATCGCGTCCGTCGCGGGCAAGGACGGCAACCCGAATGCCAGCGCGTACAGCGCCAGCAAGGCCGCGGTGATTGCGTTGACCAAGTCGCTGGGCAAGGAACTCGCCGACACCGACATCCGCGTGAACTGCGTGACGCCCGCAGCGGTGAAGACCGCCATCTTCGACCAGATGACGCCCCAGCACATCCAGTTCATGCTGTCGAAGATCCCGATGGGCCGCTTCGGCACGCCCGAGGAAGTCGCGGCCATGGTCGGCTGGCTGTGCACCGAAGATTGCTCTTTTTCCACGGGCGCCGTGTTCGACCTGTCCGGCGGCCGGTCCACCTACTGAACATCAAACATCCAACGACAAACCGAAAAGGACAACAAGGAATGAAGCTCGTTCGCTATGGCAACCCCGGCAAGGAAAAGCCCGGCCTGATCGACCTCGACGGCAAGCTGCGCGACCTCTCGGGCGTGGTGGCCGACATCGGCCCGGCCCAATTGGGCGGCATCGGCATGAGCCGGCTGCGCAAGGTGAACCCGGCCAAGCTGCCGCCGGTGCGCGGCACGCCGCGTTTCGCGTGCCCCGTGAATGGTGTGGGCAAGTTCATCGCCATTGGCTTGAACTACGCGGACCACGCGGCGGAATCGGGCGTGCCCATCCCCACCGAACCCGTCGTGTTCATGAAGGCCACCACCTGCATCCAGGGGGCGAATGACCCCGTGATGCTGCCGCGAGGCTCGGTCAAGACCGACTGGGAAGTGGAACTCGGCGTGGTCATCGGCACGCGCGCGCGCTATGTGGCCAAGAAAGACGCGCTGGCGCATGTGGCGGGCTACTGCGTGGTCAATGACGTCAGCGAGCGCGAATACCAGCTCGAGCGCGGCCCCCAGTGGGACAAGGGCAAGGGCTGCGACACCTTCGGGCCGATCGGGCCGTGGCTCGTCACGCCGGACGAAATCGAGAACGTGCAGCGCCTGGACATGTGGCTGGACGTGAACGGCAAGCGCATGCAGACCGGCAACACGCGCACCATGATTTTCGACGTGGCGAAGATCGTCAGCTACGTCAGCCACTTCATGACCCTGATGCCCGGTGACGTGATCACCACCGGCACGCCGCCCGGCGTGGGCATGGGCATGAAGCCGCAGACCTATCTGCGCAAGGGTGACGTCGTCACGCTGGGAATCGCTGGCCTTGGCGAGCAGCGGCAGGAGGTCGTGGGGTTCAAGGCCTGAACGTCGGGCTTCGTGGGTGTGGGGAACGGGAAGGTTCGTGCGGTTACTAAGTGCTTATCAACCTTCAGAGAGCAGCACATGGATCCCACAGGCTCGGGTAGCTCACGCCCCGTACTTCCCCAATCCGATAGAACGAACGGCGGCCCGCCTTCCGAAGGTAAGCAGTGGCGATCGGAAACGCCATTGAATCCTCAAGTGCGGCACGCCGAGCTCCCCGCAGCAGCGCCTGTCAGAAGGCACGAGCAAAGGGTGCTCAATCTGCCGCTGGAGAAGGTGATCGCACATCAGGGCCTGCGCGACCAAGTCAGGAATGGCAATCCGGGCCGCGCTACCATCGTTTTCGATGACGGCTCCAGGGCTCTGTACGAACCCTTGCATGGCAGTATCGTTGTCCGGCTGGCGAGCGTCTCCCGGATCGTGACGCTGGCCCTGTCCGGAGACAAGGCGGTTGTGCGGGGCATGATGGCCGAAGAATTGTCCAGCCAGACACTCGCAGCTTTGGTGCGCACCGGGATCTGTCCGCGCGAGTTGCTCGTGAACATGGCGGATGCGGTTTCCGCATCGGCGATCCGCCAATTGGACGAGGAGCAAGCCTCCACGCTCGAGGCGCGACAACAGCCGCCACAAGCTACGCGAAAGTTCTTGATCGGCGGTGGGGCCAATTCTGATGGCAATCGACCGGGCATGATCGAGGTGAGCGCTGCCGGAATCGCCGTTGGGATTACGCACCTTACCGACAGCTTCGACGAAATCGACCAGACCTTCTCGATAGATGCAGAGCAAGTCCCTCCGCTTGCCCGCAAGTTAGCGGGCCTTCTCGGACTTGCTGAGTCCACTCCAATCGACGAATCGTTGGACCGACTCACCCGGGAAATAAAATATCGCCACTGGAATCCGCGAACGCTGGTCGATAGTCTGGAGCAGGATGGCGTGAAGTGGAATCACACCTGGGACAGGTCGAAAGTCCCGCAGGAGCTCATGGAGCTCTGGAAAGCGCGTAAGTCATAGCTGGCACCGGCTGTGATCCACGGACCGGCCCGGCTCAATGATTGATAGGACGGCGCGCGACCATGGGCGGAGCGCTGCCGCCCATGCGTTGCGAGGTTCAGTGCTCGGTATGCACCGCAGGCACGGTGAGCTCCCGCCCGACCATCGCACGTGCAAACAGATAGTTGTTGCGCGCGCGATCGGACAAGGTGTCGAGATCGACATGGCCTTGCTCGTCGCACGGAAAGGCAAAACCCCGGCCCGCGTTGAAGAGTGAATTGAACCGCAGCTGATATTGGTGGGATGTCATGGCGTCCATCTTTGCCTCCCGTTGGTTGTCGTCCTGGTTTCACTATGGCCGGCCTCCGTGGGGGACGGTATCGGCCAAGTGCGCGTTCCGGTTGCATCGCGCAAGGAACGGGTCTGTCCGTGTGCGACTGAGGGACATAGGATCTGTCCCACGTCTTAAGAGTAGCCGCAAAAAACCGGAGTGCCAGCTGCAACCCTCCCTTGGTCGGTATGCAAAGGTCTTGCATTCTCAAGCTGGGTAGTAAGGTGCGCGACTGGAGCCGAGCGGCACGCAACTGGAGGGAGGCGATGAATCAGTGTGCGATCCTCTATGAAGATCGTTTCACAAAAAGACGCGCGTTTAAGATGCACGACCGACTTGACCACCGCGTCGTGCGTTCGTTGCAAGCGACATTGCACACTGCGCACAACAGCGCCCTTCGACCCCGCCCGTGTCAGATTCCCTTCGCCGCGCCACACTTCGCCAGCTCCAGATCTTTCTCATCGCCGCCGAGAAGGGCAGCTTTGCGCGCGCCGCATCCGAGTTGCATCTGACGCATCCGGCCATCTCCATGCAGATGGCGCAACTGAGTGATGTTGCGGGTCAGCCGCTATTCGAAAAAATGGGGCGCACCGTTCGCCTGACAGAAGCCGGGCACGTTCTGCTTCCCTATGCGCATCGGATCGTCCATACGGTGCGTGAGGCAGGCGACGCACTGGATGGACTGAAGGGCCCGCAGCGCGCCGGAGTGCGCATTGCGCTGGTGGCGACCACGCAGTACTTCATGCCGCGGCTGCTGGCCATGTTCCGCACCGCTCACAAGGGCATCGAAGTCAATGTCACCATCGGCAGCCGCGAACAGGTCATCCGCCAGTTGGAGAACCGGGAGGTGGAACTGGCGATCATGGGACGGCCTCCCGGGAAGCTGGTGGTATCGGCACAGCCGTTCGCCGAGCATCCTCACGGGATCATCGCGGCGCCGCAGCACAGGCTGGCAGGCTGTCGCCTCCTCGATCCGAAACTGCTCATCAACGAGAAGTTCATCGCGCGCGAACCGGGATCCGGCACGCGGTATGCAATGGAGCAATATTTTGCCGAACACGGTATTGAACCTCTGGAAGTGCAGGAGATGCACAGCAACGAGTCCATCAAGCAATCCGTGATGGCCGCCATGGGGTTGGCGTTCATCTCGCTTCACACGGTCATCCTGGAGCACCAGACAGGCCTCGTGGTACTGCTGGACGCGAAGGGCTTGCCCGTGACCCGCAACTGGTATGTGCTTCACCTGCAGGATCAAGCGCTCAGCCGCGCAGCGCAGGCGCTAAAAGGCTTCATCCTCGAGGAAGGGGCCACGCACATGCACGCGCTGCTACGCGGGCTTGGCGCTGAAAAGACGAGTCCCGCAAGCAGGAAGCCCCGGAGATAGAAAGGTGGAAGGTCTCAGCCGACCGTTTTCAGCACGCGGTCGAAGCCCGCTTCTTCTTCCACATCCCCCACGATGCCCACCAGCAAGTGCGCTCCAGTGAGTGGGTTCACCTTCAGTTGCGGCAGCAGGCGAAAGTCCTGGATCTGCCGTGTGGACTTGACATGTGTGCGCACGCCGGTGCACGCCATCGTTTCCTCGCCGATTCGAATGTGATTCTCGCCTGCCGGACTGACAGGCAGATCGTCCTGGATGTAGCGCAGCACTTCCGCCTGCAAGCGAGCAAGGTCGATGCCGGGGTCGGCAGGGAATTCGATGACGAAGCCGTGTTTCACGTCGGAGTGCGGCACGGGAATCTGGTAGCCGTATTGCTTGCTCAGGACCAGGCTCGTCAAATCTTCCGCCGTGTGAGCCATCTTTCGGTACTTCACCGTGCGGTATGCGATGTCCCGGATCGCATCGGGCCGCGGGCCGAACACATTGGGACGGGCGACCAGCACTTCCTCGCCCACACCGATCAGCACATGCGCGTCGAAGCGCAGCTGGTCAGAGAGCAGGTCGAAGTGCTCGACGATCACTCGCCGCCCATGCCGAACGGCGGTTGTCACCGCCTCGGCCAACTCCCAGATCTGGTGAAAGGCCTGCTCGTAGCGTACGTCGATGTGATAGGTGTGCGGCCCCAAGACGCGTTCGGAGTCGAAGTCGAACAGTGGCGCCGAGCGGAAGTTGATGCCCTCGTCGTCGTTGGTCAACTCCAGGCCAGGGAACATCCCGCGCAGCAGCGTCGACTTGCCCGAGCCTTCGGATCCAATGATGCCGACGAGCAGGTCAGCCGGATAGAGATGCCGCTCAGCGATGTCGCGGCCCAAAGCATAGAGACGTGCGCGCCCGCGCGGCGCGTAGTACACGGCATAGATCAGTGTTTCGCTGAGCGTACTCACTGGAACATTCCCTCTACTTCCGGTGACGCGCTCGCAGGACGGCCAGCGTGCGTTGCATCTCGTTGTGGACGATGGTCATGCCTTCGTCGAATCCCATTCCCGGCTTGACGAGCATGCGCACGGGCCGCGTCGCGAGTGCAAGCTGCACACAGGTACGCGCGGAAACTTCCGTCTCGTTGCAGGTGCCCCCCTGGTAGGCCTCCATGCGATGCTCGTGGCAATGGAGCACGGACTCCACCGTGTTGTGGATGCTCCCGAGGTCCGGAGTCTTGATCTGCACCATGTCGCAACAGCCTGCCGCAGCGAAATCGATGACGTCTTCGTATGTGTTGCACCACTCGTCAGCCACCAGCTTGACGTTGGCGCCGAGCTTTCCCAGCTGGGCACGAATGGCTGCCATTGCGTCGATCTGGGCCTCCTTGCTGCCTGCATCGACCGGCCCCTCTATGTAGAGAGGAAAGCCACCGGCTACAGCCTCCAGGTCGGCCAGGTAACGCGCAATGCGGGCGGAATCGTGATCGAAGATCTGCCCGATGGTGCCGTAGACATCGATGTGAAGCACCGGCACATAGTCCGGCGAGGCCCGCAGCGTGGTGATGCGGTCGACCAGCCAGCTCACATACCCCAACAGCTTTTCGCCACGATACCCCAGCTTGTCGGGCACGTTGTTGATCAGGGCGTGCGGCAATGCATCCACGCGCTTCAGGATCATCTTGTCGACCGCGTTGTAGCGATCGTCGCCGGACTGGCCGAAAAGCGGTACGGGTTCGGCGACGATTGGCAGGTTGTATTCGGCGGCGATGACTTCGGTCTTGAGCTTGCCCTTGGCCAGGCTGGTGGCGTCCAGGAGTGCCTGGCTGATCCCGTAGCGCAGCGCCGTATGCAGCCGGTTACCGTCGACTTCCAGCGCATCGAAGAAGCGTGCATTCGGCGCAAAGGCACTCACGTCGCGACCTTCGAGCAACGGGGCTACGTGACGCTGTAGAAAAGGCACGTACTCGCCGGCGGTCAGCAGCGCATCGCGCCCAGCTGCGCCGGAATACTGCACCGCCGCGCAGTCACCCACGGCGACCTGCCCGTTGTCCAGTTCCAGCACCACCGAGATGCACTCGCCCGCCTGCCGGACGGAGCGGAAGCCCGATGTTACGGGTGCGCCCGTGTAGATAAAGCCGTCTTGCCCGGCACCGAGCTTGATGGCAGCCTGGTCGTCGAAATAGAACGACGAGTAGCCTGGGACGAACAATGCTCGCGAGATTTTCATGGTCAACGGGGCCTCCCGATCAGTTGGCTCTTGGAAATGGCGTAGATGTCATCCACGACCATCTGGAACGTCGGCTCCCGGCCTTCCGCCGTGGCGCGCTCCTGGAGGCGCTCGCGGTGATAGTCCATCACATCTGCCGGCAACGGAACCCGGGCAGGCTCGAAGATTCGCACGGCCCCTTCGTTATCGCGTACGGGCAACATCTTGCCGGCGTTGCAGTTCGCTGGCGCGAAGGGGATGTCCATCACGCCGGCCTCGAAGGCGCGCACCGCGCCGCGCGCCACATCTCCTTCACCCAGCTCGAAGACTTTCCGCATGACGGCGCGGACCTCGCTCTTGATCAAGGCGACCTCCCGTTGAAAGACCGGTCCGTCGAGCCGCTGCTGGTCTCGCACCATGTTCATGATTTGCGCCGTCGCTTCCAGACCTTGCTTGTTGGCCTCTTTCGTCGGCACACCCGCTGCCTCGTGCGGCGTCTTCACGATCACCTTGGTCGCACCTGCCAAAGCGGCTGCGGCAGCGCCCCAGCAGATCACGCCGAACGCGCCGGGCTCGTTGGTCGGGAAGCCGCCCATCCATTGATGGAACACCGTGTTGAGCTGGTAGTCCTCGAAGCCGGCCTCGCGGAAGTATTCGTTTGCCAGTTCACGCAGCGAGGTGATGGCGGCCACGTCCTGCACCATGTTGCCGGCCTGGCCGTAGCCCAGTGTGATGCACTTCACGCCCTGCTGGAGTGCAAGCAGGCCTTCGATGATCGCCACGCAATGCGACATGAAAGGAGGAACAAGCGTGCCCGACAGCGGTCCGAAGGGCTCCCGGTCGATCCGGATCCCTTCCTCTTCGTACAGGCCGATCAAGCGGTCGCAATACTGCCAGTGGCGGATGGACCGATCCAGCGGCACTTTCTTGGCGTAGGGGATGTTGTACGAGATGCCACCGCCTTCATAAGCAGTGAACCCCGCCGCCATGGTGATTTCAGCCAACAGCCTCGCATCAGGCGTGCCATGGCGCACCTGCACGGGCTTGTCGAGTGCATCCACCAGGCGACGACATTCCGCCAGGCCGTGATTCACCGCAGGAAAACCGTTGAGCAAGGACGTGCCCGCCGCCTTGCTACGTGCGATGCCGTTGGCCGCTTCCTCGTACCTGTTCAGGCGTGTGTAGGCATCGATCGTGGTAGGCAACACGTCGCATGCATCTTGCAGGTAGGTCAGCAACTCGATGTGTTCATCGACCAGCGCCACGCCAGCGCGCGGTTGCAGCAGGGTCTTGTTGGTGCGATTGGCCTTGTCCAACGCGACGGAAAAGCGCTTGCTATCGGGCACTTCCCGTTGGTGACGCACGCCCTCCGAGAAGTTCAGCACGTCATTGCCCGTGGGCCAGGTGCGCAGCACTTCGCCGCGCTCCTTGAAGAATTCGTCGCGAGTGAGGCGGCGGTTGCTCAGTTCCATGATTGAAGGAATAGTGAAATGGGTTATTCGCTGCGCGTGAGTGCGCCTATGCCTGCCAGGGCGGCAGCCCTCGGATGCAGGCGTGCCGCATTGGCAAGCAAGGGAAAGAGATAGGCCTCGTCGCGCCAGTATTCGAAGCGGCCCGGCATGAGTACGGCCCGCCGCTTCTCGTCGATGCGGAACTGCGACAGCCAGGCTGAAGGCTTGAACTGCCCAGCTCTGGCCAGCCAGCCGCCCGAGCCGATCACCCGCGGCACGGCAGACAGGTCACGGCCGGTCTGGACGCGCACGTCCCCGTCGGGGGTGTAGACCATGGAGGCGCGGCCGGCATGGCGAATGCAAGCTTGCGTGACACACGCTCCGGCCAGGAGACTGTCCAGGCGCTTTTCTTCCGCATTGGGAGGGAGCGTGTCGGGGGCGAGGGTGACGCGGGCGGCGTAGGCTGCCAGCGTCTCTGCGTCGCTAGCGTCCAGACCCATGGCCGGCAGCAGCGGTGCTGCAGCTTGCGCAGCCGAGACGGCGGATACACGCATGCCCAGGTCGCCTTCCACCGTACGCTTCACCACGGGCTCGGGAAGACTTCGCAGCACGGTGCCCGGCGCTGGATTTTCCTCGTGGGCAGAGTACACGTCCGTGGTGGCACCGCCCATGTCAAGCAGCACGAATTCTTCCCAGCCATTGACGTGCTCACGTATGGCCTTCGCATACTCGAACATGGCGTAGGGCGTGGGAAGGGGCTGTGCACCCGTGGCTTCGACAATCGTATCCAGCCCCTTTCCCTTCACGATCTGCTCCAGGAAGACGCCGCGGATCGCACTGCGCGCGGGGTCCGGGTTTGGATTGCTCATGTCGGGCAGTACGTTGGCCACCGACAGAAAATTCTTGCCGCGCAGCAGATCGCCCACCTCGTCAGCCACTGAACGGTTTCCTGCGTAGACGATGGCGCAATCGATGCTGGACGCGCTCAAGGCCTGCGCGTTCGCGAGGACGTAATCCGTGTTGCCTCCGTCGGTTCCCCCGGCGAAAAGAAGGATGTCCGGAGGATTTCTTTGAAGCTCCTCGATGTCGCTGCGAGTCAGCCGATAGGACAACACCTGGGTGAGCCTGGCGCCAGCGGAGTAAGCGGCGAGCTTGGCGGTCTCCAGGGTCACTTCCGGGACCAGGCCGAGGGCAGCGACGGCAAGGCCTCCCTTCGCGGAGGACGAGTAAGCCAGTTCCAGCCGTCCCTCGCGAACCTGATCGACGATGGTTCCACCCGCGAGATTTTCGGCCACGGCGAAAAACCCACGCGCCAAGTCGTCCACCGTCGTGGGAACCGCGCAACGAACCCCGCACTTGAGGCTGCCCTGTCCGATTTCGAACAGGGCGCCCTTTGTCCAGGTCGACCCGATGTCGATCGACAGAAGCTTCACGCCGGCACGCCGGCGTGAAAATCTTCGCGCAACAGCCGCGCAACCTCCTCGATGTCCGCGGATGGCGAGAACACGCGGTTGAAGCCCATCTCGCGGAACTGCGCTTCGACTTCGACGAAGTCGCGCTTGCCCACCACCAGGTTTCCGCCCACATAAAGGACGATGTCAGCAAGCCCACGCTCGATGCAGCGGCCACGCAGCCCGTCACAGTCGATTTCGCCATGCCCATAGATGCTGGACACGAGGATGGCGCGAGCACCGGTTTCGATGGCGGCGTCGATGAATTCGTCCTGGCTGACCATGACGCCAAGGTTGACGACACGGAAACCCTCGCGAGTCAATACGTTGTCGATGATCTTGTTGCCCACGGCGTGGCAATCGGCACCGATCACACCTAGCACGATGGCTACGGCTTCGTTCATTTCTATTTGCTCCCGGAATGCCCCTTCGCAGGGCTGTTGGCCGCGCGAAGTTTATGTCGTTATGCTTTAAGTGATCGTCGATTTAGATAAGATCTTCTTATCTATCGATTTCCAGGAGCGCTTGTGCACGCTGGATGACCGGGGCATCGACCATTTGCCCATGGAGCGCGAAAGCGGCACCGTTCGATTCACGTGCAGCCTCGACCACGCTGAGGGCCCAAGCCACTTGAGCATCGTCGGGAGAGAAGGCCCGGTTCACAGCCGCCACCTGCCGGGGGTGAATGCAAAGCTTGCCGCGGAATCCGAACCGCCGCGAGCGCAATGCATCCGCGGTGAGTTTCGCTTCGTCGTCCATTGCAGTTGTCACACCATCGATCGGCGCCGGCAATGCTGCGCAGCGGGAAGCCAGCGAAATCGCCAGGCGCACGCTGTCGAGCTCGCGCTCGTCGGCAGAGCATTCGATCCCCGTGTCGAGCTGAAAATCCAGATGCCCGAATGCCAGCCGCGCGACGCCTCGTGCACGGCTGATCGCAGCGACCATGTCCAGGCCCCGCGCGGACTCGATCAACGCGATGACCGGAATGGATGCGGCGGACGCAATTTGTTCAATGTCAGCCACGTCTTCTGCCTTGGGCAAGACGATGCCGCCGAAGCGGCGGCCGGCCACAAAGGCGAGGTCTTCCTCGTGCCACGAACTTGCGCACGGGTTGATTCGTACCAGGAGCCTGGAGGTGTCTTCAATCCCATTAAGCGCGTCGGCCAGCAACTCACGCGCCTTCTCCTTCTGCGAAACCGCAACCGCATCCTCGAAGTCCACGATCACCGCGTCCGCGGGTGTAGCAAGCGCTTTCGACAGCCGCTCCGGTCGATCCGCGGGAACAAACAGGAACGAACGGGCCGTCTTGATGATGGCGTTCATGCAACTTGCTCCGGGTCGCGGAGCTCCGCCAGGATGCTGTCCGTGTGTTCACCGGGCGCCGGAATGGGGTCCATCCGGTACTCGAATGTGTTGTTGCGCGCCGGCGGAAGCAACGCGGGAATATCGCCAGCCGGGGAACCCACCGTGCGCCACCGCGCACGCGCCTTGAGTTGCGGGTGCGCCCAGAGACCCGCCATGTCGTTCATCCGTCCATTGGCAATT
>Ga0247821_10001291_pt1 | contig 13918 bp, 9 predicted proteins | sample 13C_Glycerol_Day_FD_192481 | JGI IMG/M metagenome (GOLD analysis project Ga0247821, IMG submission 192481) | Soil microbial communities from agricultural site in Penn Yan, New York, United States - 13C_Glycerol_Day14 | ecosystem: Environmental > Terrestrial > Soil > Agricultural land | place... | reverse complement strand
GCGGCCCAGTGCCCGCCACCACGTTTGATGAAAAGTGAGGTTAGCGCCCAGCCCGATCCGGACCTGTTGTTGTTTTTGTTTGGTATGAGTCAGAGTCTGCGTTCGCAATAATGCCTTGAGTGTCAGCCCATCAGAGGCCTCGTCAGTGACGAGGCCTTTTGCCGTTCAGGCAGCTTGCGTCTGTGTCTGCGCCACGTCCGCGCGGGCTAGCAGGGTATAAACACACGGCAGGACGAACAGGGTAAACAGCGTGCCCACCGACATACCCGTGGCGATGACTATGCCGATGTCAAAGCGACTCACTGCGCCAGCGCCACCGGCCAGAATCAGTGGCACCATGCCAAAGACCATCGCCGCTGTGGTCATCAGCACAGGGCGCAAACGGATCGCTGCGGCTTCCTCGACGGCTTCGCGGGCGCTCAGCCCCTTCTGCAGACGTAACTGGTTGGCGAATTCGACCACCAGAATGCCATGCTTGCTGATCAGGCCAATCAGCGTTACCAGGCCGACCTGGGTGTAGATGTTCATGCTTGAAATGCCCAGGAACAACGGGATCAGCGCCCCGCAAATGGACAGTGGTACGGTTACCAGGATGACCAGCGGATCGCGGAAACTTTCGAACTGCGCCGCCAGCACCAGAAAAATGATCGCCAGCGCCAGGCCGAAGGTTACCCACAGTGCACTACCTTCCTGAACGAATTGCCGTGCCGCACCGGCATAGTCAAAGGCATAACCTTCAGGCGCCTCCTCTTGGGCAATACTGCGCACTGTCTCCAAGGCCTCGCCCATACTTACAGTAGGAAAACCCTGGAAGATCACCGAGTTCAGTTGCTGGAATTGATTGAGCTGGCGTGGCCGTGCGCGGTCGCTGAGGGTAATCAGCGTCGACAGTGGCAGCATCTGCCCTTGCTGGTTCTTCACGTAGTAATTGCTCAACCAGTCGGGGTTGTCTCGATACGGTCGTTCAACCTGGGCGATCACTTTGTAGCTGCGGCCATCGATGGTGAAACGGTTGATTTCAGCTTCACCCAGTAGGGTCGCCAAGGTGCCGCCCAAGGCGTCCATAGACACGCCCATCTGCGCGGCCTTTGCCCGGTCGATGTCGACGACGACCTCGGGCTTATCAAAGGCCAGGTCAATGTCGAGAAAGGCGAACTTACCTGAGTCCAGCGCACGTTGCTTGACTCGGTCAGCCACCTCCAGCAGGGATTCGTAGTCGTTGGCGGTATTAATCACGAACTGGAACGGCAGGCCTTCACCCGTGCCTGGCAATGAGGGCAGGTTGAAGCCGAAAATCTGCAGACCGGCGATACCCTCGAGCTTGCTTTGCACCAGCGGCAGCAGCTCCATTTGCGTGCGTTCACGCTCGTTCCACGGTTTGAGCAGGAAACCGCCGATACCCGACTGCACACCGTTGAAGCCGTTGATCTGAAACGACGAGTAGTACTCGGGGAACGCCTTGAAGATATCGATGAACTCGTCGGTGTAGGTGCTCAAATAATCGAGGTTGGTCGGCTGCGGCGCGTTGGCAATCATAAAAATCACGCCTTGATCTTCATCCGGGGCCAACTCGTTCTTGGCGAACAGCAAAAACACCGGTATCAGGCACAGCACGATGACCGCGAACACCAATACCACCGGGCGGGTGTTGAGGGTGGCATGCAAAAGGTTCTGGTAACGCACCTTTAGGCGTTCAAACAGTTGATCGAGACGATGGGCCATGCCGCTGGGGTTCTGTTCGTGGCGCAGGAGCAGGGCACACATCATCGGCGACAGGGTCAGGGCGACGATCCCGGAAATGATCACCGCACCGGCCAGGGTCAACGCGAACTCCTTGAACAGGGCCCCCGTCAGGCCCTCCAGAAAGCCGATAGGGGCATACACCGCCGCCAGAGTGATGGTCATCGAGACGACCGGCATCGCGATCTCCCTGGCGCCTTCCAGTGCGGCCTCGAAGGGGGTCTTGCCTTCTTCGATGTGACGATGGATGTTCTCCACCACGACGATAGCATCGTCTACCACCAAACCGATGGCCAGTACCATCGCCAGCAATGTCAGCAGGTTGAGCGAGTAGCCCATCAGTTGCATGAAAAACAGCACGCCGATCATCGACAAGGGAATGGTGATTACCGGGATCAGCACCGATCGCAGGGCGCCGAGGAACAGGAACACCACGACGATGACGATCAGTACCGCTTCGACCAGGGTCTTGACCACCTCGTCGATAGACGCTTGGATGAACAGCGTGGCGTCGTAGGCGATGGAAGCCTTGAGGTTGGCTGGCAACTGGTTTTCCAGCTCGGGCATCAGCTTGCGCACCTCTTTGATCACATCCAGAGGGTTGGCCCCGGGCGTGGCCTTGATACCGATGTACACCGAGGGGATGCCAGCAAAGGAGCTCACCGTGTCGTAGTTCTCTGCGCCCATCTCAACCCGTGCAACGTCTCCGAGCAGCACTCGGCTGTCGCCGCTGGTCTTGAGAGGGATATTGGCAAACGCCTCGGCAGTTTTCAGCTCGGTGGCGGCATTGATACTGGTGACGATGTATTCACCTTTGACTTCGCCGGCCGCGGAGAGAAAGTTGTAACGGCGGACGGCGTCGGTCACATCATTGGCGCTCAGGCCGTAGCCGGCGAGCTTCACCGGATCGATCCACAGGCGCATGGCAAACAGCTGGTTGCCGAGGATTTCTGCCTCAGCCATACCCGGTAGCGTGGCCAGCTTGGGCTGAATCACCCGCGACAGGTAGTCGGTGATCTGTGGGTTACTGAGCTGGCTACTGTAAAAACTGATGTACATCAGCGCCGAGGCGTCGGCGGCTTCCTTGCTCAGCACTGGGTCTTCAGCGTCCTGAGGCAGTTTGTTTTTAACTTCGTTAGCCTTGGCCAACAGCTCGGTGAACAGTCGGTCGCTGTCAGCGCCAATTCGCGCATAGATCGAAATCACCGAAAAATTCTGCCGGCTCACTGAGGTCATGTAGTCAATGCCTTCGGCGCTGGCGAGGCTTTGTTGCATGGGCTGGGTGATGTAGCCCTGGATGGTTTCGGCGTTAGCCCCGGGGTAGGCGGTGGTGACCGTGATCAGGGCGTTTTCCATCTGCGGGTATTGGCGGATGGGGAGTTTGTTCCAGGCCTGAAAGCCGAGCAGTACGATCAACAGGCTGATCACACTGGCCAGTACCGGACGGCGGATAAACGGATCGGTAAAAGCCATGACGGTTGCCTCGATCAGTTAGCGCGACGGGTGGTTTGGCGACCCTTGCAAGGTCTTGTCCGGGCTGATGGTGATCGCCGCACCTTGGGTCAGCTTCAATTGGCCGGCGGTGACGACCTGTTCACCGGCTTCTAGGCCTTTGCGGATGACTACCAGGCCATCGCGGCGCTCGCCTGTTTCGACGAAGCGCCGTTCGGCCACCAGCTCAGGCTGGCCCTCGGCGTTTTTCTGTGGCTGGCCGTCTTCGTTCTTTTTCACCGTCGCCACGTAGACCGAGTTACCGTACAGGGTGTAGGTCACCGCGCTTTCCGGCACCACCACCTGCGGCTGCGGGTCGGGGAGCAACACTTGCAGGTTGCTGAACATCCCGGGCAACAGCTTGCCCTCAGGGTTGGCCAGGGTGGCCCGTACCTGCACATTGCGTGTGCTGTCTTCGACCTTGGGGTTGATCGCGCTGATGCTGCCGGGGAAGGTCTGCTGTGGATAGGCGGCGACACTGACCAGCACCCTTTGGCCCAGGCTCAACTTAGGGATCGACTGTTCGGCGACGAAGAAGTCGACGTAGAGGCTGCTCAGGTCCTGCAGGGTGGCGATTACTGTACCGCTGGCCAGGTAGTCGCCGACATCCACCTGGCGAATGCCGATGGTGCCGCTGAACGGTGCGCTGATGCTTTTTTTCGCCAGGGAGGCTTTGAGCTGATCAACTACCGCCCTGCTGCGCTTGTATTGGGCAGTGAGGCGGTCGTATTCGCCGCGGGAAATGGCCTGGCTGCCAACCAGCTGGCTGCCGCGATTGAAGTCCACCTGGGCGAGGCCAAGGTCAGCCTGAGCCGTGCCGAGTAGGGCGGTTTCGACATCGCTGTCGAGCTCTAGTAATGGTTGGCCTTTTTTGACTTTTTGTCCCGACTCGAACTGTACGGTCTTGACCGTGCCGGCGATTTCCAGGCTCAGATCGACGCCTTGTAGGGCGGTGAGGCTGCCAACGGCGGGTAGACGGCTTTGCCATGCGCGTTTGTTCGACTCGGTCGCCGCCACGCTGATCGGTGGCTTGGGGGCCGAGAACATTTGGATCTGCTGGTAAATGGAGAACGCTTTGTAGCCCCCCAGAATCAGCACAAGCAACAGAACAACACCCAACATGATGAGCATGCGGCGGCGCAGCATAGTCCAGTTCCTTGGATACGATTTATTGTTCGTTTGGCACGACTGCGGGCGATCCTGTCCACGTGCGATGTAGCCGAATATTACTCGTTTGACCGGGGACGGGAAGCGGTGTTCCTGGGTTATTTTCGGTTCATCACGGATTATCGGGGGAAGATGGTCTTGGTCTTGGTCTTGGTCTTGGTCTTGGTCTTGGTCTTGGAGGCTTATCCATTCGATGTGGCGACGCTGCCGGCCCCTTCCGCCCTTACGGCGGCCTACTTTTTTCTTGGAAAAAGTAGGCAAAACCGCTTGCTCCTGCATACGGCCCTACGCTGCGCTTCGGGTACCCTCGCTCCGGCACCTTCCGGGGCCACGCGGCCTACGACTTGCTTCGCCAAGTCTACGTCTCGCGTCTTCGGCTATCGCCGAAGGTGCTGCGCACTGCCCCTACAGGTACCTCCACTCGGCCTCCTGAAGTCGCAGTCTGCGGCGCCTGAACTTGCGCGTATGAAGATCAAGAACACTGCTTTTGTGGGCGTGCCCGTAACGCTGTAGCCGCTGCCGAGGCACGAGGCTACAACGGGCCAGTCAAGGCAGTTGCTGCGGTATTTTCAGATCAAGTGCAGATGGTTATCCCACAAGCCAGAAGGCAGCTGCATAGGCTGACCGATCAGGTCAGCCTTGCGGCAGTCGTAGAGACGGCAACGGCCCTGTCCTGAAGTAACGACAAAGCCATCAGCCACAGCCCCGACACCAGCACAGTCCGGCATCGGCGCATCCAGACGCACTTGCGCGGTATCCAGGTCCCAGATGAACAGACGATTGGCCCGAGGCGCCGTAAGGGCGACCAGGCGCAGTTCACTGTGGATCGCGACGCTGGCGGTGTAGTTGGCCATCGACTGCAACTGCTGCTCAGGCACCGGGAAGGCCTGGAAAGCCTGCCCTGGACGTTTGATCGCCAATAACTCAGCGGTATCGTCACCCGATCCCATGAATTGCTGACCGGCAACAATGGTGCCGTCGCTGGCGATCGCCAGGTGGCGCACGCTGTTCATCTGTTGGGGCAACTGCTCTTTACTCAGCAGGGTGCCATCGCGCTGCATCAGCACCAGGCTCGGCTGCATGGCATCGAGGTTCATTTCTACCCGGCTCTCAGCTTCGGTGCGAATGCCACCGTTGGCCACCACCAGGGTTTCACCGTCAGGCATCCACGACACTTGATGCGGGCCAATGCCATGGGTGGAAATTTCACCGCGATGGCTTAGCCGCTCACCCTCGAAGCGGTAGACACCGAGCACGCCACGGCCGGGGTCGGTGGTGTCGTTCTCGGTGGCATACAGCCATTCGCCGCTCTTGTGGATCACCGCATGTCCGTAGAAATGCCGGTTCGGCTGCGAGGTGACGGTCTGCAGTAGACGACCATCGCGCAGGTCGATCAGGTAGCTCTCGGTGCCCGGACGGCGAGCCACGAACAGGGCGATCGGTTGGTCAGGATGATTGATGATGTCATGACAACGCTGGGCCACTTCAGTGGCGAACACCTGGGTGCCGTCCAGGCGGTAGCCGACGGCATAGTGCTTGCCATCGCCATCATCCCGCGCAGAGAGCAGCAGCGGGCTGCTGTCCTTGCCGCGGAACAGGGTCCAACTGCCCAGGGTCAGGGCGCTGAGCAGAACACTACCGAGTTTCAGAGCCTGGCGTCGCAACATGATCAGTCACCGTCGTTGGCGTTGAAGCCCAGCTGAATGCCCAGCGCCTTGGCCAGCTCGCCTTCGTGCAGGCGGTGGACGACGTTGAGGCTGTCGTAGATGGCATTGAGCTGCTCGCGGCCAGCTTCGTCGTCAAGCAGTTCGCCCAGCGGCTTCTGGTTGGCACTCAGCAGTTTCAGGGCATTGGCATAGGCGGCATCAATCTTGTCAGCCAGGGCTTTCTGATCCTTGCCCAGCAGACCGCGCAGGCCCTGGTTATCAACACCTACCCAAACGGTTTGGGCGGCAGTCAGGCTCGCTTCCAGGCTCTTGAGCGAGGAATGGCTACGCCAGGCTTCGGCCTGCAGCGGTTGGGCGATACCCTTGCTCTGGCGGCCCATCGGTGCGCCGAGCTTTTTCTTCAGGGTGTCCAGGGCGGTGACCTGGGCCCGCAGCAGATCAGCGATGGCCTCGTGGGAGTCGGCATAGCGCTGGTTGGGGAACTTGGTCATCTGCGCCAGCATGCCGTCGGTGTTGTTCCAGCCTTTGAGGATCTCTTCGGCCAGAGCCTTCTGGTGTTCGCCGATGGCAACCAACAGCGGGCAATAACGGGCTTTCTGCTCGGCGTTGGCAGCATCTGGCTTGCTGTCGAAGAGAATGTATTCGTAGGCCGACAGGCCGCGCACTACGACGCTGGATTTGCCCAGGGTCTGCGCATCTATTGGTTTGTCGCCGTTGACCAGTTGCTCGACCTGACGACCGACCAGGTTCTTCTTGTCAGGCCAGAACTGTACCTGCCAGGCACGGTTGCCCTCGGCCAGCGGGCCGATCAGCAGCGGTTGCAGTTCAGCCCAGGCTTTTTGAGCATGGAGAAAGTCGGCGCGGGCGGTGGCCAGGTCAGCCTTGCCTTCGCAAAACGCCAGGGCACTCACCGCCAGTTGGCGGTCGGCTTCGACCCAGCGGCTGTAGGTCGGCAGGATCACCTGTTTGGCGATTGCCGCGGAGGTCACCGCTTGCGGATCCTGCGGCGAGCAGGCGCCCAAGGCAAGGGCGGCGAGGCTGGTGAACAACAGTTTCGGACGGAACATGCCCGGCTCCTTTGTCTTAAAGTGAATTCAGGAACGCCAGCAACGCAGTGCGTTGCTCAGCATTGAAGGTCAAGACGTGCTGCTTGGCCGCTTCGGCTTCGCCACCGTGCCAGAGCACAGCTTCGAGCAGGTTGCGGGCGCGGCCATCATGGAGAAACTGGGTGTGGCCACTGACGGTTTGGGTAAGGCCGATGCCCCATAAGGGCGGCGTGCGCCAATCCTGGCCACTGGCGGCAAACTCTGTGCGATTGTCAGCCAGGCCAGGGCCCATGTCGTGCAACAGCAGGTCACTGTAGGGGCGGATGATCTGGTTGGCCAGCTCCGGCTCAGCGGCATCGGCCGCAGTGGTGAAGCTTGGCGTGTGGCAGCTTTGGCAGCCCGCCTGATGAAACAGGTTCTTGCCGGCCAGTACCTGAGGCGAGTCGATGTCCTGGCGAATCGGCACGGCCAGATTGCGGGTATAGAACAGCACCAGGCGCAGAATGTTGTCGCTGACTTCTTGCTCGCCATTGGCACCATTGCCATTGGCCGCCTTCAGGCAATCGACTTGTGCCGCGGTGCAGTCGTCCATGGGCCGCAGGCTTGTGGTCAGGCCCATGTCGCCGGAAAACGCATGGACGTTCTGCTGATTGAGGTTGGGTTGCCCGGCCTTCCAGCCGAAACGGCCCATGACCGTCTTGCCCAGGGCGTCGTCCCAGACCTGGTTGGCGCGACCGCGAATGCCATCACCGTTGCTGTCGTGCGGGTCGGCGTTGGCCAGAATCGCGGACTCAGGGATGGCCTCAAGCAGGCCCAGGCCAATCATTGGCGGGGCAATCCGGGCGGAAAACCGCGTGTCAGGGTGCATCGGGCCATACCCTAATTGACTGATCTGCAACTGCGGCTGGCGTAACTCAATAGGGGTGCCGTCATTGAACGTCACCGTGACCGGTGTGTAGTCGACCCGCACCTTGCCTTCAGGGGCTACACCGGGCACTGCCATATCCTGCAGCTGGCCACCGTAAACCGGTTCGGGAACGATACCCAGTTGCTCAATGACCTTGGCGTAATACGGCTGATCAGGGATCGACAGGCGTACCAACATCGATACCGCATTGCTGGCGCTAGGGCCAGGCGGATGACCGCGACCATCCTTGATATGGCAGTTTTGGCAGGCGTTGGTATTGAACAGCGGGCCCAGGCCATCACGGGCGGTGGTCGTCGCTGGTGCGATCACCCACGGGTTGCGAAAGAAACTGTTGCCGACACTGAAGTCCAAGCGCCGGCTCGGGGCCAGGTTCGCCGACGGCATAGAGTAGGCATTTTGGTCGCGTTTGCTCACCGTTGCTTTACCACCGCCAAGGGCTTCGCCGGGCTCAGCCTGGGTGAAACGCGGGGCGTCATCACAGGCGACCAACGAGGTGGCCAGAAGCAAAGGGCTGAGACGGAGCAGCAAGGAAAGCATCAAGAATCCTGAGCTTGAGCAAAAAAACCGGCGTGCAAGCTTAGCAGGCTCAGGATCCTGGAATAAGAGGGATTTGCGTTTGCTTGATGAAATTGTCGTGAACTCGACGCCAGCTTCAGACGATGGACACCTCGAAATTGCGATTGACCAGGTTGATGATCAGGTTCTTGTTGCCGCCACCACGATTATCGCCGGGCAGTTCTTGGGTGGCGCCTTCGTAGTCCATGCTGGGGGCAATGATGTATTTGACGGCGTTTTCGTGGGGGGGCTGCCAATAGTCCTGGAAGATCCAGATGGTAGTTTCCGAGCGCGGCCCGAGTATCAGCCGTAACGCTTTGTAGTTCTCTGCGCTTCTTCCGATCCAGGGAATGGCCATTGAGCCATTCCAGACGTTCTGAGCGCCGATAGCGAACATGTAGCTGGCGTTTTCGCCGTTAATCAGCGTCAGGGTGTACGGAGTATTGTTGGCAATGGATTTTATGTAAGTGACACTGGCCATGATGTTCTTCCTTGAGTTTTGCTCAGACGCGGGATTCAGGTTTGGGGAGCGTCGGGGGCGTGCTGACATAGACGTAAGCGGCCAGCAGTGAGATTTCGCTGAAGGGAGGTTCCAGCTCGGACGGGCGGAAACGACCGAGCAGGTGAACGCCGAACTCTTGGGCAACGGCTTCAAAAGTCCTGCGATCGAAATCGTTGGGATCGTAGAGATAGATCGTACCGGGCAGTGCCAGTACTCGGCACATTTCTCGGGCCGTGCCGGCGGTGATAGGCGCACCCATCAAGGTGACATGGCCAACAGACCGGTCATCCACGGGAAATAGTGGGTTTTCATACTCGGAAACGGGAAGCAGATTGGGAATGATCTGGCCCGTTTGTGGACCGTTGGAAATCCGTTGGCCGATTTTGTTGATGTTGTAAGTGTCGATGAAGCCGGTGATGACCGGTGGGCGTATCGAATGATCGACAATTCGACCTTCACCCCATACATCCAGTATCTGGTGCATTGATCCTCCTGCTTGCGCCTGGGCTAGGTTCAGAGGATGGCCAATCCTTGATAGCCGGTGCAGCAGGCAGGTTTTCCCAGACCAGAAAGCAGAACGCCCGGTACCAAGACCGGGCGCTCTATCACTCAGGACAACGGATCAGAATTCGTGATCGGCAGTGTCCGGGTTGAGGTTGGCGATACCCAGTTTGCCAGCGGCTTGCTCAATGGCACCGGTCTGCTTGACCAGCGAGGCGATGGCGTCACGGACGATCTGGTTGCCAGCGGTGTTGTCGGCAGCGATCAGCTGGTCGTAGTGCTCACCCTTATTGGCGTGATCGACGATAACCTGGATCTTCGCTTCGGTGGCTTCAAGGTCAGCCTTGAGGGTGGTATCGGTGGCCGGGTCGATCTTGGCCACCAGCGATGACAGGCTTGGGCCGGTCAGCTTGGTGCCATCGGGGCGGGTGTACTCGCCCAGGTAGACGTTGCGGATGCCTTTGGCGTCGTAGAAGTGCGAGTAGTGGGTATTGTCGCTGAAGCAATCGTGCTCGTCTTCAGGGGAGTTGGCTTCCAGGGAAACCTTCATGCGCTCGCCCGCCAATTCGCCCAGCGACAGGCTGCCCATGCCGAACAGCATCTTGCGCAGGCCGTCAGTCACAGGCTCTGCTTCCAGAGTGGCGCGGTAGTTGGTCGCGACGTTAGGCGCCCAGTTGCCGACCATTTCTTCCAGGTCGCTGACCAGCAGTTGGGTCACGGCTTTGAGGTAGGCGCGACGACGCTCGTTGTGGCCGCCAGTGGCGCCTTTGCCTTCCAGGTAATCGGAGGCTGGACGTGCGCCAGCACCGGGGCCGGTGCCGTTGAGGTCTTGGCCCCAGAGCAGGAATTCGATGGCGTGGTAGCCGGTGGCAACGTTGGCTTCGGAACCGCCCAGCTCGTTGAGGCTGGCGAGTTTTTCCGGGGTGATCTCTTTAACGTCGACCTTGTCTTCGCCGACCTGGATTTCAGTGTTGGCAATGATGTTGGCGGAGGCACCTGGGTTGCCCAGGGCGTGCTCGTAGCTGGCGTCGACATAGTCGATCAGGCCTTCGTCCAGCGGCCAGGCGTTCACTTGGCCTTCCCAATCGTCAACGATGGTGTTGCCGAAACGGAACACTTCGCTCTGCAGGTAAGGCACGCGCGAAGCAACCCAGGCAGCCTTGGCGGCCTTGAGGGTTTCATCATTAGGCTTGGCAAGGAACGCGTCGATCGCCGTTTGCAGGGTCTTGGCGGTGCTCAACGAGTCGCTGTAAACGGCATGAACCATGTCAGCATAGTGCTTGACCACGGCCTTGGCGGCGGCCTCGTCGACGGCGCTGGCTGCGGCCGGTGCTGCTGCGCTAGCGGCCGGGGCTTGGGCTTGCGGGGCGGCGGCCTTGTCCTTGTCTTCACCGCAACCGGCGAGAGAGATGGCAATGGCCAACAGACTGGCGGTGGCCAGAGGCATACGAATCATGTCGAATTCCTGCGTCGAGAGGTTGGACAGGCGTACCGGGTACGCGAAAACTGCAACATAATGCGAAAGATTTGCATTTTGTGTAAAGGGGCAGTCACGGAAATATTCAAACGCGTGCTTGCGCCCGTTTGCTCAATGCGGGCAAGGGTCTAGAGAATTGAAACCTGGTTGCGCTGCGCCTGTTTGAGAAACACCGTCAGCTCGCGGGCCGGCAGCGGTTTGCTGTAGTGGTAGCCCTGACCTTCATGACAACCCTGGGCAATGATGTAGGCCTCCTGTTCGGCAGTCTCCACACCCTCGGCGATGACCTGCATGCCCAGGCTCTTGCCCAGTTGGATGATGGCGCGAACGATGGTGGCATCGTCGTCGTCGTCGAGTAGGTCTTGCACGAAGCTCTTGTCGATCTTGATCTTGTCCAGTGGCAAGGATTTCAGGTAGCTGAGCGAGGAGTAGCCCGTACCAAAGTCATCAATGGCGATCAACGCACCGGAGCGGCGTAGGCTCAGTAAGTGCTGGGCGGCGGTGCTGATGTCTTCCATCAGGCCAGTTTCGGTGACTTCCAGCTCCAGGCTGCGCGGTGGCAGGCGGTAGATCTGCAACAGGTTGTTGACCACTCGCGGCAGTTCGTTGTGGTGCAGTTGTACGGTCGACAGGTTAACCGCCATGCGCAGTTCGCTGAACCCTTGGTCGTGCCATTCGCGCAGTTGCCGACAGGCCTGGTCGAGCACCCATTCGCCGATGGTGATGATGTTGCCATTCTGCTCGGCCAGTGGAATGAACTGATCCGGTGGGACCATGCCCAGTTCCGGATGCTGCCAGCGCAACAGTGCCTCGACACCGACCACGCGATGATCGCGGTAGCTGATCTGTGGTTGGTAGACCAGGTACAGTTGGTTGCGCGGCAAGGCTTCGCGCAGGTCTTTTTCCAGCTCGCGACGGCGGCGCATTTCGCTGTCGACGCTGGCGATATAGAACTGGTAGCGATTGCGCGAACGGGTCTTGGCCAGGGTCATGGTCTGCTCGGCCTTTTGCAGCAGCTTCTCGGTGCTGTCACCGTCTTCCGGAAACAGGGTGATGCCGATGGTGGCGCGCAGGCGGATTTCCTGATGGTCGAGGGCGAAGGGCGCCTCCAGGTCATCGAGAATGCTCTGGGCCAATTCCGCCGCTTCGTAGGGCTGCTCGATATCGGCCTGAACCAGGGCGAACTGATCGCCACCCAGGCGTGCCAGGGCGCCAAGCCGGCCGCTGTGGGCGCGCAGGCGATCGGCCAGGGCCAGCAGCAGTTGATCGCCGGCCTGGTAGCTGAACTGCTCGTTGATCCCCTTGAAGTCGTCCAGGCCGACACACAGTACCGCGACCCGGCGTTGCAGGCGGCCGGCGTCGACCAGGATCTTGTCCAGCTGCTGTTGCAATTGCTGGCGGTTGGGCAAGCCGGTCAGGAAGTCGTACTGGGCCATGCGCAGCAGGCTGTTCTCTGCCTCATGACGTAAATGGGTATTACGCTCGATCGACGCCAGCAACTGGTTGGCGGTATTGACCCACAGCCCCAGCTCATTGCGTTCGTGGCCCTTGATCAAGGGCAGTTGGTGCTGGCTGGGGCGATCGGGATTGATCTGGGTGAGGTGCTCGATGATTTTGGACAGCGGTTTGGTCAGCATCCAGTGATAGACCAGATACAACACCAGACCCATGGCCAAGGCACGCAGCACCCCGGAGATAAAGATGATCACCGAATTGATTAAGAAATCGGCACCGTAGGAGGCGGTGTCGAGGGTGATGCTCAAGTCGCCATAATATTCACTGTATGGGCCACGGCCGACCAGTTGCGTGGTGAAGGTGCGCTCCTGCCCAAGGATCAGGTCAGTCAGCCAACGGGTCGACGACTCCTGCAAGGGGCGGTTTTTTTCGGCGAGCATGGTTTCGTTGGGATGGCCGATTGAGGCCATGCGCACCGACTCGTCCTGAAACAAGCCCTCCATGACCTGCATGCCCATTTCCTTGTCCAGGCTGTACACCGCCTGGGTGGAAGGATCGCGGAACATGTCGAGGATTCGCTGGGCGTCACTGGCCACTGCCTGACGAGTCTTGTAGGCATCGAAGACGATCTGCGCACAACTGAGAACGACACCGACCACCAGTGCCGAGAGCAGTACGACCCTGAGCAACTTGACCGATAAGCTGTTCTTGAGTTCCAGCTTCAAAGGGGTTTCCTTAATCCATGCGCATAACATCATTTTGCCATCATTTATGGCAATCCACTATCGGCCGTTGGCACAACAGACCGTAATGAAATAGTTGCTGCCACTGTATCGGTTGCTCGGCCATGCGACTTTAATTGTGCAAGCATACTTCCCAAGGTTTGATGTTAGCGCGGTATCAGCTTGGGGCAAGAGTCAGAGCGTGTCGGACAGGCGAAAAAAAACCCGGACAAGCCGGGTTTTTCCTGACGCTGTTTGCTTAAGCGGTGAAGGTCTTGCCTTCGAACTGCTCGGCAACGAACGACCAGTTGACCAGGTTCCAGAACGCTTCAACGTACTTAGGACGCAGGTTGCGGTAGTCGATGTAGTAAGCGTGCTCCCAGACGTCGCAGGTCAGCAGCGGAGTGTCGCCGTTGGTCAGCGGGCAGCCAGCGCCGATGGTGCTGGCCAGTGCCAGGGAACCGTCAGCCTTTTTCACCAGCCAGCCCCAGCCGGAGCCGAAGGTGCCGACCGAAGTCTTGGTGAACTCTTCCTTGAACTTGTCGAAGGAACCGAACGCAGCGTTGATGGCCTCAGCCAGCGCGCCGGTAGGTTGGCCACCAGCGTTTGGCGCCAGGCAGTTCCAGTAGAAGGTGTGGTTCCAGACCTGAGCGGCGTTGTTGAAGAT
>Ga0247821_10001288_pt1 | contig 13949 bp, 8 predicted proteins | sample 13C_Glycerol_Day_FD_192481 | JGI IMG/M metagenome (GOLD analysis project Ga0247821, IMG submission 192481) | Soil microbial communities from agricultural site in Penn Yan, New York, United States - 13C_Glycerol_Day14 | ecosystem: Environmental > Terrestrial > Soil > Agricultural land | place... | reverse complement strand
AGGTATTCGGAGATTTGGACGAGGATGTCTTCGAGGGATTGGTTCGGGTTGAGGGGTGGGTCGGGGACGATTTTTAACATTGGGTATTGCTCCGTTTGGTGGAGCTACCACACACATGCTGTCAAACAAAGGGTGGCAGCTGTACGCGGGTTGACAGACCGGTAAACGAAGAAACCCGGCGCACACGAAGGTGCCCCACGCACAGCCGCCATTACGCGGTTGCACTGATGGTTTCATTTGTTGCGGCCTGTCAAAGCCGGTCGTTGAATTGGCAACGACCTGCCGAGACTAGAGCGCTAATGGGACCATCGCAATGGCTTAAAGGCGGGGGGAGTATGATTCGGAAATGGACTACAGGGAATCGGGAAATTCTGAAGATTTCACCAACCCATCGGAAGGTAATTCCTTGGATCACGAGCGGCCCCAATTCAATCAAACCTGGGGCCGACCGCGTACGGACAGCAACAGCAAGCAGCCAACATGGGCTCGCCTACAGAGCATGCTTGAACGATGAATCACCTGCTGCAGGTTGCCGATCTCTGCAGCAGGTGCGCTTGAAGCCTCTGAAACACCAGTGGAGTGAATCTAGATTAAGCAAGTCTATCGTCTTGTCCGGCGAGTGCTGTTCCTACTTCGACTTTGGCACGTTGATAGCCATCTACCCCCAAAGTCTTTTCGCAAATCACAGCATGCACTACCGAAGCAATCTTGTGCGCTAACAGAGGAGGAACCGCATTTCCTACCTGATGGAACTGCTGAGTCCTATTTCCCTGGAAGAAATAGTTGTCCGGGAACGTCTGGAGTCGTGCCGCTTCTCGAACTGTCAGGCTACGACACTGCTTCGGGTCGTAATGAATGAAATAGTGCCCATCCTTGGAGATGTGGCTAGTAATCGTCGTGGCAGGAAGGTGCTCCAATTGGACCCTGAATCGATCGCTGAATTTTCCGCTTTCCCAGTTCTTGTGGGCTGGTGCCAACCCGGAAAGCGAGAACTGCTGATGCCCTTTTGGCGAAGTCTTATAAGCTCGAGCGTAGGTACTCGCAAACATGTACCTGCGCAAATCCGATGGCATATGACCGCGTGCGTCATGGTTCAACCAGTACTCGAGGTTGTCGTCGCGATACCACTTATCAAGATCCAAATCGCCAGTGGCACCATCACCCTTCTGACGAGGGACACGGAGCGCACCTACCTCAATGGATGCGGACAACAAACCGCTTCGAATGATATCCATCTCGTACGCGAGCTTGGGGTCGGTGCGGCTATCGACCTCGGCTCTCAAGTCGTCGAGCTGATTGGCAACCTCCGCGTACCAAGCTTCATCACCGTCAATCTGCTTGGTCAAGCGACTACGCAACTTAGGAAGCTCATCAAGGACCCGCTTCACACTCACCGGGTCCTGGACCCGTGGAATCCAACCGTGATCCGGGATGTTTCCTTCTTCATCCAAGGCTATTCCAAGCAGAATCACACGATGCCTAGCTTGAGGGATACCATGATCCTCCGCCTTGATAATGAACCCACGCGGATCTACCTCATCGACATTCTCTCCGGGCCCAAAGGACTGCGCCGTGACCAATGAGCAAATGCGATACCGGACGCCCGGTTCTTGGTCGCCAAGCGCTTTGTTCGGGTCGGTGAGATCCTGCAGAATCTGAGAGAAAATACTTTCACCACCCACCTTCGAAGAAAGAATTCCTTTGACGTTCTCCATCACGAAGACGGTCGGCTTTCTTTCCTTGATGATCCTCAGGTACTCCTTGTAGAGGAAATGGCGATGATCATTCTCAGCACTGTAGTCTGCCTTGGCTTGGTTGCGCGCCCGACCGACAATCGAGTAGGCCTGACACGGCGGGCCGCCGATGAGCACCCAAGGACGAGTCTCATCGAGTCGAACATCAAGAATCTCATCCAGCTCTGTGTCACCCTTTTCAGATCCCAGCGTAATGCAACGGGCCTCTGCATCCGCCTCCCACCATTGTGCTTCACTTGCTTCTGAGTAAGGGGTATCTGCTCGCCCGTTGCAAAAATTGTAGTAATCGACCAGTCGTGCTGGGTTCTTCTGCTTGAGAAGTCGGTAAAACGATCTCAACCTGAGAGTCTCTCTGGCGATGGGATCCATTTCAGCCGAAACCACGATCTCGAATCGCGTTCCTGCGCCCGAAGAGGCAAAGCCCTCACCAAGCCCTCCCGGGCCGGCAAAGAGATCGACAATCTGGATAGGCTTTGGAAGCATCACTGTGCTTTCGAAAGCTTTGTCTTGCCCAAGGGGCAAATTCATCTGTGGTTCAGTCATGGACATAGTCAGTAAGGAAGTCAGATCTCGCATGATGGCTAGCATTCGGAGCAGCAACACCTCACCAGAAATGAGGGTCCGGAGGTTACTGCATCGGCTCGGATTTAGGTATCGCCTGCATCAGCGAAATTTACCATGTATACCCGTTTTGGTGTTGCCTCGTTTCAGAGTATGTATTTTCGTTCATGGATGCTTTTGGCACCGCCACCCCGGCTGTAGGTATGCTACGACCCCTAAAACTCGAGAGGCTTTCTGGCGCCTGAAGTTTGATCAGAATGCTGCGCGAGATCTCAGAAACCGAAATGACTTGCTTCAACGTGAATGGCGCGTCATCGAAATCTGGGAATGTGGAATACGTGCGGGAGAGGCAGCCATGCTCTGGCTGCCGGATGCGATCAGGGATTGTAATCAAAAATATGTCTCTTGGCCTGACCTTCTGTGCTCAGATAGTCCCAGCATTGTAGTGGTCTAATGAAACCGGACACCCATTTAGGCGAGAATGCTCGCCATAGAGAGGTGTCCGATGCCCAAGCAACGTCGCTCCTTTACGCCCGAGTTCAAACGCGAAGCTGCCAGTCTGGTGCTCGACCAGGGCTACAGCCATATCGAAGCAGACCGTTCGCTTGGGCTGGTGGAGTCGACCCTGCGTCGATGGGTTAACCAGCTTCAGGAAGAGCCGAATGGTGTAACCTCGACCAGCAAAGCGCTGACGCCCGATCAGCAAAAAGTCCAAGAGCTGGAAGCTCGGATCAATCGGCTGGAGCGGCAAAAATCGATATTGAAAAAGCCCACCACGCTCTTGATAGCCGAGGAACACGAGCGTACGCGTTAATTGTTCAACTCCATACTGAAGAGCCTGTTGACCTGTTGTGCTCAGTATTCGAATTCACCCGATCTTGCTATTGCGCGCACTGCCGCAAACGTCGATCTCCAGACGTTAAGCGACTGGTTTTGCGCCGCAGAGTGAATGAGCTCTTCACCCAAAGTGCAGCGCGGCTGGCACCGAATGTGGCCTACATGAGTACTTCACTGGCAAAGCAGGATATTGGTCGGCTTTTGATGCACAGGTACAATTGGCAACGACCACATCAATTCAACGGCGGGCTCGCGCCCGTCGTTGTTGAGGAAAGACTTAACGTAGTGTTCGGGTCTAGTTGACCACTACAGATTGGGAATGCGTCAATCGTCGCGATTTTCCTTATCTGAAAGCCACCGCGCATCATCTTCGGAACACACAATACACAAGTAGGCCCGAGCTCTTGAGAGCGCGACATAGGCAAGCTCACGCCGCTCCATTTCGTCGCCGCTGACGATGAGAATTACTGCTGGCCGTTCCAGCCCCTTGAACCGCCGTACTGTATCCACGACCACGTCTTCGAGCACCATGGCTTCGGCGTCTGTAAACGGAATGTTTGTTCCACTGCTTTTTTCGAGAAAGCTTGTCCGGGCGAGAGGCCCATTGACGAGGACTGCAATGTCACCAGGGGCTACTTCCTCGTTGTGTACGAGTCGTCGAAGCTCTCTGTAAGCAGCCGCGATTTTCGAATCAGGATTATCAGCGTTGACCCAAGAGACCTTGAGACCATCGGGCCCGTCGGCGATTATCTCGGGGCCCGAATAATGAGTCGAAGCGGCCTTATGGATGTTCTTCGTGTTGCGAAGATTTCGAGAAAGCCTAACCGGAACCACGCTCAGATCATGAACACCATTCCCAGCGCTGTCGTAGACTTTCTGATTGCTATCCATGAAAACACGAAGGCTTCCACTGCTAGTGAGACAGGCGTCGATCGCGACCCACCATTCAGCACGGAAATCTTGGCCTTCATCGACAATAATGGCGTCCCACTTTAGCGCAGGCTGGATATCCATCGCACAATAGAGCGCGTTTGGTAAGACGCTGTCGTAGAGATCCTGCTCACAGGTGTTGGTCGGTGTCGGGACACCCGCCTGACGTGAGATGCGTCCGCACAGCGTATGAAATCCAGCAACTGTTAGGTTTTCAACATCTTTCAGTTTTCGCTCGAGGTTTGTTGCCAGCGGGCGACTATGACAAGTCAGTAGAGTCCTGCAACCTGCTGCGGCGGACCTGAGCGCTTCCTCGATCGCCACCACAGTCTTGCCGGTCCCTGCCCCACCCCGGATTAGAGCTCTCGGTATATCACGGATGACATCCAATACATGGTACTGGGACGGTTCAAGGACCCGAAACTCCGTATCGGCTTCCGCTAGAGCAGCGCCAATCCGGAAACTAAGGGTGAATGGGTGCGCCAGTAGTCTTTCCAGCGCCGCGATGCCGTCACGACCAAGCGGTTGGCAATTGTTAGGCCGATGTCCCGCCTTCAATCGGTCGGCGATCCACTCGCCCAGCCCCTGCTCAAACTGAAGTGAGCAGCAGAACAGCCAGGCCGGACGATCAGCTCCGAGGTCACCTCGGGGAGAACCGGCACTCGGGAAGATCACACCATGAGCGGCATGTATGAAACGCTTTGACCATCTGGCTGACCCATTAATGCGGCTGAGAATCTCATGCTTAGCGCCTCGCGCCTGCGCTACTGGATCCTTGATCTTGTGGACAAAATTGCCGTGATCAGTACTGCGCCACTGAGAGTCCTTTGGATCGAAGGAAATCTCCTTCCCCCCTTTGACCTCAATCGCAAGGATACCGTGATCAGGATGTGCGACAAGGAAGTCGCATTCGCCATCTTTCTCATTTCCCAGCCTGTCGGTACCCAGCCAAGGACTTGAGTAGAAGACATGAAAGGTATCGTTGAGAACTTCTGCCAGGCGGTTGAATACGCGAACCTCAGCGCGGCGCCTCGGGTCATCGAGTACCGATCGTGGCAGTTTCCTTGGCCAGAGTACTGCCATCAGTCTCTCCTAAGCATGTCTTCGAAATACCCGAGCCCAGAGCCTGTACCGTCACCGATTAAAAGGGCACGGTCTAAGAAGCTGTTGAAAGCTTCGCATGATGTCTCTGGAGCAAGACAACAAGCATGGCACACTGAGTGCGAATAATTGTTGATCGCTGCCATCATATCTGTAATGCAAAGCGGGTCGGATGAACACCACTCGATTGCGTCAATTGCGCGCTGAAGAATGCCCTCTATGCGCCCTGTCTTTCCCTGCCGCTGAAGTCCGCCGAGAGTTCCGTCCGAATCCGGTGTCGCCGTATAAATCAGAAGCCCGGCCATCTGCTCATCGCCACTCCCGGCATAGATCCTCTCTTGAAGGGACGCTGAGGAGTATCCACATTCCAGCGTAAGTTGGCGCATGAGTGCGTGCGCAAGCGTGTGGCAGAGCATGTATCGAGGGGTGATCGCTTGCAGCGGCTTGGTGTCGTCACCGTACCGTTCCTTCCAGTCCGCCTGATGTCGAATCTCACACTCGGAAGCGCGTGCCATAACATCAGGACGGTTCTCCCAAATTGACAGCCGCTCTCCGTTCAAAGCAAGAAAGATGCCCTCGCCGCGAACGTCGATAGCAGGGAGCCATTCAAGTGGCTCCTTTGAAAGCCGCGCTACCTCGGGCGAGTCGGGGTCGCCAGGGGGATTGATCCGGGTGAATCCTTTGATGGCGCGAACTTCCCGAAGACGGACCGCTCGTACGACTCTAAAGATCCATGGAGCGATTTCCGGAGATACGACTTCTCTTCGGGTTTCAAAGTCAATGTCTGGAGTCCGACTACGACCCGGCTCGGTAACGAACTGTCGATATTCTGCCGGGCGCAGATCGTCGGTTCGGAGCTGCCCATACGATGTAAGGCGGTTTCTGATCGCCTCTGCCAGGGCAGCCGGTGACATTTCCAGATCCTTCAAAATGCTTTCCAGATCACCTTTCGCAAGAAAGCCGATGTAGTCCTCCAACTTTGACAAATCATCGAGATTCGTGAGGGAGCTCCACCAATCGCCCAATACTTCCTGAAGACGATCGGACCACGGCGGGATGCTGAGTGCCGACTCCGTCACAGCAAAGTACAGGTTGGACGCGCCGCGCTGGACCGCGTTCTGTTCCTTACCGCAGACTTCATCACCGTCGGCCAGCCATGGTCGATACCCCCGGCATTTCGGTCCATGCTCCCAGGTCTTCTTCGAGAAAACGCCGTCCATTGACCGGCGTGCACCGCATTTCGGACAGCTGAGAATAAGCCCAGCGAGACCAGGACTCTCGGATTGCAGCATCAGCCCAGGGTGACGGTCTACGTTGTCACGCTGCGCCACCCGACACTCAGGTTTGTGCCCCACCCACCAGTCCCAGGGAAACTCGTCTACATGGCCATGCTTGCAGGCCATGACGAAACGGACGGGGATGACGAAAACCTTGCTGTCACCATGGGCTTTTTCCGTGCATGTCGGACAGTAACGATAGGCGTGGCCCGGATCGTTCTTCCAACGCCGTTCCGGCTTGATGACATCGCAACTGGGGCATTGCAGCCATTTAGGGAAGCGAACAGCAACAAGACGTCGATTATCCGGATCGTCATCCTTCCTACGTTCCTGTGCCATAGGGGGAGTTCTGAAGCCCTTCACACCAAGCTTCTTCTGCAAGCGCGTCTCACGTATGACCTGTGGGTGGGCCAAACCAGCAGGAGGAAAGGAGCGGTCCCATTCCTCAAGTCCCGCTGCGATACCCGAGACGGCACCGCCCCCCGCCCGGAAATCCACTACCGAGCCAGGACCAAATGTCGAAACAACTGCACTACGCCGCAGATCCTGAAGGTCATTCTTCATGTGTATCATCCTTTGCCCTGAGCGCAGGGGCCATCCTGAAAGGGGTTCCAGCCTCGACAGTCCGCATTGAGTTGAGGGTCGGCCAGGCTGCTCCGGTATCGCGGCCAGCAGCTCGGCGAGCAGCTGCACGCTCGGCACTCTGGAGAAGGGATTTCCCTCCCTTGTAGTCGCTCCAGTAGACAGCAGGAGATCTTGCTCTCCATGTGTCGAGACGACGCTCAAGCTCTTCCCGAACAGCTACCTCTTCTGGATCGATCCGATCTGCACGCTCGACAATCCTGTCGATGAGATCCATCGCCAGATCCTCTGCGTCGTCATCCATTTGTGGAGAGTCGAGCATGCCTGGTACAAGATGACGTACTGCAGCCACCAGCGCCGCATGCAGCGCCCGGTCGCGAGCCCGTGATGCGAAGGGAGTAACGCTGGTAGCCTCCACATCCCTGTAAAGGGTGCGGTGCCAGCCGCAGAACGTCTCGAAATGCGAACGATCACGAGCCTTGGCGTTGTTGAGGACCGGGACAACAAGCCCGCTAACATCTCCCCGCCCGACCCGGCTAGTCGACTGTATGTACTCGGCGATAGTCTTGGGTTGCCCATTGACCAACATGAGACCCAGTCGGGAAATGTCCACACCGACGCTGACCATATTTGTCGCGAGAACAGCGTCGACAGCCCCCGGAAGCCCGACTTTGATGTCGAGAAGGTCGAGCATCCCACGGATTTCTTCCTGTGTTCTCCGGGATGTGAGTTCCTCAACGTTGCGGAGAGGCCTTCTTTCTTCGGTACGAGCATCAGCGTAGAGCGCAATACTGTCGGTGACGTCGTCCTGCATGAGGACGAGCGCTCCACCAAGCTCGCGAAGCGAGTTGAAGTACCCGACGAGCGTCCAGTAGGCGTCTCGACGAACATCATCGCTGAATGCCCCAGAAGCCGTTTGCAGCAGGGAGCCTGCGACGGCCTGCAGGGTAAACTTTGCCGATCGACCCGCCGTCGTGACACCGACATATCGTCTTCCAACCGCCTTCGGTCGACGATCACGAACCGCGAAACCAGAGTCGTCGTGATCGATCGCTGGCGGAGGGAACTGGAATGCTTCGCGGTCGAAAAGAGCCAACACCTGCTCCGACGCTCTGCGGATCGTCGCTGTCGAGCCGATGATCTTTGCCTGATGCCCGCGAGCGGCGAACATCAGGTCAAATGCCGCTTCATAGGTTCCAGCGATTGTTCCTAAGGGACCCGATATGAGGTGCAGCTCATCTTGGATGATGAGATCAGGCGGAGCGCCATCCCAAACACCAAATAGGCTGTTGGTTCTTTTCTCGCGGATGATCTGGGCAAACTTGTCAGCCGTCCCTATAAGCAGGGTCGGCCGGTTGTCGTAGACATCCTCGTCGACGGTGAAGACAGGCAAAACCCCGCACATCTTGCATGAGCTGTTCGTGCATTCGACATCAACAGGTGAGATCGCGCTTGCCATCGACCATTTCAGTTTCTCGCCACAGACCGGGCAGCGGGAAAGCTGCTTCGGAGATGAAACCTCCAAAGCCCCTTGAAGTGAGGCGAACGCAACCGCGCGCTTGTTCGGCGTAGCGTCTCCGCCAACCCACAGCCCGATCGAAAACGGCTCGTCCCCGTGCAACGGCAGGCCAGCGGGAGAAGAAACCCTCCCGGAGCGTATCGCCTCCAAGGCCACTATCATTGCGGCAGACCGTGCAAATTGCTGGGTGGTCAGCAAGCGAAGCGTGTAGCGCATCAAGGCGCAGACACCCCAGTGGTCATTCGGATCATCGGAGAGGCGGCGATAGACGGCGATGCATGCGATCAGCGCAAGATATGCTTCGGTCTTGCCTCCGCCAGTGGGGAACCAGAGCAGGTCCATGACCCCTCTATGCTCGTGGTCACGCGTCACCGACGACGGAGCACTCAGAAGCAGGAATCCCAGCTGGAACGGTCGCCAACGCAGAGGACCGTGTCGGCTCTTGGAACTGTCCCAGGAGTGCTGAAGGTGCATGGCGAAGTTCGCCAGTTGAAAAGCCCGCCGGAGCCGCGGATTCGTGAAAAGTTCGAGGACTGATGCCCGCATACGTCCGAGCGCCTCTTCGCAGCGGATCAAATGCATCTCTGCGATGTATCTAAGTTCACGGCTCACGTCTGCCGTATCATCAAGGCGCTTCAGCTGCAACTGTACCCAGCGATCGTAGGCGTCGCAGAAGAGCTGCAGCGCCTGTTGGAGAGACGCTGTATCGGCCAAGGCTAATGCCTCGGCCGATAGAGGATCGAGCGCGCCGCTCTCATCGCCCAGCTCAGAGAAAAAAACATGACCATTCGGGTCAACACCCTCAACAATGGCTGAAGGTAGCCATGTCGTCCCGACCCAACGCGCAGTGGAGATTGCCCCTGTCACCTGTTCGGAGGCTTCCCATTCGGCGGAGCAGACATGCCCGACAGCAAATTCTGCCACATTTCTGTAAAGCAGAGCCCCACTTTCCTCATCGCTGATAGCGGCGCTCCCATTGGTTTCACCTTGGTGTCTCGACATCCCGCGACGGGGAGGTTTCGGAACTAACAATGTGCCTTTGCAAGGCTGGACGCGAAGCGCTGTCTGGAAAAGCGAGGCGGCCTCGATCTCGTTTCGGTTCTGCTCTGGAACTATCGAATTCACGAGCGAAAGAGTGACCAGAACGGTCCCGCCGGCATTAATGCATCGGACACTGAGTGAAACGTTGGGGAGCCCTTTACCGTGTACCGCAAGCGCAATTTGGCGCGGCGGTCCGGGTAGCAAGTCAAGGACCGGGATTTCGATTCTATGCGGCTGGCGAGTCCAGATGTCGCCACCGTCACGTTGTTCATTCCGGTATGTAGCAAAGCTGCAGATGACCTGTACTTGCGGTATTACGGAGGATGTAACGCTGAACGATATGCCTGCTACAGACGGTTTCTGGATCGATCCGGTTCTGACTGCATCGCTCTCACTGTCACTTTCCTCTCCCGAACTCACCCCCGCGGTTCCGAGGCGATCATCGTCCTCCCCCGCCATCGTCGTGCGCTGGGGCCAAAGGATGCCGGTGAGATAGACATCGGATGGGCGCGCGGTCAGTTCCTCATTCTCTATACGCGGTCCGATCAGGTCCTCGAAAAGCCGGCAGGCGACGATATCCCTGTCGAGTGATTTATCCTGCATGAGACTATCTCCGGCCGAAAAAGGTGAAAGGAGGGAACGCCGCAACTCTGGGCGCCAGGACGAAACCGGAAGAAGCCCAGGGTTCATTAAGTGTCTCAAGCTCATTGTCATCCGGGCTTAGTACGATCGTTGCACACCCCTGACCTCTCACATGATTCACGTAGGTTGGAGGCTTGTGGCTACGCTTCTGGTTCCTGTTCTCGAGTATCTCCCAGAGGTCGTACGTGAGGTTGCGCGATAGGGCACCAACACAGGGGCCCTCGTTGCCGGTATGTATCCTGTAGCGCCAATCAAGGTCGGGATCGGCTACCAACTTGTAGGTGGTGACTACATCGACGACCTTGGTCAGAAAAGCCTGCCCTGCCAAAGCATCGGCTTCACTGAACTCGCTGTGACCTACAAGACTACGTGCTGTGATATCACCGCTACGACCAATCTCGACCATCGTTGATTGGCCTTTCCATGTTGAGCGATGAGCCCTACCCGATGCCAAGGTTGATGCTCTAAAGGGACTACGCTCTCCGACGATTAAAGATGCGCGCGCGCGCGTGGCACCGACAAAGAGTACACGAGCCTCTTCAATCTCATCCTCGACGTTCTCGAATTCTGAAACGCTCGGCAGGATGAGAACAACATTGCTCGCCTCGCGTCCTTTGCTCGCATGAATAGTTCCGACTATCGGTCCATGCAGACCGTATTCTGGGAGAGTTAGCTCGACCGGAGGACGAGTCTGGCCCAAACTCCGCCTGAGCCTCTGCATATCGATGGAACCATCCTGGCGCCCTGCAACGCGCATGAGATGCTGCCAAGCTTCAGCAGGCCCATACGGAGGTGAAACCTTGTTTTCTACGCGCGCCGCCCAGAGGTCCAGAAAGCGCCGCTCTGCGAGGAACGGTTCAACAAAGTCCGAGAAACAGATCGCCAGCCATGCGGGCAGGGTTGCGCCATACCCTGACACGCGCAGCCGATGGGGAAGATCACAGAACTGAGACGCCATGAGCACTTCGGCACGCGTTCTAAAAAGCAGAAGGTAGTCGCTAGTAAAGTTAGCAACCTTCATGTCAGTCCACTTTAATCCGCTTTCATCGGCCAGCTCTCGAATTCTTTGCGCTGTCTCGGCGTGCAATCCGCTGCCATGCTTTTGTTTGTCGAGAATGTCCTGCCGCAACTCCGAAAAGATCTTCTTAAGACCGGGAGAGGACGTGCGATAGATCTCCCTCAGGGCCAGCGTAGTGAACCCCAGTTTTTTTCCAGCCTGCAAACGACCAAGCAAGGACAAGTCAGATTTGCAGCCTGCCTCTTTGCGACTCCCGATGCTGTTATCAGAGAATCCATAGATTGCTTGGGCCTCATCGGCGAACACCGTGATACCACAGTCCGACGGCAGCCGCTCCACTAGTTCCTCGATCAGGTCCGCTCGCTGTCCGACGAGATCCTGCGCCTCATCAATAACGACGTGCTCGATCTGCAGCAGCTCATCCGCTACATCCTCGTCGTTCTTCAGCAGCTCAATGACTCGCGTAATATTCTCTTCGTACGAGCCGGTCAGACTGGCATTCGGATCATGCCCGGAGTGAATGGACCATGCATGCGAATCGATGGTCGCAATCCGGATAGCAAAAGACGCATCACCGACGTACGAATGCAGTCGTGCACGGATTTCTGCTACTGCGGTCCTCGTGAAGCTGATCATCCATGTATTGCTGGGTTCAATGTCTTCTTCGTTGATCAGATAGGCAAGGCGGGCGCACGCGACGGCCGTCTTTCCGGTTCCTGGGCCTGCCTCAACGATCAGCCGGGAATATGCATCCTCCTCGATCACTCGGAGTTGATCTACATCCCAGTCAGACTCCATCAAAGTATTTCCAACAATACCCATGGTTAAGAAATTCCTTTATTCAACCAAATCTCTTGTTGCGAAGAGCAAGAGCGCCTCTTACGTTCCGACAGCACTCAATCTTCTTGGCCGCTGCGAGATCAGCTCACAACGGCCTTGGAGGTAATATCTTATGGCATATGCAGGCAAAAGGCTTGCATCAGAGTGATGCTTCTAGATAGCGTTTGGAATAGCTCCGAAGAAGCCCAAGCTAAAGCCATGAAACGCATTGGCATGACGCACGAGCCATCGCTTGGTCATCGTTCTTTTAGCCCCGCCATTTCATCAACATACCGAGCGTATCCACTTCCCCGAAAAGCTCTCTGGCGATCGCCAGACGCTTCAACAGCCCACCCTCTCCTCACTCTTTCGCGACAAGGCTTCGTCCTCGGCCTCGCGGAAAATTGCCTGTATCCGCCGGACGTCATCCCAGGCACGAATGGCCTCAAGCAGCTTTTGTCGGGCTTCGACCCTGACGTTTCCTGGCGCTCCCGCTCCCACCGCTTCTCCAGTCGCCGCCGCTCTTCCTCCCATTACCACCTTCGGATCTCAGCCAGACGCTCCCCCTCCTCGACCAGGCAAGCAATAGTGGTCGCCCCTTTGTCAGGTAGTCGACTGACCTGCAGCTTCCAACGTGAGGAAAAGGGCATTAGCCGTATCCAGCGCATCATCGAGCATCGGCCCCGATACCACGAGATCCACCAGGCGCCTCTGCGAAGGCTTCAGGTAGCCACTGTCGATCACCTTTCCCTTGATAAAGAGATCCCGAACACCGCTGACCAGAGGATGGCGGGCTGAGCGCGAAATACTGGCGCCTGGCTGGACACGGTACCGGTGATCAGCAAGCTGGAGAGAAGCAATCGAGGCGAACGCCCTACACGCTTTCGTAGGAAGCGCAGTCGCTGCTGCCCTCGGAACTGCCAGACCATCTGCGCCGCATGGCGCTCTACAAGGTCAACTGCTGCTCCCGAGAGCAGGAGGTGGTCAAGCTGAGATGGGACTGGGAGATCCCAGTACCGGAGCTCGACACCAGCGTCTTCCTGATTCCTTCGGATTTTGGAGGCAGGGACAAGAGATCGGGTGTGAAGACCGGAGAAGAACGGCTGGTCGTCCTAAACACCGCGGCCAAGTCGGTGATCGAGAGGCCGCGTGGTCTGGATCCGATCTGGGTATTCCGGCACCGCATGCCCGACAAGAACAGCAACTCGATGCCGGTTCATTGGATGAACGATAGCGCTTGGAAGAAGGCCCAATCAGGGCGGCAAGGAAATACCAAGAGCGCTTCCTGCGACCAGCGTCGAAGGGATTCGCCTCGATCCGCATTCACAACCTGAAGCACACTTTAGGATGAAGGCTCAGGGCCGCCAGTGTCATCGAAGACAAGCGGGCCCTGCTGGGCCACAAGACCGACAGCATCATCAGTTATTACAAAGGCGCCGAGCTTGGTTAAATGATAGAGGCGGCAAACATGGTATCAGCCACTGATTAAAGAAGACCAGTGCTGACGATTCTGAAGAGGAGGCAGGCGTGAAATTGGAGAAGTCACGCACATGAAAAAGGCCAGCTCTTACGAAACTGACCTAGATCATTGAATTTAATGGTCGGGACGGAGTGATTCGAACACTCGACCCCTTGCACCCCATGCAAGTGCGCTACCGGGCTGCGCTACGCCCCGACTGGGCTTGAAGCATGTTCCCCTAGTTACTGAGAACGTTGAAGAATGTACCCTAACCTTTTGAATTATGGAAGCATTTTTTCCAAAATTCCTGGCCCGATACAGGCTACTTCTTCAGCACCACCAACACATCTTCCAACTCGACAATCATCTGCCGGATCAGCTGTTTGTACTGGGTGGTGTCGTCCTTGGC
>Ga0247821_10001287_pt1 | contig 13959 bp, 16 predicted proteins | sample 13C_Glycerol_Day_FD_192481 | JGI IMG/M metagenome (GOLD analysis project Ga0247821, IMG submission 192481) | Soil microbial communities from agricultural site in Penn Yan, New York, United States - 13C_Glycerol_Day14 | ecosystem: Environmental > Terrestrial > Soil > Agricultural land | place... | reverse complement strand
CCCCTGGGGTTCCCCGGACCCCTCCGGGGGTCCGAGTTGGCCGGGACCCTACCAACAGGGTGCGACAACCACCCCTGCTGGAGGGCTCAGTTCTGGGTGGCGGCGGCCAGGGAGGCCGGAGGCTCGGGGCCGCACATGGCGGCGGCCGCCGCGATCAGGGCGGGGGCGGTGCCGGTGAGGGCGAACCAGGCCGGCGAGGGCGACATGCGGGCCGGGATGTCGAGGGCGCCCAGCATGGCCAGAGGGGCCAGGGCGGTCGACCAGAGGGCCTGGCGCCACTCGGGCGGGTCGGCGGCGGCCAGCATCGACGGCCAGCGGTGGGCGACCAGGGCCCCGAAGCGCCTGGCGAAGCCGGCCAGGTCGACCTGTCCTGGCGGCAGGCCGGCCAGCTCCTGGATCAGGGTGTCGCGCTCGTGCCACAGCAGCCGGCCGAGCTCGGCCCGGGGTGCCCAGTCGCCCCAGTCGACCCCTTCCCACCAGGCGGCGAAGACGAAGCCGAGCTGGGCGGCGTCGGGCAGGTCGAGGAACTCGTGGCCCAGGTCGGTGAGCTGGAGCAGCCCGCCCTCGGCCTCGGTGAGCCGGCCGGCGTCGCACAGCGACCGCAGCAGGCTGGTCCGCCGCCGAGCAAGGGCCAGGCCGTCGGGGCTGTCACCGCCGGCGCCGCCGCCCGGGAGCCGCTCCCTGACCGTGCGCAGGCTGGCCTGGTCGAGGTCGCCCCAGCCGGTGAGGGGCAGGCCCTCGTCGGCCAGGCAGCACAGGAACTCGCGGACGTCGTCGGTGAGGCCGCCGAACGGGCCGGTGAGCAGCACGGATGGGGCCTCGCTTCCTCGCGGTGGGTGGCTGTGTCTCTGGTTCGAGATTCGGTACGGCCCCGGCCTCCCTTGAGCGACCTGGTGCTACGCTCGGCCTCCCGCAGTTCCCGGCGCAGGCCACCCGACCAGGAGGACGAGGAGCATATGGAGGTCAAGCTCGGGGTCACGTACAGCCCCAAGGAGCTGGTGGTCGAGACCGACCAGTCGCCCGACGACGTGGCCAAGCTGGTCGAGGAGGCGGTTGGCGGCAAGTCGAAGGTGCTGTGGCTGTCCGACACCAAGGGCCGCCGGGTGGGCGTGCCCACCGAGAAGCTGGCCTACATCGAGCTCGGCGAGGAGCACCCCGACAAGCGGGTCGGCTTCAGCTCGCTCTGAGCCCTCGCGGCCCGAGGTCAGGTCTCGGTGACCGCGTACAGCCGGGAGCCAAGGCTGAGGATCGAGGCGTCAGCGGTCCCGCCGCGAGCCGCCACCCCGGTCAGGAGCTGCAGCCGGGTCACGCCGGCGGGCGACGCCACCTTCCCGCTCCAGGTGGTCCCGGTTCGCTCGGCCACGAACGCTCTGAACGGTGCCTGCGTGGTCCAGCCGACCACCACCTGGCCGGCGGCGACGGCGATCCGTGGCCGGTGGTTCTGCGCGGCCGAGGTCAGGAAGGTGTGGCTCAGGAACGTCCCGCTGGCGTTGTTGGCCTGCACCGTGCGGCCGTCCCGGTTCCAGGCGACGTAGGTGGTCCTCCCGACCACCTGCACCTCGGGCCAGAAGTTCTGGGACCCGGCGGTGGCCAGGCTGGCCGAGACCCAGTTGCCGTCCTGGTCGCCAAGGGCCCGCCGCAGGTCGGAATCGGCGGCCTCGAAGTCCGAGCCGCCCCTGGCCCAGACCAGCCGGACCGGGAAGGTGGTGGCCGGGGTGAGGGCGAGGGAGGGCGCGCTGTCCCAGGCCGGGTTGGTGGTGACCCGCTCCCTGGGCGAGAAGATCCCGCCGATGGTGTAGGCCTGGAACAGCTCGGTCTGGTCGAACTCGTCGCCGGGGCCGCCGCCCGGGCCGATGTGCTCGCGCCAGGTCGCCCACCACCGGCCGCCGGTCGCGACCACGTCGCCCTGGGCGAGGGAGCCGTCGGGCCCCATGGTGGTCGACAGCAGCCGGCCCTGGATGTAGGTCCCGTTGGCCTGGCGCTTGGAGATGCGCAGGCGCAGGGCCGAGTCGATGTAGAGCAGGTAGGTGCCGGTGGTGTCCCAGGCGACGGCGACCACGAACCCCCGGTAGGGCGTCGTCTCCACCGTCCAGCTCGTCCCCGATCCCTGGAAGTACCGGATGGCGAAGCTCTCGTTGCAGCCGGTCCCCCACAGGTCGCTGAAGCCGTGGGTCGCCCCGGACGCGTCCTGGGCCTGGTCGACGTTGAAGGCGTCGAACTCGCAGGTCGGGTTGTCGATGGTCACCGGCGGGCCGAACGCGCCGATGGCCCGCGCGGGCGTGGCCAGGACCCCCACCAGCAGCAGCCCCACCAACAGTGCGGCCCACCGGCGTGCCATCCGCAGCACCTCTCTTCTCGCTCGCTCTAGCCGAAGTCGCGGTGGTAGACGATGCCGTCGCGGCCGACCTCGACCACCGAGACGCCGGGGACGCCCGAGGAGCGGCGGCCGCCGTCGGTGTAGGCGCTGGTCCACTCGGCCAGGACGGTCTGGTCGGCCCCGACCTGGCGCTTGACGGTCAGCTCGACCGGCCCCCGGACCGCGTACACCGAGGCCAGGTAGGTGCGGATCTCGTCTCGGCCGCGGTGGGGGACGTTGTCCGGCTCGTAGTACACGGCGTCGGGCGCGTACAGCGCCGCGGCGGCGTCGGCGTCGGCCGTGGCGTGGGCCTGGCGGAACGCCTCGAAGACCTCGGCCGGGCTGGCCATCCGGGTGCGACCTCCTGTGCGCTCGATCGCCGCGAAGCGTACCGCAGGCGGTAGCATGAGCGCCTCAGGCCGACGACCGCCGGGAGAGGAACCGCCAGGGTGCGACAGAGCCATCCGCTGCTGGAGGAGGTCGACGCGCCGGCGCTGGCCACGGCCATGGCCACCGACGACCCGCCGCTGCTGGTCGACGTGCGCACCGAGCCGGAGCGGGCCGTCGCGGCCATCCAGCCGTCGCTGCACATCGGCCTCGACCGGTTCGTCGAGCGGGCTCCCGACGAGATCCCGAGGGACCGCGACGTGGTTGTCTACTGCCACGTCGGGGCCCGCAGCGCCCAGGCGGCGGTCTGGCTCAAGGCCAGCGGCTGGTCCCGGGTCCGCAGCCTGGCCGGCGGGATCGACGCCTGGAGCGAGCAGGTGGACCCGGAGGTCCCCCGCTACCGCTGAAGCCGGATGGCGGACCCGCTACCATGTATGGTTGAGCCTACGCAACAATGCAACCAGGAGGTTGTTTGAGTCCAACGTCAAGTACCGTCGCTCCCCCACCCACCGAGCAGCACAGCTTCGCCGATCTCGGCGCCACCCCGACCACGTTGACCTCGCTGGCCCGGGTCGGGATCGAGCACCCCTTCCCCATCCAGACCCTCTGCCTGCCGCTCGCGCTGGCCGGGGTCGACCTCATCGGCCAGGCCCGCACCGGCACCGGCAAGACCCTCGCCTTCGGAATCCCGATCGTGCAAGAGGTCGAGCCCGAGCTGCCCGAGGTGCAGGCGCTGGTCGTCGTGCCCACCCGGGAGCTCTGCCTCCAGGTCGCTGGCGACATCGACACCGCCGGCCGTGACGCCGGCGTGCGCGCGGTCGCGATCGTCGGCGGGCGCCCGCTCGGCCCCCAGATCGTCGCCCTCAACGAGGGCGCCCAGGTCGTGGTCGGCACCCCCGGTCGCGTGCTGGACCACATGCGCCAGGGCTACCTCAAGCTCGACAAGCTTCGCATCCTGGTCGTGGACGAGGCCGACGAGATGCTCGACCTCGGGTTCCTGCCCGACGTGGAGACGATCATCGCCGCCACCCCCGAGCACCGCCAGACGATGCTGTTCTCGGCCACCATGCCCAAGGCCGTGGTCGGGCTGGCCCGGCGCTACGCCAAGCGGCCGACCTTCGTCCACGCCGAGCCCGAGGGCGAGCAGGCCACCGTGCCCGCCACCCGGCAGATGTTCTTCCAGGTCCACCCCCTCAACCGCTTCCAGGTGCTCTGCCGCATCCTGGACGCCCCCGACCGCGACCGGGTGGCCGTGTTCCGGCGCACCAAGCGCGGGGTCGACCGCACCATCAAGGGCCTGGTCGACGAGGGCTACCGGGCCGGGGCCCTGCACGGCGACATGCCCCAGGTGGCCCGTGAGAAGGTCATGCGCTCGTTCCGCAAGGGCAAGCTGGACGTGCTGGTCTGCACTGACGTGGCCTCGCGGGGCCTTGACATCGCCGGCCTGTCGCACGTGATCAACTACGACACCCCCGAGGACGACCGCGCCTACGTCCACCGGATCGGCCGGACCGGCCGGGCCGGGGCCGCCGGGGTCGCGGTCACCTTCGTGGCCTGGAACGAGCTGGACACGGCCGACCTGATCCGGCGCCGTCTCGAGCTGACCGACGAGCCCGTCCACGAGGTCTACTCGACCAGCCCACTGCTGAGCGAGCTGTTCGACCTCCCGACCGTCGAGGAGGCGGCCGCCGCCCGGGCCGCGGCCGCGCCCGCAAAGGCCGACAAGCCCGCCAAGGCAGACAAGCCCGAGGCGCCCGCCGAGGAGGAGCCGGCCCGTCGCCGCTCCCGCTCGGCCGCCCGCCGCCGGCGCCGCCGCCGCATCCCGGCCGGCGAGCGCCCTTCGGCCGCCACCGGGTAGTAGGGGAATCGTACGACGTCGGGGCGAGTTCACCTCAGCGAGGAGGCGGCACCGCCCGGCGAATGTGAGTGAGGTCTCCCGTGGACCTTGAGGGATTTGAGGCGGCGACCGTTCCGCACATGAACGCGCTGTACGACGCCGCCCTGCGGCTGGCCGGGGACCAGGCGACCGCCCAGGACCTGACCCAGGAGACCTACCTCCGGGCGTTGCGGTCCTTCGGGACCTTCACGCCGGGCACCAACAGCCGGGCCTGGCTGCTGCGCATCCAGTACAACCTGTTCTGCACGCAGTACCGGCGCGGGCGGCGGATGCCGCTGGTCTGGCTGGACGAGGGCGAGGCCGACCCGGCGCTCGACCTGCCCAGCGCCGAGCCCGGGCCCGAGGAGGAGACTGTCCGCGAGCTGGACCGGGAGGCGGTGCGGCGGGCGATCGCCCGCCTGCCAGAGGACTTCCGCACGGCCGTGACCCTGGTCGACATCCACGGCCTGTCCTGCGCCGAGGCGGCCACCGTGCTGAGCGTGCCCCGCGGCACCATCCTGTCGCGCCTCCACCGGGCCCGGCGTCGCCTCGAGGCGATGCTGCTCCCCGAGCTTGGAAGGGTGCAGGCAGATGACCTGTGAGGACTTCCAGCTCCGGCTCACCGCGTTCAGCCTCGGCGAGCTGGAGCAGGGCGAGGTGTCGGACGCCCGCGACCACGTCGCCACCTGCGACGACTGCGCCTCCAGGCTGCTGCTGGACCGCCAGCTGACGGCGCTGCTGCGGGCCTCGGCGGTCCCGGCCCCGCAGGAGACGGTGACGGCCGTCCTGGCCACCGTCCGGGCCGAGGCAGAGGCCGGAGCCGGCCGGCTGGCGCCTTCCCCTCGCCAGCCGGCCCGGCGCCGCCACTGGCTGGCCCTGGCCGCGGCCATGCTGGCCGCCGCCGCCGTGCTCGCCGTCGCCCTGCTGCTGGTCCCGGCCCCGGACCCGGGCAGCCCGCTGTCCGCGGCCTGGAGCTCCTATCACTCTCGGGGCGAGGACGGCCTCGGCACCCCGACCCAGGCCCAGGCCGAGCGGCTGTTCGCCGTCCTGGGGCCGGACTCGCGCACCCCCGACCTGGCCGCCTTCGGCCTCACCAAGGACGGCTGGGAGGCCCGCGACCTGGCCGGGCACCTGGCCGCGGTGGCCGAGTACCGCGACCCCGACGGCGGGCGGGTCACCCTGATGCGCTGGCGGGGCGACCTGCCCCAGGTGGCCAAGGGCACCGAGGGCGGCCAGCTGGCCGCCTACACCTGGGGCCGGCACACCAGCTACTGGTGGGAGGCCGACGGCCTCGTCTGGTGCCTGGTCGGCACCATCGACCAGGATCGGCTGTACGGCATCGCCGAGCACCTGGGCGGGGAATCGTCCCCCGCCCCGGCGGGTTAGGGTGCTGAGGCCGCGACCGCGGCCCACCCAAGCTCAGGAGGTCCGAATGCGTCGAAGCATGGTCGTCGGGATGGTGCTGGCCGGGGTGCTGGCCCTGGTCGCGGCCGGCTGCGGTGGTGGCAACGACAACGGTGGCGGGAGCGCGGCCGCGACCACCGCCGCCCCGGAGACCACCGCCGCGTCCGCGACCACCGCCGCCGGCGGGGGCGGCGAGAACGAGATCAAGCTCGCCGCGGCCAACACCGCCTGGGACACCGACAACCTCGCCATGACGGCCGGGGCCGAGGTCAAGGTCGAGATCGAAAACGCCGACAGCATCGAGCACAACTTCACCTTCGCCGCGGCCAACGCCAACCAGGACGTCGAGGGCGGCGAGAACGCCACCGTCACCCTGACCGCGCCGGCGGCCGGCACCTACCCGTTCTTCTGCAAGTACCACCCGGCGGCGATGAAGGGAACAGTCACGGTCACCTGAACACCTCAACGGTTTTCGTGCTCTAGGAATTTGGGGTCGGCGCCCTCTGTTGATGAGGGTGTCGCACCCCTTTGACCTGGAGAATGCATGCCTGAGCTCTCGACGGAGACTCTTCCCCTCCTGCCCCTGACCAGCGGGGTCGTGGTGCCGGGAATGGTCGTCACCGCCACCCTGGAGACGCCCGAGTCGCGCTCGGCGTCCAGCGCCGCCGGCGACACCGGCGGCCACCTGCTGCTCGTCCCCAAGGTCGACGGCCGCTACGCCACCGTCGGCACCGTTGCCAAGATCGAGAACGCCGGCGAGCTGCCCAACGGGCAGCTGGCGGTGGTCGTGCGCGGCCTGCACCGGGCCCGCATCGGAGCCGGCGTGGCCGGCACCGGGACCGCCACCTGGGTCGAGATCGAGCCGGTCGACGACCCGCCGGCCACCGAGCGGACCACGCAGCTGGCCCGCGAGTACCGGGCCGTGGTCGAGAACATCCTCGAGGCCCGCGGCGCCGCCCAGGTCGCCGAGCTGCTGCGGGGCATGACCGACCCCGGCCAGATCGCCGACACCGCCATCTACTCCCCCGACCTGTCCTTCGAGCAGAAGGTCGAGGTGCTGGAGGCGGTCGACGTCACCCAGCGCCTCGAGAAGGTGCTGGCCTGGGCCCGGGACACCCTGGGCGAGGTCGAGCTGAAGGACCGCATCCGCAAGGACGTCTCCGAGGGCATGGAGAAGAGCCAGCGCGAGTTCATCCTGCGCCAGCAGCTGGCCGCCATCCGCAAGGAGCTCGGCGAGGGCGAGGACGGCGAGAGCCCGGTCGACACCTACCGGGCCAAGGTCGCCGAAGGCAAGATGCCCGACGCCGTGCGTGACGCGGTGGAGCGGGAGATCGGCCGCCTGGAGCGGACCAGCGAGCAGAGCCCTGAGCACGGCTGGATCCGCACCTGGCTCGACACCATGACCGAGCTCCCCTGGGGCGAGAAGTCCACCGACGCCCTCGACATCGCCGAGGCCCGCCGCGTCCTTGACGCCGACCACACCGGCCTCGAGGACGTCAAGGACCGGATCCTCGAGTACCTGGCCGTGCGCAAGCTCCGCCGCGAGCGGGGCCTGGCCGACCAGGGCGGGCGCGGCGCCGGCGCGATCATCGCGCTGGTCGGCCCGCCGGGTGTCGGCAAGACCTCGCTGGGCGAGTCGGTGGCCCGGGCCATGGGCCGCAGGTTCGTCCGGGTCGCCCTCGGCGGGATCCGCGACGAGGCCGAGATCCGCGGCCACCGGCGCACCTACGTTGGCGCCCAGGCCGGCCGGATCGCCAGGGCCATCAAGGAGGCCGGGACCATGAACCCGGTGTTCCTGCTCGACGAGGTCGACAAGGTCGGCGCCGACTGGCGCGGCGACCCCTCCTCGGCCCTGCTCGAGGTGCTCGACCCGGCCCAGAACCACTCCTTCCGCGACCACTACCTCGAGGTCGAGCTGGACCTGTCGGACGTGCTGTTCATCGCCACCGCCAACGTGGTCGAGACCATCCCGGGCCCGCTGCTCGACCGCATGGAGGTCGTCCGCCTGGACGGCTACACCGAGGACGAGAAGCTGGCCATCGCCCGCGACCACCTGCTCGAGCGCCAGCTCGACCAGACCGGCCTACGGGATGACGAGGTGATCGTCACCGAGGCCGCCCTGCGGACCGTGGTCGGCGACTACACCCGCGAGGCCGGGGTCCGGAACCTGGAGCGCGAGATCGGCAAGCTGCTGCGCAAGGCGGCGACCCGGATCGCCGGCGGCGAGGCCAGCACCCCGCTGGTCGTCGACGACGGCGACGTGCGCGGCTACCTGGGCCGTCAGAGGTTCTTCTTCGAGGCGGCCGAGCGGACCGCCGTGCCCGGGGTCGCGACCGGCCTGGCCGTCACCGGCACCGGCGGCGACGTGCTGTTCATCGAGGCCAGCGTGATGGACGGCGAGCCGGGGCTGACCCTCACCGGCCAGCTCGGCGACGTGATGAAGGAGTCGGCCTCGATCGCCCTCTCCTACGTCCGCGCCCACGCCCGCGAGCTGGGCATCAGCGGCGACGTGGCCGGGCGCCGGTACCACGTCCACGTCCCGGCGGGCGCCGTCCCCAAGGACGGCCCATCGGCCGGCGTGACCATGACCACCGCCCTGGCCAGCCTGCTCACCGGCCGGCCGGTCCGGGCCGAGGTCGGCATGACCGGCGAGGTCACCCTCCAGGGCCGGGTCCTGCCCATCGGCGGGGTCAAGCAGAAGGTCCTGGCCGCCCACCGGGCCGGCCTCAAGGAGATCATCCTCCCCGAGCGCAACGGGGCCGACCTCGAGGACGTCCCCGAGTCGGTCCGGGCCGAGATGACCTTCCACCTGGCCAGCGAGATCGACCAGGTCCTGGCCCACGCCCTCGCCCCCGAGGGTGAGGGTTCGGAGGCTCCCCAGGCCGCCTAGGCCCGGGTCTCCCGCGGCGACGGCTCCGACCTCTCGGTCGGAGCCGTTCGCGTCACTGGAGGTAGCCCTCGACGGTGCCTTCGGGCCGGACGTGGGCGGCGTCGGGGTCCTGGCCGGCGTCGCGGCGGGCCCGGCGCTGGCGCAGCAGGTCCCAGCACTGGTCGAGCTGGACCTCGACCTCGTGGAGGCGGGCCTGCTCGTGCTGGTCGAGGCCTTCGCCGCTGGCCTGGCTCTCGAGGGTGTGCTCCTCTTCGACCAGGGCACCGATACGGTCGAGGACCTGCCTGTCGTCCATGGGCTCCTCCGGGGGTTGGGACGCTGCTCGCTCCCGGCGATGATGCCGCTGGAGCCCGCTCTACTGCATCTGCTGGTGTCAAGGGCCCGGGGCGGCTGCCTAGGATCGGGCATGCGAACCCGGTCCCTCCTCCTGGCCGCCCTGGTGGCGGCGCTGCTCCTGTCGGTCGCCGCCGTCCCGGCCGGGGCGGCCGGGCCTGCGACGCCGAGGACGTGTGGTGGCAACAGCTTCGGCGAGCTCGGCGACGGCACGACCGCCGGCCGGCTCTCGGCCGGGCCGGTGACCGGGCTCAGCGACGCCACCGAGCTGGCGGGCGGGCGCGAGCACGTGCTCGCCCTGCGGGCCGACGGCAGCGTCTGGACCTGGGGCTCGAACCAGTACGGGCAGCAGGGCGACGGCAGCACGGCCAACCGCCCGGCCCCTGGGCCGGTGGCGGGCCTGGCCGGGGCGGTCCAGGTGGCCGCCGGCCACTACCACAGCCTGGCCCTGCTCGGCGACGGCACGGTGCGCGCCTGGGGCATGAACTCCCAGAGCCAGCTGGGCGACGGCAGCCGGACCAGGCGGACCCGGCCGGTGCAGGTCCGCAACCTCACCGGGGTGACCCAGATCGCCGGGGCCCGCGGGCACAGCCTGGCCATCCGCAACGACGGCAGCCTCTGGGCCTGGGGCTACAACGCCTTCGGGGAGCTGGGCGACGGCACCACCACGACCCGCGGCACCCCGGTCCGGGTGCCGTCGCTGACCGGGATCACCCAGGTGGCCGGGGGCCGCGACCACAGCCTGGCCCTACGGTCCGACGGGACCGTCTGGGCGTTCGGGCACAACACCTACGGCCAGCTCGGCGACGGCACCACCGGCCACCGGTCGACCCCGGTCCGGGTCGGCAGCCTCACCGGGGTGGTGGCGGTCGCCGCCGGGGCCTACCACAGCCTGGCCCTACGGTCCGACGGGACCGTCTGGGCCTGGGGCCGCAACAACCTCGGCCAGCTCGGCAACGGCGCCCTCGCCAACCGCTCCAGCCCGGTCCGGGTCGGCAGCCTCACCGGCGCCCAGCGCATCTCGGGCGGTCGCGACCATGGCCTGGCCGTGCTCGCCGACGGCACCGTCCGGGCCTGGGGGGCCAACACCTACGGCCAGCTGGGCGACGGCACCACCACCCGGCGGACCTCCCCGGTGACGGTCCCCAACCTCACCGGCGTGGAGCTGGTCGCCGCCGGCCGCGCCTACAGCGCCGCCCTCTAGCCGGCCCCGGGGCGGCCCCGGGCCGACTCGATGATCCGGCGCAGGCTGGAGGGCCGCCAGGGGGCGCGGGCCGGCCGGTCGCCGAACAGGCCCGGGGCGGCCGCGGCCAGCTCCTCGGGCGTCCAGCGGCGGGGCAGCTCCTGGCTGGCGACCACGTGCCAGCCCTCGTACAGCTCGACCAGGCCGCCGGTGATCCCGAGCACCTGGCCGGAGACCTCGGCGGCGGCGTCCGACAGCAGCCACACCACCACCGGGGCGACGTTGGCCGGGTCGAGCGGGTCGAACTCGCCCTCGAAGTCGAGCTGGCCGAAGGCGCCCTCGGTCATCCTGGTCCGCGCCCCGGGGGCGACCGCGTTCACCCGCACGTCGTAGCGGGCCAGCTCCAGCGCGCAGATGACGGTGAAGGCGGCCACCCCGGCCTTGGCCGCGCCGTAGTTGGACTGGCCCAGGTTGCCGAGGATGCCCGAGGTCGAGGTGGTGTTGACGATCGCCCCCGGCCGCCCCTCGGCCTTCCAGAAGGCGGCGGCGTGCCGGGTCATGGCGAAGGTGGCGCCCAGGTTCACCCGGAGCACGAGGTCGAACTCGTCGGGCGACATGTTGAAGACCATCCGGTCGCGGACCACCCCGGCGTTGTTGACCACGCCGTCCAGCCTCCCGAAGGTCTCGACGGCCGCGGCCACCAGCCGCCCGGCGGCCTCGAAGTCGGCCACGTCGTGCTCCAGGGCCAGCGCCCTGCCCCCCTCGGCGGCGATCGCGGCCGCCGTCGCGGCCGCCCCGGCCAGGTCGTCGGCCACCACCGCGGCCCCCGCCCTGGCGCAGGCCAGCGCCTCCTCGCGCCCGATCCCCTGCCCGGCCCCGGTGACGACCACCACCTTGCCGTCCAGCGCTCCCATGCGCGCGCTCCTCCCCGATCGGTCGTTGCCGGCCCACGGCGTGCCATCATCGTCGATCATGAGGCTGGCCGTGCTGTCCGACACCCACGCGCCGCGGTACTGGAAGGCCTGCCCGGCCGAGGTGGCCCGGCGCCTGGCCGGGGCCGACCTGATCCTGCACGCCGGGGACGTCTGCCGGGCCGGGGTGCTGGAGGAGCTGGCCGCCTTCGCCCCGGTCCGGGCCGTGCTCGGCAACAACGACACCCCCGACGTCGCCGCCTGGGGGGCGCCCGAGACCCTGGAACTGGACCTGGACGGCCTCGCCGTGGCCATGGTGCACGACGCCGGCCCGGCCCAGGGGCGGACCGAGCGGCTGCGCCGGCGGTTCCCAGGAGCCGAGCTGGTGGTGTTCGGGCACTCCCACATCCCGCTCGATCAGGCGGGCGACGGGGTGCGGATCTTCAACCCGGGGTCGCCGACCGACCGGCGCCGCCAGCCGCGGGGCACGATGGGCCTGCTCCGGGTCGAGGGCGGGCGGCTGCTGGAGGCCGAGATCGTCCCGGTCACCTAGATCGAGGAGTCAGCGCGCGACGAGCGGACGAGCGCGACGCCGTGGCCTACCCTCAACGCCCGGCTTCCCCCGATTGCACCGGACTTTGAAGGGTCCCCCGGAGCCCACGACGTCGCGTCTCCCGTACTTGTTCCAGGCGCCGTGAGCGGGCGAAACGATACGGGTCACCGGGCAAGTTCACAATCGTACGTACCGAGCAGTACGACAGGATCGAACCTTGCTAGGTAGAACAACTGATTCAGTAGTTTTGCAGGAGCGGGGTAGTCTCCCCCGGGGACAACAGAAAGTCCTCAACCGGGACGACAACCGTAAAGGGGTGTCGAGCGATGAGCCGGACCAGCAGGCCGACATATCTGCGGACCTCCGAGGTAGCCGGTCTTCTCCACGTGTCGCCGAAGACCGTGTCCCGGTGGGCCCAGGAAGGCAAGCTTCCCTTCCTGCGGACCTTGGGGGGCCACCGGCGCTATCCGGACAATGAAATCCGCGCCCTGGCGGATGAGCTGCGGATGTGGCCGACGATGGAAGAGCCTCGTCGGGCCGAGTCCCAGTAGGGCTTCCGAGGGCCGAGCCCACCCGGCTCGGCCCTCCGTCGCCTCCCGCCTAGCCGGCGGGCGGGGCACTCAGCGCCTTCTCGAGCAGGATGCGGGTGCCGTTCAGGCCGGAGTCGACCACCACCCGGTCCATCAGCGCATGCATGATGAAGAGGCCGCGGCCGCGGTTCTGTGAGGGATGGGCGCGCCGCGACATGGCCGTGCGCGAGCTCTCGAACCCCGGCCCCCGGTCGGTGACCGAGAACGAGAACTTCCCGCCGGTCATGGCCCAGCGGATCACCATCACCGAGTCCTGCTGGCCCCACGCCCCGTGGACGACGGCGTTGGTGACGGCCTCGCCGGCGGCCAGCAGGATGGCGTCGGCGACCTCCTCGGGGACGTCCCAGCGTTCCAGGTCGCGGTGGAGCAGGGCCCGCACCGTGGGCACCGAGTCGCTACGGCATGGCAGCAGCAGGTGCGCCGTTGGGCGCCCCAGCCGGCCGTGCGTCGCTTCCTCCACCCCCTCTGAATACAACGAGTGGCGGCAGTCAGTCCAACCGGGCGGTCACGCCGGCCACCTCGCGCTGGCCCTCGGGGCAGCGTTTGAGCAGGTCGCAGCCGGTGCACCAGGGCCCGGTGCGGGGCAGGTACGCCTGGTCGGCCCGGAGGGTGGCGGCCGTGCCGAGCACGTCGTCCAGGCGCTGGCGCAGCACCTCGGGGGGCCGTTCGGTGACCACCCGGGTGCCGGCGACCACGTAGTCCAGCACCATCCGGGTCACCGGCCGGCCGAGGCGGCGCTCGACCAGCGCGGCGTAGATGGTCAGGGCCTCGTCGGTGTCGGCCGACTCCTGGCTGACCGGCCGCCGGCCGGTCTTGTAGTCGACCACGACCAGGCCGCGGCCGCCGGCGGGGTCGGCGTCGAGCCGGTCCAGGCGCCCCTTGAGCACGATGTCGCCCCAGGCGGCCTGCAGGCCGAGCTCGGTGGCGTGCGGGACGACGCTGGTGTCGGTCCGCCCGTACCAGGCCCGCAGGGCCTCGGCCCCCCGCTCCCGCTCGCGCTGCTGCTGCTCCCGGTCGCCCGAGCCGTCGCGGACCCAAAGGCGCTTGAACAGCTCCAGCAGCATGCGCAGGCTGCGGCGGCCCACCGGGAGGCGGTAGAACTCGCGGAGGGCGGCGTGGATGCTGGTCCCGAACGCCTGCGGGGCGCTGGAGCGCGACATGCGCCAGAGCCCGTCCACGTACAGGAACCGGTACAGGCGCGGGCAGAGCCGGTAGCGCTCGAGGGCCGACGGGCTCAGGAACGTCACCCGCTCCAGGTCGATGCCTGGCAGGCTTTGCTGTTCTGCGCCATTCATCCTCCGAGGCTACGCCCCGCCTGCCACACTCGGTTATCCTTCCAGGTCCGAGATCGGCAGGGCGAAGGGTGGGGCAGGTCGTGGACGGCACGGGGGGCAGCGGTCCAGCGTGGGCGAGGCGCGTCCCCGGCCCGCCGGCACCGCCGTCATCGACCTGCGCATGCCGGTGCTCAACGGCCTG
>Ga0247821_10001286_pt1 | contig 13980 bp, 23 predicted proteins | sample 13C_Glycerol_Day_FD_192481 | JGI IMG/M metagenome (GOLD analysis project Ga0247821, IMG submission 192481) | Soil microbial communities from agricultural site in Penn Yan, New York, United States - 13C_Glycerol_Day14 | ecosystem: Environmental > Terrestrial > Soil > Agricultural land | place... | reverse complement strand
GACCTGAAAGGGGCCAGCCGTGACCACACCTAACCCAGCTGACCCCATGGCTGACCAGCTCCCAGGCTTTGAGCCCCCTGCCCCTCCCCGCTCGCGCATTGAGCAGGCAGTGGAGGACACCATCAGCGCATACAAGGATGCCAACCTGCTCCGGCCACTGGATGCGGCCACAGCTGAGCTGGCCAGATACATGGCCCACACCATCGAAATCGGGGTGCGCTCCAGGCGGTCCACTGGCGCGGCGCTGGCTGCACGGGAACTGCGGGAGACCCTGGCCATGCTGCCACAGCCCCCGGAATCCAACGGCAACAGGAGCGCATGGGAGCAGCTGGTCAACGACATGGCTGCTGCTGCTGAGCGTGCAGCTAATGTGGGCTGACTTCACGGAGCCCCCTGGGCATCCGTTGCATGCCACACTCCCCACCCCTGGCCGTCCCCACCATGGCGAGCGAATCGCACTAGTGGCTGCTGCAACAGGCACCCCGCTGATGCCGTGGCAGCAGTACGCAGCCCAGGTGGCGACAGAGATGCTGCCTGATGGGAGTTTCGCCTATCCCATCGTTGTGGTGTCCGTCCCACGCCAGTCAGGGAAAACTGTGCTCATCCGCAGTGTCAACGTGGAGCGCTGTATCTCCTACCCTGGCGCGGAGTGCTTCTACACAGCCCAGTCGGGCAAGGATGCTGCTGCTCGCTGGAAGGATGCAGTCAAGGCCCTGTATGCCTCCCCGCTCGCAGATGAAATCACGGTCTACCGTTCAGCTGGCTCCCAGCGTGTGGAGTTCCCTAACCTGTCTGTGTTCCAGTGCTTCGCACCCCTAGAAAAATCGTTGCATGGATACACCCCTGACATGGTGACCCTGGATGAAGCGATGGCCCATGATGCTGAGCGGGGAGCTGAGCTGATGGCAGCCATCGGGCCTGCCCAGCAGACTGTCCGACACAGGCAGCTGTGGATCGTGTCCACCATGGGGACTAGCGAATCGGTGTTCCTTCATGGCTGGATTGACAGGGCCCGCAGGGGTGAGCCAGGTATCTGCCTGATTGAGTACGGCGTGCCTGATGGCCTAGACGTTTATGACCCAGCTGTGTGGCTGGAGTATCACCCAGGATTCGTCCAGGGTCACCCCTTCATCCGTCCCGATGGCTCCCCACAGGTCACGGTGGCAGTGCTCCAGTCTGAGGCTGCCTATCAGGAGCGTGCCGATTTCGAGCGCATGTATTGCAACCGTCGCACCAGCCATAAAAAGATGCTCATTCCTGCTGACCTGTGGGAGCCGCTGGCAGGGCACCAGGACAGGCCCGACACCACTGAGCTGGTGCTAGCCTTTGATGTGGCCTATGACAAGTCAGCGTCCACCATCGTGGCTGTCTGGCGTGACCTGGCCGGCCGATTGCAAACACGTATCGTGATGGCTGGTCAGGGCACCAGCTGGCTACGGGGTGCACTGACTGAGCTGCGTGCCAGCTGGTCACCCATCGCTGTGGCCGCGGACGATGGCGGGCACGCTCGGGAAATCTGCGATGGACTGGACTGGGTCACCACCACTAGTGCACGCGAGTTTGCGACGGCCACAGGTCAGCTGCTCACAGCTGTGAAGGATGGCCAGCTGTGTCATGACGGTACAGAGATTTTCAAAGGGTCAGCCACATCAGTGGTGACACGTCCGATGGGTGATGGAGTAGCTATCTCACGTAGGCACTCCACTGGTGACAGCTCCCCCATGGTGGCCCTGGCTGTGGGTGCCTGGGTCTACGACCATGCGCCAGCTCCCACAGGTAGACCCTTCATCCAATTTGCCAGCTGACACAGCGTGTCGCTGTGTTTTGTCGTACCGCTGGTGCAGTATGGCCCCTGTGATCCCTTCACCTAGTGCACACGCCGCAGTTACATCGACAGCGCAGGCGGGCATGACTGCGGCGCGTGCCTGGTGGCAGACGGCTCCACCCCCAGGCCCTCAGCTGGCGTCACCATTCAGCACCCAGCTCAGCTCACTGTCCACCATCGTCTGGTCAGACATATTCGGTGACAGCTCACTGCCCATGACACGGGCCCAGGCCATGGCTATCCCGGCGATTGCTAAGGCCCGCCATGTGGTGGCACCCAAGATTGCTGGGTACCCCATCAGGGCCTTTGATTCTGATGACGTGCAGCTGCCTGACCCCCTCTGGGCCTATCGCTCTAACGATGGCATCTCCCCCTGGCATCGGATGCTGTGGACGATTGATGACCTGATCTTCACTGGCTTCAGTCTGTGGGAGGCATTCAGGGGCTCAGAGGGGCAGCTGCTGTATGCCAGCCGTGTCGGCCGTGACCGCTGGAACATCAACGCCGATTACATGATTGAAGTGGACGGCCAGCAGGTTGACGCTGCTGACTTCATCCTCATCCCTGGCCCCCATGAGGGCATCCTCACCTTTGCTCGTGTCGCCATCGTCCAGGCAGCTGACCTGATGCGTGCAGCTGGCAACGCTGCCAGGACACCCTCAGCCCATCAGGAGCTGCACCAGACTGATGGCCTGCCGATGGATAAGACAGACATTGATGAGCTGCTGGCCCAATATGCTGAGGGTCGCAGGGGCACTAATGGGGGTGTCTCCTACACACCCCCGAATATCGAAGTGCGCGACCATGGGTCAATCGACTCTCACCTATTGGTGGAGGGCAGGAATGCGTCCGCAGTGGACTGTGCGCGTGTGGTGGGTGTCGCTGCTGGGATGGTGGACGCCACTGCCCCTAAAGCGTCGCTCAACTATGAGACTCAGGAAGGTAGGGGACTGGAGCACACGGAGTACGGAACGGAGCCCTACCTGGAAGCAGTAGAAGCCCGCCTGTCGCTGGATGACGTGACAGCTCGTGGCACCCGTTGTCGCTTTGACAAGGGTGATGACCTGTCACCCCAGCCCAGCCCCACTGGCCCCTCAGTACAGGATTGATTGTCATGGAAATCTTGACAGCAGAGTCTGTGTCGCCACCCCTCTGGGGTCAGGCAGCCCCCATTACCCTGGTGGACACTGGCAGGCGACTGATAACGGGAATGTTCCTTCCGTTCAATGAGTACGGCTCCACAAACATAGGCATTATTCGTGTAAGGGGCCCTGAGGCTATCGAGCTGCCAGCTGACCTGTCACGAATCAAGCTCGCCTATTTTCATACGGGTGAGCAGCGCTCCACCAGCGTGGGCTATGCCCAGCGTGTCTGGTCAGACGACCAGGGCATGTGGGGTGAGTTTAAAGTGGACTCCACCGAAGACGGAGACAAGGCCCTGATGAAAGCTCAGGAGCACACCATGGATGGACTGAGTGTGGAGCTGTCACCTGTGTCAGTGGACGCTCAGGACTACGCGACGGGGGTGCTGAGGGCAGTGGCCCAGGTGCCCGTGCCCGCGTTCGATAGTGCGCGAGTCACAAACGTGGCCGCACAATTCAACCCAGAAAGTGAGACACGCATGTACCCGTGCACGCAGTGCGGACAGGCCCACGTACAGGGCGAGCAATACGACCATGAGGCAGTGGCACCAGCTGCTGCCCCTGAGGCTCCAGTGGCCCCTCCGGCTGCTGCCAACCCAGCCGAATCCGCCCAGGTTCCTGCCGCAGCTGCTGCCAGTCTGGCTCCAGTGGTGCACGCAGGGAACGGCAGCCCATCCCTTTCGGCAGCCGTGCCAGCTGGGTTGGCAGCCCAGGCCCAGCCGCGCCAGCCTGGTGACGGTTGGACGATGGCCGATTTCATGGAAGCGCTGAAAGCTCAGCACACGGGCCGTAAGACACCTGAGCTGACGGCTGCCCTCCAGAACATCACCCAGACAGCTAACGCTGTGGTGGAAGCCCCCCAGTTTGTAGGGGAGCTGTGGAATCGGAACACGTATCAGCGAAAGATTGTGCCGCTGGTGTCCCACGATGACCTGAAGTCGTACAGCGTGAAGGGTTGGCGTTGGGCGACTCCTCCCGTGATGGCTGCCTGGGCTGGTGACAAGAATGCTGTCCCCAGCAACGCTGCCGACACTGAGGATGCGAGCGTCAACGCCAGCCGTCTGGCAGGGGCACACGACTTCGATAGGAAATTCCGCGACTTCAACAACACGGAATTTTTCGAGTCGTATTACAAGGCCATGTCCAACAGCTACGCGAAACTGTCGGACGCTGCCCTGGTGGATGCCCTGGAAGCTGGAGCCACTGACCTGACGGCCACTGGTGAAGGTTTCCTGGCCGCTATCGCTGAGGGTGTCGCAGCCATCGGTGACAGCTCAGATGTGGGGTCCACGTTCGTCATTGCCAATAACGCGGATTTCCTTCCGTGGCTGATGGCAACAACGAATTTCGACTTGCCTGCTTTCATGGACCTTCTGGGTGTGGACCCACGCCGCATCAAGACGCACAGCTCCATGACCGCTGGGCACGTGCTCGTGGGTGCATCAGGTGCAGCCACCTTCTACGAGCTCCCAGGGGTGCCCATCAGGGCAGAAGCCATCGACATGGTGCTCGGTGGTGTGGATGCCGGAGTGTTCGGCTACTACGCCACCCTCATCAATGACGCTGGTGGCCTCCAAGACGTGACCATCAACGCTGGCGCATGAGATGACCCAGCCACCCACTGGCCCAGCGACGCTGGAGGCAACACGCCTCCAGCTGTCGCTGGTTCCAGCTGACACCAGCGATGACAGCTTTATCACCACGGTGGTGGATGCTGTCAACGCTGTGGTCAGGGATATCCCCTCAGCCCAGCTGGATGGCCCTGAGCTGGAAGCCTGGCCGCCAAACGTGCTGCTAGGTGCCAACATCCTGGCGGCACGTCTGGTGCGTCGCAGGAACTCGCCCAGTGGCGTTGAGGCCCTAACTGACCAGGGTGCCATCTTTGTCCCCCGTAATGATCCTGACGTGGCCCTGATGCTCCGGCTGGGTGCCTATCAGAAACCTGTGGTGGGCTGACCATGACTAACCATCTGGGCATCCTGGCTATCTGTCAGCAGGTTGAGACTGAGCTGCAAGACGCAGGCATCCGTGCCTGGGTGGACGCATCGAAGGTCACTCCACCTGGGGTGTGGATCGCGCCAGGCAATCTGTCCCCTGACCTGCTCAATGGCTCTGGGTCAGCTGAGCTTGAGCTGTGGCTGGTGGCCCCAGACACCAGCTATATGGCAGCCCTGAGGGCCCTGGACAGTCTCCTGGGTGACGTGCTGGCGGTCGTCCAACCTAACGGGGACATGACACCCCAGTCTGTGCAGCTGCCAGACTTCCGAGTCAACCTACCTGCGTACAGGGTGCCCATCCTGGCCACCTACACACCCACCATCACCTGAAAGGCTGCACCATGACTGACCACTACAAGCTGGGGCCTGGCACCCTGACCCTGGGCACTGCCCCTGACGATGAAGAATTTTCGATGCAGCTCACAGTCTGCGCTGTGGAGCCATCAGAGAACGTGACCGAAGGGGATGACCTCAACCTGTTGGATGGGACCACCCTCAACGGAGACGACACTGCAACCCTGTCCTACGTGCTGTCAGGGACAGCCGTACAAGACTTGCTTGACAACGGTTTCACTGCGTACACGTGGGCCAATAAGGGAGATGAAGTCGCGTTTGAATTCGTCCCTGTCACGGCACGTGTCGCCAGCGTCACTGGCACTGTCCGCCTGGTGCCCCTCAAAATCGGTGGGGACGTCAAGACACGCAACACAGCTGACTTCAGCTTCGCCTGTACTGGAGCTGACCCAGTGTTCACCCCGCAGGATTCCACCCCGTAACTGTCCGCTGAGCGGACAGCCGGCTGACTACTGAGCGGACACTGACTGTGGCTAAATCAGGTGTTGAGGCTAAGGGACTCCCCCAGCTGGTGGAGTCCCTTAGTCACGCAGCTGACCAGCTGGATGACCTGTCTGAGCCAGTAGGGGAGGCAGTCAGGGTTATCGGCCAGTTTGCTAGGCCCCCTGTCCGCTCTGGCCGTCTGGCCTCCAGCATCAGCTATCAATCAGGGCCACACCTGGGCACAGTGACCTGGGGTGTGATCTATGCGCCTCCCATCCACTACGGCTGGCGTGCAAGGGGCATCAGGGCCCAACCCTGGGGAGTCATCGCAGCCAAATCGGCTGAGGGCACCTGGGCTGACCTGTTCACCCAGAAGGTGGACACCATCACAGAAGGAGTGAAGGGACAATGAGCGGACAGTTTCTGTATGAGGCCACCCTGGACAGCGGGGAGACCCATCTGGTGGACGTGACTAACCAGGCCCTGGTGCAGTGGGACTGGGAAGCCAATAAGAAGGGGTGGCCGGAGCCCACTAAGGCACCCATGCTGTGGCAGACCTTCATTATCTGGGCCCAGCTGCACCATGACGGACGGTACTCAGGCGACTTCAAGGCGTTCCGTGAAGGGGGCCTGAAGTATCAGCGCGAGCTGTCCCAGGCTGAACGTGAGCAGCTGGAGGCGGACACCCCCACGGGCCCTACTCCACTGGCTACGGCATCGGGAGATGCCTAGCCATCGCGTCAGTCACGGGGATTGACCCCAGCTGGCTATATGCTGCAACTGATCGTGAACTGGACACCCTAGAAGCGCTCCTGAAAGGCCCAAACTGATGGCAGGCAAAGCGACAGTAGCCATTGATATCTACGCCAGCTCTCAGGAGTCCGTAGCAGCGTTCAATGACACCAGCGACGCAGCTAAGAACATGGGTAAGGCAGTGGACACGGCCAGCAAACAGGCCAGCGACGGAGCGTCCAGGGTTGACCGTGCAGCAGACGCCAGCGACAACCTGGCTTCCAAATCCTCCCAGGCCACAGGTGGCCTGGGAGCTTTGGCGTCAGGTATGTCACTGGTGGGTGCCGAGAAATACGCCATGGGGCTGGAGGCAGCAGCCATGGCAACAGACTTCTTTAGCGGCGTGGGCGACATTGCGAACCTAGTGCTTCAGTCCGCAGCCGTCCAAAAGGCGAAAGATATTGCCCTGTCCACAGCCATGGCCATCAAGACAGCAGCTGTCACAGCTGCCACCAGCGCATGGACAGCTGCACAGTGGCTGCTCAACGCTGCCCTCAACGCCAACCCCCTGGGGCTGCTCGTGCTGGCAATCGGGGCAGCCGTTGTCGCTATCGGGGTGCTGTACCTGAAATCGGATTCGTTCAGGGCCCTGGTCAATAAGGTGGCCAGCTCAGTGGTGTCAGCGTTCCAGTCAGTGGTCAGCAAAATCGGTGATCTGGTGGGGTGGTTCCGTGACAAGCTCCCAGCTGCTGGCCGTGTGGCCAAGACACTCATTGTGGGCTACATCAAGCTGATTACGTTGCCCACACGGCTCCTGATTTCCGCAGTCACTTCCCTGGTGGGTTGGATCAAAGACAAGCTCCCAGGGGCCTGGCAGGCAGCTAAAGATGCTGTCTCGAGTAAGGTCACGGCGATTCGTGAGCTGATAGGCAGGATCGCATCAAAGGTGTCTGATATCGCGTCCGGCATCCGTGACAAAATCAGCGACGCCATGAGTAAGGCGAAAGACAAAATCCAGAAGCCCATTGAGGCGGTCGTGGGCTTCTTCCAGCCCCTCAAAGACCTGATTGACAAAGTCGTGTCAGCCCTGGGCAACATCAAGTTCCCTAAGCCCCCAGGGTGGCTCACAGACGTGGCTGGGGGCCTGGGTGGGCTCATCCCTAAGGGCAAGGCTGGCAGCGCCCTGGTGGCCCCCACACGTGTGGCTAATGTGGTCATCAACATCAATGGCGCGATTGACCCTGTGTCCACAGCTCAACAGGTGCGAGATATCCTCAGCCGCCAGCAGCTGTGGAACGGCACGTTAGTGACCGTGACATGAGCCGATACAGGGTCCACGTTGAGACAGCTGAATGGTCGCTGGAGTCCGACACTGACAACCCAGTGGGCCTGGTGGATGGTAGGGCCCTGGTCACCCCGCTGGTGTGCCAGTGGGGTATCGAGCAGCTGCCCCCCGTGGCCACCCCAGACACCGTAACCATCCAGGTCTATGACGATGGGTCCAACGTGGGCAACTGGCCCGGGCCCTGGTGGCTCCCCACGCCACTGGGTGCACCCATCTCCTGCTATGTGTGGGCTGAGTCAGCCAGCGGCTCAGAAGAAGCTCAGCTGGTCGTGTTCCAGGGCAGGATCGCTGACGCCACAGCAGTCAACGTGAAGGGGGGTGGGCTCCTGTTCACCCTCATCTGTGCTGGCCGTCTGGCTGACTGGAACTCCACTAATGCGCCCACCTTCACTGAGCCGCTATCACAGGGCATCCCATCGTGGCCCACCCTTGTCTATGACGCAGTAGCCACAAACGCTGGCATGCCAGCGATAGACACAGATGATGGCTCCGGCATCGGCACAGGCTGGGAATACGGCAGGGCCTGGGACACCACTGGCCTGTCAGCTGGTGACGTGCTGGGCCAGATCGCCCTACAGGACTTCCGTGGAAACGTCCCCATCGCGTCACACTGGCTGGTGTATGACGCTGACCACAGCAGCGACTCCCCAGACCTGACCCCACGCCAGTTTGTGACAGCCCCCTACTACACGTCCATCAATGATCTGGTGGGGCTCCTCAATCTGTTCTGGGACGGCTCACTGTGGGACGTGGAGCTTAACCCCAGCTTCTACAGCGACCCAGATGCTGGGATGGCGCTGTATGCGTCGCAGCTGCTCCAAGACGTGGGTAACTGGATAACCAACAGGGCCTCCACCATTAATACCACTGAGCTGACAGGCTTCTTTGAAGTAGACCCCCTCATCCCAGCTCTAGGGTCAGCCGAATCCGTCAGGGTGGAGCATCCAGACCTGTCAGCCGATGGCAACAGGCAGACGCGCACCCTCCAGTCACCTATCGCAACCCTGTCCGATGCCATCGACGTGGCCACCCAAATCCTGGGGCCACGTGACCAGATAGAAACCGGATTCGGTCTCACCCAGGCCACGATCGTTTGGCACCAGCTCACAGATACCCAGGTTGATCACTGGGGCTCTCAGCTGTGGCCCACAGCCGACACAGCACGTGCAGCAGCTGGTGGCCCACTGGGTGGCCCCCTGGGACGGCCAGTGGCCATCGTTGACATTCCAGACGACTGGAGGCTAGCTGACTCCATTGTGGTGATGGGACGGCTGATGGGGTGCACGATGACCTTCGATGTGGCCACCCCTTCACCTGATGGTGTCCTGGCAGCTGACGGAATCGTCACTTTGGCGCTCACCCTGCGTGCCATCCCCCCAGCTGCTAATGGGGGCATCACCCTCGATGACATAGCCACCCTGACCACACCCACAGCCGTGACCCTAGACAACATTGCCCCATGGCTCACCATTGACCATATGTCGCTGGTGTCACTCTAAAGAAAGGCTCAGCCCCATGACTGCCACCACCACACCTAACGGATTCACCTATCCCACAGGGGGTGACGCTGTAGGCACCCTGGACACCACAGTCCAGTCACTGGCTGAGCAGATTGATGACAGGTGCGGGCTCACGAAATCTGGTGTGGTGTCGTCCCCGGGGACAGTGGTGGCGAACACTAACTATGACGTGGCCGTCACCTTCACTACCCCATTCCCAGCATCGGGCCCAGTGCCCTATATCGCTTTTGCATCGGTGGGTGTGGCCCCTGACCTGATCTGGCCCCCACAAATCACAGCCTCCAGCCGTACAGGCTTCACCATCAGATTTAGGCGCTCAGCTGGCACCCAGCAGATGAGCGCCCATTGGATCGCGTGCAACGTGGGCAACTGGTGACCCGTGACCCAGTGGACTGAGCTAGTGGCTGCCCCCGTGCTCACGGGGAGCTTTGCGCTGCTGGCTGTCCTGGTGCAGCGTGGACGGCGCGAGACAACTGACAGATTCGACAACATCGCTCGCCAGCTGCGTGAGCTGTCCGAAGAAGTGAAGGGGGTCAAACAGGTGCAGCATCACGCCGCAGTCGAAAGGGCTGTGCTGCGTAATGAAGTGGACACCATCAAAGAGCGGCATGCCCTGGTGGACATGTTCAAGCGTCAGGGCACCCATCGGGGGTCACGCAGATTCGGACTCTGGGTGCTGGCGACACTTATGCGCCTCAGGTTATATAACTGAATAGGGCATCAGGCCCAGACCCACACATGGTGGGTCAGCCGGCTGCTGGCCGGCGAAACCGCGGGATCACATCTATGTAATAGGAGTAGGTACCATGAATCTGATTTCACCCCTAGCAGCGCTCGCCCTGGTCGTGGGTTGGACGCTCCCAGCCTCAGCAGCTGAGCCAGAGGACTGGGACTGTGTGTCATCAACAGAGTTCCGCCTGGTCAGAATGATTGATGACCCTGCCTACACGGAAGCCACAGCCCACACCCGTGGCCAGTCGTATGAGCTGTTCGGCAACGCCACCCACGACTATGACGGTCAGGTCTACACCAGCGGAGTCCGCAAATTCCGTGGCTGCCTGGGCTACGGCCAGGGCTGGCCAGAGCAGGTGGAGGTCTACGTCACCTACAAGCTGGTGAGTAATGGGCCCGACAAAGTGAAGACAGCTGAATGGTGCGACTGGAGCCAGCCAGCCCAGCCCTGTAAATACCCAGCAACGCTCTAGATAGGAGACAGCCATGGTTAAGGCATACGACCGAATCCGCAGGGGTACAGACTCCAGTGGTAGACCCATCGTGCTCAATGCGCGCATGGACGCAGCCCTTAAAGATGTGGAGGCGGAGCTGGCACGCCGTGACCAGCCAGCCCCCATCATTACTCAGGGGGCTTACATGGGTGGAGCTGGTGCCACTGCCTCAGCTGGTGTCCATGACGCTGGTGGGGCTCTGGACTTCCGCACCAGGCACCTGACAGCTGAGCAAAAGAAAATCCTTGTGCGTGTGCTGCGAAAGCATGGGTGGGCAGCCTGGCAACGAAACCTGACTCATGGTGGCTTTAAGGATGAGCACGTGCACGCAGTCCTGCTGGGTGACCGTGAGGCAGCCCCAGGGGCCCGTGACCAGATGGTGGAGTATCGAGCAGGGGGTGATGGACTGAAGGGGACAGGTAAGGACTATCACTGGAGGCCTGACCCCATCCCCACTTTCAGCTGGCCTGCCTGGCAGAAGCGCCAGCGGGCAAAGGTGTCACTTCCCAGCTTCAAGCGACGCCACCTGACTAACGCTCTAAAGGCAGCCCAGAAGGGTGGCAACCCAAACAGGGTCAGGCTGCTCCGTCGCTGGATTGACCAGCTCAAGTAAAGGAGACACACATGACACGCATAGAAGCCTGGTTCACCCCAAAGAGACGCCAGCGTCTCTATGTCATCCAGCTGGCCGTCCTACCCATCCTGGTGGCTTACGGAGTGCTAGAGGCTGAGGCGGTACCGCTCTGGACGGCTCTAGGGTTGGCCATGTTCGGCCAGGGGCTGGCCTCACGGAACGTAGACGTTCCAGACGACACCCCACCAGCAGACTGAGCCCCTGAGTGATTCATTGTCAGGAGTAGCTTGACAATGGGTCGCTCAGGGCCCAGTCTGGATATCGCAGGGCCCCACAGGGGGGTCAGGCAGCTAGAAGGGAACACAGCAGATGGATACTGAATATGTGGTCATCAACAGGGCCCCTAAGGGCACTGACTCAGCTATCGCTCACCTACCCCACCCCACCAGGGGTGACGGCACACTGTGCGGCTGGGTGGGCATCTTGCCCTGGGGCTGGGCCCACACCCCAGCTCGCATCTGTGCGGCGTGCCAGTCGAAAGCGCAGGCCCGCTGATGCTTGAGCCGTCTGAAATCAAGCGCTGGGAGCGTCAGCTGCGAGCGATGCTCAGAGCTGGAGCCGACAATGACCCAGAGGGGCTGGCCACAGTGGTGGAGCTGGTCACCCAGGCCTATAAGGCGCTGCCTTTCATGGTGGAGCTGGCCCGTGCCGAATATGGGTACAGCTGGGCTGACATTGCAGCAGCAATGCCCATCACACGTCAGGCAGCACATGAGCGATTCGCCATTAGCTCAGCCTGCTTCAGTCCCCCTGAGGGGCAGACACAGGCGGAATTCCTGGGCCAGCTGCTGGCTCTGGCCATCAAGTCAAGTGAGGTATGACATGGAACAGGCTAGGCAGCGTGACCCCAGAGACGTGGCTAAACCCAGTGAGCTGGCCAGGCTGGCAGCTGCTATCGAGCAGGGGGTGCGCACCATCCACATGGCTGACCCTAACGGGCACGTGCACGGCCACCCCCGTGGCACCAGCGTCTGCCGCACCTGTGTTGACCCCGTGTCAGGCCATCAGGAGATATGGCCCTGTGCTACCGTCCGTCTGACTCGCAGGTTAACGCGAGCTGTAGAAGGGGCACGCACATGACTAGTGCATTACTCACCTGTCTGGCTGGGCTGGCAGTGGGAGCAATCCTGCTGGCGGCCTGGTGGGCAGGCCCTGAGGTGACGCAGCTCCTAGAGGACTGGGGTGTCAGCTGATGAGCAAACACCAGCCACGCGAGCACCCCCACCCCGTGCCCCCACGCCAGGCCACCATCGAGACCCCAGAGTCATGGCTGGCCGTACTCCGTACCCCATACCCACTAGAGGCACATGACTGGGAGCTGGTGCGCGAGCTGGCAGGCCATCTGGCCCAGGCCAACCTAGAGCAACGCCGTACAGATGAAGTCGCCTACATGGACGACCGTAAGTCTGAGGCAGCCTGGCACCAGCTGGGTGATGCCGATGGCTACAGGCCAGGGGGTGATGACTAGGCCCCACTGGTGGCTGATAGCGCGTCACACCTAAAACGAAAGCGTCCGTATATCGCCTGGGAACGGCTCAGGCACCCCTAACCCCAGCCACACGGCTGGGTGACCTAGTAAGGATTCCAGGGTGACTAGGCACCCGCTCAGCAGCTGGAGTGCACACAGGCTGTCTGGGTTGCGAATACCTCAGGCCCAGAAAGGGTGCTGAGGCTTTCGGCGTGGGAGCAATCGCGAATCCGGCCACGGGAGGGCAGGGCCTGGGAGGGCTCATGACTTCTGCCAGACCCATGCATAACCATCCATCAGCCAGCTACGGAAGGTGACCACATGCCAGAGCCCATGGACCCCTGCCCCATCTGCCGCCAACCCATCCAGCGCACCCCTAACGGCACGTGGGCTGACGGACTGACAGAGCATGCTGAATTCGTCCACCCAGCCATCAGCGCTGAACAGGTGGAACTACTGAACACAGTCCTAGCTGATGACTGACCACTGCCCAGGCTGCCCCGTGCAGCAGGCCCATGACTGCACCCTGCTGGCACGTAAGTCAGCGAAGCCACCCACCAGCTGGGGCATTGACAGTGTGTCGCTGCTCATGGCTGAGCGCCGCTGTATCAACTGCGATGGCAGGCTGGCCCAGGCCCTGATTGATGCTGACCCTGACTGTGACACCCACCCTGCCTGCGATGACCCAGCCGTGTGGCTCAGGCACACCCCTGGTCGTCCGATGCTCAGGTGGAACCGTGGCTAGGTCAGCTCGCCAGTGCAGCTGCTGGTGGCATCAGCTCACCATCAGCACCTATGACAGCTGGTCAGCTGAATGGACACTCAGAGCTGAGGCAGCTGGCGTGGGATACACAACTGAGCTGGCAGAATTCGTGGCCAGCTACCCACGTCCCACCTTCGGCGCAGTGCTCGTGGCACTGAGACAGGAGCAGCAGCGATGACTCACAAGTGGACCGGACGCTGGGCTGTCAAGATGACAGCAGCAACCCTGGCTAACTATGGAACCGTGTGCCACCTGTGTCTGCTGCCTGGCTCCACCACAGCTGACCACCTGACCAGCAGAAGGGAAGGGGGCAGCGATGACCTGGCTAACCTCAGGCCAGCACACCATCTGTGCAACTCCACCAGGCAAGACCGGCCCATCACCCCTGAGCTACTGGACTACTTCCGCACTGATGACTGGCGCAACAGAATCGGTGGACCCACCATCGTGCTAGATCAGCGGGCCTGGTTCACAGCGTCCGCTCAGTAGGCAGCCGGCTGTCCGCTCAGCGGACACGCAAAGTGCGGAAGAAAATTCGTGCGGCGCGACTC
>Ga0247821_10001285_pt1 | contig 13984 bp, 10 predicted proteins | sample 13C_Glycerol_Day_FD_192481 | JGI IMG/M metagenome (GOLD analysis project Ga0247821, IMG submission 192481) | Soil microbial communities from agricultural site in Penn Yan, New York, United States - 13C_Glycerol_Day14 | ecosystem: Environmental > Terrestrial > Soil > Agricultural land | place... | reverse complement strand
TGATGCCGATCTGCTCAATGCGATCTTTCGCGGTTTTCACACTGTAAAAGGGGGCGCCGGCTTCCTCCAGCTCAACGAGCTGGTGGAGTGCTGCCACATCGCCGAGAACGTCTTCGACATCCTGCGCAAGGGTGAGCGGCGCGTCGATGCCGAACTGATGGACGTGGTCCTGGAAGCCCTGGACACGGTCAACAGCATGTTCGGTCAGGTGCGTGAGCGCAGCGACATCACTCCGGCCACGCCTGAGCTGTTGGCGGCGTTGTCGCGTCTGGCCGAGCCCGCCAGTGCCGAGCCGGTCGCCGCGCCTGAGCCGGTAGCGGAGCAGGTGCCTGAGGCGCCGGTCGAAGCGGACATCACCGATACCGAGTTCGAGCAGTTGCTTGACTCGCTCAATGCCGTCAAGGCCGAAGCCGAAGCCCAGGTGCAAGCGCCCGAGGCGGCCAGTGACGAGATCACCGACGCCGAATTCGAATCGTTGCTCGACCAGTTGCATGGCAAGGGCCAGTTCGCCCCTGACAGCGTCAGTGCTGCTGCACCTGCACCGGTGGCGCCAGTCGCCGCAGTTGCGGCTGACGAAATCACCGATGACGAATTCGAAGCCCTGCTCGATCAGTTGCATGGCAAGGGCAGCTTTGCCGTCGATGCCTTGCCGGGCGCTGCGGCCCCCGCGCCAGCGGCACCCGAGGCTGCCTCTGGCGATCACATCTCCGAACATGAATTCGAAGCCTTGCTCGATGAACTGCACGGCAAGGGCAAATTTGCCCCGGACAGCGTGGCAACCGCCGCTGCGCCAGCTGCCGCCAAACCCGCCGTAGCCCCGGCGCCAGCACCAGCACCAGTGGCCGTCAAACCAGCTGCGGCCCCGGCCAAGGCCGCTGCCCCGGCCCCGGCCCGGCAAGTCGCCCCGGCGGCCGACAAGCACGGTGCCAGCGAAACGGAAACCACCGTGCGGGTCGACACCGCGCGCCTGGACGAAATCATGAACATGGTCGGCGAGCTGGTGCTGGTGCGTAACCGCCTGGTGCGCCTGGGCCTGAACAGCGGCGATGAGGCCATGTCCAAGGCAGTGTCGAACCTGGACGTAGTCACCGCCGACCTGCAGACCGCGGTGATGAAAACCCGCATGCAGCCGATCAAGAAGGTCTTCGGGCGTTTCCCGCGCCTGGTTCGCGACCTCGCCCGGCAGTTGAAGAAAGAGATCAACCTGGAGCTGGTCGGGGAAGAAACCGACCTCGACAAAAACCTTGTCGAGGCCCTGGCCGACCCGTTGGTGCACTTGGTGCGCAACGCGGTCGACCACGGCGTCGAAACCCCGGAAGAGCGCGAAGCGGCGGGCAAGCCGCGCAGCGGTAAAGTGGTGCTGTCGGCCGAACAGGAAGGCGATCACATTTTGCTGTCGATTTCCGATGATGGTAAGGGTATGGACGCCAACGTCCTGCGCGCCATCGCGGTCAAGCGCGGGGTGATGGACAAGGATGCCGCCGACCGTCTGAGCGACACCGAATGCTACAACCTGATCTTCGCCCCGGGTTTCTCGACCAAGACCGAGATCTCCGATGTGTCGGGTCGTGGCGTCGGCATGGACGTGGTGAAAACCAAGATTTCCCAGCTCAACGGCTCGATCAATATCTATTCGACCAAGGGCCTGGGCTCGAAGATCGTCATCAAGGTGCCGCTGACCCTGGCGATCATGCCGACGCTGATGGTCATGCTTGGCAACCAGGCGTTCGCCTTCCCGCTGGTCAACGTCAACGAGATCTTCCACCTGGACCTGTCGCGCACCAACGTGGTCGACGGCCAGGAGGTGGTCATCGTCCGCGACAAAGCCTTGCCGCTGTTCTACCTCAAGCGCTGGCTGGTCAGTTCCGCCGCTCATGAAGAGCAACGCGAAGGGCACGTGGTGATCCTTTCGGTGGGTACACAACGCATCGGCTTTGTCGTCGATCAGTTGGTGGGCCAGGAAGAAGTGGTCATCAAACCGCTGGGCAAGATGCTCCAGGGTACGCCGGGGATGTCGGGCGCCACCATTACCGGTGACGGGCGCATCGCGCTGATCCTCGACGTTCCGAGCATGCTCAAGCGTTACGCCGCCCGGCGTATTTGATTCCGGTGGCGCGGTCCGCACGCCGCGCCCCCTAATGGAGTGTTTATGGCAGTCAAGGTCCTGGTGGTGGATGATTCCGGTTTCTTCCGCCGCCGAGTCTCGGAAATTCTTTCAGCGGACCCGACTATCCAGGTCGTCGGTACCGCGACCAACGGCAAGGAAGCGATCGACCAGGCGCTGTCGCTCAAGCCCGATGTCATCACCATGGACTATGAAATGCCCATGATGGATGGCATCACCGCTGTCCGTCACATCATGCAGCGCTGTCCGACCCCGGTGTTGATGTTCTCTTCGCTGACCCACGAAGGCGCGCGGGTGACCCTCGATGCCCTGGATGCCGGCGCGGTCGACTACCTGCCGAAAAACTTCGAAGACATCTCGCGCAACCCGGAGAAGGTCAAGCAACTGCTGTGTGAAAAGGTCCATACCATTTCCCGCAGCAACCGCCGTTCAATCAGCTATGCTGCGCCCGCTGCGCAGCCGGCCAGTCATGCCCAGCCAAGCGTCAGCAGCCTGGGCAGCAGCCCGGCACCGCGCGCGGCGGCACCGGTGCGGGCAACTGCGCCAGCGGCCTCGCCGGCGCCCAAGCGCAAGCCTTACAAGCTGGTGGCGATTGGCACTTCCACGGGCGGCCCGGTCGCATTGCAGCGGGTCCTGACCCAACTGCCAGCCAATTTTCCGGCGCCGATCGTGCTGATCCAGCACATGCCTGCGGCGTTCACCAAGGCCTTTGCCGAACGCCTGGACAAGCTGTGCAAGATCAGCGTCAAGGAAGCCGAAGACGGTGACATGCTGCGTCCCGGCCTGGCCCTGCTGGCCCCGGGCGGCAAGCAGATGATGATCGACGGCCGCGGTGCGGTGAAGATCCTGCCGGGTGACGAGCGCCTGAACTACAAACCGTGCGTGGACATCACCTTTGGCTCCGCAGCGAAATCCTACGGTGACAAGGTGCTGTCGGTGGTGCTCACCGGCATGGGCGCCGATGGCCGTGAGGGCGCGCGCCTGCTCAAGCAGAGCGGCAGCACGGTGTGGGCCCAGGATGAAGCCAGTTGCGTGATCTATGGCATGCCGATGGCCATCGTCAAGGCCAACCTGGCCGATGCGGTATATAGCCTGGACGAAATCGGCAAGCACCTGGCCGAGGCGTGTATCTGATGGATGTCTTGAGTCTGATCGGGATCATCCTCGCGTTTGTCGCCATCGTTGGCGGCAACTACCTTGAGGGCGGTCACCTGTCGGCGCTGATCAACGGCCCGGCGGCCCTGATCGTGCTGGGTGGCACCCTGGCCGCGGCGCTGCTGCAGTCACCGATAAGTGCCTTCAAACGGGCGTTGCAGATCGTGCGCTGGATTCTCTTTCCGCCACGCATCGACCTGGCCGGCGGGATCGACCGGGTGGTCAACTGGAGCCTGACGGCGCGCAAGGAAGGCCTGCTCGGCCTGGAAGGCGTAGCCGACGCCGAGCCCGATCCGTATGCGCGCAAGGGCCTGCAACTGCTGGTCGACGGCGCCGAGCCCGAGGCCATTCGCAGCATCCTCGAAGTGGATTTCTACACCCAGGAAAGCCGCGATATCCAGGCTGCCAAGGTGTTCGAGTGCATGGGCGGCTACGCGCCGACCATCGGTATCATCGGTGCGGTCATGGGCCTGATTCATGTCATGGGCAACCTGGCCGACCCGTCGCAGCTGGGCAACGGCATTGCCGTGGCCTTTGTCGCCACCATCTACGGTGTGGCCAGTGCCAACCTGATCCTGCTGCCGATCGCCAACAAGCTCAAGGCCTTGGCCATGCGCCAGTCGCGCTATCGGGAAATGCTTCTGGAGGGCCTGCTGTCGATTGCCGAGGGTGAGAACCCGCGCTCGATCGAGCTCAAGCTTCAGGGCTTCATGGAGTAACGCATGGCGCGCCGTCGACAACCTGAGGAACATGAAAACCACGAACGCTGGCTGGTGTCCTACGCGGACTTCATCACCTTGCTGTTTGCCTTCTTCGTGGTCATGTACTCGATTTCCTCGATTAACGAGGGCAAGTACAAGATCCTCTCCCAGGCGCTGATCGGGGTGTTCAACGACCCCGAAAAGAGCATGCGCCCGATCCCCATCGGCGATGAGCGGCCGCTCACCGTCAAACCGGCAGAACCGCTGATCAAGGACAGTGACCAGGTCGATGCCGGCCTTGGGCAAACCAGCAGCGATCCGCTGAAAACCATCACCGACGATGTGCGCGATGCCTTTGGCGATTTGATCAAGTCCGACCAGATGACCGTGCGCGGCAACGAGCTGTGGGTCGAGATCGAGCTCAACTCCTCGCTGCTGTTCGGCAGTGGCGATGCAATGCCCAGCGATATCGCGTTCAACATCATCGAAAAGGTGGCGAAGATCCTCAAGCCGTTCGCCAATCCGGTGCATGTCGAAGGCTTCACCGATGACCTGCCGATCCGTACCGCACAATACCCGACCAACTGGGAGCTGTCTTCGGCGCGTGCCGCCAGTATTGTCCGCCTGCTGGCCATGGAAGGCGTCAACCCGGCGCGCATGGCCTCGGTCGGCTATGGCGAGTTCCAGCCGATTGCCGGCAACGACACTGCCGAAGGCCGAGCGCGCAATCGCCGGGTGGTGCTGGTGATTTCCCGCAACCTCGAAGTGCGTCGCAGCCTGACCGGCACCGGCAGCGCCAATGCCACGCCGGATGCGGCAATGAAGCGGGCTGGCACACAAACTGCACCGCCAGCGCTATCACCGACGGTGGGGGGCAATCGCGTCAATCCTCCGTCGCCGACCCTATAACCATTCCCGGCAGGGCAGATTGCCGTACCGGGAGGAAGCAATGCAATGAGAGTCTGGGCAGTAGCCAATCAAAAAGGTGGCGTCGGTAAGACCACCACGTCCATCGCTCTGGCCGGTCTGCTGGCCGAGGCGGGCAAGCGCGTGGTCGTGGTCGACCTCGACCCCCACGGGTCGATGACCAGCTACTTCGGACACAACCCGGACGCGTTGGAACACAGCTGCTACGACCTGTTCCTGCACAAGGGTACGGTGCCCGAAGGCTTGCCAGGGCAACTGCTGCTGCCGACCAGTGACGAAAACATTTCCCTGCTGCCGTCCAGCACCGCGTTGGCGGTGCTCGAGCGCCAGTCGCCGGGGCAAAGTGGCCTGGGCCTGGTGATCGCCAAGTCTCTGGCGCAGCTGTGGCAGGATTTCGACTACGCCATCATCGACAGCCCGCCGCTGCTCGGGGTGCTGATGGTCAACGCGCTGGCGGCCAGCCAGCAACTGGTGATCCCGGTACAAACCGAATACCTGGCGGTCAAGGGCCTGGAGCGCATGGTCAGCACCCTGGCGATGGTCAACCGTTCGCGCAAGCAGGCCTTGCCGTATCACATTGTGCCGACCCTGTTCGACCGCCGCACCCAGGCCTCCATGGGCACCTTGCGGGTGTTGCGCGACGCTTATCCGGAGAACATCTGGCAAGGCTATATCCCGGTCGATACCCGCCTGCGTGATGCCAGCCGCGCCGGGCTGACGCCGTCGCAGTTCGATGGCAAGAGTCGCGGGGTGGTGGCCTACCGGGCGCTGCTCAAGCACCTGCTGACGCACAACATCGCCCAACAGGTGGCTTGATGAATCGCCCGCAAAAGCTTGCTACCGGCCCGCAATTGGCACTGCAGTCGTATCTTGACGGCTTGTTGCATGAGGCCACCGAAGTGTTTGAGCTGGCCGCGCCCTCGGTCGAACTCGATGAGTTCCAGGCGGCGGTGCTTGAAGAACAGGTACGAGATGCCCAAGCCGCCCGCGTGCTCAAACCGGTCGTGGTGCAGGCAGCGCCTTTGCCTTTCGCCGAACCTGCGCCCGTGGTTCTCCCGGTGGTCATGCCGGTTGTAGTACCTGAGTCCGAACCCGAACCGGTGACTGGCGAAGTCGCCGCCGACCTGCCGGCAGCGGTCGAGCCGCTGGTGGAAGTCCACCTGCCTCCAGCACCCGGTCAGCCGCTACCGCCGGCCACCGTTGACGGGCGCCCGGCCTGGGCCGCCGAGCCGTTCGAATGCCTGTTGTTCGACGTCGCCGGGCTGACCCTGGCGGTACCCCTGGTCTGCCTGGGATCGATCTATTCGCTGGCCGGTCACGAACTGACGCCGCTGTTCGGTCAGCCCGACTGGTTCCTGGGCATTTTGCCGAGCCAGAGTGGCAACCTGAAGGTGCTGGATACCGCGCGTTGGGTCATGCCTGATCGCTATCGCGAGGACTTTCGCCAGGGCTTGCAGTACGTGATTTCGGTTCAGGGTTACGAGTGGGGCCTGGCGGTGCATCAGGTCAGCCGCTCGCTGCGCCTGGACCCCAACGAGATCAAATGGCGCAGTCAGCGCGGCCAGCGGCCGTGGCTGGCCGGTACGGTCATCGAACACATGTGCGCGTTGCTCGACGTTGCCGAACTGGCCGAGTTGATCGCCAGTGGCGCGGTCAAGCAACTGCAGGTCAAACATAACTAATCGGTCGCGCTAGCGATCGCACTGAGCACGCCGCCGAAGGCGGTTTTTGAGGGATAGGGGAATGAAAAAGTCGTCTGCGCAAGGTTCCGAAGATCCGATCCTGCAGTGGGTAACCTTCAAACTGGACAACGAGTCCTACGGCATCAATGTGATGCAGGTGCAGGAAGTCCTGCGCTACACCGAGATCGCCCCGGTCCCCGGTGCGCCGAGCTACGTGCTGGGCATCATCAACCTGCGCGGCAACGTGGTCACCGTGATCGATACCCGCCAGCGCTTCGGTCTGATGTCGAGTGAAATCACCGACAACAGCCGCATCGTCATTATCGAAGCCGACAAGCAAGTGGTCGGCATCCTGGTCGATAGCGTTGCCGAAGTGGTTTATCTGCGTCAGTCGGAAATCGAAACCGCGCCGAATGTCGGTAACGAAGAGTCGGCCAAGTTCATCCAGGGCGTGTGCAACAAGAACAACGAACTGCTGATTCTGGTCGAGCTGGACAAGATGATGACCGAGGAAGAGTGGTCCGAGCTGGAGAATATCTGAGTTGATTTTTGAGGTTGCAGTCATATTTCTGGCACTGCTCTGGGCTGTCAGCCTGTGGTTTTTTCTCAACTACAGCAAGCGCCAGCGTGAGCTGGCTGCCCAGCAGGCTCAGGGTGATGCGCTGCGTGATCAACGCATCAAAGACCTGGCCAAGCGGCTGGACGACTACCAGAACGGCAGCGTGCGCATGGGCGAAGCCCTGCACGAATTGCGCGCGACGGTAGCGCCCCTGCCCGACAAGCTCCTGCAACTGGAGCAGCGCGACCCCAACAGCCTGTCGTTCGCCCAGGCCGCGCGTTTGGTCGGCATGGGCGCCAGTGTTGACGAGCTCACTCAGTCCTGCGGCCTGACCCAGGCTGAGGCAGAACTGATGAGCAAGGTGCATCGCAGCGAGTAACCCGATCAGGCGACCGAAAGGTCGCTTTTTCAGGTCTTCACCCAGGATTGCGAACCGCCCACGGTCGCGATGCGCTGGAGGGGCAACAACTGATCTGTCAGCGTATTGAACTGGTTGGCGTTGAGGAAATGCGCCAGTTTGGCTAACCGCAGGGTTTGCAGACTTTTGATTTTTCGTATGTTGCGCAACTCTGGAAGCAGTTGGTCGATCACCTCAGTGAACATTTTCGGCCCCGTGAGGTGATTCAAACGGCTGGCATAGCGGGCAAACGCAGCAGGATCGTCATCTTGATTTGGCTTGCTGTGATAGAAGTCCGGGTCGGCGAGAAAACGTTTGTGCATTTCCTGCGAAATCCTGGTCAAGGTGGGATTCCTGGCATGGCTGCCGATCATACTGGTGCAGTACTCGCATCTCATGCCGAGCAACTCGTTGCTCATGGGGGGATGCAACAGCAACCCGTCGCGGGTCGTGTGTAAGTCAACCTCGTCGATTCTGGCCGTTGCGCTTGAGCAGGCGCCGACGCAGTTGGTCGCCTCCTGGTCAGCCTCGAGCAGGGTATCGTCGACATCCATGTACAGGCCGCCCTCGTGGTAGAGCATCGGGTAGCGCAGGATGTCCGAGGCCGAAGAAAAGTTGCGACCCACGCCGCCATTACCCTGCAGTGCGGCCTGGTATTGCGCGAAATACGGGCTTTCCTGGAACGCAGTGAAAAAGGCTTGTTCCTCCAGTACTAAAATCTTCAACCCCGGAGTATGGCTCAGCAGCATCAGATTTTTCACGTAGGCTCCCGGGCTTTGACTGGACAGGAACAGACGGTATTGGTAGCTGCTGTTACTGAGTTTTTTCGCGTTTGCCACGATGAGCTCCGCCAGCTTTGCCTCAATGACTTGATCACCGATCCACAGTGAAGACACCCGTTTGGGAATAGGGTTGGCGCCTGACGAAACGCTAGGCAGTTCCAGGGGGAGGGATACCTCGCTGCCGAGCGCGAGGAGGGAGGCATTGCGCATCTGGTCGGTGACGATGCGTGATGAAGGATCGGCGCGTGTAAGGCAGGTGTTGGAGGGCAGGGCCTGGTAGTAGTCCTTGTCCGGGTAGTAGAGCTTGTCGTTTCGGATGAACAGGTCAAACTCCATGTCATAGGCCAGTTCGACCTCTTGGACCTGCCCCGGCTCAAGTTCGACCGACGCTTTAAGCTGATCGGTCTGGCCGTTGTAGCGGGGATGCCTGCGCACCAGTCTGGAGATGTCGGGATTGCCCACCTCAGAAGGTGCAGTCGATTCAGGAATCACCTGGAAGAACAATTCCGCTTCCAGTGCAGGCGGAACGACGGGGCCCAGCGGGTAACCGATTTGATCATTGACACGGCTGGGAAGCACGAAGCGGTTACTCTTTACCCGAAACAGTGCGCTCGCCTTGGTCACGCCTTTGGCGACAATAGGGGCTGCATTGAACAGACCAAAAGCGACGCTTTCGAGCCCCTCAGTCTTGTCCTGCAAGGTTTTGCCATTGATCGCCTGATCCAGGGCCAGCCCCAGTTGTGCGGCCCCGCCGATGGCCAGTAACGGTGCCAGGCCTGGTACCGCGAACGTCAGCGGGGTAAGTAGATTGAGGGCCGAATTCAGATACGTTTGCCACCTGGCCTTGATGACCATGGTGTCACTTTTGATGATGAAATCGGCGTCGGCGTAGCTGCGCTTGTATTGACGCTTGGCCAGTGCTTGGAAGGGATCGCCGACCAGCGCCGGGCTGTATTTTTCTGACCGGTAATTGACATATTCGCGTGGCGGCCAGAAGCCCTCGGCGGTGAACCCCGAGCGAAAGGGCGACAAATGGTGCCTTTGAGGGTACACGCCCAGTCCTTCGAGGGCGGCATCAAGACCGCTGAACTCAACACCCTGTGGACCATCATCCAGTCTGAAATGTTGTTTGAGTGCCTGGCGCTTGTTCGCTGTTTTGCATTGCTCCCCGAACCAGTCCTTCATCAATTCTTCGCTGTCGAACTCCAGCAGCGGTGAGCTGTTGCCGGGTATGTAGAGTAACGTCAGGGCCTGGTCGGTGATGTACAGCATATCGCTGGCCACATAACCGTAGATATTGACGGGGCTCACCCACACCGTGGCTTTGCGCGGCATCAGACCGGCTGCTTGCCAGGCCAGTTTCCTTGCTGCATCACTGAGGCTGCCTTCGCCGACCTGCTTGTTGCAGGCGGCGATGAAGGTGGTCTTCATGGACAGGCGATGGCCTTCAAAATGCTCATGCCAATATTTATCGAGCCGGGCCTTGTACAGGGTATGGAAATCCTGGTTCCAGACGAAGGTCTGGAACGCTTCGATTGGCACCTCTATATGGGTTTTGTCCGTATACACCTGCGGATCGCTACGACGGAATATGCCGCTGAACGTGTAGTAATTGACCGCCCCCGGATCCGTAGGCGGGCGAAGCGCCTCGACCAGGCGTATTTCTCGTGAGCTGCCCTCGGGCTGCAGAGCCCCGAGCATATGGGGAACGGCATCGAGATTACGCGCCGTTTGCCAGTTGGCCATCATCGCTTCGACAAGGCTGAGCTGCTTGGCGACGACGCCAGTCCAGCCATAGTCGTCGCCCACCTGATAATGAAGAGTGACCACGTCGAGCTGGTCGGGCGCAATCGTTATGCCACGTTTCAGCAACCACTTGCTGATGATGTGTTCGGCACACTGGCCGGGAAGCGGAAACTGCGCCAGGTGGTCGCGCAGGTATTGCACGCCGCTGGGGTTGATACAAGTTGTGGGCATGTCGGTCACCATGATGCGAATGGGACCGACAGGATTGCCCTGTGTGCCGGGTTCAGGGTGGTAGATATTGCTGTTGCGAGGTCATGTTCGGCTCCGATGCGGGAGCGTCGGTAAAGCGCTGTCGCAGCGAATGAGGGAAGAACAGGCGACCATCAGGTCGCCTTTTTCGTCACTCAGGTGTGGGTCCACGAATGCAGGCCGCCAACCTTGGCAAATCGCCCAAGCGGCAGCAGTTCATCTTCGGCTACGCGCCATGCATCCATGTCGATGTACAGCCAGCTTTTGGTTCGCGGCATGGCATACAGATTCCTGAGTTGACGCAATCGGTACAGGTCCGGCAGCAGGCGGTCGATCACATCGGTAAACATGCCCGGGCCGGTAAGCTGGCTCAGTCGCTTGGCGTAGCCGTAAAAGCCTGCCGGGTCGTCGATCAGATTCGGTCTGGATTGGTAGAAATCCGGGGCGGCCTGATAGCGTCCATGCATTTCTTCGGAAATCGCGATCAGCGTAGGGTTACCAGGGTGGCTACCGATCATGCTGGTATTGTACTGCTCGTGCATGCCCAGTTTTTCATTGGACATGGCCGGATGCAGCAGCAGTCCGTCCTCGGTGGTGGCAGGCGCCACGTCATCGACCGTCTCGGCCTCGCACGACGTCTGCCGGCCGATACAGCCGAAGCGCTTTTTGCCGGGCACGAGCAATTCGTCGTCCACGTCCATGTACAAGCCGCCCTCGTGGTGCAGCATGGGATAGCGCAGAACGTCAGAGGCCGAAGCATAGTTGGTGGCCACGCCGCCGTTGCCGTCCAGCGCCGCCTGGTACTGGTCGTAGTACTTGCTTTGTTCGAAGGCGGTGAAGAACGGCTGTTCTTCCAGTGGCAGGACGGTCAGTCCGGGCGCTTTCGCATTCAACTGGCGCAGGTTCTCCGCGTACGCCGACGGGTCAGCCTTGGACAGGTACAACCGATATCGATACTGGCTGTTCTTCAGGGCCTTCGCGTTTTTGCCGAGATTCTCCAGCAGTTCGGTGCTGATGAGCTTGTCACCGACCCAGAGGGAGGAAATGGTTTTCGGAATCGGGTGGGCGCTGCGAACGGGTACGGGTAATTCCACCGGTAGTGGCAGATCGACGCCCAGGGCGCGGAGCGTGGACGTGCGCATCTGATCAGTGACGACCCGGGTATCAGGATCAACGGGTTCAAGACTTCCGCTCTCTGCCTCGGCTTTGTAATAAATCGGCTCCAGATCGTTCAGGCGGGTTATATCCATGAACAGATCGAACTCCATGTCATAGATCAGGTCGAGCCCCATCGCATACCCGGGAAAAGGCTCGATATACCCGCTCAGTCGGTCGGAACCGCCGGTGAATTGAGGGGATCTGCGCACCGAATCGGCGACTGCGGCATCCGCATTTTCCAGTGCTGCGATGGGCTCGGGTATATGAAAATAGGGCGCCACATCCACCTCTGGCAGGTGTGGCGGGCCGTTGGGGCTAAGCGGGTAGCCCCACTGCTCGTTGATCCGGCTGGGGAGAACGAAACCGTCGCTGTGGACCCGAAACAGTGCCTTGCCCTTGGCCAGACCTTCCACGGCCAGGGGCGCGGCGTTGAACAGGCCGTAGACGACATTGTCGACGCCGTCGGCCTTGACCTGCGCAGTCTTGCCATTGATCGCCTGGTCCAGCCCCAGGCCCAGTTGCGCGATCCCACCCAGGGCAAGCAACGGCGCAAGCTCCGGCACCACGAAAGCCAGAGGCGTCAGCAGGTTCAGCGCCGAGGTCAGATAGCCGCGCCATCGGGCCTTGGTCACTTCGCTGTCGCTGGTGATGATGAAGTTGGCATCGGCATAGCTGCGTTGACGCTGGAGTTCGGCTAAATGCTGGAAGACATCGCCGGAGATCCTTGGGTTGTACTTCTTGGGCCGGTAGTTGACGTAGTCGCGCGGCGACCAGCGACCGTCGGTGGTGAAGCCTGGTCGATCCGACGACAGTCGGTGCACCGCCGGGTAATCGCCCAATCCCGCAAGGGCGGTGTCCAGGCCACTGAAGTCCAGGCCGTCGGGGGCATCGGCGAGGTTGAAGTACTGCTTGAGCGCCTGGCGTTTGGCCGGGTCCTGACATTGCAGGCCAAACCAGTCCTTCAGTTGTTCTTCGCTGCTGAACTCGAGCAGCGGTGAGCTGTTACCGGGCACATAGAGCAAGGTCAGGTCACTATCGGCGTCGTTGAGGTAGAGCAGGTCAGTGGCCGCGTAACCATAGACACTCAGGGTGCTGACGCGCAGCCGGCTGCCACGAGGCATAAGGTCGGCCGCTTGCCAGGCGAGTTGCCTGGCTGCATCACTGAGGCTGCCTTCCTCGACCTGCTTGTTGCAGGCCGCAACGAAGCTGAGCTTGGCGGACAGGCGATGACCCTCCAGGTGGTCGTGCCAGTAGGTATCGAGCAAAGTCTTGTAGTGGCTGTGGAAATCGAGCTTTTCGATGAAGCGCTGGAAACCCTCGGCCGGGATCTGCAAGTGGGTCGACCCGTCATAGCGGGCGGGTTGGGTGCGCTGGAACAAGCCGTTGAAGACCAGAAACGGCGCGCTATTGTCGAGTGCTCCCGGAACCGGCAAGCGCTCGACGAGCTTGACTGGCCCTTCGGGAAAGGTCCCGGCCCAGGGCGCCGCGAACAGGGCGCCAACCAGGTTATTGTTGGACTCTCCTTGCCAGTTGGACAGCACGGCCTGGGTCAGGCTCATGCGACTGATGACCACAGCCTGATAGCCATGCAGACCATCGGGGTGGTAATGCAGGGTCACCACATCGACCTGGTCGGGATCAAGGGCAAGGTCGTTGGTCGATAGCCAGCCACGGATGGCCCGCATGGCTTCGCGGTCGGGGCGGGGGAAGTTGGCCAGATGCTCGCGTACGTATTGCACACCAGCGTTGTTGATACAGGTTGTGGGCATGTCGGTCACCATGAAGTGAATGGAACCGACAGGTTTGCCCGTCGCGGCGTACTCAGGGCGGTAAATAATGCTGTGAAGGGGTGATGTCTCGCTCGGATGCAGGCGTGTCTGTAAAGCCCTCCGGCACCTTGCCGCGCAACTGCCAGGCAAAGGCAATGATCTCGGCGATGGTCAGGTACAGCGCCTCGGGAATCCGCTCGCCCAGTTCCATGCGTGCGAGCAGGCGCACCAGGTCGGGATTCTCGTAGATCGGTACTTCGTGTTCGCGGGCAATGGCCAGGATGGCTTCGGCCAGTGCGTCATCGCCCTTGGCTGTCAGGGTAGGGGCCTGTTGACCGTCATAACTCAAGGCAATGGCCTGGCGCGGGTGCTTATCGTTCATGCGCTTTCATCTATCCGGTGGGAGCGGGCTTGCCCCGCGATACGGTGGGGCTGACTGGACGCAATCGCGGGGCAACCCCGATCCCACAGCGGCTTCATGCGGTTTCATCCACCCAACGTTGCTCCAGTCGGGTACGCGGCCCATGCGGCGGCGTACCCTGATGGCAATGCAGTTCAGTCACGTTAAGGCCGCGTGCCAGCAAGCGTTGGCGCAGGTTGTCCAGTTGACGGTCAATCAACTGCGCAGTGCTTGGCAGTTCAGCCCACAGCTGGCTGGACAGAGCGCCCTGGCTGATCTGTGCCTGCACCTGCAGCGGCCCCAGTGGGTGCAGGTCGAAGGACAGTTCGACACG
>Ga0247821_10001278_pt1 | contig 14037 bp, 11 predicted proteins | sample 13C_Glycerol_Day_FD_192481 | JGI IMG/M metagenome (GOLD analysis project Ga0247821, IMG submission 192481) | Soil microbial communities from agricultural site in Penn Yan, New York, United States - 13C_Glycerol_Day14 | ecosystem: Environmental > Terrestrial > Soil > Agricultural land | place... | reverse complement strand
GCCCCCGGTCACCCCCCCGCCGGGGGCCGTCTTCGGCCACGGGCTCGGGGGGAGGAGCCGGGGGCCGTTCAGGAGGCGACAGTCTGCCACTGTCAGAGGGTATGTACCCCCTGGACCGGGCCTCACACATCTCAGTTCGATTTCAACTGATTATGTGTCACCCAGGCGCTGGTCCCACCCGATCAGGCGCTTCCAGCCAGTGTCACTGTCACACTGCTCATCAGTCTAACGGGATACCGGCCCACACAAAAGCCCGGGTCCCCCGGCGTTTCGCTCCGATCTCTATCCTCGACTCCATGGCGCACCCTGGGACGGCTCGATCGGCGGCATTCTTCGATCTGGACAAGACCATTCTGGCTCGCTCGAGCACGCTGGCCTTCTCGCGGCCGTTCTACGCCGGCGGCCTGATCAACCGGCGGACCGTGCTGCGCAGCGCCTACGCCCAGTTCGTCTACCTGCTCGGCGGCGCGGACCACGACCAGATGGAGCGGATGCGGGAGTACATCTCCGCGATGTGCACCGGCTGGGACGTGTCGACGGTGAAGGCGATCGTCGCCGACACCCTGGACCACATCGTCCGGCCGATGATCCACAGCGAGGCGGTGGAGCTGATCGAGCAGCACCACGCGGCCGGCCGGGACGTGGTGATCGTGTCGTCGTCGGGCGCCGAGGTGGTGGAGCCGATCGGCGCGATGCTCGGCGCCGACCGGGTGATCGCGACCCGGATGGTAGTTGCTGACGGCAAGTACACCGGCGAGATCGCCGAGTATGCGTACGGTCCGTACAAGGCGACCGCGATCCAGGCGCTGGCCGCGGCAGAGGGTTACGACCTGGCCGCCTCCTACGGATACTCGGACTCGATCACCGACGAGCCTCTGCTGGCCGCTGTCGGGCACCCGTTCGCGGTCAACCCGGACAAGGCGTTGCGCCGGGTCGCGGTCGAGCGCGGCTGGCCGATCCTGGAGTTCGCCGAGCCGGCCGAGCGGATCGGATTCCAGGGCGTACGGCGTCCCGCACTGGCGGCCGGGGTGGTCGCCGCGATCGCCGCCGGGGCGCTGCTGCTGGCCTCCCGCCGCCGGTCCCGGGCGAGCTGAAAGCTGAAGCGGGCTTCATACTTCTCAACTCCATGAAGCACGCCGCATCCCCTTCCCAGAAAGGGGTTTCAGGAGTACAAAGGAATCAACAAAGGACCTTCGGGTCCGGTAGAGATTGCACGGGACCCCGGTACCCACGCGGCGACCAGCCCATCCCAAACGGGCAGCGCGACCCAGGCCAGTCCTGTGGCGGCAAACCGGTGCACGCATGGTAACCAGGGCGACGTGCCAGCGACGGCGTTCTCCGAGGAGAGCGCCGTTCGCACGTCCGGCCGAGCCTCCGGGACGCGTTCAGGAGGCGAGCGGCGAGAGCTCGGCACCTTTTGTCACGACCTCGCAGGACCGCAGCAGCCAATCACGAACGCCCGTCAGTCCTCGCGCTGTGTAGTCGGTGAGGCCGGACGCATAGCTGGCCCGCAACACATAGTGACCACCCTCGGGGACCGTCACCGCGACCGGGTCGATGCCCCGGGCAACCAACAGGCAGCGCTCGGCGGCCCGGGCGACCAGTCCGTTCGCCGCCGGGAACGGGCGCAGCACGGCGAGCTCGGCGTGCACGATCGCCGCGACGACCAGGCCGGGCGCCTTCGTCGGACGGGTGAGGTTCTGCGCGAGAGCGCTCAACCGCTCCCACATCTCGTCGGCGCCGGGGGCCGGCGGCAGTCCGGGGATGTCGTCGGGTACGGGTTCCGCACTGGTCCGGAGATGGCCCAACTGGTCTTCGGGGAGCAGATCGGCCGCGGCCAACTGGTGCAGTCTGGTCCAGACCTGCACCGGGGCCTTGTCGAGCTGCGGAGCGAGCGTCATCAGTTCGCCGGTCAGCCGGACCGCGCCGGAGGCCAGTCCGTCGGCGGTGCCCCGGCGTACGTCGTCCGGTGTCGCCGTACTGCCGGCCAGCGCTGCGGACGCGTGCGCCCCACGCAGCAGCGCCTCCGCGGTCATGTCCGAACCGACCCGGCGCAGACCCCGGTCCCGGAGCAGGACGTCGACCGCGTCCCGTGCCGCCCGGGCCGCCGACCCGACCCCCTCCAGACCACCCAACGGCTCGAACACGTCAACACTCATACCTGCACCCTAAGGCCGTGCCTGGCGGCCCCACGTCTACTGCGCGGCACTCGGCACGGCATCTCGGCGCACTGGAGCAAAGGACATGATGGATCCGCATCGCGCCCTTCGCTCCAGCACGCCGAGCTACCGCGCCGAGCACCTGCTCGCGACGACGTGGGACCACCAGGCACGGCCTAGGATGACTAGGCATGGCGCTCGGCACCGTCCCCAGGTTCAGCATCGTGGTCCCCTGCCATGGCTCGCGGGCGTGGTTGCGGCCGTGCCTGGACTCGGTGCTCGGTCAGTCGTTCACCGATTTCGAGGTGATCGGGGTCGACGACGCGGACCCGGACGGCTCCGGACGGATCCTGGACGAGTACGCCGCCGCCGACCCGCGGGTCCGGGCGCTGCACCTGGAGGAGAACATTGGCCTCGGCCCGGCCCGCAACGCCGGGCTGAAGGAGTGCCGCGGCGAGTACGTGCTCTTCCTGGACGCCGACGACGAGTACCTGCCCGGCTCCCTGGAAGCGATCGCCACCCGGATCGACAACGCGCGGCAGCCGGACATCGTGATGTTCGACTACGAGCGGATCTACTGGGACGGCCGAGTGCTCGGCAGCCAGCGGCACGACGCGTTCGCGCGCGAGGGCGCCGGAGTGTTCACGGCGGCCGAGCGGCCGATCTTCCTGACCTTTCTCGAGGTGGTCTGGAACAAGGCGCACCGGCGGGAGTTCCTGACCCGGCACGGTTTCGCGTTCACCAGCGGCTTCTACGAGGACGCGCCGTGGACCTACTCGACGATGCTCACCGCCGAGCGGATCGCGACCCTGGACCGGGTCGTCGTGCACTACCGGCAGCACCGGACCGGCGGCAACATCCACGCCACCAGCGGCCGCCGCCAGTGGGACATCTTCGACCAGTACGACCGGGTGCACGCGTTCATCCAGTCCGACCCGGACCTGGCCGGCTGGCGCCGGTTCGCCTTCGACCGGTCGCTGGATCACATCCTCGCCGTGCTCGCCAAGCCCGAGCGGATCGACACCGAGGACCGGGCCGAGTTCTTCCACGCCGCCCACGCGTTCGCCAAGCGGTGGAAGCCCGAGGGCTACAGCACCGACCGGACGGCCCGCGGGTTCAAGCGCTGGCTGCTGATCCACGACGACTACGCGACCTACTCGACGCTGAAGCTGAGCGCGCGGATGCTGCACGCCCCGAGCCCGCGCAAGCGGGTCGGCAAGCTGCTGCGCCGCGGCAAGCTCGATCCGAACCTGGTCGCATACGCCGCGGGCGGGTGCACGCAGTACGCCGGCAATCCGCGTGCGATCTGCGAGAAGGCGGCCGAGCTCGCGCCGCAGCTGCGCGGGGTCTGGGTCGTCGACGAGGAGCACGTCGGCGCGATCCCGGAGGGCGTCGAGTACGTCGTCGCGGACTCCCCGGCGTACGAGAAGCTGCTCGGCAAGGCGACGTACTTCGTCAGCGACGCGAACTGGCCGAAGGACCTGGACAAGCGCCAGGGCCAGGTGCACCTGCAGACCCAGCACGGTACGCCGCTGACGACTGTGGCCTTGTCCGTGGAGGGCAAGGACGACCTGATGCGCGCGGTCGACCGCTGGGACTTCAACCTGTCCTCGAACCGGTACTCCTCGGAGATCTGGGAGCGCATCTACCCCTCGTACTTCGAGGAGCTCGAGTACGGCTACCCGCGCAACGACCGGCTGCTGACCGCGACGCTCGACGAGGTCCGCGCGATCCGCGCCGGACTGGGGTACGACGACTCGCACCTGGTGATCCTCTACGCGCCGGCGTCCGACGAGCGCCTTGATTCGGACCGGCTGGCGACCGCGGCCGGCGAGCACACCCGCGTGCTCGGCATCGAGGAGCAGTCGCGGGCCGAGGACCTGATGCTGGCGGCTGACGTCCTGGTCTCGGACCACTCCTCGATCATCTTCGACTACGCCAATCTCGACCGGCCGATCCTGCTCCTCACCGGCGACCGGACCGACACGTACTTCGATGTCGCCGAGTTCCCGCCCGGCGTTGTCGCGCGCTCCGCCGAGGATCTGTTCACCGCGCTGCGCAACGGCACGTTCGCGGCGCCCGAGGCGGCCAAGCACCGGCACCTGTTCCGGGAGAAGTTCTGCGAGTTCGACGACGGCCGCGCGGCCGAACGCGTCGTCCGGCGGGTGTTCCTGGGCGAGCTCGAGCTGCCGGCGGTCACGCCGTTGGCCGACCGGTCGCCGGCCCCCTCGGCGTACTTCGTGCATAATGGCTGACATGTCGATCAGCCTGAAGCCTGTCCACACCTCGCGTGTGCGCTTCAGCCTGCGACGACGACGCACTGTCTGAACACCTCAGCCTGTTCCAGTCGCGTCATCTTCGGTGAAGGACCACGTCATGTCCGCAGTTCTGCCTGTCCTGTCCACGAGACTGTCCGCTGCCGCCGCGGCCGCCTTCGGTACGCCGTACGACCCGGAGTTGCGGTCGGCGACCAAGCCCGAGTTCGGGCATTACCAGAGCAATGTCGCGCTGCGGATCGGCAACGCCCTCGGCCTGCCGCCGCGGGCTGTCGCCGAGCGGCTGATCGCCGAGCTGCAACTCGACGACCTCTGCTGGCCGCCGCAGATCGCCGGACCTGGATTCATCAATCTGACGTTGCTGCCCGAGACGCTCGCCAAGGCGGTCAACGAGCCCGAGACGTTCGGCAGCAACGGCCGGCGGGTCGTCGTCGACTACTCGCAGCCGAACGTCGCGAAGCAGATGCACGTCGGCCATCTCCGGTCGACGGTGATCGGCGACGCGCTGTGCAAGGTGCTCGAGTTCGTCGGGTACGACGTGATCCGGCAGAACCATGTCGGCGACTGGGGCACGCAGTACGGGATGATGATCGAGCAGTTGCTCGACGAGGGGATCACCGCGCAATCCCTTGATCTGCAGGGATTGCAGCAACTGTACGAGCGGAGCCGGAAGCACTTCGACGGCGACGACGCCTTCGCCGACAGGTCGCGGCTGCGGGTCGTCGCGCTGCAGTCGGGTGATCCGGAGACGCGGACGATGTGGCGGCACATGGTCGACGTGTCCCTCGACGACTTCGACCAGGTCTACGCGTTGCTGGGTTCCGCACTGACCAGACAGGACGTCGTCGGCGAGAGCGCCTACAACGACGACCTCCCGCACGTCGTCAGCGACCTGGAGCAGCAGGGTCTGCTGACCGAGTCCGACGGCGCCCTGTGCGCGTTTCTCCCCGGGTTCCAGGGCCGGGACGGCGATCCGCTTCCGGTGATCGTCCGGAAGTCCGACGGCGGATTCGGCTACAGCGCAACGGACCTCGCCGCCGTACGTCACCGGGTGAGCACCCTGAAGGCGGACCGGATCGTCTACGTCGTCGACCACCGGCAGGCCCTGCATTTCGACATGATCTTCACCCTCGCGAGAACCGCCCACTGGCTCGACGTACCCGCAGAGCACGTCTCGTTCGGCACCGTCCTCGGACCGAACGGAAAACCCTTCAAAACAAGAGAAGGCGGCACGGTCAAGCTCGTCGACCTGCTCGAGAGCGCGGTCGCCCGGGCCGACGCACTGCTGGACGGACGGGAGGGCGTCGAGCGGGCCACGACCGCAAGGGCCGTCGGCATCGGCGCGGTCAAGTACGCCGACCTGTCGAGCGACCGGGGCAACGACTACGTGTTCGATCTGGACCGGATGGTCGCGATGACCGGCAACACCGGCCCGTACCTGCAGTACGCCCACGCCCGGCTCACCAGACTGCTCTCCAAAGCAGACGCATCAGGTGAGGTCACCGAGCTGAAGGACCCGGCCGAGCAGCGGCTCGCTCTCCTCCTCACCGGCTTCGGCGCGGTTGTCGAACAGGTCGCCGAGACGCTCCAGCCGCACAGACTCTGCACCTATCTGTACGACGTCGCCTCGGCGCTCTCGGTGTTCTACGAGCAGTGCCCGGTGCTGAGCAGTGAAGGCGAGACCAGAGCAAGCCGGATCGCCCTCTGCACCGCGACCCGGAAGGTGTTGCAGGATGGACTCGGCCTGCTGGGAATCGAGGCCCCCGATGCGATGTGAGTGGAGGACCGATGCTGCCGTGGTCGGCCGAGTTCAAGGGACGTCTGGACCAGACGACGTACACGAGTGAGCTGCTCCGCGGGAACCCGCTGGGCGATCCGCACGAGCGTCCGGTGCTGGTCTACCTGCCGCCGGGGTACGACGACCCGCACAACGCGGGCGAGCGGTACCCGGCGATCTACGTGACGATGGGCTACACCGGTCACGTCGGCATGTGGTTCAACCGGGTCCCGTTCCGGCAGCCGTACCCGGAGCTGCTCGACGCGATGTTCTCCGACGAGAGCGTGCCGCGCGCCGTCGTCGTGTTCGTCGACTCGTGGACGAAGTACGGCGGCAGCCAGTGCCTCGACTCCCCCGGCACCGGGCAGTACCAGTCGTACCTGTGCGACGAGATCGTGCCGTGGGTCGACGCGACGTACCGGACGATCCCGGATCGCGACCACCGCGCTGTCACCGGCAAGTCGAGCGGCGGCTACACCGCGATGGTGACGCCGCTGCTGCGCCCGGACGTGTTCGGGGCGCTCGCGACGCACGCCGGTGACGCGCTCTTCGACGTCTGCTACCGGCCCGAGTTCCCGGAGCGGGCGCGGACGCTGCGGGACAAGTACGACGGCAGCTACGAGAAGTACTTCGAGGTGCTGGCGACCAAGACCGGCCGGACCACCAACGAGGACCTGCACCTGCTGGAGATGTACGGCTATGCGTCGGCGTACTCCGCCGAGCCCGACGGCACGGTGCTGATGCCGTTCGACGACCTCGGGGCGATCATCCCGGACATCTGGGCGCGCTGGCTGTCCCGCGACCCGGTCGAGATGGTGAAGGAGCCGCAGTACGCCGAGGCGCTGCGCTCGTTGCGCGCGGTCTGGATCGACGCCGGCCGGCAGGACGAGTACTACCTGGATCTCGGCGCCACCGCGTTCCATCGGGCCGCCCGCGAGGCCGGTCTCGCGGACGAGCGGATCCACTTCGAGTTGTTCGAGGGCACCCACGGCGGGATCGAGTACCGCTACCCGATGGCGGTGCGCTGGCTCGCCGAGCAGCTCGGCTAATTGGCGTGCCGTCGCCCGGCGGACGTCGTACCGTCGAGCCATGAACTGGCCGGAGGGGATCGCGGCGCGCCCGATCGACAAGGGTGACGTCGAGGCGTGGGCGGTGTTGCTGGCTGCCAAAGAGAAGGCCGACCAGGAGGGCGAGAACTTCTCCGCGGAGGACCTGGCCGAGCATCTGGACCGTCCGAACCGGGACATGAGCCGGGAGAGCATCGGCCTGTGGGCCGACGGCCGGATGATCGGCTACGGCATCGTGCACGTCCCGACGTCGGTGGTGGACGTCGACCGGGTACGGACCGAAGGCACCATCGATCCCGAACTGCGCCGGCGCGGCCTGGGGACGGCGCTGATGCGCTGGCTGATCCAGCGCGCCGGCGAGCTGCACGCCGCCACCCATCCGGAGGCGCCCGGCGTGGTCGGCGCCGGCACCAGCAGCGACAACGTCAGCGCGACCAGCTTGTTCGAAGGGCTGGGCTTCGAGCCCGAGCGGTTCTTCTTCGACATGCGTCGCCCGCTCGACCAGCCGGTGCCGGAGGCGTCGGTGGCCGACGGGCTCCGGCTGACGGGATACGACCCGTCGTACGACGAGGCCCTGCGGCTGGCGCACTTCGAGGCGTTCTCCGACCACTGGGGCTGGACGCCGCCGACTCCGGAGATGTGGCGGTCACGGTCGATCGGTTCGCGGGCGTTCCGCGGCGGGCAGTCGTACCTCGTGCTGGACGGCGCCACCGTCGCGGCGTACGTGAACTGCTACGAGTGGGAGGCGGACACCGAGGCGACCGGCGTCCGCGAGCTGTACATCGGCCAGGTCGGCACGCGGCGCGCGTACCGTGGCCGCGGGTTGGCGCGGGCGACCATCGCGAAGGTGCTCGCCGAGGGCGCACAGGCCGGCTACCAGCGGGCCGGTCTCGGCGTCGACGCCGACAACCCGACCGGTGCGCTCGGCCTGTACGAGAACCTCGGCTTCACCACTCACAAGAAGTTCACCGACTACGCGCTGCCCCTTCCGTCAGACGTGTGAGTCCGCGACGACCGGGGTCTCGACCGGCTCCGGCTCGCTGCGGAACCACGTCCACGGCCGGACCGTGAACACGATCATCGCCAGGCTCACGGCCGCGTAGACGAGCGCTCCGACGAACGCGGCGTGCACGCCGTGGACCAGGACCTCCCGCGGTGCGGTCGCCGTCGAGTTGCGGCTCGCCGTCCCGAAGATGGTCACCAGGATGCCCAGGCCGAGCGCGCCGCCGACCTGCTGGACCACGTTCAGCATGCCGGACGCGGCGCCCGAGTCCTCCGGCGCGACACCCGAGATGGCGCGGCCGACGAGCGGGATGAAGATCATCCCGGCGCCCGCTCCGAACAGCAGCATCGGGCCGACCACGTCGTGCAGGTAGGTGCTGTGCGCGTCCAGCCGGGTCAGCCAGATCGTGCCGAGCGTGACCAGGGTGGACCCGGCCACCAGCAGCTTCGCCCCGTCGATCCGGGCGACCAGCTTCGGTACGACGCGCGACGCGGTGAACAGCAGACCGGTGAGCGGCAGGAACGCCAGACCGGCCGTCAGCGGGCTCAGCGCGAGCACGCCCTGCAGGTACTGCGTCAGGAAGAAGAACATCCCGAACATCGTCCCGACCACGAGCAGCATGGTGAGGTACGACGCCGACCGCTGAGCGGACTTGAACAACCGCAACGGCACGATCGGGTGGCTCACGCGGCGCTCGATCAGGACGAACGAGGCCAGCAGCACGACGCCGGCCGCGAACGCGACGAGGACCTCCGCCGACGACCAGCCGGCCTCGGCGACCCGGATGAACCCGTACACCAGCGAGGTGATGCCGAGCGTCGAGGTGAGCGCACCGGCCACGTCGAACCGGCCGGTCTCCGGCGCGGTCTCGGTCAGCACGCGACGGGCCGCGAAGACCAGCGCGATACCGATCGGGACGTTGATGAACAGGCCCCAGCGCCACGACACCCAGTCGGTCAGCATGCCGCCGAGCACCAGCCCGACGCTGCCGCCGCCGGAGGAGACGAGGCTGTAGTAGCCGAGCGCCTTCATCCGCTCGGGACCTTCGCGGTACGTGAGCATCAGCAGCGTCAGGGCGGCCGGCGCGGCGATGGCGCCGCCGATGCCCTGCAGGACGCGTGCGGCGAGCAGCAGCTCGGCGTTCGGGGCGAGGCCGCCGAGCAGTGAGGCGAGGGTGAAGACACTGATACCGGTGATGAACACCCGGCGGCGGCCGAGCAGGTCGCCGGCGCGGGCGCCGAGCAGCAGCAGGCCGCCGAACGCGAGCGCGTAGGCGTTCTGCACCCACGACAGGCTCGACGGGCTGAAGTGCAATGCCTGCTGGATGTGCGGCATCGCGATGTTCACCACGGTGCCGTCGAGGATGACCATCAGCTGGGTGACCAGGATGACCGCGAGCACGACCCCCGGCCGCCGCGCAGGCGTGCCGGTTCCGGCGCCGGCCGGGCCTGAGGATGTTGCCGACATATTGCTCCTTACCCCGGAGGGGCTACAGTTGTGGAAGGAAAAGTGGAGTGCTCCTCCGGATACGATACGGAGGCCCCCTCCGCTTTGCAAGCGATATTCTGGACGGACCCGTGAGGAGGTCGAACTTGGCGCCGCAACCCCTGCCGTGCGCACGGCCCACCCGTGCGGACGCCGCCCGGAACTACGACCGCCTGGTGACGGCCGCCCGGGAGACCTTCGGCGAGCACGGCACCGACACCTCGCTGGAGGAGATCGCCCGCCGGGCCGGAGTCGGCATCGGCACGCTCTACCGCCGGTTCCCCAGCCGGACCGCGCTGCTCGAGGCGGTCTACGTGGACGAGATCCAGTCCGTCTGCGACCGGGCGTACGACTTCGACCGCGAGCTGGAGCCTTTCGACGCGCTGGCCGCGTGGCTGCGCAGCTTCGTCGGCTACGGGCTGTCCAAGAAGAGCCTGGCCACCGAGCTGATCGATGCCCTCGGCAAGGAGTCCCCGTTCTTCAAGGCCTGCAAGGTGAACGTGCAGGAGGCCGGGCAACTACTGCTGGACAAGGCGAAGGCGACCGGCGACGTCCGGCCGGAGCTGGAGCTGGCCGACGTCATGCGGCTCGTCGGCGGCATCACCCACAACGCCGACACCCCGCCGGAGCAGGCCCACCGCCTGCTCGACATCGTGCTCTGCGGGCTCAGGCCCGCTGCTCCCGCAGCGCAGCCAGCGAAGGGTTAGCCGCGTCCCGCTCGGTGTACTTGAGCTCGCGGACCGGCCACTCGATCGCCAGCTCCGGGTCGAACAGGTCCACCGCCACCCGCTCCGGCGACCAGTGCTCGTTCACCAGGAAGTTGTACGTCGTGTGCGGCGCCACCGTGCAGAACGAGTTGCCGACGCCGCGCGGCACGTAGAGCGCGTCCGACGGACCGAGCTCGAAGGTCTCGACGCGGCCGAAGGTGTCGTTGTCGCGGAGGTCGACGATCGCGGCGAACACCCGGCCGGACGACGGCGACAGGTACTTGTCCCACGGCTCCGCGTGGATCCCGCGGACGATGCCGGCGTCCTCGAAGTACGCGACGTTGTGCTGGACGACGACCATCCCGAGCTCGGCCAGCTTCTCGCGGTGGAAGTTCTCCTTGAACCACCCGTCGTCGTGCGGCTGGACCTGCAGCCCGACACGCACCACTCCCGGGATCGACGTCGCCTCGGTCCTCACCGGCGCACCTGCCGACGGGCCTCGAGTTGCGCCTGGTCGGCGGCGGCCAGGCCCGCGTACCACCCGGCGCCGTTGGTGATGCGGGTCCGCCGGGTCGTCGTCCTCGGGAACAGCTGGGTGAACAACGCGTCCACCTGCTCCTCCCGCTTGGCCAGCACCGGCAGCAGCCGGCCCGCGTCGGCCTCGGGCACGGCGGCCTGGGTCGCGGCGGAGGCCTGCTCGAGCCGCTCGGCGATGCGCTGCGCATAGGCCATCAGGAACGACTGCCGGAACGACCGGGTCCGCGACTCGCCGCGCTGACCGATGTGCTTGCCGGCAGCAATCATCGCCCGGTTCGCCTGGACCAGCAGCGAGGTGCTGAGGATCTCGGTGAGCTGCAGGTCGAGCTCGGCGCCGACGATCGTGACGACGGCGAGGTCCTCGATCACGACGGTCCGGCAGCGATTCGCCGCGGCGACCGCGCCGACCAGCTGCGCCTTGGCCGAGACGTACGGCGTGTCGATCCAGAGCCGGCGCGCCGACGAGTCGTCCGGGATCTCCTCCTCCGCCGTCACCAGCACACTGTCCAGCGAGAACTTCGCCATCAGCTCCTGCGCCTTCCCGGACAGCGCTTCCGCCTCGTCCGGGAACTCGGTCGCTTCCGCCTTCGCGAGCAGGGCCCGGATCCGCGCCAGCATCTTGCCGTCCACCGGTACGGCGGGGCGCGCCGGGCGGGACGGCGCACCGGGCAGCGGGAGCAGGCGGGCCATCACCGGCAGGGTCTGCAGGAAGCCCGCAAGCGCGAGCGCGTGATGCAGGCTCAGGTAGCGGCCGACCCGCGCGGTCGCGGCCCACGCGGTCAGGCGCAGCTCAGCGAACGGCTGCGGCACACCGAGATCGGTGAGCTGGTCGAGCCAGCGCGGATCGATGGCGGCGGGAGCATACTGCTGGTGCTCGGCCGAGATCGCGGCCAGCAGCAACGGCTCGACGGCTGCCGCCAGCTGGCGCCGTCCGTGCTGGACCACATCCGCGGGCGCCCAGCCGCGCTCCCAGGCGCCGCGAACCACGGCGTTCAGGAATCCTTGCAGGCAACGATCCACGGCCGCTTGGTCGCGCTCGTCGTACGCCCCCAGCCTGGCCAGCTGGGCGTCCGCGCGGTCGTCGGCGACGGCAACGGCCGCCGCCGCGATCGGCAACAGCCGGAGGATTTCCTGATCAGTCACGCGGACGAGTCTGACAGTCGCACACGGTCGACCCAAACGGCGTCCGCGGAACCTGTGGACAACTCTGCGCTGCCCGGACCAAGAGCCGTACGACGCGGAACGCGCCAGGGTGCGATCGTTCTGGGACGCGCTGCGACCGCATACACTCGGGATCGGTAGCTACGTCAACGGCATGACCGGGGCGCGGACGACCGGATCCGGGCCGCGTACGGCGACAAGTACGCGCGGTTGCAGCAGATCAAGGGCAAGTACGACTCGGACAACGCGTTCCACCGGAATCAGAACATCAGACCCGTTGCTTTGAGCCCGCGTCGGGACGATCCTGCCTACAGGGGACATCACAGGGGGAGGCTTCGTCATGACTCAACTTGCCGGCAGTGGGATCGGCGATCTGCGACAGAACTTCGAAGGATCGGTGCTCGGCCCGGACGACGGCGGGTACGACGACGCGCGCCGGCTGTGGAACGCGGACCAGGACCTGCATCCGGCCGTGATCGCCCGATGCCGGAGCGCGGCGGACGTCAGCCGTGCGGTGCTGTTCGCGCGTGAGCACGGACTGGAGATCGCGGTCCGTGGCGGCGCGCACAGCATCAGTGGCATGAGCTCGGTCGACGACGGGCTGATGATCGACCTGAGCGAGTTCAACGAGGTCACGGTCGATCCGCAGGCGCGCCGGGCCACGGCCGCCGGCGGCGCGTTGCTCGGCCAGCTCGACGCGGCGGCGCAGGAACACGGTCTGGCGACGCCGGCCGGCATGGTGAGCCACACCGGTGTCGCCGGACTGACGCTCGGCGGCGGGATGGGCTGGCTGAGCCGGAAGTTCGGTCTCAGTATCGACAACCTGCTGTCGGTCGAGGTCGTCACCGCCGACGGCCGCATCCTGCGCGCGTCCGACGACGAGAACCCCGACCTGTTCTGGGCGATCCGCGGCGGCGGCGGCAACTTCGGCGTCGTGACACAGTTCGACTTCCAGTTGCACGAGGTCGCGCCGATGATCCAGTTCGGCCTGCTGTTCTGGGATCTCGACCAGGGCGCCGAGGTGCTGCGGATGGCCCGCGAGGTGATCGCGAAGCTGCCGGCCGAGGTGAACATCGTGGTAGGCGCGGTCAGCGCACCGCCGGCTCCGTTCGTTCCGGCCGAGTACCACTTCCGGCCCGGGTACGCGCTGATCGTCCCGAGCTTCGGGTCGGCCGCGGAGCACGCGGCCGTCCTGGACGAGATCCGCGCGACGGTGCCGCCGCTGTTCGAGTTCGCCAGTCCGATGCCGTACCTCGCGCTGCAGCAGATGCTCGACGAGGCGAACGGCTGGGGATTCCACGCCTACGACAAAGGCTTCTACCTCGACGACTTCACCGACGAGGCGATCGCGGTGATCACCGAACACGTGCCGCGCAAGCAGTCGCCGGGCTCGGTCGTGCTGTTCTACCGCCTCGACAACGCGTACTCGAAGGTCCCCGACGACGCCACCGCGTTCAGCGGCAGCCGGGCGCCGGGGTACGCCGGTTTCATCATCGCCGTCTGCCCGACGCCCGAACTGCTCGAGCACGACCGCGAGTGGGCCCGCTCGTTGTGGGCGGCAACAATCCCGGTGAGCCGCGGGATCGGCAGCTACGTGAACGCGATCAGCGACACCGGCGTGGACGACCGGGTACGCGCGTCGTACGGCGCGAAATACGACCGACTGGCGGCGATCAAGACGAAGTACGACCCGGAGAACGTCTTCCACCGCAACGCGAACATCAAGCCCGCCTAGAAGCCCTTAAAAGCAGAGAGCCTGGGAGTTCGGGCCTTGGCCGGGTTCGTGGGCCGGTGACGTCTGTCGCCGTTTGGACCGCTCCCGGCTCACCGAACTCGCTCGCCGGACCAGTCGCTGAAGTTTCTCC
>Ga0247821_10001277_pt1 | contig 14061 bp, 13 predicted proteins | sample 13C_Glycerol_Day_FD_192481 | JGI IMG/M metagenome (GOLD analysis project Ga0247821, IMG submission 192481) | Soil microbial communities from agricultural site in Penn Yan, New York, United States - 13C_Glycerol_Day14 | ecosystem: Environmental > Terrestrial > Soil > Agricultural land | place... | reverse complement strand
CAGCCCAGGAGCGCCGGACTCCAGCGCCTCGTACACGAACCACAGCTGCTCGGTGTAGCGCGCGTACGCGTCCACGCCCAGACGGCCGCCGAGCAGATCGCTCATGAACGTCGACGTCTCCGCCTCCACGTGCTGCTCGTGGGAGGCGGTGCGGATGAGGGTCGAGAAGGAGTCCATGAGTCCAGATCTTCTTGGTTAGGCTTACCTAAGTCAATAGGTTGCCGACAGGATGTCGGTAACTCCCTACCCTGCCACGGCACGACGAAGCCCGCCCTCCGAGGAGGGCGGGCTTCCGGGAATGCGGGACCGGGCGGGCGCTACGGCAGGGTCAGGATGTCCGCGCCGGTGTCCGTCACGACCAGCGTGTGCTCGAACTGGGCGGTGCGCCTGCGGTCCTTCGTCACGACCGTCCAGCCGTCGTCCCACATGTCGTACTCGTGGGTGCCCAGCGTCAGCATCGGCTCGATGGTGAAGGTCATCCCCGGCTGGATCACCGTCGTCGCGTGCGGGCTGTCGTAGTGCGGGACGATCAGGCCCGAGTGGAAGGAGGAGTTGATGCCGTGGCCCGTGAAGTCACGCACCACCCCGTAGCCGAAGCGCTTGGCGTACGACTCGATGACCCGGCCGATGACGTTGATCTGCCGGCCCGGCCTGACCGCCTTGATCGCGCGGGCGAGGGACTCCCGGGTCCGCTCCACCAGCAGCCGGCTCTCCTCGTCCACGTCCCCGACCAGGTAGGTCGCGTTGTTGTCGCCGTGCACCCCGCCGATGTACGCCGTCACGTCCAGGTTGACGATGTCGCCGTCGCGCAGCACCGTCGTGTCCGGGATGCCGTGGCAGATGACCTCGTTGACCGACGTGCACAGCGACTTGGGGAAGCCGCGGTAGCCCAGCGTCGAGGGGTAGGCGCCGTGGTCGCACATGTACTCGTGCGCGACCCGGTCCAGTTCGTCCGTCGTCACGCCGGGCGCGATCAGCTTGGCGGCCTCCGCCATCGCCCGCGCCGCGATCCGGCCCGCGGTGCGCATCGCCTCGACCGTCTCGGGCGTCTGCACCTCCGGACCGGTGTAGGGGGTCGGGGCGGGCTTGCCGACGTACTCGGGACGGCGGATGTTCCCGGGCACGGAACGGGTGGGGGACAGCTCCCCAGGGACGAGCAGCGACTGGCCAGACATGTCGGCGAGTCTAATTCAGCGGTGACGGGGGACCATCTTCCGTGGTGAAAGGAGACGGTCATGCCCCTGTTCAAGAAGCGGACGGCCGGAAAGCCGGGCGAGTGGTACTACTGCCTCGAGCACAAGAAGGTCGAGGAGGGCCCCGACTGCCCCGGAAAGGACCGGTTCGGCCCGTACGCCAGCCGCACCGAGGCGGAACACGCCATGGCGACGGCGCGCGAGCGCAACCTGGAGTGGGAGAACGACCCCAAGTGGCACGACGCCCCGGCGGGTGAACGGGACGACGGCTGACCGCACCGCCCCGCGGCTACCAGCGCGTCGGCGGCGGGGCCGTCAGCAGGTCGGCCAGGCGCGACAGACGGTCCCGGAAGCGGCGCGGCCCCCGGCGGGCCGGCAGGGCGTTCTCGCCGGCCGCCGCGCTCACCAGGTGCTGCACCGTGTCCAGGTCCAGCTCCGAGCAGTCGGGGACGGGCAGGACCTCGTGGGCCATCGCCGCGAGCCCGCCCCCACCGGGGCCGAGCGACAGCACCGTGGCGCCGGCCCGGCGGGCGTCGCCCACCCGCTCCAGCAGCGGGGCGGCCGCCTCCCCGGGCGCCACCACCAGCAGCGTCTCACCCCGCCGCGCCGCCTCCAGCCGCCCCAGGCCCACCGCCAGATGCGCGGGATCCGAGGAGGACGCCTCATGCCGGACGAGCGTGGGGGCCAGCTCCGGTGTGCCCGACCAGGCGGCCTCGTCGACCAGGTGCGCCGCCAGATGCCACGGCTCGTACTCCGGTGTCCCCACGAGCAGCAGCCCGCCCCCGTGCGAGACCACCGACCCGCGCAGCGTCCCCGCGAAGTGCCGGGTGGCGCCCAGCCACTCCGTCCCGGCGAGCACTTCCCGCAGCAGTGCGACCCGTACCGCGTCCATGCCGCCGCATCCTGCCCCAACCGCCCGCCCGTCCGCCGGTGTTCGGCCCCGGTTCACCCGACCCGGGGACCCGGCGGACGGCCGCGTGACGGCGCTCACGTCGCCCCGGCGCGACACGGTGACGGACGGCGGGCGGACATAGAGTCGGTCCATGACCTCCAGTGACAGCGCACAGCAGCCCGCGAAGGCCCCCGCCAAGGACCCCTGGGACCTGCCCGACGTCTCCGGGCTCGTCGTCGGCGTGCTCGGCGGCACGGGACCCCAGGGCAAGGGCCTCGCGTACCGGCTCGCCAAGGCCGGCCAGAAGGTGATCATCGGCTCCCGGGCCGCCGAGCGCGCCCGGGCCGCCGCCGAGGAACTCGGGCACGGCGTCGAGGGCGCCGACAACGCCGAGACCGCCCGCCGCAGCGACATCGTGATCGTCGCCGTGCCCTGGGACGGCCACGGCAAGACCCTCGAGTCCCTGCGCGAGGAACTGGCCGGCAAGCTCGTCGTCGACTGCGTCAACCCGCTCGGCTTCGACAAGCAGGGCGCCTACGCGCTGAAGCCGGAGGAGGGCAGCGCCGCCCAGCAGGCCGCCGCGCTGCTCCCGGACTCCCGTGTCACCGCCGCCTTCCACCACCTGTCGGCCGTGCTGCTCCAGGACCCGGAGATCGACGAGATCGACACCGATGTGATGGTGCTCGGCGAGGGCCGCGCCGACGTGGAGACGGTGCAGGCGCTGGCCGCCCGCATCCCCGGCATGCGGGGCGTCTTCGCCGGGCGGCTGCGCAACGCCCACCAGGTGGAGTCGCTGGTCGCCAACCTGATCTCGGTCAACCGCCGCTACAAGGCACACGCCGGGCTCCGCGTCACGGACGTATGAGGCGATGGGGGACACTGGACGCCGAAGCAGTGTCCCCCGACAGGAGCCCCCCGCCATGCCCCGCCTCGCCCTCTACGCCCTCGCCGTCTGCCTCCTCGCCGTCGCCGCGGCCGTCGTCTCCTTCGTCCGGGGCAGCGTGCTCATCGGCGTCGTCTGGATCCTCCTGGCGGGCCTGTCGTCCAACATGACCTGGTACTACGTGCGCCGCGGCCGCGCCGCGCGGGACGGTGGACCGGTCACGGGCTGACCGGGCAGACCCCGCTCGTGTCCTGCCAGAAGCGGAACAGGTCGTAGCCGCAGTAGGTGTCGAGCTCGTGGATGCCGAGCGTGCCGAGCAGCGAGTCGACCACGTCGAAGAACACGCCGTTCACCGCCGGCACCCACAGGAGGGCGAAGACGAAGAGGAGGCCGAAGGGGGCGAAGGGCTCGACCTGGCGGCGGACGCCGTGGGAGAGCCACGGCTCGATCACGCCGTAGCCGTCGAGACCCGGCACCGGCAGGAAGTTCAGGATCGCCGCCGTCACCTGGAGCAGCGCGAGGAAGGCCAGCGCGAACCGGAAGTCGGCCGGTACGCCGTCCAGCGCCCCCAGCCAGAACGGCGCCGTGCACACCACCGCGAACAGCACGTTCGTCAGCGGGCCCGCCGCCGAGATCAGGCTGTGCCGCCAGCGCCCCCGGATCCGGCCGCGCTCGATGAACACGGCACCGCCCGGCAGACCGATCCCGCCCATGATCACGAAGACCACCGGGAGCACTATGCTCAGCAGGGCGTGGGTGTACTTCATCGGGTTGAGCGTGAGATAGCCCTTCGCGCCCACCGATATGTCGCCGCTGTGCAGCGCCGTGCGCGCGTGCGCGTACTCGTGCAGGCACAGGGAGACGATCCAGGCGGCCGTCACGAACAGGAACACGGCCACGCCCGGCAGCTCGGCGAACCCGGTCCAGGTGGCCCACCCGGTGACCGCCGTCACGGCCAGGATGCCCAGGAAGACCGGGCTGATCCTCCGGTCGCTGTGACGGGTGGCGGCGGTGGTCATGGAACTCCCTGGACGGTCGGGCACACGCGGGGACTGCCCGACGGTACCGGGCGCACCGGGAAAACGTCTCGCGCCCGCCGCCGGTTCCGCGCAGGCTTGGGGGCGGCCACGCCGACCGGGCGCCGTGACCGCTCCCACCACCACCGGAGACAATGGACCCCGTGCGCTACCGCATCCTCGGCACCACCCAGGCACTCCGCCCCGACGGCACCGCCGTCCCGGTAGGCGGGGCGCGGCTGCGCGCGCTGCTGACCGTGCTCGCCCTGCGGCCCGGCCGTACCGTGCCCGTGGGCCTGCTGGTCGACGAGGTCTGGGACGGTGATCCGCCGGCCGACGCCACCGGGGCGCTCCAGGCGCTGGTGGGGCGGCTGCGCCGGACGCTCGGAGCGGACGCGATCGCCTCCGCCGACGGCGGCTACCGGCTGACCGCCGCACCCGACGACATCGACCTGCACCGTTTCGAGCGGCTGGCCGGCGACGGCGCGCGCGCCCTCGCCGACGGCGACCCGGCGAAGGCGGCCGCCGTGCTCGACGACGCCCTCGCCCTGTGGCGCGGCCCCGCCCTCGCCGGTCTGCCCGACCGCACCGCCGACGCGGCCCGCCTGGAGACCCGGCGCCTGGACGCGCTGCGCGCCCGGCACACCGCCGCTCTCGCCCTCGGCGACGCCGAGCGGTCCCTGCCCGAGCTGACCGCGCTGTGCGACGGCCACCCCCTCGACGAGCCCCTCCAGGCGCTGCGGCTGCGCGCCCTGCGCGACACCGGCCGCACCGCCGAGGCGCTGGCCGCCTTCGAGGACGTACGGCGGCTGCTCGCGGACCGTCTCGGCTCCGACCCCGGCAGCGAACTGCGGGCACTGCACGCCGAGTTGCTGAAACCCGAGCCGGACCCCGCGCCCGCGGACCGGGGGAGCGGACCGCCCGGCAACCTGCGGGCCCGGCTGACCTCGTTCGTCGGCCGGGAGGCGGACATCGCGACCATCCGCGCGGACCTGGCCGCCGCCCGTCTGGTGACCCTCCTCGGGCCGGGCGGAGCCGGCAAGACCCGGCTGTCGCAGGAGGCCGCCGACACCCTGCGGCGGAACCTCCCCGACGGGGTGTGGCTCGCCGAACTCGCCCCCGTCGACGACCCGGACGCCGTCCCCGAGGCCGTGCTCACCGCCGTCGGCGCCCGCGAGACCGTGCTGTACGGCGCCGGCGCGGAGAGCATGCGGGCCGTCACCGACCGGCACGCCGAACCGGTGGAACGGCTCGCCGAGCACTGCGGCCCGCGCCGCATGCTGCTGATCCTCGACAACTGCGAACACGTCGTCGAGGCCGCCGCCCACCTGGTCGAGGCGCTGCTGGAGCGCTGCCCCGGACTCACCGTCCTCGCCACCAGCCGCGAACCGCTCGGTGTGCGGGGCGAGCTGCTGCGTCCGGTGGAGCCGCTGCCCGAGCCGGTCGCGCTGCGCCTGCTCGCCGACCGCGGGGCCGCCGCCCGCCCCGGCTTCCGCACCGACGCCGACGACGGGACCGCCGCCGCGTGCGCGGAGATCTGCCGCCGCCTGGACGGACTGCCGCTCGCCATCGAACTCGCCGCCGCCCGGCTGCGGATGCTCACGCCGCGGCAGATCGCCGACCGGCTCGACGACCGGTTCCGGCTGCTCACCTCCGGCAGCCGCACCGCCCTCCCCAGACAGCAGACCCTGCGGGCCGTCGTCGACTGGTCCTGGGACCTGCTCGGCGAGGACGAACGCGATGTGCTGAGCCGCCTGTCGGTCTTCGCCGGCGGCTGCGACCTCGCCGCCGCCGAGGCCGTGTGCGGGCCGGCCGCGCTCGACGCGCTCGGCTCCCTCGTCGACAAGTCCCTGGTGGTGGCGGCCCCCTCGGGCGACGGCGAGATGCGCTACCGCCTCCTGGAGACCGTCGCCGAGTACGCCGGCGAACGCCTCGACGAGTCCGTCCGCCGCCCGGAGGCGGAACGGGCGCATCTGACGTACTACCGCGAAGTCGCCCGCACCACCGAGCCGTTGCTGCGCGGCCCGCACCAGGTGACCGCCATCGCCCGGCTGGAGCGGGAGTACGAGAACCTCCGCACGGCCGTGCGCCACGCCCTCGCCCTGCGCGACGAGCAGGAGGCGCTCTGCATCACCCTGTCGCTCACCTGGTACTGGCAGATGCGCGATCTGCGCATCGAGGCCCGCAACTGGTGCGCCGAGGTCATGGCCCTCGCCCCCGACCCGTTCACCGAACCGGTACGGCCCGCCGCCCCGCTGTGGCAGCGCTGCACCGACACCCCGCCCCCGATGACCGGCGAGGTCCTCGCCGAGGCCCGGCGCGGGGTGCACCTGGCCCATCTCGCCCACATGGACACCGAACTGGACGACTGGCAGACCCCGCAGGCACAGCACAAGCTGCGCCTCGTCGGCGCGACGTACCAGCCGGGCATGCCGCAGACCTGCCGCCCGCCCGGCCTGCTCTGGGTGTTCGCCGTGATGCTGACCGGCGACATGGAGCGGCTGCGCCAGGTCGTCGACGCGGCGATCCGCACCTGCCGGGAGAACCCCGGATTCGAATGGGAGCTGGCCTCCAACCTCCAGCTGCGCGCCAACTTCCTGGCCAACCGCAGCGACTGGGCCGGTGACGCCCGCCGCGACGCCGACGAGGCCCTGGAGATCCACCGCAGGCTCGGCGACACCTGGGGCATCGCCGAGGCGCTCTCCGCGCGCGGCGAGGCCCGCGAGCGGGCCGGCGCGTACCGGGACGCCGCCGCGGACTTCGAGGCGGCCATCGAGCACGCCGACCGTCTGGGCGCCCGCGCCCACACGGCGGTGCTCACCGCCCGGCTGGGCAGCGCGCTGCTGGAGGCGGGCGACCCGGAGCGAGGCGAGCGGCTGCTGCGCGAGGTCATCGACGACAGCAGGGGCCGCCACACCGAGGCCCTGCCCGCCGCCCGGCTGCTCCTGACCGGCTGGCTCTGCACCACCGGCCGCACGGCGGAGGCACGGGAGCACCTGCGGCTGCTGCGCGAGGAGTTCCGCATCGCGCACTACGTCGTCTTCGACGCGTTCATCCTCGGCGCCGAGGGCTGGCTGGAGGTGGCCGAGGGCCACGACGAGCGGGGTCTGGCCGTCATCCGCCAGGCCCTCCGGCAGGCGGAGGACCCGCTGTCCGCCGCCATGGCACCCCATATGCGCTCGGCCTACGTCACCATGGGCGCCGCGGCCCTCGCCGGACTCGACGGCGGACGGCACGCCCGGGACGCGGCCCGCTGCCTGGGCGCCGCCGACTCCTGGCTGCCGCCCGGGCACAGCGCCCCGCGCCTGGAGCGCGAGGTGCGCGAACACGCCGAGGCGCGCACCCGCTCGGCGCTCGGCGACACGGCCTACGAGACCGCGTACGCCGAGGGCGCCGGCCTCTCCCCCGAGGAGGCCGACGCCCTGCTGGCGGTGGCGTGATCAGCTCTTGGTGCGGAACTTGTGGATGGCGACCGGCGCCATCACCGCCGTGATCCCCACCGACCAGGCCAGCGTCATCCACAGGTCGTGGGCGACCGGGCCGCCCACCATCAGCCCGCGCGCCGCGTCCGCCAGCGAGGACAGCGGGTTGTACCGGGTGAACGCCTCCAGCCAGCCCGGCATCGACTGCGTCGGCGCGAAGATCGACGAGCCGAACTGCAGCGGCATCAGCACCAGGAAGCCCATCGCCTGCACCGACTGCGCGTTCTTCATCACCACACCCAGCGTGATGAAGATCCACATCAGCGCCGAGCCGAACACCGCGGACAGTCCCACGGCGGCGAACAGCCCCGGCCAGTCGGTGATGTCGAAACCGACCAGCACACCGACGACCATCAGGATCGCCGTGGCGATCAGCATCCGCAGCATCTCGACGGAGATCTTCGCGAACAGCACCGAGCCCCGCCCGATCGGCAGCGACCGGAAGCGGTCCATGACCCCGGTGTTGAAGTCCTGGTTGAACCCGGTGCCCACCCCCTGAGCCATGTTCATGCCCATCATGGCCATCAGTCCGGGCACGATGTACTGCACGTACGCCTGCTGCCCGCCGCCCAGCGACTGCCCGATCGAGCCGCCGAAGACGTACACGAACAGCAGGGTGAAGACGATCGGGAACAGCACGGCGTCGAACATCGACTCCGGGTCCTGCCGTATCCACAGCAGGTTGCGCCGTACGAGGGCGCCGGTGTGCCGCACATGGGCGCGCAGCGGGATGCGCGTGTCCGCGCGTGGTCCGGTGGTGACGGTGACGGCGCTCATGCGGCGACCTCCTCGGGGGTCCCGGCGGGCACGGCGTCCTGCGGGGCACTGGCACGGTGGCCGGTGAGGGACAGGAACACCTCGTCCAGGCTGGGCAGTTCGGTGGTGAGCGAGCTGAGCGTGAGGTCCATCCCGGTCACCGCGCCGACCACGGCGGTCAGCTGCTCGTCGCTCAGCACGGGGACGAGCACCGAGGCCCGCTCGGTGTCCACGGTGGTCGTGGCGAGCCCGGTGATGCCCAGCGCGTCGAGGGCGTCCGCCAGCGGGCGCAACCGCAGCGGGTCGGCCGGGCGGATCCGCAGCGTACGGCCGCCGACCCTGGACTTCAGCTCCTCGATGCCGCCGCTCGCGATGACCTTGCCCCGGTCCACCACGGTCAGCTCGGAGGCGAGCTGCTCGGCCTCCTCCATGTACTGGGTGGTCAGCAGCACGGTCACCCCGTCCCCGACCAGCCGCTTGACCTCGTCCCACACCTCGTTGCGGGTGCGGGGGTCCAGCCCCGTGGTGGGCTCGTCCAGGTACAGCACGGCCGGCCGGCCGATCATCGAGGCGGCCAGGTCCAGGCGCCGCCGCATACCGCCGGAGTAGGTGGCCGCCGGCCGCCGGGCCGCGTCGGTGAGCGAGAACCGCTCCAGCAGCTCGTCGGCGCGGGACCGTGCCTCCTTGCGGGACAGGTCGAGCAGCCGCCCGATCAGATACAGGTTCTCCCAGCCCGGGAGCTTCTCGTCCACGGAGGCGTACTGCCCGGTCAGCCCGATCACCCGGCGCAGCTGCCGGGGCTGGCGGACCACGTCGTACCCGGCGACGGTGGCGTGCCCCGCGGTCGGCGTGAGAAGGGTGGACAGGATCCGTACGAGAGTGGTCTTCCCGGCGCCGTTCGGCCCGAGCACCCCCATCACGGTGCCCTCCCGCACATCCAGGTCGACACCGTCCAGCGCCTTGGTCCCGCCGTAGTGCTTGACCAGCCCCCGCACGGTGACGGCGCTCCCCGCGCCCTTGTCGATTCGCGTCATGCCCCGAAGGTCCCAGCCCTCACCGACAAACCCCCGACATCCCACCGACAGCCTTCCGGTCCGGGACAGGGGCCGGCCCCGCCGACGGGGGAAGATCGACGGGGCCGGTGGTGCGGCATTGGCTCAGCCGCGGCGTCAAGCCGCTCAGTGCACGGAGTGCGCCTCCTCCGGGAACGTCCCGCCGACCACGTCCTCGGCGAACGCCCGCGCCGCTCCGCTCATGACCTCACGCAGATCGGCGTACTGCTTCACGAACTTCGGCACCCGCCCCCCGGTCAGCCCCAGCATGTCGGTCCACACCAGCACCTGGGCGTCCGTCTGCGGGCCCGCCCCGATCCCGACGGTCGGGATCTGCAGCGTCCGGGTCACCTCGGCCGCAAGCTCCGCCGGCACCAGTTCCAGGACCACCGCGAACGCCCCGGCGTCCTGCACGGCCTTGGCGTCCCGCAGCAGCTGCTGGGCCGCCTCCTCGCCGCGGCCCTGCACCCGGTAGCCCATCGCGTTCACGGACTGCGGCGTGAGCCCGATGTGCGCCATCACCGGGATCCCGGACTCCACCAGCAGCTCGATCTGCCGGTGCGACCGCTCGCCGCCCTCCAGCTTCACCGCGCCGACCCCGGCCTCCTTGACCAGCCGGGTCGCCGAGCGCAGCGCCTGCGTCGGTCCCTCCTGGTACGAGCCGAAGGGCAGGTCGCCGACGATCAGCGCGCGCGAGGTGCCCCGTACGACCGCGGCCGACAGCATGGTCATCTCGTCGAGGGTCACGGGCACGGTGCTCTCGTACCCGAGGTGGCAGTTGCCCGCGGAGTCGCCGACGAGCATCACCGGGATGCCGGCCTCGTCGAACACGGACGCGGTCATCGCGTCGTACGCGGTGAGCATGGGCCACTTCTCGCCCCGCTCCTTGGCGGCGGCGATGTCACGGACAGTGATACGGCGTGTGCCCTTGCCCCCGTACAGCGTCTTGCCGCCGGCGGAGGAACCGGACGTCGTCCCGGTCTGGGCAGCCGAAAGCTGCGTCATGGAACCGTCTCCCAACACGTCATCTCGAGGCGCCCTGACGGCGTCCCCGGACCACTTCCATGGTGGCACCTCACTCCGGCGAGGGCCAGAGGCCCCCCTGTGACTTCCGCTCGGCGGTCGTGCAATGTCCCGGCAAGAACTGGGCAAAGGGTTTCCGATACGAGACGGTCTCGTATCGGAATTCACTACGCTGGGTCGCATGACTTCTCCTGCCGCCCCCGCCCGCCGGGTCCCGGAGGCCGTGCACCGGCGCCGCTGGGCGATCCTCGGCGTACTGATGCTGAGTCTGCTGATCGTCGTGCTGGACAACTCGATCCTGAACGTCGCCATCAAGACGATCTCCACGCCCGCGCCCACCGGCCTGGGCGCCACGCAGAGCGAACTCGAGTGGGCGATCAACGCCTACACGCTCGTCTTCGCCGGGCTGCTCTTCACCGCGGGGCTGCTGGGTGACCGGCTCGGCCGCAAGAAAGTGCTGGTCGGCGGTCTCGTCGTGTTCGGCCTCGGCTCCGCCCTCGCCGCGTTCTCCGGCTCCCCGGCCGAGCTGATCGGCTTCCGCGCGGTGATGGGTCTGGGCGCGGCGTTCGTCATGCCGGCCACCCTGGCCGTCCTGATGAACGTCTTCGAACGCGACGAGCAGCCCAAGGCCATCGGCATCTGGGCGGGCGGCGTGGGTCTCGCCATCGCCATCGGCCCGATCACCGGCGGGCTCCTGCTGGACCACTTCTGGTGGGGCTCGGTCTTCCTGATCAACGTGCCGATCGTCGTCCTGGCCGTCGCGCTGATGCTCTCGCTGGTCCCCGACTCCCGGGACCCGAAACCGGGCCGGATCGACCCCGTCGGCGTCGTACTGTCCGTGGCCGGCCTGGTGCTGCTGGTCTACGGCATCATCAAGGGCGGCCAGCTCGCCGACTTCACCGACCCCACCGTGCTGGCGGCGATCGGCGGTGGCCTCGCCGTACTCGCGGCCTTCGTGGTGGTCGAGAAACGCAGCGACCACCCGTCCATCGACATGGCCTACTTCGGGAACAGGGTGTTCTCCGCGGCGATCGTCGCCATCGCGCTGGTCTTCTTCGCGCTGATGGGCGTCACGTTCTTCGCGGTGTTCTACACCCAGAGCGTGCGCGGCTACTCGCCGCTGGAGACCGGGCTGCTGATGCTGCCGCTGGCCGCCGCGCAGATGATCTTCGCGCCCAGGGCCCGCCTGCTGGTGGACCGCTTCGGCAACAAGGCCACCACGACCGCCGGACTGGTGGTGCTCGCGGCGATGCTGGCCGCCTTCGCCACGCTGGACGGGGACACGCCGATCTGGGTCCTGGAGGTCGTCTTCTTCCTCATGGGCGCCGGCATGGCCCACGTCATGACACCGGTCAGCGTCGTCATCATGCAGGCCCTGCCCCGCGAGAAGGCGGGCTCCGCCTCCGCGCTGAGCAACACCTTCCGCCAGGTGGGCGGCGCCCTCGGCATCGCCGTGCTCGGCTCGGTGCTGTCCACCGCCTACCGCAACGGCATCGAGGACAAGCTCGGCCTGCTGCCGCCCGGCGTGCGGCACGCCGCCGGCGAGTCCATCGAGGCCACCCTGGCCGTGGCGGACCGGCTGGGCGCACGCGGCGAACCCCTTGCCGCCGCGGCCGACGACGCGTTCCTGCACGCCATGCACGTCACCGCGCTGTGGGGCGCCGGCGTCGCGCTGGTGGGCGCCGTCGTCGTCGCCGTCTTCCTGCCCGGCCGCACCCCGGCGCCCGAGGACGACCGCGAGGAACAGGAGATGGTCTCCGCGGCGGACTGAGAACCCCCGGGCGGCGGACCACCACCGCTCACCGGGGAGAATCGTCCGAGCCGACCGAAAGGACCGACGACGTGAGCCTCGCCGACACCGGCCCCCGGCAGGACGGTCCCGCGCGCGGCCGCCCCCGCAGCGAGGCGGTCGAGCGCGCCATCATCGAGGGCGTGATGAAGCTCCTCGAGGACGGCGTGCCCCTCGCCGAGCTCTCCATCGAACGCATCGCCCGCACCGCCGGCGTCGGCAAGGCCACCATCTACCGCCGCTGGAGCGGCAAGGAACAGCTGCTCGTCGACGTCATGCGCGCGGCCGAGCCCCCGGACCCCGACCTCCCCGGCACCTCCATGCGCGACGACCTCGTCGTGCTGCTGGAGTCCCTGCGCCGGCGCGGTCTGGCCGGGCGGACCTCGGCGATCCTGCACCATGTGCGCGCCCAGATGAAGAGCAGCCCGAACCTCTGGGCCGCCTACCACGACACCGTCATCCTGCCGCGCCGTCTGCTCGGCCTGGAGGTGCTGCGCCGGGGCCGGGAGAACGGCGAACTGCGCGCCGACGTCGACATAGAACTCCTCAACGACATCGTCGTGGGCCCCGTCCTCGTGCGCACCGTCCTGCGCCCCGACTCCGACCTCCCCGACGACCTCGCCGAACAGGTGGTCGACACGCTGCTCCAGGGCCTGCGCCCGGTCAGCGGCTGATGTGCGCGTTTCGTCACAGAGGACACTTTCCGCGCTCCGGCCCGGAACTCCCCGGGCACCCCGGTGCGTCCTCGCCCCCGTACGGCCGCCGAGCGGCGGCGGGAACGGAACCGATCATCCCCTAGGGTCGTACGGACACGGGGGCGACGGTGCGCACGGCAGGTTGTGAGGCGACGGTATGGCGCAGCAGGCGTACATGACGGAGACGGACGGCGGCGGCTCGGGGCCACGCCGGTCTACCCGGTTCCGGAACCTGCTGCGCGACCGCGGGATCTGGCGCCGGGGCATCGTCCTGGCCGTGTGCGCGGTCCTGCTGGCCCTGGTCATGATGGCCCACACCCGCATCCCGAACGCGATCGGCAACCTGGGCAGCCTGGTGGACACCTTCCTGCCCTGGCTGGGACTGCTGATCCCCGTGCTGCTCGTCCTCGGCCTGATCCGCAGGTCGGCCACGGCACTGATCGCGACGATCCTGCCGGCGGCCATCTGGCTGGACCTCTTCGGCGGCCTGCTCACCGACAAGACCGACTCCGGCGGCGACCTCACGGTGGCCACGCACAACGTCAACGCCGATAACCCGGACCCCTCCGCCACCGCCCGCGACGTGGCCGCCTCGGGCGCCGACATACTGGCCCTCGAGGAGCTGAAGGCGTCGGAGGTCGCCACCTACGAGCGGGCGCTGGCGTCGACGTACCGGCACCACGCCGTGGTCGGCACGGTCGGACTGTGGAGCAAGTACCCGCTGAGCGACGTGAAGGCGGTCGACATCCGCCTCGGCTGGAAGCGCGCGATGCGCGCCACGGTGACCGCCCCCGCCGGCCGGGTGGCCGTCTACGTCGCCCACCTCCCGTCGGTCCGCGTCAAGCTGGAGGCCGGCTTCACGGCCCGTCAGCGCGACAAGAGCGCCGACGCCCTGGGCGAGGCCATCGCCGACGAGCCCCTCACCAACATCGTCCTGCTGGGCGACCTCAACGGCACCATGAACGACCGCGCCCTGAACGCCGTCACCTCCCAGATGCGTTCCACCCAGGGCGCCGTGGGCAGCGGCTTCGGCTTCAGCTGGCCGGCGTCGTTCCCGATGGCGCGGATCGACCAGATCCTGGTCAAGGGCGCCCAGCCGGAAAGCAGCTGGACCCTCCCCGCCACCGCGAGCGACCACCTCCCCATCGCCGCCCGGGTGAAGGTCACCGGCGACTGAGGCCGCAGCCGCGTACGGCGGTGAGGGGCCGGGGCGGGGGTGCCCGCCCGCAGCGACTGGCGCGTCCACACCCCGCACCCCTTGCAGCACACGCGATCCGCGC
>Ga0247821_10001271_pt1 | contig 14074 bp, 10 predicted proteins | sample 13C_Glycerol_Day_FD_192481 | JGI IMG/M metagenome (GOLD analysis project Ga0247821, IMG submission 192481) | Soil microbial communities from agricultural site in Penn Yan, New York, United States - 13C_Glycerol_Day14 | ecosystem: Environmental > Terrestrial > Soil > Agricultural land | place... | reverse complement strand
TTACTGAAGTAGCGGATGATGTCCTTGTGCCGGACCAACCCGTTGGGGGCGGTGCGCTGGTCGCAAATCCACAGGCTGGCGCCGACCATGGGTTGATGGGGGGCGTCGGAATAGAAGAACTGGGCGTCCAGCGGGGTCAGTTGTTTCATGGCTTGCTTCCTCCAATGGCATGATCGTGGCAACAGGCTGGCCGCTAGGTGCAACTCGCGGATGCAGCCATGGTGGCGTCCAGGCGCCATCGTGCTCGCCTCCCTTGTTGGTAGGGGCAATCCTTTGCGCGGGGCAGGGGAGTAGCGTCTATTGGAGGGGAAGGACAAGCGTGCGACGAAGCGACTGAAATTTTTTCAGGGCGTGAATTGCAATGTGCAAAGGTGTCCTAGACTTCAGGCTTAAATGCGCTGGTTTCATGAATTTTCACCGCTGTGACGACTCAACGAGCGAATACCATCATGAATGATAGTTCCGCAGCGGTTTCTCGATTAAGCGTACTTGATGGATGGCGCGGCATCAGCATCTTGCTGGTCCTGGCGTGCCACCTGCTGCCACTTGGCCCAAAACCCTGGCAAATGAACTCCGCCGCAGGCGTGATGGGCATGGCTATATTCTTTACCTTGTCGGGTTTTCTGATAACAAGTTTTCTGCTCAAGAACAGCAGCGTGGTTGATTTTTTAATCCGCAGGATCTTTCGGATCGTGCCGCTCGCCTGGTTGTACATGGCGATTGCCTTGTTTTACATGAACAGTTCTACGGACGTCTATATCGCAAACTTTCTGTTCGTTGCCAACTGGCCACCTATGTGGCTTGGCAGTGCAAACGGGCACCTCTGGAGTTTGTGCATGGAGGTCCAGTTTTATCTCGCCATCGCCTTGCTGGTGGTGCTGATGAGAAACAAGTGGGTGGTGCTGATCCCTGTGCTGTGCATCGCCGTCACCACCTATCGCGTCATGAACGAGGTCCATGTCGCCATCAATACCTATTACCGCATAGATGAAATACTGTCTGGTTGCATACTTGCGCTGGTCTACAACGGTAGACTGGGTAATACCCTTGCGCAGTATGCGAAGCACATGTGGATTGCGCAAATACTTCTGTTTCTCCTGTTTGTCGTCTCCAGTCATCCGCAAGCGGGCTTCATGAATTACTTGCGCCCCTATTTTGCTGCGGCACTGGTGGGCAGCACGTTATTCAACGGGCGCACGCTAGTTGCTCAGCTTCTGAATAACCGCATGCTGTTTTATATCGCCACCATCTCCTACGCGCTCTATGTGGTGCATCCGCTGCTGGAGCAGACCTGGTTGGGCAGCGGAGATACGATCATCAAGTATATGAAGCGGCCTTTGTTGTTTGCAGCGATCTTTATCACCGCGCATATCTCGACGTTCTATTATGAAAAATGGTGGATTGCTTTTGGCAAGACATTGTCCAAGAAGGTGGTTAAACCAACCGGTTACAAGCTAGACGTGAGCAGCGGCTCGTAAGCACTGCTCAGCCTGAATACTGTGGCTGTAGCTGACCGGCGCGCGTTTTCCAGGCGCGGTTGATCGGGCTCTCAGGCTTCAATGCCAGGCGCTCGGCCACCAGTGCCTCGGCCAGTGCGCGGTTGCCGAGGCGAATGGCGGCTTCGGTCAATGTCCATGAGAAGACATCACGCTGCGCGTGACTACCGCCGAAGCGATTGGCTTTGGCGCGCAACGGCAGCAACGACGCTATCGCCTGGACGTAGTCCCCACGACCAAACGCCATCAAGCCTTCGCATGCCGGCACACCGATCTCTCTGCTCATCATGGCATTGCTACCGAAGCCGGCAGCGGCCCGCCTCAGGGTATCCAACTGCTGAAGTTGAGCCCCGCTGTTGCCAGCACCCACGAATGCCATCATCGCGTTTACGTCGTTAAAGGCGTAGAAGCCGTCCTCACAACGAGACTCCCATTTTTCCGCCAGTTCTTGCCATCGATCACCTACGTCATGGCCGAGCAGGGTGAGTCTCCAGAGCAATGCCGAGCCATCAAGCAGCTCGAGTGCTTGCCCGAAACCACCCGCTGAAATGTCCTCATCAAACAGACGAAGCGCCCCCGCGATGTCATTCGCCTCAAGGAGGAACAGTGCCTGATGCCACCACAAGTGGAAGGCAAACATGCTGTTGGGCGCCCAGGCGTTGGCGCTGGATGACAGGTACCTGGCGCCTTCTTCACTACGGCCCTGCATCTCCATGACATGCGTGACGGCATGCACTGCCCAGCCATCCTGCGGGTTCAAGGCAACCGCCTCGCGGCCCTGTTCCTCGGCCTGGCGGTAATCTCCGGCCTCTTCCAGGCCAAAGGCATACATGCCTTTGACAAAGCCAAAGCCGGGCACGTCTTTATCCCAGTGCGGCATCACCCGCGCGATGCGATCACGCAGCATGTGCGAGTAACCCAGATAGAAGTCGCCCAAATGGGCGAATTGCAGCGCCAGCAGATCGTGGGGGTGCTCGATCGAAACCCGCCCCCAGGTTTCGATGGCCCGCTCCCAGTCGCCGTCGAACCAGGCGCGTACGGCATGGATATGCTGGCGCTCGCGATCATTCGCGTTCGTTGCCAGCCGCTCTGCCGCGTCCAGGCTCTTGTGCAGTTCTGGGTCAAACGCCTTGTCGGTCGCAGTGGCAATCGCGCCAGCACGAAAGGCGTGGGCGAGGGCAAAATCCGGGTGCTGCGCGATAATCTCGTCAGCTGCGGCCAGAGGATCGGCCTGGTAGGCATGCAGCAAGTTGCACGCGCTATCCAGCGCATCGATTGCCTCCTGCGAGCCATAGGAAACAGGATTGCCACGCTGGTCGCGTCTGCTCATGGTCTGCTCCTGATCGAGGTGTGAGTATCGTTTTTGATTGTCCCTCCACCTTTAGCGCGAAGACACTTTTCCGACGAAGCGGAAATGGCTGCTTCTGGCCCAATCGATTGGGTGGGAGCGGGCTTGCCCCGCGATTGCAGTTGTTCAGTCACATTGCATCGCGGGGCAAGCCCGCTCCCACCCCGTCAACGCTCCATGACATAGGTGCCAGGTGCGGGGCAGAGGGGCGGGTACTTGCGCGAGCCGAGCTTCTTCGGTGCCGGCAGGCTGTCGCCCGAGCGTTGGCCGATCCATTCACGCCAATGCGGCCACCAGCTGCCTTGCTGGCGCTCCCCGGCGTTGTGCAGCCAGGCGTCCGGGGTCTCGGCGCTGGCGGGTGCGGCGTAGTAGAACGACTTGGGATTGCCCGGCGGGTTCACCAAACTCTGCAAGTGGCCGGCGTTGGAGAGCACGTAGGTGGTGTCCTCGCCAAACAGTCGGGCGGTGCCGTAGCAGCCCTGCCAAGGGGTGATGTGGTCGGTGGTGCCGCCGACCACATAGGCACCCACCTGCACCTGAGTCATGTCGATCGACTCGCCGGCAATCTCCAGAGTGCCCGGGTTGCTGTAGGGGTTTTGCTGGATCAGGTCGAGGTAGTCCGCGTGCAGTTGCGCGGGCAGCCGCGTGGTGTCGTTGTTCCAGGCCAGGATGTCGAAGGCCGGCGGTTTGTTGCCCAGCAGGTAATTGTTGACCCAGTAGTTCCAGATCAGGTCGTTGGGCCGCATCCAGGCGAACATGCTGGCCATGCCCTGGCCGCTCAGCACGCCCTTGCGCCGGGAACTGGCCTTGGCCGCGCGCAGGGCGGACGGGGTGGTGAACAGTCCCAGGGTGGTGTCGCCCAGCGCCGAGGGCATGTCGAGCACGCACACGGCCCAGCTGGTGTTGGCCACCTTGTGGCCTTCGCCACGGGCCGCCAGCCAGCCCAGATAGGCCGCCAGGGTGATGCCGCCGGAGCAGGAGCCCCACATGTTCACATCCGCACTACCGGTGACCTTGCGTGCCACGTCCACCGCCTGGTCGAGGCACAGCGCGTAATCGGACAAGCCCCAATCGCGGTGTTCGCGGGTGGGATTGCGCCAGCTGATGACGAACAGGTTCACGCCGCTGTCCTGAATCCACTTGATCAGGCTTTTCTCCGGCGCTAGGTCGATGGCGTAGTACTTGTTGATTTGCGGCGGCGACATCACCAAGGGCCGGGCATAGACATTTTCGGTGGTCGGCGCGAACTGCAGCAGCTCGAACATCTCGTTGCGAAACACCACTTCGCCCTTGGCCGTGGCGATGTTTTCGCCAACCTTGAACGGCGTGCTGTCGACCTGTCTTGGCAGCCCGCGGTTGTTGAGCAAATCGTCGCCGAACTGGCGCATGCCCCTGGCCAGGCTCATGCCACCGGTGTCCACCAGTTTGCGCAACGCTGCCGGATTGGTCAGCGGCGAGTTGCTCGGTGCCATTGCATCGGCCAGCAGCGCAGCCACGAACCGGGCGCGGCTCTTTTCCAGCGGGGCAAGATCGGTGGATTCGATGAAACGGGTAAGCTCGCTTTGGCCGGCCAGATAGCTTTGCAGCAGTGCACGCAGAAAGGCGTTGGATTGCCAGGCCGGATCGGCGAATCGTTTGTCTTTCGGATCCGGTGCGATGCTGCAGTTGCCGCCGACGATACCGCGCAGCGCCTTCAGATACCCCCCCAGATGAGCGCCCGCTTTGAGTGGCGACTTGCCCACGGCCTTGAGCAGGTAGCCGGCCGAGCTGGCCAGGTCCCCCGGGCGCACGCTGACCAGTGGATTACCTGCCAGGGTCTGGTTGGCAGCCGTGCCGATCAGCTCTTGTTGCCGGGTGCTGTCCGGAGCATCGCCATCCTTGCGAACGCGACGCTTTCGGACGGTTGCCCGGGGGCGTTGAGTGGGCGTTTCGGTCTCGCTGCTTCGGGTGGATCTGCTCATGGCGGCTCTCGTGGTTCCGGGCGCTGTGTTGTTGTGCCCCCACTCTAGGGCAGCAGCGGCCACGGTCGCCTCTCATCGCACGACAGCGAATTTTCATTTCATGACAGGGGAATCCTGCGTCGATGAACTGACACAAGAGCGCGCTAGTTGATCTGCACAATGACCGGACCTTCCGTCACGATCGGCGGCTGCGCGTGGATGTGTGCCGCATTTTTCTGAATCCACTCCCGCGCGACTTTCAAGCTCGCATCGCTGCCGGCCTTGTCCGTGCAAACAGTCACCGCCGTACCGCCGTCACCGGTATTGAGCAGGGTGTAGCTTACGAGGCCCGGCACTGTCCGCAGGGTAGCTTCGACGTCGGCACTGCGCGTTTCCAGAAGCTCGAAAAGCTGCTTTGCGCCAGTACCGAGGTAGGTTCTGATAACCGCATACATGTTCGTCTCCTTTGGGCGCACGGTCTTGATGCCAATTCAGGTCCAATAAAGGCCGCTACCGCCCAGGTTTCAGTTCGCCCCAATCTACTAAGCTTAGCTGCTCCAATGCACGCCTATAGCGCCAGCCAGGCCTGTCTTGAAGCCTGCAATTGGTTTTTGATCCAGTTGGTAAAAGCTAGTACGGCGGGCCGCTCGCACTTCTGCAGGTCGGTGACGAGGTAATAGCCTCGGTGGGAGTTGATGACGATATCGAAGGGGCGCACCAGCAAGCCTTTGGCCATGGAGTCGCCACACAACAGGTTGTCCCCCATGGCAACGCCCTGGGCGGCGATGCAGGCTGCTTGCGCGCAATGAGCATCGGAAAAGAGGATGCCTGTCGCGACGTTCAGCTCCGGGGTGTTCGCCGCCGCCTGCCAGACCCGCCAATCGCTGTAGTCGCTCATGTGCAACAGCGGGAAGGCCGCCAGGTCCTGCGGGGTCTTGAGCCCGCCGAGGGCGTTGATCAGCCGGGGGCTGCAGACGGGAAAGTAGTTCAGCGCGGCAATCTGCTCGACCTTCATCTCCGGCCAGTCGCCGATACCGTAAGAAATGAACAAGTCGGCATTGTGGTTGCTGACATCATCCGCCGTGGTCGGCGTGACCATGTGCAATTGGACCTGCGGATACTCCTTCACGAAACCGCCGATGTGATGGCACAGCCAGTAGGTTGAAAAGCCCGAACTGCAGCTGACCGACAGCTTGCCGTAGACCTCCTGGTCATCGACCCGCCTTCCTGCGTCCTCAAGGTTTGCCAGCAAGCGCTGGATCTCCCGCGCGTAGCGTTCGCCGCGAAAAGTCAGCGATATGCCGCGGCCCTGGCGCTCGGTCAGGGCGAAGCCGAGCGTGTCCTCCATGCCCGTGATCTGGTGGCTTATCGCGCTGCGGGTGAGATTCAACTCATGCGCCGCAGCCGTGACACTGCCCAATCGGGCGACCGCTTCCAGGGCACGCAACGCGGGCATCGAAGGTAGGCGCATGGGGCGCTCCAACTACTGAATGTTGAGCAAATATAAACATTAATGGCGAAATAAATCGATTGTTGTATTTCTCCAGTCAACAATACTAGGCAGGCCTTGCTGGCCTGAGCGGTTCAGTGGGGTTACATACTAATAAGGAATGTCCTCCATGAACGAGCCCAAGGCCTTTGCCCAACACTGGGTGGAGCAACAGCAAAAGACCCTGTCCGACTGGCACCAGGTGATCTGGCATTACGCCGAACCGGCCTTTCGTGAATACAAATCCTGCGCCTGGTACGTCGAGCTGCTGCGCAAGGAAGGGTTTGCAGTGGAGGAGGGCAGCGGCGGTATGCCCACCGCCTTCTGCGCGACGTTTCGCAATGGCGATGGCCCTGTGCTGGCGACCTACGCGGAGTACGACGCGGTGCCGGGCAACAACCAGGCGGCGACCACCCGCCGCCAGCCGCGCGAGGGGCTTTCACGTTTCGCGCCGGGGCATACCGACCCGCATTCCGCGCTTGGCATCAGTGCCCTCGGTGGCCTGTTGGCTGCCAAGGCCGCCATGCTCGAATTTGGTATCCAGGGGACGCTGAAGTTCTTCGGCGAGCCGGCGGAAAAGCTCCGGGCTTCCAAGCCCGTGCATGCCGCCAAGGGCTATTACGACGATCTGGACGCGGCCATCAGCTTCCACCCCACGTACATGTTGCCGCTGAACAACACGACCACCTGGGATACGCATTGCGGCGTCGCCTATGCCTACATCTATACCTTCACCTGCGAAGCGCCGCAGGACTGGGTCGCATCCGACAAATACAGCCCGATCCCGCAGAACCACCTGGCCGCACGGGCGCCGGGGGCCAATGACGCCCTGGTGCACTTCTATACGCTGAACGAAAGCATGCGTCGCTCAATGCTGCCGAGCACCGGGTTGTGGAGCTACAACGAAGCGATCCTGACTGCCGGCCAGGCCACGGCTGACAACCTGCCACCGCACATTGCCCAGATTCAGTACCTGTCCCGTTGCGACTCGATCGAACAGGCAGAAACCATCTCCCAGGTGATGGACAACAACGCCGCCGCTGCTGCCCTGGCCACCGGTTGCCAATGGAACAAAACCTGGGTGTGCAAGTCGCGTGGCGGGCTGCCCAACCATGTGCTGGCACAAGCCACCTATGACAACCTGCAGACCATTGGCGCTCCCACGTGGGGCATCGAGGCCATCGCCATCGCGCAGGAAATCCAGGGCAACCTGGGGCTTGAGCCGATGCCCAGGCCGTTCCTGGCCGAAACCGAAACCTTGATCGATCCGCAGCAATGCGAGCGCCTGCTGCGTGAGCAGATGCCCGTCTGGCAAAAGTATCTGACCTCGGACGACTACCCTGAATACACCTGGCATTGCCCGACGGTGCGCCTGCTGGTGGCCCGCCCGATGCTCTCGGCGCCGCCGGGTTATACCTACCCTGACTGGGTGCCCAACGCCCTGGGCGGCATCCGCCAGACCATCGACCCGATGATCCAGGTGGCGGCCAAGACCATCGGCGCCACCCTGGTCGACCTGTTCACGCGCCCCGGCCTGCTCGCCGCCGCCCGCGAAGAATTCACCGAGCGTACCGGAGGCGGCATTGGTGGCGTGCGCTGGCAAGCCCCGCTGCTGCCCAAGGACTTCAAGGTCCCCCATGACTTCCGCTGGCCCGAATACATCCGCACCGCACGTGGCGAAGAGTGGTGGATTCCCGCGCGGGATGACGAATAGCCGACCGGCCCGTTTTGCACAACTTGGTTTTTTCTTGGACTGGCACTGTTCTAGCGGTGCCATGGAAAGGTGTTCCCTGCGATGAGTGCTATGACCGATTACCGCTCCAGCCATGTTCCCGGCCCCCGTGGCGCCGCCGACCTGGATTTCCTCAATGGCCGTATCTACACCGTCAATGAGTCTGCCCCCTGGGCTGAAGCCGTGGCCATTCGCAATGGCAGTTTCGTCGCGGTGGGCGCGAACGGCGACGTTGCCGAATTCATCGGGCCGCGCACGCAAGTGGTGGACCTTGGCGGCCGCTTCGTGATGCCCGGCATTTACGACATGCACACGCACCCGGATCTGAAGCTGGCGCCCGGTTACTCCGGCTACCTGGAGGTCGGCGTCAGCGATCCGACCCCGGAGCAGGTGCGCCAGGCTATCCTCGACTACGCGGCCGAGCACCCGGGAGACGGTTGGGTGTATGGGCAGTATTTCGTGCGCTACACCTTCAAACAGGCCGGTCTGGTGCCGTCGCGCCAATGGCTGGACAGTGTACTGCCTGACCGCCCGGTGGCGATTCTGGACCGCTCCTGGGGTTGCATGATGGTCAACTCCCGGGCGCTCGAGATCGCCGGTATCGATGCCGACACCGTCGACCCGCGGCACGGTTACATCGAGCGCGACAGCGTCACCGGCGAGCCGACCGGCATCCTGGTCGACGGCGCCTATGCGCTGATTCACGCCGCCATGCCGCCAACGCCACAGCACGCCTTGAAGCGTGCCTACCGTGAAGGCGTGTGGTTCCAGAGTGGCCAAGGCGTGGTGGGTACCAAGTATGTGCACGTGTGCGAGCACCGCTTGAATGCCCTCAAAGCCATCGACCAGGCCGGTGAGCTGTCGGTGCGTGTGGAGGCCGCGATCAGTTGGCAGGATGACATCTTCCCGGTGAAGCGCCGCTGGGAGCTGCTGGCCGGGGAGCGTCACTTCTATCGCAGCGCGCGGCTCAACGCCAATGCGGTCAAGTTCCACTTCGATGGCACCCATGAATCGCGCTCGTCCTACCTGTCCAGCGCATGGCCAGGGGAGGAGCGCTGGCGCGGTCACCTCAACCTGACCCCGGAACACATCACCGACATGGTGGTGGACATGGACCGGCAGGGTATTCGGGTCATTGCCCATTGCACCGGTGACGGGGCGTCCGACCTGTTCCTCGATGCCGTGGCCGAGGCGCGTCGCAAGAACGGCCCCGATGGCGTACGGCACCAGTGCGCGCACAGCACCACATTGCTGGACGGCAACCTGCCGCGCTTTGCCGCGCTTAACGTCACCGCCGAGTTCTCGCCGGTCGGCTGGTTCCCTTCATCGTTCGCCAACGCCCGCGCGGTGTTCGGCGAGGACCGCATGCAGCGCGCCTACAACTTCAAAGGCGTGTTCGAACATGGCGGCGTCGCGGTGATGGGCACCGACTGGCCGGTTTCCAGCATCAATCCATGGATTGGCTTCGAGGCCATGGTCACCCGCCAGAACCCGTTCGGCGAAGCGCCAGGCAGCTTCTACGGCTCGCCGATCAGCCTGGAACAGGCCATTCGCGTGATGACCATCAACGGGGCCTGGTGCATGGGCATCGAGGATAAAGCCGGCTCCATCGAAACGGGTAAGTCGGCCGACTTGATCGTGCTCGATCGCAACCTGTTCGAGGTCGAGCCCAAGGGCAACATCCACAACACCCAGGTGCAGATCACCGTGCTCGAAGGTGAAATCACCTGGGACCGAAACGGCGAGTTCGATGCCAGCACCCACACGGCGACCTGGCGCCGTGAACTCCCTAATTTCTAAGGCGGGCGGTTTTTCATGAACAAACAGTCTCCCATTCCGGTCACGCTGGTGTCGGGGTTTCTCGGTTCCGGGAAAACGACGTTGCTCAACAAGATCCTCAGTAGCGATCACGGTTTGCGCATGGCGGTGATGGTCAATGACTTTGGCGCGATCAACATCGACAGCGACCTGATCGTCAGCCAGACCCAGACTACTGTCAGCCTGGCCAACGGCTGCATCTGCTGCACGGTCGAGAGCGACCTGATCGAGCAATTGGGCCGCTTGCTGAGCGACCGGCAGAACCGCCCGGAGTACATCCTGATCGAGGCGAGCGGGGTATCGAGCCCGGGCAAGATCGCGCGGACGCTGAAGTACCCGCAGTTTCGCGATGCCCTGGCGATCGACAGCATCATCACCGTGGTGGACACAGAGCAGTTCGAGCAGCTCGAAGGCGAAATGGCGCAACTGGCCATGGACCAGCTGGACGTGGCGGACATCATCGTGCTGAACAAGGTGGACCGGGTCGAGCGCAGCCAGATCGAAGCGCTCAAAAGCCGTTGGCTGTACCCCAGGGCGCGGATTCTCGAATGCCAGTATGGCGATGTTGCGCTGGAACTGGTCCTGGGGGTAGGGCGGAGCAATCCGCTGGCGTCCTTTACGCCGGCCAAACCGGCCTCCCTGCTGAACCTGGAACGGCAGACGGCGGATCACTCCAGCGTGTTCGAGTCCTGGAGTTTCGCCAGTGACAGGCCAATGGCGCTCGACACATTGCGCTCGACCTTGGCCCAACTGCCGGTTTCGATCTACCGGGCCAAGGGGACTGTGCATATTGCCGAGGTGCCTGGCATGCGATTCATCATGCACCTGGTTGGCAGTCGCTGCGAAATCCTGCCTGACCGCGCCTGGGGAGATGACACGCCGCACACCCGGCTGGTGTGCATCGGCAAGCGAGGCACCCTGGCCCGCCAGACGCTTGAAGTGAGTTTCGAGGCTTGCGCTGTCTAGGTAAATGACAAGCTTCATTCACATTTGGGGTGAAGCCTCGTCCATCGATTGCCATGGGCAGCCTCAACAATTGTGGGGAATTGGCTTGCCGGTTTCTGTTGGTGCATCAGGAAATGGTGAGCGGATATCAACAATGGACCAAATTTAATTCGATTGTGGTTGCCCTGCATCTACTGAAAAATGCCGCCAGCGGTCTAGTAAAAATAATAGGAGAAGACCCAATGACCAGTTGTGCTCAGGCACTCGTCAAACTGCTTGAAGGTTACGGTGTGGACACCGTGTTCGGAATTCCGGGTGTGCACACTGTTGAGTTGTATCGCGGATTGCACGGTAGCCACCTTCGCCATGTCAGCCCTCGTCACGAGCAGGGCGCAGGCTTTATGGCGGATGGCTATGCCCGAGCCAGCGGTAAACCGGGTGTGTGTTTCATTATCACCGGCCCCGGCATGACCAACATTCTCACCGCCATGGGACAGGCCTATGCGGATTCGGTGCCAATGCTGGTGATTTCCACCACCAGCCGGCGCGAGCATCAACGCTTGGGTCACGGTTATCTGCACGAGTTGCCCGACCAGCGGGCGATGGTTGCCGGTGTGTGTGCCTTCAGCCATACCTTGCAGCGTCCCGAGGAGCTGCCGGAGGTGATTGCCCGGGCCTTCGCCCTGTTCGGTTGCGCCCGCCCGCGCCCCGTTCATATCGAAATCCCTCTGGATGTGCTCGAAATGCCGGCCGACGGCCTGGACCTGCGCCCGCGCTCGTTGCCTTCGGCCAGCGCGCCTGCGGCGACGGCTATCGATGAGGCCGCCGCCTTGCTGGGCAATGCCCGGCGGCCATTGATTCTTGCCGGCGGCGGCGCGCGCGGCGCAAGTGACGCCCTGCGCACCTTGGCCGAACGCCTGCAGGCGCCAGTCGCCCTGACCACCAATGCACGTGGCCTGCTGGCGCCGTCCCATCCTCTGTTGCTCGATGGCGTCCAGTCCTCGGCGCATGGCCGTGCGCTCTTTGCCCAGGCGGATGTGGTGTTGGCGGTGGGGACCGAGCTGGGTGAAACAGACTACGACTTCTTCGGCCTTGGACCTCTGGCCCTGGAAGTTCCGGTCATTCGCCTGGACATCGACCCGATGCAGATCCTGGGCGTGCAACGCGCAGCCGTCGGCCTGCTCGGCGATGCCCGGCTCGGGCTGGAAGCCCTGAGTGCCGCCCTGCCTGACGCGACTGCTGACAGCGACTGGGCCTCGGTCAACGTGCAGCAAGTCAATGCCGCTGAGCGAGCGGGTTGGACCGGCAGGCAGCAGGCGATGCAAGCTGTACTGGATACCCTGCGCGACAGCCTGGCAGCGCCCATCCTGGTCGGCGATTCGACGCAACCGGTGTATCAAGGTGCGTTGGGCTATCGCGCGCCTGCGCCGTGCACCTGGTTCAACGCCGGTACCGGTTATGGAACCCTGGGCTACGGTTTGCCTGCCGCAATCGGTGCCAAGGTCGCCTTGCCTGAGCGTGCCGTTATAGCCCTGGTGGGCGACGGTGGCATGCAGTTCTCCAGCGCCGAACTCATCGCCGCCCGGGAGCATGGCATCGGGGTCATCCTGGTGCTGTGGAACAACCAGTGCTATGGCGAAATCCGCGACTACATGACGGCGCGCGATATCCCGCCGCTGGGCGTGGATATCCTCACGCCGGACTTCGCGGCCTTCGCCCGGTCCTGCCATGTCCAGCATCACACCGCCAGCAGCCTGTCCGGGTTGCGCGAGCTGTTGCAAGGCCTGGACACCTGCGAGCCGCACTTCATCGAACTGAACGCCTCCGACTTCCTGCCCGGCTGAGACAGCAAGGTAAGGCCGCCGCATGATTCGCGGCGGGCGCCACCCGGTCGGGTTGATCAACAACAATGGGACATCGAAGAATGATCCACGAAAAAGGGCTGCCAAGCATGCAGTCCACCCCCGTCGTCGCCATTGATGACCTGCACAAAAGCTATGGCGATCATCATGTTCTGAAAGGGATCTCCCTGCGTGCCCATGAAGGCGACGTGGTGTCCCTGATTGGCTCCAGCGGTTCGGGCAAAAGTACCTTGCTGCGCTGCATCAACCTGCTGGAGATCCCCAATGCCGGCAGCCTCAGCGTGAACGGCGAAGCGGTCAAGTTCAAGCAAGGGCGCGGCGGCGTGCCGGAGATTGCCGACCTGCGCCAGGTCGAGCGGTTGCGCGCCACCTTGAGCATGGTCTTTCAGAACTTCAACCTGTGGCCGCATCGCACGGTCCTGGAGAACGTGATCGAGGCACCGGTGCATGTACTCGGCGAAAAGCGTCAGGATGCGATCGAACATGCCGAGCAACTGCTGGAGAAGGTCGGACTCGCGCACAAGCGTCACGACTACCCCTCTTTTCTGTCCGGTGGCCAGCAGCAACGGGTCGCCATCGCCCGGGCACTGGCGGTGCGTCCAAAAGTGATGCTGTTCGACGAGCCTACCTCGGCGCTCGACCCTGAGCTTGTGGGCGAAGTGTTGAAAGTGATCCGCGGCATCGCGGAAGAGGGCCGGACGATGATTCTGGTGACCCACGAGATGGCCTTCGCCCGGGATGTCTCCACGCAAGTCATCTACCTGCACCAGGGTCAGATCGAGGAGCAGGGCCCGCCGCAACAGGTGATGCTGAACCCGCACAGCGAACGCTGCCGCCAGTTCGTGATGGCTCAAGACAACCGCTCATAACAACAACATTCATCCGCGGGGGCGCGCCTCGTTCCCCTGTATGTCCGCTGCCAAAACCAAACAATAGATGCAAAAGGACTGTTCAATGAAAAAGACCATCGTTGCTTTCGTGCAGACGTTCATCCTGGCAGGAGCGATCAATGTCGCTCAGGCAGAAGACAAAGTGGTCTTCGCGATTGCCCAGGAACCCTACCCGCCGTTTTCCTTCAAAAACAGCAGTGGCGTCTGGAGCGGCTTTGAGCCTGAGCTGATCACCGAAGTGTGCAAGCGTATGCAGGCGCAGTGTTCCCTCAAGGAGCTGGCCTGGGACGGGCTGATCCCGGCGCTCCGCTCCAAGCAGGTCGATGTCATCATGAACTCGGTGTCTATCACCCCTGAGCGCGAGCAAGTCATCGACTTCACCGACCCGTACATCGAGACGCCGGCTCTTTGGGTCGGGGATGCGGCCCTGGAGCTGACGCCCACGCCAGAAGGGCTCAAAGGCAAGATCATCGGTGTACAGGGTTCGACCAGCCATTCGGCGTACGTAAAGCAGTACTTTGGCAAAGATTCGACCCTGCGCTATTACAACGACC
>Ga0247821_10001270_pt1 | contig 14076 bp, 4 predicted proteins | sample 13C_Glycerol_Day_FD_192481 | JGI IMG/M metagenome (GOLD analysis project Ga0247821, IMG submission 192481) | Soil microbial communities from agricultural site in Penn Yan, New York, United States - 13C_Glycerol_Day14 | ecosystem: Environmental > Terrestrial > Soil > Agricultural land | place... | reverse complement strand
GTGCAGCTCCTTGGCGTCGGCGGCGTCGAGCAGTCCGATGCTGACCAGGTCGAGCGGGCTGATGAAGCCGTCGGCCAGCCGGAAACCGCCGGCTCGCGCGACCGCGTCGCGCAGCGGGACGGCCCAGTGGTGCTCGATCAGCAGCAGTGCGGCGGCAGAGTCGTTCGGGATGTCCTCGAGAACGTCCCATTCCTCCCCGTCGAAGACCTGCATCCCGTCGGCGGCGGCCTCGGCCCCCAGCTCGGCGCCCTCCTCCATGCCTTCCTCACCTTCGATGCCGAGGCCGATCAGGGCGCCGATCTTCGTGCCCAGCTCGACAGCTTCGTCCAGGGTGAGGTTGCTCAGATGGGCGACCTCGATCTCGCCTGCTGCGTCCTTGTGGACGGCCAGCGCGTCGATCACCTTGATGGTGTCGCTGGCGCGCAACCGTTCGAGTTCGTCGATGATCTCTCCGTGAAAGTTCGGGTGGTTGAACCCGAGAACGATCAACTGCACCGGTCCGATGGCCATACCCGTTCCCCCTTCCGTGCCGGGCGACCGCTCCTCAGCCAGCCCTGAACCATCCTCGTCGCCGCCCCCTCCAGCGGCATCACCCGCAGCGGATAGCTCGGCAGGTCGGCTGCGCCACCATCGCGCCTACCTGAGTGGCTGCAAGTCGCGCGAGCCGGACCCGCTGGAGAGCTTGATGGGCTTCCCGGCGCCGTTCCCCGCGGTCGTGTCGCATGCGTCTCGCAGGTATTGCGCTCTGAATTCCCGGGGGCTCATGCCGTAGCGCTGACGGAATGCGGCACTCAGGACGCTGTTGGAGGAGAAGCCGCAGCTGTGGGCGAGCTCGCCGATGACGATGTGAACAGGGCTGCGCAGGCGTTCGTGCACCAGCGCGAGTCGTTCTTCCCGGATCAGTTCCCGGGGCGTCGTACCTGCCTGTTGCATGGCCAGCTGAACCTGCCGCAGCGACCAGCCCAGGGCACGTGCCACCGTGGCGCCGGTCAGGTCCGGATCGGTGGCGTGCTCTCGCACGTAGCGTCTGATCATCGCCTCGACCTCACCCAGGCCGCCCTCGGTGTCCGGTCGGTCGTCACCGACGGCGAGCATGCACAGCAGGTCGACCAGCCGATCGCAGACCGCGTCGAATTCGGCTGCCGACAGATGTGCCCGCTGAGCGAACAGTTCACCCAGCATGCCGACGAGGACCCGGCCCAGGCCGCGGTTGGTGTCGAGAATGCGGGCTGCCGACCGGCGCCCCCCGGGGCGCAGGCGGTTGTCCAGCTCCGCCCCGGGGATCGTCAGCAGCGCGATGTCGGCGTGGTCGAGCTTCGCCTCGAACGGCGAGGTCGACGACGCCAGGAACGCCGCACCAGGGCCGACCCGAAACTGCTGGTCATCTTGGCTGACCAGCAGTTGACCGCGGATCGTCAGCATGAGCGTGCGGATGTTGTGCGGATCCTCGGACGCCATCGCGGCGGTCCGATGTCCTTGCGCACAGTCGGCCGACGCCCGGCCGAGCGTGTAGGCGACCGTGCCGATGCGAAGCAGCCGGCCCCGGAAGGTCCCTGGCGAACAAGTCGGATCCACCCGGTAGCGGGTTGCCGCACTGATGACGCTCATCCAGTACTCGACCCGTTCCGGCGGTCTGACGTCGTCCGTCGACCACGAGTCGATCGAACAGGACGAACCCGGGGTACCACGCCTGCAGATCGCGGTTGACATAGGGGCCTCACTTGTCCGGCGCATAGAGCCTGGGCGGTTACTTCTAACGGCTCGTCAATCGACGGTGGGCGCTCAGTCCAGTGCGTCGATGGCCTTCTTCGCGGCCGGGTGCAACGGCACCGGGTCGGTCATTGCGGCGTTCTTGAGGTCTATTCCCTTGGCCGCGGGATTGACCTGGACGAGGGCTTCTTTGTTCTGGAGGAGCAGGCTGGTGAGTTTCTCGGCCAGGGCGTCGGGCATGTCCTTACGCACGAGCAGCAGGTTCGGCACGATGATCGTCTGGGTGTCGGTCGGCTGCTTGTACGCCGCGGCCGGGATCACGCCCGCGGCGTACACCTTGCCGTGCTCCTGCTGCAGGGCGGGCAGCACGTCGTCGAGAGGGATGAAGCGCACCTTGGCGCCCATCGACGTGGTGAGGTCGGTGATGCCGCTGGTGGGCAGTCCGCCGGACCAGACCAAGGCGTCGATCTGTCCGCTCTTCATCGCGTCCACCGACTCGGGCAGGCCGAGCCGCTGGGCCGTGACGTCCTTGACCGGGTCGACACCGGCGGCGGTGAGCAGGCGCCGCGCGATCACCTCGGTGCCGGAGTTCGGCGAACCGGTGGAGATCCGCTTGCCCTTCAGATCGGCCATCTTGGTGATGCCGGATGCCGCCCGCACGACGACCTGGGTGTAGTTCGAGTACAGCCGGCTCAGCGCGACGACGTCCTGCGGCGCGGTGAAGCTGCTCTTGCCCTCGACCGCGTCGGCGGCGGTGTCGGCCAGGGAGAAGGCGATGTCGTAGTTCCCGGCGGTCAGTCCTTGGATGTTCTGCACGGAGGCGCCGGTCTCGCTGGCGGTGGCGCGGTAACCGTCGAGGTTGTCCGAGATCAGTGAGGCCAGGGCACCGCCGAGCTGGTAGTACACGCCGGTGGTGTTGCCGGTGGCGATGGTGAGGCGACCACCTCCCGCGCCGTCACCGGGCTCGGGTTTGCGTTGCCCGCCGCAGGCGGCCATCGAGACCGTCAACGCGAGTGCGACCACCAGAGTGGACAAAGAACGGATTCTCATGTGGGTAACGGCCCTTCCGTGGTGTTCCGCAGGCGTTGACGCCGTGCGAGGTTGATGACGACGGCGATCCCGAGGAGCCCCAGGCCGACGCCGATCGTGGTGGGTGCGAGATACAGCAACAGCAACGCGGCCGGAAAGCAGAGGACACGCTCCAGCCAGCCGGTCCGGACGGCGATCCATCCGCCGGTGACCACCGCCAGTGCCGCGACGGCGAGCGCCGAGACCACCAGCGTCCACGCCGCACCTCCCAGACCCTCGAGGCCCAGCAGATTGGCCCCGTTCGGCGTCAGCACGAAGGCGAAGGGCACCAGGAACGCAGGCAGCGTGTACTTCCACGCCTGCCACATCGTCGGGATCGCCCGCCCGCCGGTGATCGCGGCGGTCGCGACGGCAGCGAGCGCGGTGGGCGGCGAGACCTCCGACAGGACGGCGTAGTAGAAGATGAACATGTACGCCTCGGCCGGGGCCACGCCGAGCTGGAACAGGGCGGGCGCGATCACCACAGCGGCGATGATGAACGATGCGGTGACGGGCACCGCCAACCCGAGGACCATGACCGCGAACGCTGACAGCGTGACGGTCATGATCAGCACCACGGTGTGGTTCTCGGAGATCGCGGAGGCCGCGGACACGATGATCTCGGCCAGGTTCAGGCCGAGCCCGGTCTGGGTGACGACGGCGACGATGATGCCGGCTACGGCGCAGGTCGCCACGACGGGTAGGACCGAGCGGGTGCCCTGCGCGAGCGCCAGGCCGAGCCGGCGTGGCGTCAACCGGTGCTCACGGTCCAGGAACGACAGCCCGATCTGCAGCAACGTCGCGTAGACGACGGCCTTGAACGGCGGAATGTCCATCGCCATGAAGCCGATGATCAGGAACAGCGACACGAAGTGGTAGCCGAACCGCAGCAGCAGCCGGCGTGCCGACCGGGTCGACGGCTCGGCCGCGTCCGTGCCGTGCCGCCGGGCGTCCATCTCGATCGCCAGCAAGATGCCGAGGTAATACAGAACGGTCGGGACCGTCGCGTAGCCGAGGACCACGAGATAGCTGACCTGGAGATACTCGGCGATGATGAACGCCGCCGCGCCGAGCGTGGGCGGAGACAGGATCGCCCCGATGCCGGCCGCTGCCAGCATGCCGCCCGCCGGCTCGGGCGGATATCCGGCGCGGCGCAGGATCGGCCAGGCGACCGTACCCAGCGACACCGCCGTCGCCGTACCGGAACCCGACACCGTGCCCAGCAAGAAACCCGCCAGCGTGACGGTCCGCCCAGGCGCCGTGCGGCTGCGTTTGAACGCCGCGAACGACACGTCGATGAAGAACTTCCCCGCACCCGAGGCGTCCAGCACAGCGCCATAGATCGTGAACAGGACGATGTAACTCGCCGCCACTGCCAACGGCGTCCCGTAAAAGCCCGCCGTACCCATGAACAACTGCGCCACGATCGCCGAGAAGTCGAAACCCTGATGCGCCAAGGACCACGTGTACGGCAAATAGCCGCCGTAATAGGCGTATCCGATGAACAACAGGCTCACCACCGGCAGAACCCAGCCCGTCGTACGCCGGCAGGCCTCCAGCGCCAGCACCAGCAGCAACGACCCCGCCAGCAGATCGAGCTGGGTGGGAGCCTGCCGCCGCTCCAGGAACGCGTCGAAGTCCAGCAGCGGATACAGCGAGACCACCAGTGCAACCGACGCCAGAATCCAGTCCGTCACCGGCGGGTCGTCGCGGCGCTGATCTCCGCGGAACGGGTTCAGGAACGCCGGCACCCGCCAACCGCGGTAGCACAGCAGCGCACCCGGCAACACAGCGGCAAGAAACAGCATCAGGTAGAACTGCGTACCGGCGGGAATCGGAAAGAATACCTGCACCAGAACGCCGACACTGATCAATGCGCAGGCCGCCGAGATAGCGCGGTCCAGGACCGGACTCAGCCTCCGCGCCGGCCTTTCCTGCTCGAAAGCAGCCAATTCCTCTGCGCTCGGGCCGGCCCCAACCGAATCGACAGCGACAGTCATTTAGTGCTCGTTATCATAAGGGGCCTCCTGTGAATTGAAGATCTTCCGCAAACGATCCTCAATTCACAGGAGGCCCACAACCCCCACTCCCGCATCCTTACGTCGCCTTAAGAAGAATCCCTGGACAAGGCGGTGCGGAACTCGTGTCCGTGCTCAGCAGATACTGAAGATGTTGTGGCCCCAGGCCTTCCACGAGACCACGCACTTCGTCTTCTGCTTGGGCTTGTCGTTGCGATGTGGAGAGCGGGTGTCCCCGCCGAGCATGTCGTAGAGGAGCCACAGGCCGAGGCCTCGCCTGAAGGCCCTTCCATCGGCTTTGAACTCGCCCTTGACCTTGCCGAGTTGCCCCCGCGGGGTGACGCCGCCCTTCTTCCAGATCTCGCCGACCCGGTAGAGGGTCCAGGTTCCACGGGCGTAGACGTACCACTTGACGGCATGCCACTGGCCACCGTCGGACTCCCCCTTCGCGAGCGCCGAGCCGAGGACGGCGCAGGTGTTCGCCGGGGTGCCCCGGATGAACCGGCAGACCGCGAAGCCGGCGCCGGCCACCTTCACCTGCGCCCAGGCCTCGCCGCCGAGGATGGAGTTCCCGGCCTTCTTGGGCCGGTGTTTCGCCTTGCGGTGTTCCTTCTTCTTGGGCTTCTTGGCAGCCTTCTTGGCCTTCTTCTTCTTGAGCTTGGCCGCTTTCTCACGCGCCTTCTTGGCCGCGGCCTTCTTGGCGGCCCGCTTGGCCGCCGCGATCTTCTCCTTCTTCTTCTTCGCGAGGTAGCGCTGGTAGTCGCAGCCATCGCAGTAGTGGCGGGAGGCGGCACTCTTGGTGGCCTTCTTGTGCTTCTTGGCCTTCTTCTTTTTCTTGGGCGCGTGGTTGTAGCCGCCGCAGCCGTCGCAGTAGTGGCCGCCGGGCAGGACGCGCCATTGGCCGTCGGGGTCGCTGGCCGTGATCGGGGTGTTGTCGGCGTACGCGTAGCCGTTGAGCTGTTGCGGGTTGTCGAAGTCGGCGACGGGGTCGGTGGAGATGAAGCGTCCGCGGGCGGAGTCGTACTCGCGAGCGCCGAGATGGGTGAGTCCGGTGGGGTCGTCGACGCCGTCGACGTAGCCGTGTTCGTCGGGCCAGGTCGCGGGTTTGGTGCCGCGGTCGACGCCGAACGGGGTGAAGCGGCGCTGCTCCTGGCTGAGGTCGGTGGCGTTGACCGAAAGGGTGTTGGTGCCGTTGTGGTCGGCAACGGTGAAGGTCAGACCCGACTTGTTGCGGACGGCGCTGGTGCTGCCGAGGTCGTAGTAGCGAGTGGGTGTCACCGTCCCGGTGGGGCTGAGGTGGAGTTCGGTGTTGTCGAGGTACAGGGTGGTGCCGTCGGTGTCGCGGGCGATGAGCCGCTCACCGTCGGCGTCGTACAGGTAGCTGGTCACCTTGCCGTTCTCGGTGAGGGTGGCCAGACTGCCTTCCGCGTCCCAGGTGAGGGTCTGGGCCTTCCCGGCGACGTTGCGGGCGGTGGTGTTGCCCGCGGCATCGTAGGTGAAGGTGTCGTTCCGGGTACCGGTGGCGACGCCGCCCAGCGCGTGCGGCCGGGGCCCTCCGGCGGCGGGGTAGGTGTAATTGGATGTGGTGGCGGCACCGGTGACCGGATCGTGGTTGGTCTCGCTGAGCCGGTTGCCGGTCTTGTCGTAGCTCCAGCCCTGCCAGTACGGCGCGGGCCCGGCCAGTGCGCCGGCGCCGGGCTGGGTGGCGCAGTCGGCAGCAGGGGTCCACGCCTCGGTGAGTCGGCGCAGGTAGTCGTAGCTGAAGCACTGGACATCACTTACGCCGTCTTGCGGTGTGTCGGCGATCTTGGTGATGTTGCCGGCCGGGTCGTAGGTGTACTTCACGTCCGCCAGGTGTTCGGGGGCAGTGGAGCGGTCGACCAGGACCCGGTCCAGGTTCCGGGTCGCGTCGTCGTAGAACGCGGTATGGACGACCTGCTTGCCGGCCGCGGCGGACAGGGTCGACTGGGCGACCTCGTCGTACGGCGTGTAGGTCGCCGCGGTGAGCATCGTGCCGAGACCACTGCCGGCGGTCTGCAATCGGCCGGCCGCGTCGTAGCTGTACCGCAGCGTCTCCGCCGCGAGCCCACCCGCTGCCGGGTACGACACCAGCGACGGCAGCCCGGTGGCGGTGTAGCCGGTGTTGGCCTTGTACGACCCGGCCAACGCGCCCTCGGACGCGGGAATCGTGACCGTGCTGGTCAGGGGCCGGTACCGGATGTCGTAGGCGTCGACCGACTTGGTGTAGGCGTTGCCGTTCACGAAGCGGGTCGAGGTCGCGAGCATGCCCTTGACGCTGGTGCCCGAGACGAGTGTGTCGTACGTCCACTGAGCGCGCTTGGTGCCGGACGTGGATCCGTCGTACATGCCGGTACGGCGTCCCAGGCCGTCGTACGTATAAGCGAGGGTGGTGCCGCGCGCGTCGGTGCTGGTGAGGATCTGGCCGGCGTTGTCGTAGGTGAAACTGCTCGTCCCGGTGTCGGGGTCTTTGCGTTGGACGACACGGCCGCGCAGGTCATAGGTGGTGTCCCAGGTGTTGCCCGCCGGGTCGGTCGTGCCCACCACGTCGCCGCGGTTGTTGTAGGTGTAGGTGGTCGCGTCGTACGAACCGGTCGGCGAGCCGCCGGTGTACTGGCGCAGCTCGACCACCGCGTCGTCGGCATCGGTGATGGACGTGGTGGCCGTATCGCCGTCCGGCGGGTCCACGCTGATCCGGTCTCCGCCGTACGTGGTGGTGGTGCGCCACTTCTCGAACCCGTGCGAGCGGAAGATCTCCACCGTTTCGCGTTCGGCGCCGTCGTAGACGGTCACGTCCTGGCCGGGTACGGCCGCATCGGTCACTCCGGTCAGCAACGTCGTACCGGCGGTGCCGCTGTTCCAGTACGAGCCGTTGGACTTCACCTCGAGGCCGCGTGAGTCGTAGAACGTATCGGTCACGACCCGGCCGCCGTCAGCTGCGGGATCCTGCGTCTGCCGTTCGCGCAACTGCCCGTCGTACAGGTCGTAGCTGGCCTCGTACGTGCCGTCGTCGCGAACCTCCTCGGTGGTGATCACCGACGGCGCGTCCTGGCGGATCAGGTAGGAGTACTTGGTGTTCGGGGTCTTCCCGGCCGCCTTCGACCGGTCCGGCAGCCACACCGCCGTGATCCGGCCGAGCGGGTCCCGCGTGGTGTCGGTACGCCGCCCGTTCTGGTCGACCTCGGCGACCGACTCACCGAACGCCGGCTCGACGGTCGTCGTGGTCACATACCCGGCCGGGTTGGTAACGGTGATATCGGTGACGGCCGCGCCACTGGCCGGGGTATAAGTGGCCGACGACTTGCGGTCCAGCTGGTCGTACGTCTCGATCGGCCGGCCGTAGGTGTCGTAGACCGTGCGTCCTTCCTGGGTGTAGACCGGCGTGGTGCCCGAGTAGGAGGCGAGTTCCTTGCTGAGGGTCTCGTCACCCCTGGTCGGCGCCGCACCCAGCGTGGTGGAGCCGTCGTAGTAGGTCAGGTCGTCCGACACCGCGTCGGCCGGGTACGACGGTGTCGCGGTGCAGGCCACGGACACGGTCTGCTCGCGGGCCTCGAAGTCGATCAGGTACGACGCGGTGTTGCGGGCGTACGTGGTGCGGGTGCATTCCTCGTCGCCGGCCTTGGCGGTGTCGCCGAGGTCGTTCTCCTCGACCTCGAGCCCGTAGGAGTCGTAGGTGGTGCGGGTCTCGGTGTTGCGCCATCCACCGGACGACAGCGCCTCGCGGGACCGTTCGGCGACCTCGTTGACCATGTAGGCCTTGAGCGTGCCGTTGCGGGTCACCTGGGTGGCAGTGGGGGAGGAGATCAACGGATCGGTGATCGCGCCCTCCAGTACGCTGCCGCCTGCCTCGGTGTAGGTGAGCGACTCGCGTTCGAACCCGGCCAGCGCGGGATGATCGGTGATCGTGCCGCCGAGCGAGTCAGTGATTGTCACCGACCGGGTGCCGCCGTTCGGGAGCTTGTCGCCGTCCATGCCGCGCAGGTACAGGCCTTCTTCCTGGGAGCGGGTCTCGCCGGGGTTGCCGTGGAGCTCGCGCACCCGGCCGTAGCCGCGCCACTGTCCCCAGGTGCGGTACTTCAGCGGCGTCAGCTCGTTGTCGTCGTAGTGCCACGCGCCGCCGCCGACGTACTCGTAGTCGGTGCGCTCGATCCCGGCCACGCCGGACTGGTCGTCCTCCAGCACCGTGACCGGCACGTACTTGTGGAACCAGTCCCGCGTCAACGACTCCGACCCGTCGGCCTGCCAGTACTGCGGGAAGCATCGCTTGGTGTTCTGGTCCGGAGCCGGCAACGAACCCGCCGTACATTCCGGCGCCGAGTAGTTCACGTGGGTGTGTCCGCCGGCCTCGTCGTACACGTCGGTCAGCCGCCACTTGTACATCGGCGGAATCCCCTCCGCGGCGTCCACCCGGTTTGCCAGCTGCACACCCTGGAACGACACCGAAGGCAGCGATGCGGTCCCGCCGACCTTGCCGGTCGCGGTGATCGACGCCAGCCACAACGCGGGCGATGTTCCGTCACCGGGGTCACGGAACTCGTAGCCCAACGCCCAGGACGTCGCGTCCCGGTAGGTCGTCCCGGACACCCAGAGCTGGGTCGTCACGGTCGCCAACCGCTTGCGCGTCCAGAACGTGGGCGAATACAACCCCGTGCACGACTTACCCGCCGAACAGTTCTGGTCGTACGGCACGTCCGGCCAGTTCGCGGCATTGGCCGACGTGATGTCGCCGGTGCCGCAGGTCGCACCCGCCGCGCAGCGCTCGTCCACCGTGAACGACACCCGCATCGGAGCCGGCGCCGAGTACATCGACGTGGACCGCTGGCCGTAGTCGATCCGCTTCAGGTACCCGCCGCGCACGTACTGGGTGCCCGCGGTCGCGGTCAGGTTCCGGCCGTAGTAGTTCGTCTCGCTGCCGTAGAAGTACGACATCGCGTTGCCGTTCGGGTCGACCACGTAGTCCAGGTTCCAGCGCCACGCCTGCGTGCAGTACGACGCCGCGAACGACGCCCCGTGGCACGGCTCGCCCGTGTCGTTGCCGAACACCGGCGCCGTCCAGACCGAACCGGTCTCCTCGTTACCTGTGGCCCACCCCGGCAGCCGGTTCAGCCCGAAGTAGTACTGCGTCCCGTCCAGCGACGTCAGCCGCCAGTGCTCGCCGTCGTTGTCGCCGTTCGCTCCACCGGTCAACCGCTCCAGCCGCGAGCCGTCGTCGTCCCGCAGCTTCCAGGTACCGGTCGCGTCGTCACGGACCAGTTCGGACGCGGTCCCACCCAGCACGAGATACGCGTTGTCGGTCTCCCAGCACAGGTCCTGCGGCTTCGGTGTCGTCGAAATCTCATCCGAGCACGATGTGTACCGCCGCTCGACGAACCCCTCGTCCAGGCCCCAGCCTTCTCCGACCCACGACGACTGGTTGTTCGTCGACGCGACCCGGCCGTCGATGTCACCCGACGAATAGCCGAGATCCAGGTCCGGTTCCGGGCCGCCGAAACTGTCGGGGCTGTCCATCGAGTAACCCCACGAGAACGCACCCGACGAGCCGCCCGCGTTCCACGACGCCGACGCCGACAACGCGGTCGGCTTGTAGCTACCCGCGCTGCCCGCCGGCGCCGACGTCAACGCCAGCACTGTCGACTCACTCGACGCGGCGACCTCGGTGGCGATCCGGTTGTCGCCGGTGACACTGGACTTCAGCACCTGCCCGTCCGAGCACCCGGCCTTGTCCGGTGTGGTCAGCGCACACGCCGGCAGCCGTACGAGCCGCAGCCGGCTTGCCCAGTCACCGCCGTACGCCGAACGGAACGCCGAGTAGTCCACCTCGACCTTCACCTGGCCGCTGCTCGCAACCCGGTCGGTGCGACCGACGCTGAAGAGCATCCCCGAAGCGCCCACCTTTTCGGCGGCCGAACGGTCGTGGACCTGAACGCGGACCCGGTTCACGGGCGTCAACGCAGCGCCCTGAATCCGCCCTGCGCCGACCCGAACCGGCAACCGGCCGGCCTGCGTCGTGGTGCCGTCGCGGGGGAGCGACACGTCCGCCTCACCCGCCTCCGGTCGACTGACCTGTGGAGGTTGGTGCAGCACGGACGCTGCCTTCGGATCGGCCGGACGCGACCTCGGCGCGGAATCGTGCCCAGGCACCGAGAACTCGGTCTGCGCCGCGGGCCGCCACGCATTCGACGTACCGACATCGGCCTGCGCGGCGGGCACCTCGACCAGGCAGGTGGCAGCTAGCGCGACGGCCGTGACTATTCCGGTGAACGGCACCAGCATGGCGCCACTCCTTTCATGGGGCGGGGCGAAACTGTGCCCACGGGCGCGCGGGTCACAGCTGGGACGGCAAGTACAGGTCGGCGATCTGCTGATCCGAGAGCACGCCGGCATACATCTGAACGTCGTCGATGGCGCCGGTGAAGAAGCCACCGAGGCCGGCCGCCGACGTCCATCCCGCTCCGAAGCGGGCCGCCCCGGTCGCGTTCCACGCACTGCGGTGATACGTCTCGGCCACGAACTGGCCGCCGACGTACAGCCGCAGCGTCTGAGCCTTCGCGTCGTACACCCCCGCGACGTGTGTCCACCCGCCGGCCACCGGCTCGTCGAACGGGCCGACCGCCGTGTGCACCTCCGCCACCGCCGAGTCCGCGACCGGCATCGCCATCGACCAGCGGTAACCGCCGTACATGTCGTCCCAGGCGTATCCGAGGCTGAAACCGCTCACCTGCGAGCCGTCCTGACTGATCACGACTTCGTTCTTGCCGACCGCGGTCGGCTTCACCCAGGCGGCGACCGTGAAGCTGCCGTCGGTGCGGACCGCCGGTCCTGACGCCGTCAGCACACCGGTGGTGCCGTTCAGCTGCACCGCGTTGCCGGTCTTGCCGGCCACGCGTGTCACACCGCCGGCCGACCAACTGGCCGGATGCGCCCCGCCGGTGTCCCCAGCCGTCGTGCCGGAGCTCTCGTCCATCAGCCACTGACCGTCGCGCCGGGCCACCTGCTGGATCTCGCCCGGCAGCAACACCCGGTTGTAGACCTGCAGCTGGTCCACGTCACCCGGCCAGTACTCGCCGTAGACGCCGTTGACCTTCGACCGCCCGATCTGGAACGAGCCGGCCGCGCTCCACGGCGTGGTGTACGCCGTGGTGGCCTCGAGAACACCGTTGACGTAAAGCCGGATCTGGGCGTTCGGCGCGTCGTACACACCGGTCAGGTGGACCCACCTGCCGTCCGCCGCGGGCACCGTCGTGGAGATCGCCCGGATGTACGTCGGCGAGGCGACGTCGGCCGAGGTGCGGTTGAAGATCCACCGCCGGTACGAGCTCGAGTAGTACAACGTGAACGCGCCGGCCTGGTTCCCGACTTGGGTGGCGATCACCGCGTTGCGCGAGGTGTCGGTCAGCCGTACCCAGCCCGACACGGACAACGAGTTCAGCGTGTTGACCACCGCCCCGCTCGTCGCCGCGTACCCCGTGGTGCCGTTGAGCGTGAGGGCACCGCCTTGCCTGCCATCGCCCCAGGACGCGCCGCCACCCAGAGAGGCGCTGTGTCCTCCCGGCGCGGAGTCGACCGCCACCGTGCCGTCACCGGTCTCGTCCAGCCCCCAGTCCGCGACCGGCCCGGGCGCCGGGCCCGCGTAGAACACCGCCGTCACCACCGCGGAACGGTTGCCCCCGGCATCGACCGAGCGGACGTGCACCCAGTTCACGTACCGATCCGGCACGACCGAGACCGTCACCTCGCCACCCGGCGCCGGCGGCGTCGCGGTCAGGTTCAGCGCGGTCGAGGTCCCGTTCAGGGCGTACTCGTACCTGACGACATCGGACTCGCCGTTCGCGCCGAAGGTCACCGGCAGGCTCGTCCCCATCACGGCGTCGCCGGCCCCGTTGTCCGGGAACCCCGACGACGCCGCTGTCGGCGCCTCAGGAACGGTGGCGTCCACGGCGAACTCACACCACGGACTCCAGGCGCTGACATCGATGCCGTCCTCGGCCCGTACCCGCCACTTGCCGACCGCACCGTTGCCGAAGGCGCCCGACGGAACAGTGGTCGCCACGACCGTCGGCGTTGCGCCCGCGACGGTCGGCGAGACGTACTCCCCGACAGGGGCCGAACCGTCGACCGTCCACCACTCGAAGTGCGCCTGGACCGAGTTGTCAGCGTCCTGGAGAGTCGCTCGAAGCGTCGGCGTCACCGTGGACACGACCAACCGATCGGCGCCCGTCACGCACGACGCCGAGCCTTCGGTGGTGAGGTTGGCCGGGTTGTCGGGAATCGTGTTGTAGTCGATGGTGATGCTCGGGTTGTTGGCGAACTTCTTCCACGAGTACGAATCGTTGTGGCTCTCCGCCCACGTCGACGCCCGGAGTCCCTGCGTGACGTTGGACCAGCCGTTGGCCGCAGCATTGGTGACCTGGCTGGTCACGTTGAACTCCACCCCGCCGGCCGGGCAACTGGACGACGAAAAGCCCTTCGCGAAGCTCTTCTTCTCCATCTGGTACGCCCAGGTCGGCTGGTTCTTCCAGGTCGTCGCCGAGGAGATCGGGTTGGTCGCCCACACCTGCACCTCGCGCACCGTGCAGGACCACGACCAGTTCGCGGAGGTCTGCAGCGTGGCCTTGAGGATGTGCTTGTACTTCACGCCGCTGGTGTCGAACTGGAAGAACGAGCGGGTGCGCTTGTTGTCCGTGCTGTCGTAGCCCACCCGGGCGACCTTCTCCGAAGTGCCGAGGTTCGCGCCGTTGTAGAACGACGTGGTCGGGTAGTTGCTCCACACCTGGGTCCAGGCCTGCTTGATGCCGGACCACGACGGGTCGATGTAGACCGGGAACCGGGTGGTCTTGCCGGTCAGCAACGCCCGATCCGGCACCAGTGACAGCTGATCCCCGGCCACCCGGGCGCCAACTTTCGTGACCCGGCCACCGGGCTGTACGGCGGACCCTCGACCGGAGGAGTCCCACATGTACGGCGCGGGTCCGCTGAACACGACCTCGCCGGCCGGATCCGTCGCGGTCAGGCCGGCCGCCGTGGCATGCACCGTCAAGCCCTTGGCGGTCAGGCGATACGGCAACGATCCGAGCGCCGGGTTCGCCGCGGCCGCCGCGTTCTTGACCACCAGGATCTGCGACAGACCGGCAGTCGACGCAGTGAGGACGAGGTCGACACCGGGAAAGACCTCCTGGTACGTCGCGGTGTCGCCGGACAGCACCGGCTGGGGGAGTTTGCCCGGCCAGCCGACAGCCAGCTCACGGCCGTCCCGGCGAAGCCG
>Ga0247821_10001267_pt1 | contig 14084 bp, 11 predicted proteins | sample 13C_Glycerol_Day_FD_192481 | JGI IMG/M metagenome (GOLD analysis project Ga0247821, IMG submission 192481) | Soil microbial communities from agricultural site in Penn Yan, New York, United States - 13C_Glycerol_Day14 | ecosystem: Environmental > Terrestrial > Soil > Agricultural land | place... | reverse complement strand
CCTCCTCCTTGGCTTACGGCTGCAGGGCGGCCTGCCACCCTGATCCCGCCCCTACGCGTAGACGTAAACCTCCGCCGAAGACCCCATCAACTCCACCTGCCCCTCCCGCACCGCACCCAGGCCCTGGGCCAGTTTGATCGACGCCGCGTTCTGCTCCCGGATCAGGCTGATGACCCGCTCGCGCATCAAGTCCTCACGTGCCACCTGCAGCGCCGCGCCGGCCGCTTCCCGCGCGTAGCCATGGCCCCAGTAAGCCTTGCCGAACATGTAGGCCAGCTCGAAGCCCGGCCAACCGGGAAAGTCGATGAAGCCGGCATGCCCGATCAGCGGCCCGTCCTTCAGTGCGACGCCCCAGATGCCGTAACCGAGCATCTGCCAATGACCGAGCAGGCTGGCCATGCTGCGCCACGCGAGATCGGATGTGATGGCCGCGCCCGTGCCCATGTACCGCGTGACCTCCGGGTCGGACAGCAGCGCGGCGTAGGCGGGATGGTCCGCCGGGGTGAGGTGCCGCAGCACGAGCCGCTGCGTCTGTAGTTTTTCAGGTGCGAGGAAAGTCGTTCTGGCCATGCGGCATGGTAGCGTCCGCCCGCGCTTCGACCTCGAACATGTTGTCCCAATACGCATCCCCGCCGCGCAGCCACTGCCATGCACTCGCCAGCGGATAGGCGACCAGGAAAAACACGCCCCAGCGCTCGTATTGACGCACATGGACCTGTTCATGGGCGCGCAGCACGCCAAGAACATGAGGGTCGCGGCCCAGGATCACGTGGCCGAAGGTGATCGCATCGAACGGCCAGCGCATCCGGCGTGCCCACGCAGGCAAAGCCACCTCCACCGAACCCGCCACGATGCGAGACGAACCGCCACACGCCAGGGCCGCTGCTCCGAACACCAGCCCGAGCGCGGTACAGGGCAAGGCCCATGCGTAAGCCAGGGGACGCCGTGCCAACGTGGCGAGGATCATCCCCAGTGAAGGCGGTATGCGCATTCGACCCCGCAGCCTGTGCATCGTTCCTGGCCGGTCAGGCCGGCGCGAATCGCGGCTGCAGCCTGCCTTCGACTTCTACCTGCCCGAAGAACATCTCGTGCGGGCGAACCCACAGACCCGAATCGTTGTAGAGCGGCCGGTACACCACCAGCGGCTGCAGCGTCTCGCTGTGCCGCGCCACGCCGATCACCTCGTACTCGCCGCCCTTGTAATGCCGGTAGCGGCCCGCAGGCGTCGCCGGCAGGGGCGGCAGGCCGGGCGCGGGATCAAAATGGTTATACGGAAGAAAAAGGTGGGTTCATCACTCCGCGTGAGTGAGTGGATGCGCGCACCACATCAAATTGGTTGGTAAACACGGGAGAACCTCCTTTGGAGCCTCAAACGGGCATTTTGTGGGTAAGTGCGCGCCTCTAGCTGCATGGCAGAAGTCGAACCCATTGGGTTCACTCGACCAGCGCGGCGGCTTCGGGACGCCTACGACTCTTCGGGTGACCATTTCAACATTCACAGCATGCAATTCTAAAGGTGTACTGCGGCGTGACTTCAAGCGATTCTGGGCACTTCGGCGGTCGTGGCATCCACCGCAAGAGGAAACCTTCTCTGCGGACTGGCAGCTTTAGATGACCAGAGCCTGGATTGCCCAGTTCGCCACACGGCAGTACGGCCCCATAGGGGGCTTCACAGGTGGCGTCTACGCGTAGTCGCGACTTCAGCTCTGCAAGAGCGGCTGCATCCCGTAATATCAGCGGAGAGGAAGAGAATATGAAACTCCTGTCTTTCCGTGTTCGAAACTTTCGGTCGATTGACGATAGCGAAGACATAAAAGTCTCGCAGCTCACAGCTCTACTGGGCCGAAACGAGAGTGGCAAGTCCAACTTACTTCGCGGGCTGCACAGCCTCAATCCACCAGGAGGCACCAAGCCCTTGGTGCCGATCAAGGATTTTCCACGTCATAGACGTCTTCAAGAATGCACGGATGAGACAGAAGTCCTTTCCACACGCTGGCTGCTTGACGATAGCGAAAAACAAGAACTGCTCGAGATTGTTCCCCGAGCACAAGACGTCGACAGCGTCACGGTAGGCCGGCGGTACGGATCTAAGCGGTGGGTTGACTTGGGGTTAGCGCCGATTTCGTTTGACCATGCGGACATTCGTGCGCGGGTGCGCAAAGTCACTGCTGCCGTAGAAGCGGCGGCCGAGAAGTTGGATGAGGCCAAAAAGGCAGCGCTCAATGTCGCCGCGGCAGAGTTTCAATCTGCGATGGAACCGGTTGGCCACGCAGAGACCTGGGGCGAGAAAGCCACGAAGGCCTCCCAGGCTATACGCAAGTCCCTCGCAACCGCTGACGCAGAGCTCTCCGATAAGCAGGATCAGATCTTGGAGGAGCTCACTGAACTTGCGAAGGCACTCGCAAGCGATGCAGAAAATCAACGGGCCGCGCGCGTATGGGTGGTGGAAAAGCTACCGGTATTTGTGTACGTCGACGAGTATCCAGAGCTGAGCGGCCACCAAAACATCGCTGAATTTCTTTCGCGTAAAGCTCAAGGTACTCTGACAGAAGCCGACAAGAACTTCGAGAAGCTGTGTTCTGTCGCGGAACTAGAGCCCCAGAACCTTCAAGACCTCTCGTCAAAGCAGGAAGCAGAGACGAGAAATCAGCTCGCGAACCGATCAAGCGCAATCATCACTCAGGAGATCCGCCGTCTGTGGAAGGACCGCGCGCTGAAGGTCAGATTCAATTTGGACGCACACCACCTCGATACGTTCATTTCGGACCCCAACACGGTGTACGAGGTCGAGGTTAATTTGAACGAACGAAGCAGAGGTTTCCAGTGGTTCTTCTCCTTCTACATGACGTTCGCAGCAGACACGCGTGGTGGCGCTTCAAAGAACGCAATCCTGCTATTAGACGAACCAGGCTTGTACCTGCACGCGCGCTCGCAAAGTGATCTGCTTTCTCACTTCGAAAAAGACTTCAGCAATCAGATCCTGTACACCACTCACTCACCGTTCATGGTGCCCACGCATGCCCTAGACTCGGTGCGGACAGTGAACATAACACAGGAGAAAGGGACCACGGTCTCTAACGATCCGACTGGTGACTCTCGCACCCTTTTTCCTTTGCAAGCCGCACTTGGCTACAGCATTACACAATCGCTATTCATCGGAACTCGCAACGTCGTGGTCGAGGGGGTGACGGACTTCTGGTACATGAGCGCGGCGTCTACCTATCTGGAGGAGACAGGAAAAGCTCATCTTCCGGAAGAAGTTACCCTTACACCTGCGGGAGGAGCCCAGAAGGTGTCCTATATGGTCGCGTTGCTGACCGCCGAAAGAACGAACGTCATCGTCCTGCTCGACGCCGAGAAAGAGGCACTTAACACTCGGGACGAACTTGTCCGGCAAAAGTTAATTTCTACGAAAGACGTCCTGCTTGCATCAGATATGTTTGTTGGCGTGAAGCCGAAGGAAGCCGACATAGAAGATCTTTTGGACCCGGCTGTGTATGACGGACTGGTCAAGGATTGTTACGCCGCCGAGATTGAATCTGGCTCCGTGAAACTTAACCCGCACATCCCCCGGATCGTAAAACGCTATGAAATGGCCTTTGAGGCCGCCGGATTGAAGTTCAACAAGACGCGGCCTGCTCGAATTTGGCTAGAGAAAATGTCGAAGGCGCCTGGCAGCGTGTTTGGTGCAGACGCACAAACGCGTTTCGCAACACTGTTCGAGGCGATCAATACCCGCTTTGAAAAGCAAGGTGCTCTCCAAGCACGCCCTTTCAACAGCGGCGAATAGAAGACCCCTTCTTTTGTTGACCATAATTCCGCTGGATGTGGTCGCACCGTTGGCTGCTAGACCACGAAAGGACGCTGTTGGATAAGAGCAAGCTTAGCGAAACAGACATCTGCGAGAAGTTCATCAGTCCGGCGCTCACGGCAGCAGGCTGGGACATCCACGATCAGATTCTTCGCGAGTACCCGCTGCGCCCCGGCCGCATGGTTGTCCGTGGCCAGAAGGCTTCGCGCGACAAGAAGTCAGTGCTGCGCGCCGACTACGTCTTGTTTTGGAAGGCCAACATCCCGCTGGCTGTCATCGAGGCCAAGGACAACACCCAAGCGGTCGGCGCCGGCGTGCAGCAAGCGCTGGCCTACGCCGAACTGCTGGGCGTGCCCTTCGTGTTCGCGAGCAACGGCGACGGCTTTGTATTCCGCGACGCCACGCTAGCTACCGGCACGCTAGAGGTGAACCTCGGCCTCGACCAGTTTCCCTCACCCGCCGCACTGTGGGCACGCCTCTGCGCCCACAGGGGTTGGACGCCCGAAGAGCAGGCCATTGCCGGCCAGCCCTACTCGCCCAGCAAGACGCCGCGTTACTACCAGCTCAACGCTATTAACCGTACCGTCGAGGCCATTGCGCAGGGCCAAAACCGCATCCTGCTGGTCATGGCCACCGGTACGGGCAAGACCTACACCGCCTTCCAGATCATTTACCGGCTCTGGAAGTCGAGCTGGCGCGCCGACAAGCCCTCCGGCCAGAAGCGCATCCTCTTTTTGGCCGATCGGAACATCCTGATCGACCAGACCATGGTCAACGACTTTCGCCCCTTCAAGGGGGCGATGGCCAAGCTAAGTCCGAACGCCAAAGGCGTCGAGCGGGTTGATGCCACAACCGGCAAGCACTTCACCGAAGACCTTGACATCGCTGTTAGCAAGGCCACCAAGCAGGTGGACAAGAGCTACGAGATCTACCTGTCCCTCTATCAGGCAGTCTCAGGCACCGACGCAGAGCAGAACATCTACAAGCAGTTCTCGCCCGACTTTTTCGACCTGATCGTGGTGGACGAGTGCCACCGGGGCAGCGCGGACGAAGACTCGGCCTGGCGCGAGATCCTGAGCTACTTCAAGGGCGCCACGCAGATCGGTCTGACCGCGACGCCAAAGGAGACCGAGCACGTCTCGAACACCGAATACTTCGGCGAGCCCGTTTATACCTACTCCCTGAAGCAAGGTATCGAAGACGGCTACCTAGCGCCGTACAAAGTGGTCCGGGTCGATCTCGACAAGGACACCTTTGGCTGGCGCCCGTCCGAAGGTATGGTCGACAAGATCGGCAATGTCATTGAAGACCGCATCTATAACGCTACCGACATGAACCGCAAGCTCGTACTCGAGCGGCGCGACGAGGTAGTGGCCGCCAAGATCACCGAGTACCTGAAGGCTACAGACCGCTACTCCAAGACCATCGTGTTCTGCGAAGACATCGATCACGCCAGCCGCATGCGCCAGGCCCTGAGCAATGCGAATGCCGACGTCGCCGCCGCGAACCCGCACTACGTCGTGCAGATCACCGGCGACAACGCCGAAGGCAAGGCCCAGCTCGACAACTTCATCGACCCTGAGAAGCGCTACCCTGTCATCGCCACCACGTCCAAATTGATGAGCACGGGTGTCGATGCCCAAACCTGCAAGCTCATCGTACTGGACCAGAACATCAAATCGATGACCCTGTTCAAGCAGATCATCGGCCGCGGCACCCGGCTGCGCGAGGACTTGGGCAAGACTTGGTTCACGATTCTCGACTTCAAGCGCGCCACAGACATCTTCGCCGACAAGCAGTTCGACGGCGACCCGGTGCAGATCTATGAGCCTAAGAACGATGAGCCAGTCGTCCCGCCTGAGCCACTGGTCGGCGATCCAGGCGGCGAAGGCCCGGGCGAGACCGGCTTCGAGCCACTCCCAGGAAACCCGCCGCCGAGCCCCGGCGGCGACCCCGCGCAGATCACACGCTACATCGTCGGCGGCAGCGTTAACGTCAGCGTGGCGCGGGAGCGGGTGCAGTACCTCAACGCTCAGGGCAAGCTAATTACCGAGAGCCTGCGCGACTACACACGCATCAACGTGATGCGGCAGTTCGACTCGCTTGACAAGTTTCTGCAAGCTTGGAGCGACGCAGACCGGAAGGCCGCCTTGATCGACGCCCTTGAAGCCGAAGGCGTTCTGTTCGACGCGTTGGCCGACGAGGTGGGCAAGGACCTCGATCCGTTCGACCTACTGCTGCACGTCGCATACAACATGCCCCCTCTAACACGCCGCGAACGGGCCAACCGGGTTCGGAAGCGCAACGCGTTCTCCAAGTACGGCGAGGTGGCGCGCAAGGTCATCGAAGCGTTGATCGACAAGTACGCCGATGAAGGCGTGCAAACCATCGAGAGCATAGAAGTGCTGCGCGTGCCGCCCCTGGATAAACTGGGCACACCGACTGAACTCGTCAAGAGCTTCGGTGGCCGCCCGCAATACGACGCTGCCTTACGCAGCCTTGAGCAGGAGCTGTACTCAACACAGTGAGTACAGGCAGTCATCACAAGAAACCAATGTCCAACCTCTCCACTGTAATCAAGTCCATCCAGGACGTCATGCGCCAAGACAGCGGAGTCGACGGCGACGCCCAGCGCATCTCGCAGCTCACCTGGCTGCTGTTTCTGAAGGTCTTCGACGCGCAGGAAGAAGAACTCGAGCTCACTCGCGACGGCTACAAGAGCCCCATCCCGGAGCACCTGCGGTGGCGCAGCTGGGCCGCCGACTCTGAAGGCGTCACGGGCGACGCACTGCTCGACTTCGTCAACGTGGAGCTATTCCCCAAGCTAAAGTCCTTGCCTGGTGATGCCGAACGCAACCCGCGTGGGTTTGTCGTGCGCAGTGTGTTCGAGGATGCCTACAACTACATGAAAAGCGGTCAGTTGCTGAGACAGGTCATCAACAAGCTCAATGCGATTGACTTCAATCGCCAGACGGAGCGCCACCAGTTCAACGATCTCTACGAGAAGATTCTCCGCGACCTGCAAAGCGCCGGCAACGCGGGCGAGTTCTACACGCCGCGCGCGGTCACCCAGTTCATGGTCGATATGGTCAACCCGCGCCTGGGCGAAGTGGTGTTCGATCCCGCCTGCGGCACGGGCGGCTTTCTGGTATGTACGTTGGAGCACCTGCGCCAGCAGGTGAAGAACGAGCAGGACCAGTCCACGCTCCAACGCAGCGTGCGTGGCGTCGAGAAGAAGCAGTTGCCCCACATGCTGTGCACCACCAACATGATGTTGCACGGCGTGGAGGTGCCAAGCCTGATCGTGCACGACAACACCCTGACCCGCCCGCTGCGTGACTACGGTGCCGCCGACCGCGTCGACGTGATCATCACCAACCCTCCATTCGGTGGTGTAGAAGAGCCGGGCACCGAGAACAACTTCCCGGCCGACGTGCGGACCAAGGAAACTGCTGACCTGTTTTTGGTGCTAATTAAGCACCTGCTCAAGCCCGGTGGAAGAGGCGCGCTTGTGCTGCCTGATGGCACGCTTTTCGGTGAAGGTGTGAAAACCCGAATTAAGGAACAGCTGCTGGCCGAGTGCAACTTGCACACCATCGTGCGGCTGCCTAACGGTGTGTTCAGCCCATACACGGGCATCAAGACCAACCTGCTGTTCTTCACCAAAGGCCAGCCGACCCAAGACATTTGGTACTACGAACACCAGTATCCGGCGGGCGTAAAGAACTACAACAAGACAAAGCCAATCCGCATCGAAGAGTTCGATGTCGAGAAGGCTTGGTGGGGTAGCGATGCCGATGGCTTCGCTGGCCGTGTGGAAGGCAAGTTCGCCTGGAAGGTGGACATCGACCGGATCAAGGCGGAGGGATACAACCTAGATCAGAAAAACCCACATCGCGGCCCCGAGGCCAGCCATGATCCAGACGAGTTGATGGTGGAGTACCGTCGGCTGCAGGATGAGGCAAAAGGGATTCGCGACCACTTGAAGGTCATTCTTGGCGCCGCACTGGTTGATACCGATGGAGTCGGTGCGTGAGTGCCGTTGTGGAGGCTCGCAAGCCAATAGCTCGGTACCCAGGTCAAAGCGGGCCGGCCCTACTGCACGCCTTCGACTTGTTCGCGACGGCGCCTGGGGCCGTAGTCACACTGCGTAGCTTGATTCTATCGTTGGCTGTGAAGGGAAAGCTGATTCAGCAAGATCCGAATGACGTCTCAGCTTCTGAACTGCTCGCGCAGATCCGTGCCGAACCACATCTGCAAGAGACTACGACCGGACCTGCGGCAGACGTGCCATTCGATATACCGTCACATTGGGAGTGGGCATCCCTCGGGGAGGTCGTGGAGTTGATCCGCGGCATCACGTTCCCTGCAAGCGCGAAGACTAGAGAGCCAGGTCCGAACAAAATTGCATGCCTTCGTACCTCGAATGTCCAGCAGTCAATCGAGTGGCACGACCTTCTGTTTGTCGATCGTTCCTTCATGGGCCGCGAAGTACAACTGATTCGACACCATGACATCGTGATGTCGATGGCGAATAGCCGCGAGCTTGTCGGCAAGGTAGCGCTCATTCAAAACTTGCCCTTCCCGGAGGCGACATTTGGTGGCTTCTTGGGCGTTTTGCGGCCGCGCCACATTGATCCGCGCTACGTCATGGTGGTACTACGCACAGACTACGCGCGCCGATCGCTGATCGGTAGCGCAAGCCAAACCACAAATATCGCGAACATTTCGCTTGCGAAGTTGCGGCCGTTACCGTTTCCCCTTCCGCCTCTCGCCGAACAGCGCCGTATCGTGGCCCGCGTGGACGAACTGATGGAGTTGTGCGACGCCTTGGAGCAAAGCGGGCGACTGGCTGACGAGCAACATGCCCGTCTCGCGTCTACGCTGTTCGATGCCCTGGCCACCAGTGAATCGGAGCACGAACTGGCCGAGAACTGGCAACGCATCGTCGATCACTTCGATCTACTGCTTGACCGCCGCGAGGCAGTGGATTCCCTGGAACAAGCGATCCTCGAAGCGGCAGTCCGGGGGCGGCTCGTCTCTTCGGATCAAGTCTCGGGCGAAGCTCCGCCTTCGGCCACCCTTGAAGGCTCCGATCCGAAGGCTACGGTTCAAGAGGCAGAGCGGGAGTTCGTCGCTCCAGAGCATTGGAAATGGGTGCGCTTCGGCTCGCTTTGGGAAAGCTCGCTGTACGGCCCCCGCTTCTCGAATGAAGACTACGTTCACGAAGGCGGCGTGCCCACCGTCCGTACCACAGACATGTCCGGTGGGAGGATCCGCCTAAAGCAGGCGCCGCTTGTGAAAGTCAGTTCCAGGCAGCTTGAAACTTATCGAATCAAGCGCGGTGATCTATTGGTCACTCGTTCGGGCAGTATCGGCGTGATGGCCTTGTACGACCTAGAGCATGACGCAATACCAAGCGCCTACCTTATTCGGCTGCGCTTCAAACCATGCGTCTTGCCAGAATTTGGGTTGTTGCTCTTAACTTCACCTACTGGTCAGAAGCTGATGGGTCTAAGTACAACTTCGGTTGGCGTGCCGAACGTAAACGCAACAAAGATGTCTGCCTTTCCGGTTGCTGTGCCTGGCATCGTAGAGCAGAGCCGAATCATCGCTCGCGTTGCAGAGCTGCGCCAACTATGTGGCACGCTGCGTGAACGGCTAAGCGCGGTTCAGGCGACACACGCACGGCTAGCTGACGCACTGGTGGCTGAGGTCGCCTGAGCATGTCAATCCGATGCCCTTCAGCATGCTGGCAACGAACGCCATAGTGACTACGAATCAGATCGCGGCTACAGGCGGCTAAGCAAGCCGGCTGAGCCAAGCGCGTGTCCAGAATAGACTGGCCCGCGCCGCCGTCGGCTGCCCTCTCCAGGAGCGCCGCATCTGATAAGCTCAGCCAGCTTCGCAGCGCTGCGCAGGTGCTTCTGGTCGGCGTTACCAGGCGGACTCATGTTGGGGGAAACAGGCGCGTAAGCTGACCCGTTGACATTGGGCGCGACTCTGCGTCAAAGATTGTGGTCTCACCGCTCGCGAGTTTGAGCACTAGAGGCCCATTGACGCTCGTTCCGTGAACTTCGGTGATGTGAGCAAGCGTACGACCAGTACCTGAGCGATCGCTGTGTAGATACACGAACAGTGTCGGGTCCGCTAACTGCCAATCAAAGCACTGTGCAAGAGCGTGTGCAAATGAGCCTGCGACAAACGTTCTCTTTTTGCGGTCATCCTTTAGGGGGTCATCCGTGGCCCCTTCAACGATGAAAACCGTTCCGAGCTGAACCTCCACGCAGGTCAGAAACCTAACGCCTCTGACTGAAAAGCCAGCAGGCTGCCGGAAATCCCGAGTGTCTGCCCACAACAAGTTTTCGTATGGCTTCGAAGAGAAAGTGGCTTCCGCACTCATTTGGCAGCTCCAAAACTTCACGTGACAGATGAAGGCAACGCCACACAGCGAATGCCCGGACTCACACAAGTCTATTCGGAGTCTTGAATTATCCAGCGGTGTATCCGACACACCATCGACACCAGATTTATCTGCTCGAGTTTCGGAGGTAGGAGAGGCAACGCTCGACACCGGCGTGCCGACAAGTTCTGCATCCGCAGCAGTTCGCCTTGGCAGCGGAATTCAAGGAGGAGTCTCAAAACAGGTGGCGAAGACTGAATGTGACAGACCTCGACCTGGAAGCTTACTTGGAGACTGCGTTCTCGCGGATCAAGGCCGCCAATGCAATATCGAGTCCTACGTTTCTCGACTCAGAGCGAGGAGGCGCAATGACGGCGGATTGAGCAGCTTGTGCGTCTCCCACAAGCATCACTTGGTGCTGGGCCCGGGTGATGGCGGTGTATATCAGGGTGCGATCCAACATCTGCGAGTTGACGACGGGCACGATCACTCGCTGCCACTGCGAACCTTGGGCCTTGTGCACCGTGATCGCATAGCCAAGTTCTACATCGTCGAGCATGTCAACGGTCAAAGCTCGACGTTCGCCGTCATCCCACTCGATCCAGGCGAGAGCCCGCGCCAGATCGTTGTCCTCATCAACACCCATCCTGCGCGGAACACTCTCTACCTCTGTGACACGCCCGAGGGAACCGTTCTGCAGGCCCTTGGACCAGATGTTTCGGGTACACAGGACAAGATCACCTTCCCGGAGCCCGCACACCTCCTCTGTCTGAAACTCGTCGTTCCAGCAGGTCACAGGTGGCCGGTCCTTCGTGAACCGCACTTGGCACAATTCATTGAGGCGCTTCGTGCCCGCCGGACCATTCCGCAGGGGTGACAGTATCTGCGTGTTCTCTGGATCGAGTGCATACAACTCGACGACAAGGTCGGCGATCTTTGAATCCTCGCAGGGAAGGAAGGCAGCAGGACCCGCTTCGTTCGAGTCCAGCTCAAGCCATCGGCCCGCCCGCACAGCCGCTGCCAATTCCGCGATCTTGCCGCCATACCGCTTGACCGTCTTCAACTCCACGGAAGGCACTGAAGGGACGTTCCCAACAGAGTGAAGAACAAGGCCAGGACCGACGGGCATCAGCTGACTGGGGTCTCCCACCAAGACAAACCGCACGTGTGACGGCATACCGTCGCAGACCCTGCTCATGGAAATGATGTCCACCATGCTGGCTTCGTCGATGACCAAGACGCACGGATCGGGCAGGGATGGGCCTTGCTCGGTACGCAGGAAGCTCGCTATCGTCGACGCTGGGCGTCCGGTCGCCTCGTGCATCCTCTTTGCAGCCCGACCCGCAAGCGCCACTTGAACAATATGAACCCCACGTTCCTCGTACAGGTGGTAGAGCGCCTTGAGAACCGTAGTCTTGCCGACGCCGGCCCCGCCGGTGATACACGCAAATGGTTCTGAGGCGGCTACGTGTATGGCGCGCCGCTGCTCCGAGTTCAATTCGACCCCGTCCTTGACGAAGACGCTGTGAATCAGAGTGTCCACTTCATCTGGCGTCGCCAGAGATCGTTCCGCCGTCTGGGTTAACCGCTGGTGAAAGGCTTTCGCAACCTGGCGTTCCATCACCATGGCGCCAACGAGCTGCAGGCCGTGTCCGGCTTGAACGAAGCAGCCGCCTTCCAAACCCGCTGTCAGAGCTCGGGAAAGGAAGTCTCGCCACCTCACGCCTGGTGGCGGAGCCCCCAAAAGCTTCGCTACCGCGTCAGAGAGTGCACCGGAAAGGACTGCGGTGTGCCCTCTCGACAAGGCCCGATAGCACCCCTCTTCGACGGCCCCTCGAAGGCGACGATCATCGTCTCGTGCAATACCGAACTCACCGGTCGCAAGCCTGTCCACCTCAGCCCAGCTGCCTGCGAAGGAAAGAAGACGGTAAGGGTCTTCGGAGATCCGTTCCTCTGCATCGGCTCCGAAAAACGCCAGTACCTTGCGGCCGATGCGGATGTCAAACCCGCGTGCCTGAAGCCACTGAAGTGTGCGTGTTTCCCCGTGCTTGTGCCAGGCCAGGAGCAGCTGTCGAACCGCGTCCGGTGAAAGCAACGTGGACAACGCCTCTGCATCCTGCTCGTCTAAGTGCGAATAGAGCGCCTCGCCAAAATGCTCCCACAATCGCCGAGCCTTGACCATTCCGAAACCCTCAAACGCGGGGTTGCTGGCGATAAACGAGATGATGTGCTCACCAGAGGGCCGAGCGAGTTCGACATCAACCGCATCGACCTGCTGCTCAAGCAGATGGTATCCATCCTTGATCGTCTCACGTTGGGTCGCCGTGCCTCTCACTCGCCACCATTGTCCTCGCTCGACTCGCACCGGTCCCAGCGCGCGTTGGGAAGCCTTGACCACCACGTAGGAGCTCGCGTCCAGTACAGCGCCTGCTTGGTCGATGGGGATACCGGTGAAGATCGCCCCTCCGAAGCCCATGGGGTTCTGCGACCTGATCCCCGTCACTCGAACGATGAAGTCGGTTTCGGAGGTCACCTGGGCAGCCTTCCGCTTTCAGCGAGTGCTTCCCTCAGCACCGTGAAGCGGGCGAGTAAGCGTTCGAGTTCGTCGATCTTCTTATTAAGGATAGCGTTCTCCACCTCCAGCCGAGAGAGACGCTCTGCGTCTATGGCTTGGCGAGCACGGCCAGGCTGCCGCTGAGGGGGCGCATCAGCTTCGGCCTCTGCGTTCTTGGATACCAGCGGAAGCACTCCTTCCTCGCGCAAGGTGGCCTCCAGGTCGGCTAGAGCCACGCGGATTCGGGGGTTCTGTGTAAGAGCTGACGGACTGAAACCGCATTCCGCCACGATGTCCTTTCGCGACAAGATGCCGCGAGAAACCATGGCACGGAAATCCGCATGTGTCTTGGACGCCCGCCATGCGGAAAACTTCTTGAAGTTCTCCTCTGCGATCTGCTGACCGTTAGCCATCACTTGATCCCCTTGCTGCGATCCCGATTCGGCTTGACGAGAGGCGCGTTCAGCTTAGCCATGCTCACACCCGCGCGTTCGGCATTCAGTGCCCAGGTGACGAATTGCTCTACAAGCAAATCGTTCTCTGCCTGCAAACGGTTCACTTTCGCCTTCAACCGTTCGACCTGCTCATGAGCAGCACGCACCTTCTCATCCCGCGGCACCCGCGGACCAGTCTTACTGACGTTCCCCTTCAACCCCTCCTTCCTGTTGGTGAAAGCGTTGGCGACCTCAGGATGATCATTGAACGTGAACCGAGAGTATTCATGGCCGAGAACCTCCTCGATTCTGGGAAGCAGCAGTGGCCAAGTGAGTTTTCCTTTCCAAGAGTCGATCAGATCTAAGACCGTCCGGATCATCTCTGGGCTCAGATTTGGTGATCGTTCCTTCTTGGTCATTTCAAGGCCTTCACGCTGGCCACTGGAATACGCACTGCTGGCGGTACCAGGCCAGTCGTAATGAGTGGCGCGTTCGCCAGGTTCAGTCGAATGCGAGATCCAGGGGGAATGGAAGGATCCTCCATGATCGAGAGCAGAGCGTTAATGCGCTGGAGCGTCTTAGACTGATGCTCTACCCATCGGTCCGCACCGTACTCCTCGTCGGACAAAGCTTCGCGCGCCTGTCTCAGCAGGTACTCAGCTTCATCTTTAGCAAGTCGAAGGTTTGTTTCCTTGTGAGCATCGCCTTTGACGCACTCCTGCTCCTCGCAGTTGATGCAGTCGCGGTACATCTGACAGGGCTCGCTTGCGAAGTTGTGCATGCACCACCCAAAATCCGTCGTGTGCGCCGCCGCAATGCCTCTGACCTTGAACTCGCTGCGGGTGATGATCTGCCGCTTCTCGGTGCTCACAGGCACCAGGC
>Ga0247821_10001265_pt1 | contig 14109 bp, 14 predicted proteins | sample 13C_Glycerol_Day_FD_192481 | JGI IMG/M metagenome (GOLD analysis project Ga0247821, IMG submission 192481) | Soil microbial communities from agricultural site in Penn Yan, New York, United States - 13C_Glycerol_Day14 | ecosystem: Environmental > Terrestrial > Soil > Agricultural land | place... | reverse complement strand
ACCAGTAGCCTGCGCTCAATTCAAACGAGGATCGCAGACGTGAGACGCGGTGTGATGTACGCCGGCATGGCCGGTGCGTTGTGGGGCATGGTGTTGATGGCCCCTGAGCTGCTGCCTGAGTTCAACCCGATGCTGCTGAGCAGCGTGCGCTATGTCATGGTCGGGGTCATCTCGCTGATGCTGGCTCTGCCCATGGCCCGCCAGCTGCGTCAGCTAACCCTGCACGACGTGTGGATGCTGCTGCGCCTGGCCGTCATCGGCAACTTGGTTTATTTCGTCTTCCTGGTGGCCGCCATCCAGCGTCTGGGCGTGGCGCCAGCTTCACTGATTGTTGGCGTACTGCCGCTGACCATCACCCTATACGGTCGCAACGACAGTGGCGCGGTACCGCTGGCGCGGCTAGTCGGCCCGTTGGTGCTGATTCTGGCGGGCATGCTGTGCATCAACCTGGAGACGTTCGCCTTCGCCCCCGGCGACATCGGCGACAAGCTCCTGGGCCTGTTCTACGCTTTGGCCGCCCTGGCCTGCTGGACCTGGTACGCGGTACAGAACAGCCGTTACCTCAAGCAATGCGGGCATTTCGACAGCCATCAGTGGTCGGTGCTGTGTGGGGTGATGACCGGGCTGGCCAGCCTGGTGATGGTCGCAGCCCTGGCCCTATGGCAGCCGCAACAGTTGCAGGTGGACGCGCCGATGGCGCGCTGGTGGTTGTTCTGGGCGGCCAGCCTGGGCTGCGCGGTGCTGGGTTCGTGGTTGGCCATGGCGCTGTGGAACGCCGCCTCCAAGCGCCTGCCACTCACCCTGAGCGGCCAACTGATTGTCTTCGAAACCCTGTTCGCCCTGCTTTATGCCTTCCTTTGGCGGCAGACCGGGCCGAGCGTGCTAGAGGCGGCAGCGATCATACTGGTGATCGGCGGCGTGCTGTGGTCCATGCGCCAGCACGGAACGCCGCGAGAACTTGCCAAACCGGTGCATACCTGAGAAAAGGGCGGCTTTGATTTTTTCAGCGTTGGAGCATGCCCATGAGCAGCGAACTGCAGATCATCGACCTCGTCGAAGGCGACGGTAAAGCCGCCGTCAAAGGCGCCCTGATCACCACCCAGTACACCGGCTGGCTGGCCGACGGCAGCACGTTCGATTCATCCTGGTCGCGCGGCAAACCCTTCCAGTGCGTGATCGGCACGGGACGCGTGATCAAAGGGTGGGACCAAGGCCTGATCGGCATGCGCGTTGGCGGCAAACGCAAATTGCAGGTGCCGGCGCACCTGGGTTACGGCGAGCGCAGTGTGGGGGCGATACCGCCGAATTCGGATTTGACGTTTGAGATCGAGCTGCTGGAAGTGCTGACGCGGGATGATTGAGATATTGATGAGTTTTTGCGGGTGTATGCCTTGAGGTTTGCAGTGCCTACGAGATCGAGCGCCGCCCGCGCGGCGCTCGGTCTTGTAGGCGTCAGATCATTCACGCCATACATACAGGGTATACATAATTCAGCAACACACATCCTCTAACGTTGCCCTTGCCTAGGGAACGGCAATCACGCTCAGGGAGGAACCAAACGGGTTGACGGCACTCTGACCCTCACTCGTTGCCAGGGATGGCACTCACTACAAGGACGCCCTGCGGCTGCGGCGCAGGGCAACGTGGCGGGTCAACCCGATTTTCTCTGCCACAAGAGCCTGCCTTGATGAAGTTGCCAACCTTTCTCCGCCGTCGTCGCCACTTGCTGTTGAGCCTGGCGCTCACGGCCGTGGCCATACCGCTGGCGCTGGATGCTGTCGAAAGCCGTGCGCAGCCGGTCGATGGCACCCAGACTCTGGTCTTCCTGCGCCACGCCGAGAAACCGGGCGAGGGGCTCGGGCAACTGAACTGCCAAGGCCTCAACCGGGCATTGGACTTGGCCACGCTGCTGCCAGAACGTTTTGGCAATGCCGACTACGTGTTCGCTGCCAACCCGTCACGGCATGTCGAGGAAGGCAGCAAGGACGAGAGCTACAGCTATATCCGCCCATTGATGACTATCACCCCCAGCGCCATCCGCCAGGGCCTGCCGGTGAACATCGATTACGGTGCCAACGACACCGACGCGCTGGCCGAAGAGTTGCTGAGCGACAAATACCGCAACGCGACGGTCTACACCGCCTGGTCCCACGGCTACCTGCCAGAGCTCATCAATACCGTGGCTGGCAAGGCCCTGGGCGAGGAGCGGGTGATTACCGAGGACTGGAACGGCGACGATTTCGACACCCTGTATGTGCTCACGCTGACCTGGCACGACGGCAAGGCCAGCCTGCTCAGCCGCAATGTGCGGCAGGGCCTCAATGACGGTGCCCATAGCTGTCCGAGCTGATGCGCTGCTACTGTTTGGGCAAGGAAGCCGAAACAGGGGCCATGCATGAAGCACGAGGTGACGGTCATTGGAGGGGGTGTCATTGGCCTGGCGACGGCCTATGCGCTGGTGCGCGAAGGGCTGTCGGTAGCACTGATCGAGGCGCGGGACAGCCTGGCGTCTGCCACCAGTTTCGCCAATGGCGGGCAGTTGTCGTACCGCTATGTGGCGCCATTGGCCGATGCCGGTGTGCCGTGGCAGGCACTGGGCTGGATGTTGCAGGGGGATTCGCCGCTGCGTTTGCGGTTGCGATTTGACTCGGCGCAGTGGCGTTGGTTACTGGCGTTCATGATGGCCTGTCGCAGCCGTGTCAATGCTCGCAATGGCGCACAGCTGTTGGCGTTGGCGCTGGAAAGCCAAGCCGCCCTGGCGCGCTGGCGCGAGGAGGGTGGGCTGACGGATTTTGCCTGGCGGCGTAACGGCAAGCTGGTCGCCTTTCGCAGTGAGCGGGCGTTCGCCGAAGCGCGTAGGCGCCTGCTCGATCCAGTCAGCCAACGCGTGCTCGATGCCGTCGAGCTCAAAACCCTGGAGCCGGCCTTGGCCGGGGCGCCGTTCGTGGGGGGCGTGCTCACACCTGATGAAGAAGTCGCTGACTGTCACCGCTTCTGTGTGCGCCTGGCCGAGCGCTTGCGCGCCTCCGGGCAGTGCCAGTTTTTGCTCGGTAAGCCTGTGACTCAGCTGGTCGCACATCACGATCAGGTGGTTGCGTTGCAACTGGGCAGCGAGCAGGTAGATGTGCAGCGCCTGGTGCTGTGTGCGGGGCATCGCAGTGCGGGGTTGGCGCTACCGGGGTTGAGGTTGCCGGTCTATCCGCTGAAGGGCTACAGCTTGACTGCGCCGATTACCCCGGAGCATCGGGCACCGGAGGTCAGTGTTACCGACTACGAACGCAAGATCGTTTATGCGCGCCTTGACCGCCAACTGCGGGTGGCGGCGATGGTGGATATCGTCGGCTACGACGAATCGGTGGATGCGCGCCGACTCGACAGCATGCGCCGGCTGGCGCTGGATACGCTGCCCAACGCCGCCGACTACGGGCAGGCGGTGGAATGGGCGGGGATGCGGCCAGCGACGCCTACCGGGGTGCCGATCATTGGGGCTACGGCTTATCGAAACCTGTGGCTGAACGTGGGGCATGGGGCACTGGGTTTTACGTTGGCCTGTGGCAGTGGGGAGCGGTTGGCCAGAATGTTGCGCTGACTGGACCGGCCCTATCGCTGGCAAGCCAGCTCCCACCTGAACTATGTAGCCTCCAAGTTTAGCGCCGCCCCTGTGGGAGCTGGCTTGCCAGCAATGAGGCCGGAACAAGCACCACAAGACAGTTGCTCCCACAGGTGTCTCAGAACCTTCCGGCCTGTGATCATCCTGTGGGAGTCGGCTAGCCGGTGATAGGGCCGCTTAAGGCACCTGAATCTTACCGCCCGAAGCGCATCGGCCAGCCCACCACTTTCTTCACCCTCGGCGTGGCATAGGTCCGCACCTTGGACGTACTCAACCCCATCCGCACCAACGACTCGGCAATGGTCACCGCTGCGCTCACACCGTCCACCACCGGCACGCCGGTGCGTTGACGGATCTGCTCATCCAGCCCCGCCATGCCACCACAACCCAGGCAAATCACCTCGGCCTTGTCGTCGCGCACAGCGCGCTCAGCCTGCTCGACGATAGCTTCGACGGCGCGCTGTGGGTCGGCTTCCAGCTCGAGCACGGCCAGGCCACTGGCGCGCACCGACGCGCAGCGGTCGTACAGGCCGGAAAGCCGCAAGCGGTCTTCGATCAAGGGCACGGTGCGGTCCAGGGTGGTCACCACCGAGTAGGCGTGGCCCAAGTACATCGCCGTGCTGGCGGCGGCATCAGTGATGTCCACCACGGGGACGTTCAACAGCTCTTGCAGGCCTTCGCGGCCGTGCTCACCGTAGCCGGCCTGAATCACTGCATCGTAGGGGCCATCGTAGGCCAGCACCCGGTCCATCACCGCGATGGCCGCCAGGTAGCTTTCAAAGTTGCCCTCCACCGACTCGGCGCCAAACCACGGGGTCAGGCCGATGATTTCGGTACCTGGCGCGGCAACGGCGCGCGCCTGCTCGGCGATGGCCTCGGTGATGGCTTCGGTGGTGTTGACGTTGGCAATCAGAATACGCATGGCAGTTCTCCCTGATCAGTGGCTGCTGTGGTCAACGGCGATGCACTCACCGCTGACATCCAGGTAGTGGCGGTTGCGTGGCGCGATCAGCAGGTAAAGGGCCGCGGCGATGCCGGCACCGATCAGCCAAGAGAACGGCGCCACGCTATGGAAGTTGGGTACCAGGGCGAGCACGATGGCCAGCACTGCGGCCGGCACGAAGGCGGCCACGGCACGCAGGTTGATGCCCTTGGTGTAGTGATAGGCGCCAGCCGGGTCTTCGCTGTACAGCTGCGGCACGTTGATGCAGCCTTTGCGCAGCAACCAGTAGTCGGCCATGATCACCCCGTACAGCGGGCCCAGCAGGGCGCCCAGGCCCGACAGGAAGTACACGATCACCAGCGGGCTGTTGTACAGATTCCAGGGCAGAATCAGCACGGCGAGGGTGGCGCTGATCAGCCCGGCGCGACGGAAGTTCAGGTGGCGTGGCGCCAGGTTGCTGAGCACGAAAGCCGGGGCGACGAAGTTGGCCATGATATTCACGGCCACCGTGACGATCAGGAAGGCCAGGCAACCCAGGACCAGGAAGGGGGTATTGGGGATGCTGGCGACGATCTGCGTCGGGCTGTCGATGATCTGGCCGTTGATCTGGAACTGCGCGCCGCACAGCACCACGGTGATCATCGCGAACACCAGGATGTTCACCGGCAAGCCCCAGAAGTTACCGACGCGGATGGTCTTGCGGCAGGGCGATGAGCGGGCGAAGTCGCAGAAGTTGAGCACCAGGGTGCCGTAGATCGCCAACCACAGGGCACCGCCCGCGAAGATGTTGCGCCACATCTCGTAACCGGTCAGCGGCGCCGCCACCGACCAGGCGATTCGCGCGTCGGCCTTGAAGTACATGAACACCGCCAGGCTGGCGACGGTAAGCAGGATTACCGGGCCGGCGAAGGCCTCGTAGCGGCGCACCATCTCCATGCCGTAGGCGAGGATCACCAACTGCACCAGCCAGATCGCCACGAAGCAAACCCAGCCCAGGCTCGACAGGCCAAGGATGCTGTCCTGGTCGTGGACGCCCAGTTGCGGCCACACGGCGGTCAGCAGCACGCGCAGCACCACCGAGGCCAGGTAGGTTTGGATGCCGAACCAGGCAATGGCAATGACCGCGCGGATCAACGCCGGTATTTGCGCGCCATGGATACCGAAGGCAATGCGGCTGATGACCGGAAACGGTACGCCGGTCTTTTGCCCCATGTAACCAGACAGGTTCATGAAGAAGTACACCAGCGCCGCACCAATGGCCAGCGACACCAGTATCTGCCAGCCGCCCAGCCCGAGGGCGAACAGCCCCATGGCGAACGAGTAGTTGGCGATGTTGTGCACATCGTTGGTCCATAACGCAAAGATGCTGTAACCGCCCCAGCGCCGACCTTCGGCGCGTGTCGGGGCGAGGTCGCGGTTGTGCAGGCGCGGGCTCAGTTCAAGTGCTGGCGCAGGGCCGGCAAGTGTGGAGATGGGGTTGCTGCTGGCGACGGAAAGTTCAGGGGCAAGGTCGAGGCTTGTACGCATTCCGGCAGGCTCCTGATGCACGTGGACTGCGATGAGCGGGCAATGCGCACGGGCTCGCCATCTCGTCGGTGCAGCGTTGGCATCACTGGGTTCTGGGCGCGGCGGCCGACGGGTAGGGCGGCGTCGCGGGTTCTTGTGTATTTATGTTTTGTCTAACTTGTATACAAAACACGAACACACAAAAGCGAGTTCCATGCCAGCCGAAAAGCGACGTTCAAGTTGCCATTGTTTTGATTTCGTCTTGTTTAACGCTAACTAAATGAAATTAAGGAAATAAAATTTGACCAACTTAACAGCTTTTATTTTTTGATCGTTTTGTTAGTTGATCAATTGGTCAAAATTAGTGGCGTGGAGGGTGTAACGTATTGGGGCGCGGTTGTGAAAAGTGCACACAAAAATGGCACCTATGGTGACATTACTGTGTACAAAAAATAGTCAGCTTTTGCCTGTGCCTACCACGTCGACGCAAGTTCAGCCCATCGGCGGCAGGCGTCGCTTCACCGGGCTCTTCTTGATGATCGCGGTGTTGGTTTCGGCCAGCACATTGATCCGGTCGAGCAGGGTGTCGAGCTGTTCCATCGAGCGCACATGCAAACGCGCAATGAAGCAGTCCTCGCCGGTCACCTTGTCGCATTCGGTGAATTCAGGGATCGCAATGATCTGCCGCTCCACTTCCTGCAACTGCCCCGGCAGCGGGCGGATACGCACGATCGCCTGCAACTGGTAACCGAAACTGCGCGGGTCGACATCCACGGTGTAACCGCGCAAGACGCCGCGCTCTTCCAGGCGGCGCAGGCGCTCGCTGACGCTGGGGGCAGACAAGCCACTGATCTGCGCCAGGGCCTTGAGTGAGCGCCGCGAGTCTTCCATCAACGCGTTGATCAGCAGTTGGTCGATAGCATCGGTCATGCTTAACCTCATCAGGCTATTCGGGTGATTTGCCTTGATAGTAAAGGCAAGCTGGCGGATACGCCTTTGATATCCGCTGGAAGGTCCCCTGCCACCCTTTGCATACTGTTGCCATTATCAATGGGAGGTGTGAGATGGACAGTTCATTGCGCCGTGGTTCGCTGGAAATGGTCGCTGCCATGCTGATTTCCGGGACCATCGGCTGGTTCGTGCTGGTGTCGGGCCAGCCAGTACTCGACGTGGTGTTCTGGCGGTGCGTGTTCGGTACCGGTACGCTGCTGGTGATCTGCGCGGCCTTGGGCTTTCTCAAACCAGGTGTGATCGGCCGCACGGCGTTTCTGCTGGCGATTGCCAGCGGCGTGGCCATCGTCGGCAACTGGGTGTTGCTGTTCGCCTCCTATTCACGCGCTTCGATCGCCATCGGCACCGCTGTTTACAACGTCCAACCGTTCATGCTGGTGGGCCTGGCGGCCGTGTTTCTGGGCGAGAAGATCACCTTGCCCAAGGTCACCTGGTTGAGCGTCGCCTTCCTTGGCATGCTGGCAATCGTCAGCGCCCACGGCGCGGGGCAGGGCAGTGGCGAGGATTACCTGCTGGGTATTGGCCTGGCGCTGGGCGCGGCGTTTTTGTATGCAATCGCTGCGTTGATCATCAAGCGCCTCAAAGGCACACCACCGCACCTGATTGCATTGATCCAGGTTGCCACCGGTGTTTTGCTTCTGGCGCCGTGGGTCAAGCTGGGTGGGTTGCCGGGTGAGACCTCGGCATTGACCAGCCTGGTGACCCTCGGCATCGTTCATACCGGGGTGATGTATGTGCTGCTGTACAGCGCTATTCAGCGCTTGCCCACGGCACTGACCGGCGCGCTGTCGTTCGTTTACCCGATTGCGGCAATTCTTGTCGACTGGGTGGCCTTTGGGCACCGGCTGGCGCCGTTGCAATGGCTGGGCGTGGCACTGATTCTGCTGGCAGCGGCGGGGATGCAGCAAGGTTGGTGGTTCCGTTCGGCGCCCGTTGCGACCAAAGGGTAGAATGTTCCCTTTTACGTGCTTGCGACCCGCCATGACTTCACCGATCCAGACCCTCGAACAGCATCTGCTTACTGCCCTTGACCCCGCCCCACAGGAAACCCGTCGCCTGTTCCACGGCCGTGGCCGCTGCTGGCCGGGCCTTGAGCAGGTGACGGTGGACTGGCTGCAAGGCGTGCTGTCGGTGGCGCTGTTCCGTGAGCCGCCTGAAGGCCAACTGGCGGAGCTGGAGGCCATGCTGCGTGACCTCGCCCAGCGCCCGCAATGGCATGGCCAGGCCATCCTCATCCAGCACCGCTACCTGCCGGACAGCCCCGGCCAATGGCTGTGGGGCGAGCCGTGCCAGCAGCGGGAGGTCGTCGAGGACGGCCTGACTTACCTGCTGGACCTGGGCGTACGTCAGAACAATGGCCTGTTCCTGGACATGCGCTATGGCCGACGCTGGGTACGCGAACAGGCAGCAGGCAAGCGGGTGCTCAACCTGTTTGCCTATACCTGCGGTTTCTCGGTAGCGGCCATTGCGGGTGGGGCGGAGCAGGTAGTGAACCTGGACATGGCCAAGTCGGCGTTGTCCCGCGGGCGAGACAACCACCGGCTCAATGGCCACGATGCGTCACGGGTAGCGTACCTGGGGCACGAGCTGTTCAAGTCTTGGGGCAAGGTGCGTAAATACGGGCCCTATGACCTGATCATCATCGACCCGCCCACCTTCCAGAAGGGCAGCTTTGTGCTGACCCAGGATTACGCGAAGATTCTGCGGCGGTTGCCGGAGCTGCTGAGTGAGGGCGGGACCGTGCTGGCCTGTGTGAACGACCCGGGGATCGGGCCGGCGTTTTTGATCGAGGGCATGGCCGAGCAGGCGCCGACGTTGGCCTTCGTCGAGCGGCTGGAGAACCCGCCGGAGTTTCCTGATGCGGATCCGGCTGGGGGCCTTAAAGCCTTGGTATTCCGGCAGGGTTGAGGCTTGCTTTGCCGGCCCCTTCGCGGGCAAGCCCGTCTCACAGGAACAGCTCAACATTCGAGCGCAGCAATAGAGCCCCTGTGGGAGCGGGCTTGCCCGCGAAGATCAGCGCCAGCGACTGGTCCACATCGCTGTCGTAGGTGAATTGCAGCGAGAAAAACGCATAGGCGAACTGCCGCGACTGGTTGGTAACCGCCTTGATCTGGCCAAACGGCACCGAGTGCACGAACCCCTTGCCGTCGCGCAGGCGCAGGGTTCGGATGGTCAGGCAGGCAGCCGAGCAGCAGGGTGGTGAGGTAGCGCAGCACTGGAGTACTCCTGGGCCGGGATGAGCGGGGCAGGGTTACTCCAGAAACTGAGCCGTTCAGCGTCGCGAAAGTTCGATGAGCGTGTGCAAGGGTCAGCGATTACCGTGCAGCTTACTGTCCGCTGTAAATCTGGTCGAACACGCCACCGTCGTTGAAGTGGGTCTTCTGCACGGTACGCCAGTCACCAAAGGTTTTTTCCACCGACAGGAAGTCCACTTTCGGGAAGCGGTCGGTGTACTTGGCCAGCACCGCCGGATCACGTGGGCGCAGGTAGTTGTTGGCGGCAATTTCCTGTGCCTCTGGCGACCACAGGTACTTCAGGTATTCCTCGGCCACGGGCTGGGTACCTTTTTTCGCCACCACCTTGTCGACCACGCTTACCGGTGGCTCGGCTTCGGCGGACACACTTGGGTAGACCACTTCGAACTGGTCGCGGCCGAACTCGCGGGCGATCATTTCGGCTTCGTTTTCGAAGGTCACCAGCACGTCGCCGATCTGGTTGGTCATGAACGTAGTGGTCGCCGCGCGGCCACCGGTATCCAGCACCGGCGCCTGTTTGAACAGCTTGCCGACGAAATCGCGGGCCTTGGTCTCGTCACCGCCTTGCTTGAGCACATAACCCCACGCCGAGAGGTAGGTGTAACGGCCGTTACCCGAGGTTTTCGGGTTGGGCACGATCACTTGCACGCCATCCTTGAGCAGGTCGGGCCAGTCTTTCAGTGCCTTGGGGTTGCCTTTGCGCACGATGAACACGGTGGCCGAGGTGAACGGCGCGCTGTTGTTCGGCAGGCGAGTGACCCAGTTGTCTGGCACCAGCTTGCCGTTGTCGACCAGGGCGTTGATGTCGGTGGCCATGTTCATGGTGATGACATCGGCCGGCAGGCCGTCGATCACCGCTCGCGCTTGCTTGCTCGAGCCGCCGAAGGACATCTGCACATTGACCTTCTCGTTGTGCTCGGCTTCCCAGTGTTTCTGGAAGGCCGGGTTGTAGTCCTTGTAGAAGTCGCGCATCACGTCGTAGGAGACGTTGAGCAGGGTCGGGGCGGCTTGGGCGAGGTTGCCAAGGGCCAGGCCTGCGGCGAGCAGCGAGGCGGTGAAGAGTTTTTTCACGTTGCTTCCTTGTTCTTGAGAAGTTATGGGCAGATAGCCAGGGACTATAGCGGCTGGCTTTGCAGGGGATAAAGAATAAAAAATACTTTGGTTATGCCGCTACAGGCAGCATCACTGCTTGGGAAACAGCCCATTGCCACACCGCGAGCAGAATGACGCATCGTGTTCGTGGCTGCTCTTGTGGCAGGTTGGGCAGTCATGCTGCAACTGCTCCCCACGCATGGCATTGGCCAATTCTGCGGTAAAGATGCCGGTAGGCACGGCGATGATCGAATAACCGGTGATCATCACCAGTGACGACAGCACCTGCCCCAGCGGCGTCTTCGGCACGATATCGCCAAAGCCCACCGTGGTCAGGGTGACAATGGCCCAATAGATGCCTTTGGGAATGCTGGTAAAACCATGCTCCGGCCCTTCGATCACGTACATCAAGGTGCCGAACACGGTCACCAAGGTCGAGACAGTGACCAGGAACACAATGATCTTCTGCTTGCTGCCCCGCAGCGCGGCCATCAGGTAATTGGCCTGCTTGAGGTACTGGCCAAGCTTGAGCACGCGGAAGATCCGCAGCATGCGGATGATCCGGATGATCAGCAGGTATTGCGCGTCGCTGTAATAGAGGGCGATGACCCCGGGTACGATCGCCAGCAGGTCGACCAGGCCGTAGAAGCTGAAGGCGTAGCGCAGGGGCTTGGGCGAGCAGTACAGGCGCGTGAGGTATTCGGCTAGGAAGATCGCGGTGAAGCCCCATTCGATGCCCGCCAGCAGGCCGGCGTAGCTTTGGTGCACCTCGTCGATGCTGTCGAGGATTACTGTGACCAGGCTGGCGAGGATGATCAGTAGCAAGGTCTTGTCGAAGCGGCGGCCAGCTACGGTGTCGGTCTGGAAGACCATGATGTAGAGGCGTTCGCGTAAGGATTGCGAGGTGGACATGGCTTGAGTTCCGAAGGTCAAGCGGTAAGCCTAGAAGGTCTCTGCCCACGTCTGCAACGAGTGAACTAGTAAAACTGCTAGTTCCCTGGAGAGCAGTGGCTAGAGCACAATGGTGTGAAATGGGACAGATAGCTGAGCGAACGGCTATGGGTGAGCAAAGCATGGCGATTCGGGCGTTGTCGTACACCGCTTATGGGCATTCTTGCCCACCACAAAGCCTCTTGTTGGGGTTCAATGGTGAGCCAAAAATAAGGAATTCACATGCATATGCCTTGGGCAATGGGCATCGGTTCTATACCCCAATTCTTATGCGGTTCTGCAGCCCCGATGCTTTTAGTCCCTTTGAAAAAGGTGGGTTGAATGCTTACTGCTATTGCGAAGGTGACCCGATAAACAATACTGACCCATCCGGTCAAGGCATAAATGGGCTCAAGGCTGAGTTTAAACGCCTCAACATACCTGAGTTGTTAAGGCCTGGCGTCAAAGCCTATTTCAAAAATAAACCTTCAGAAACGGTTTATCATGTGGCGTTCGAAGAGGTTGGCTACCAAATTAAAAAGTTCTCGAAGGGAAATTATCAGGCGACTATGATTGATGGGATGGGCGCCACTCTGAAGGAGGTGGATCAGCTAAAATCCACCATCGCTGGATATGAAGCTCAGAGCCAGTGGCTAGAACAGCAGATGCAAGCACTTCAAAACCAAGTCATAGCACTGGTGGAGCAAAAAAACCTTCCGAAGCCTCTTCAGCCGCTGCCTGCGTCATCTCAGCCGCTGCCTGCGTCATCTTTGACACCTCCTCCGCGGCCACCAAAAGCTCGTCATCTGGCATCTGACGCAGCCTCCTTGCGGAAACCTCTCAATCCGCCGTAGACCTTCACTCAGCTCGATAATTGATGGGGGCTGTTTTTCGTTTTCTTTGACCTAGATGGTCTGCCACATGTATCAGCCAGCAGGCCGCAACGAATGGTGCAGTCAGGCCAGGCACAGGCAGCAATTTGAACAGGGTTTGCAGCAGCAGGGCTAGCGCAATTGCCAGCAGCGTCACCCAGGGACGCTCTCCTTGCCTGCTGAACGCCAGTGCCGCCAATGCAGCGTTGAAACCGTACAGACCCATCCATGCAGCCTGCGTTTGATCGGCCAGAAGGGCCACGCCTGCGCCGATGGCAGAGCCAATCACTGCCCAGGTTGCTGCGTAGGGGTTGGCAAGGTACATCCCGATTACGATCAGCAGGCCAGCCATTGGCTTGTCGAGCAAGAACACCTGGCCCACACCACGCAGCAGTGCATAAAGCGGGTCGGCTTCGACAGAGGGTACTGTCGAGGGGGCGGCCAGCAACAGGGTGCCCCAGCCCAGCAACACAAACGGTGCCGTATAGGCGATCAGCAACTTGCCACCGCGCTTGCGCCACTGGTGGGTGATGATGCTCGACAGCCCACCGGCTGCGAGGATCAGCGGCGGCATGATCGCTGACCACGGCAGTGCCGCACTGATCAGGATGCCGATCAGCACGCCGTTGTAACAGTACAACCCGGCCTGGCGGTCGGCGCGGTCGTAGCCGCGGCGCTGGGCGGTGAGCAGGCCAGCAAGGGCGCCGAGTAGGGCGCCGCCGACCAGGTTGGGGGCGGTCAGCAGGATGGCCAGCAGGCAGCACAGGCCGCACAAGGGGTTGCGCAGCAGCAGCACCTGGCTGAAGCCGTTGAGCAGCGCCGTGGCCCAGTCGGGGCACGGGTTGACGAAATTTTTGGTGTACATGGGCAGTCAGTGAGGTTGAGGTTTAAGCGGTGGGCCTCTTTGGGCCTCGGGTTTTCCGCAGGTTTGTTGGATCGGTGTTAGGGGAGGGCTTTGCCCTCCAATCGCAGGCAAGCCAGCGCCTACAGGGGCCGCGCACGGCCGTGAATCTGTGGGAGCGGGCTTGCCGCGCGAAAGGGCCCCAGCGTTAGACCAAGGTCTCGATCCGCAGCGTATTAGTCGAACCCGGCTTGCCGAAAGGCACACCGGCGGTGATCAACAGCGTGTCCCCGCGGCTGGCCATGCCTTGTGCCTGGGCAATTTCCAAGGCGGTCGAGCAGATTTCGTCAACCTGACGCAGGCGGTCGTTGACCACCGAATGCACACCCCAGGCCACGCTCAGGCGGCGTGCCGTGTTCAGGTTCGGCGTCAGGTTGAGGATCGGCGCCCGTGGTCGCTCGCGCGCGGCACGCAGCGTCGAGGCGCCCGACTCGCTGTAGTTGACCAGCACCGCTACCGGCAGAATGCCGCTGATACGGCGGATCGCGCAGCTGATGGCGTCCGACACGGTGGCTTCGGCTTTCGGCCGGCCAACGTCAAGCTGTGCCTGGTAGTCGGGGCCGTTTTCCACTTGGCGGATGATCTTGCTCATCATCTGCACGGCTTCCAACGGGTAGTCGCCCGACGCGGTCTCGGCCGACAGCATCACCGCATCAGCACCCTCGGCCACAGCGTTGGCCACGTCGGTGACCTCGGCGCGGGTGGGCGCAGGCGAGAAGCGCATGGATTCGAGCATCTGCGTGGCCACCACCACCGGTTTACCCAGTTGGCGGCAGGTACCGATGATGCGCTTCTGGATCTGCGGCACGCTTTCGGCGGGTACTTCCACGCCCAGGTCACCGCGGGCCACCATGATCGCGTCTGCCAGTTCGGCGATAGCCTGCAGCTGTTCGACCGCCGAGGGCTTCTCGATCTTGGCCATCAGGTAGGCACGGTCGCCAATCAGCTGGCGCGCCTCGACGATGTCTTCAGGGCGCTGCACGAATGAC
>Ga0247821_10001264_pt1 | contig 14109 bp, 10 predicted proteins | sample 13C_Glycerol_Day_FD_192481 | JGI IMG/M metagenome (GOLD analysis project Ga0247821, IMG submission 192481) | Soil microbial communities from agricultural site in Penn Yan, New York, United States - 13C_Glycerol_Day14 | ecosystem: Environmental > Terrestrial > Soil > Agricultural land | place... | reverse complement strand
CCCTCCCGGAATTCCCGGGGTTTGCCAGCATCCCTGCCGGCGGGCAGCCCGCCGAAGTGCTGGCCCGGCTCGAAGACGCCATCACCAAGGCCTGCGGAGGCCCGGCCGGGGAACACTCCCCCGCCGGCCCCGCCCCTGCCTGACGCCGCCGAACCGGGGACCGCCGGAATTGGCACCTAGCGTGCGAGGTATTCCTCGTGCTGCCGGTGCGCTTCCGCCACCAGCGCCCGGATCTTGTCGATGTCCTTGGCCTTGTTGCGGTACTTCGGATCCATGGCCAGGATCTGGGATTCTTCGTCGGTCAGCATCCGGTAAATCCGCTCACGTTCGGACGAGTCGGCGGTGTATTCCAGGTCAAGGTAATTGACGGCGTGCCGGCGCGCGTTGTTGATGGCCGTCTGGGCTTTACCGGCCTTGCTCAGCAGCGACGCGATGACGGTCAGGATCAGCACCCCGACGATGACGGCCAGGGACGTGGCCGTGCTGATCTCGATCACGGGAACCGGCTGGCCGCCGTTGATGAATGGCAGGTTGTTCTCATGCAGGGCGTGGAGCACCAGCTTGACTCCGATGAAGGCAAGGATGAACGCCAATCCGTAGGCGAGGTAGATGAGGCGGTCCAGCAGCCCGTCGATCAGGAAGTACAGCTGGCGCAGGCCCATGAGCGAAAACGCCGTGGCAGTGAACACGATGTACACGTTCTGGGTCAGCCCGAAGATCGCCGGGATGGAGTCCAGGGCGAAAAGGATGTCGGTTCCACCAATTGCCACCATGACCAGCAGCATCGGCGTCAGCGCCCTCTTGCCATCGCGGATGGTGAAGAGTTTGTCCCCGTCGTAGTGTTCCGTGGTGTGGAAGAGCTTCCTGGCGATGCGGATCATGAAATTGTCGGCCTGGTCCTCGCCGTGGGCGTCCGGCCGGAGCAGGTTGCCCGCGGTGACCAGCAATATCAGTCCGAAGATGTAGAACACCCACGCGAAGGAATTGATCAGCGCGGCGCCGAGGAAGATGAAGCCGGTGCGGGCGATCAGCGAAAAGACGATGCCGAAGAGCAGCACCTTCTGCTGGTCCTCGCGGGGCACCCGGAAACTCGCGATGATGATCAGGAAGACAAAGAGGTTGTCGACCGACAGGGCCTTCTCCGTGATGTAGCCGGCGAAGTACTCCGACCCCATCTCTGTGCCGCCGAAGACCCACACCAGGACACCGAAGACGACAGCCAGCCCCACATAGAGCGCCGACCAGGCGGCGGCCTCCTTCAACGTGGGCACATGGGCCTTGCGGATGTGGAAGAAGTAGTCGAAGGCCAGCAAGGCCAGGATCACGGCTATGGTGATTGCCCAAATAAGCGGTGAAACGGTCATGGTGCTCAACTTCCGTCAAGGATCCGGCCCATGGGGCCGGTTCGGTCCGGCAATGCAGGTGGTGTGAGCAGTTTAAGCGCTGGTGGCATCCTGCACCTCTTACGCCCATTGCGGGCATCGGCCGTCAGGCGAATCGCACAGCGTTTTCACAGGGAAGCGCTATTGAAGATACAGCCGGATCCACAAGAATGGTCGAAACTGATAGTGGGATCCGCGGATACAAGGATGACCGCGGCGCACCGACGTTCAGTGGCGAGCGTACTAACCATCCGAGCTGAAACCGACTAACGACGGGTTTCCGAGCATGTTGACTCTGCGCAAGCACGTTCTTCCTTCACTCCTGGCCGTGATGCTGCTGTCGGCGACGGCCTGTACTTCCGAGTCCGCGGCCGGCTCCCGGCCAAACTTTCTGCCCGAAGAAGTGACCAGCAGCCCCGGCAGCGGGGCGGCATCCGCCGGCCCCAGTGCGGCTGCTCCACAGCTGGGCCCCGCCAGCGCGGTGGACGCACAAACGCTGCTGGAGGCCTTCAAGGGCCGGGACATGGTGAGGCACATGGAGGCGCTGCAGCGGGTTGCTGATGACAATGACGGCAACCGCGCCTCGGGCACCTCCGGCTATGAGGACTCGGCGCGGTACGTGGAGGAGCAGTTGCGCGCGGCCGGGTACAACCCGGTCCGGCAGACGTTTACCCACCGGCCCAACGACGAGCGGGTGGAGACTTTCAACATTCTCGCCGACACGGAGGGCAGTGCCGAGAACACCATTGTGGTGGGCGGCCACCTGGACTCCGTCGAGAATGGTCCGGGAATCAACGACAACGCCAGCGGCGTTGCTGCAGTGCTGGAAACCGCCCTGTGGATGAAGGAGACCGGATTCAAACCGGCCAACCGGGTCCGGTTCGCGTTCTGGGGCGCCGAAGAGGACGACCTCGATGGTTCACGGCATTATGTCGATGAGCTGAGCGCGGCCGAGGTCCGCCGGACGGCGCTTTACCTGAACGTGGACATGGCGGCCTCGCCGAACGGCGTAAGGTCCATTCACGACGGCGACGGGTCGGATTTCGAGGAAGCCGGGCCGAAGGGTTCCCGGGACATCGAGGACGTCCTGTTCCGGTTCTTCGAGGACAACTCGCTGCCGGCGGAAGCCACACCATTCGACGGCGGGTCCGATTACGAACCGTTCCTGCGGGCGGGCATTCCCGGCGGCGGGCTGTTCACCGGCGACGTGGAATCAAAAACCAAGGCCCAGGTGCAGGCCTACGGCGGCACGGCCGGCAAGGACCTCGATTCCTGCTACCACAAAGCCTGCGACACCATCGAGAACACCAACGCGGACCTGCTCAAGGAAATGTCCGCCGCCCTGGCCTACGCCACCGCCACATATGCCACGGCCCCCCGGGGCTGACGCCCGGGCCGTTTTCTGAAGCGTTTCCCGTCGTTCCACCGCCCCGCGATGCCCGGTGCGGCGTCAGCGGGTGGACGGCGGCTGGCTGGTGGATCCCCGCACCTGAAGCTCGCTGGAGACCAGGTGCAGCCTCCCCGGAAGGTCCGGATTTCCGAGGCGCTCCAGGATGAACTTGCCGGCCTGGACCCCGACGGCGAGATTGCCGTTGTCCACTGAGGTCAGGGAGAGGAAACGGATGCGCGAAAGGTACGTGTTGTCGTAGCCGACGAGCGACACGTCCCCGGGCACTGTGAGGTTGTTATCGGCTGCCGCCGACAGGGCGCCGATGCACGCGATGTCATTGAAGGCGAAGATCGCCGTTGGCCGGTCGCCGCCGGACAACAGCCGGCTCGCGGCCGCATGGCCGCTTTCCTCGCTCATGCCGCCCTGTACGACCCAGGATTCGAACCCTGCCGCGGCCATCGCGTGTTCGTAGCCCGCCCGGCGGAGCCTCCCGATTTCACCCGGACCCTGCAAATGCGCGATCCGCCGGTGGCCGAGGGCCAGCAGGTGCTTGGTAGCCTTGCGCGCACCGGCTTCATCGTCGTTGACGACCACGTCCACCCCGGGCATAACAGGATCGCGGGTTCCGGCCAGGACGACGGGCACGGCGGCCGCAGCTGTTTCGATTCCGGCGGATTCCGTGCTTGTCCCCACGACCACGAGCCCGTCGATGCGTTGTTCCAGCAGGGCCTCCACGGACCGGCGTCCCACCCTGTGATCCGTGTAGGAATCCGCCAGGACCGGCGAAACGCCGGCCGCGTGCAGCGAGGCGGTCAGCCCCTCAAGAAGTTCGACGAACCAGGGGTTGCGAAGGTCGTTCAGCAGTACCCCGACAGTGCCGGTGCGGGGCATTGACAGCCCCCGGGCCAGCTTGTTGGGCCGGTACCCGAGTTCATCCATTGCGGCGAGCACGGCCCGGCGACGGGACTCGCTGACGTTTCCGGATGCCTGCAGGACCAGGGAAACCAGCGACTTCGAGACACCCGCCCGGGCGGCGACATCGCGGATGGTGGGCCGGCCCGCTGGTGTGCCGCTGGCGGATGTTTGGGTCACGGATGCTCCTTACTGTCACATCAGCCTACGGGGTTGACGACTGTGGTTCACATCACCCATCATGGACCGGTCCAAGTAAAGTCCAAATCCGAACGAAACGAGATGATTCCCTATGAGCGCACCGCACACCCGGCGGCTGGTCGCCGGCATGGTCGGAGGTGGTGCCGGAGCCGACATCGGCAAGACCCACCGCCACGCCATGCGCCTGGATGACCAGTTCGATCTGCAGGCCGGCGTCTTCGGCCGCGATCCCCAGCGCTCCGCCACGGTCGCCGCTCAGCTGGGCGTGCCGGCGGACCGCAGCTACCGCGACTACCGGCAGATGGCCGACGCCGAGGCCGCGCGCGAAGACGGTGTGGACGTCGTCGTGGTCGCGACCCCGAACGACAGCCACTTCGATATCGCCCGCACGTTCCTGGCAGCGGGAATCTCCGTGGTGTGCGAAAAGCCGCTGACCCGCGATTCATCGACCGCCGCGGAACTTGTTCGCCTCGCCGCCGCCAACGGTGCCGTCCTGGCGGTGCCGCATTGCTACTCGGCTTACGCCATGGTCCGCCAGGCCGCCCGAATGGTCCGCGACGGCCGGCTCGGCGCCATCACCTTCGTCGATGTGGAGCACGCCTCCGGCTGGGCAGCGGCCCCCGTGGAGCTGGCCGGCCACAAGCAGGCTGCATGGCGCACGGATCCGGACATCGCCGGCTTCCCCAGTGTCGTCGGGGACTTAGGCACCCACGCCTTCCACCTGCTCCGCTACATCACCGGGCTCGAGGCCGACCGCGTGTCGGGGCGCCTGCGTACCATCGTGCCCGGTCGGCGGGTGTTCGACCACGCCACGGTGGAACTGCAGTTGAGCGGCGACGTGCCGGCACGGCTCTGGGCCAGCATGGCCGCCACCGGCCACAACCACGGCCTGCGCATCCGCGTGTTCGGCGAGCAGGGAAGCCTGGAGTGGGAGCACGAGGACCCCCACCATCTCAGGGTGCAGGACCTTGACGGGACCACCACGATCCTGGCGGAAGGGCTCGGCACCCTGTCCGAGGATGCGGCCCGCCTCACTCGCGTGGGGCTGGGGCACCCCGAAGGGTTCCTGGAAGCCTTCGGAAACTTCTACCGCGACCTGGCCGATGAGCTGCGCGCCCGCCGCGACGGAACGCTTCCGCCGACCCGCGACCTGTCCTTCCCCACCGGACAGGACGGGCTCATGGGCGTCAGGTTTGTCGAGGCCGTCGCTGCGTCCCACGACCAGGATGCCGCGTGGGTCAGTCCGGCCAGGTCCGACCAGACTGCAGGAGTCTAAGCATGCAACGCTTCGCACTGCTTGGGGCCGGATTCATCGGCTCCGTCCACGCCGCCAACCTCGCGGCGCACCCCGGCGTCGACTTCACCGTGGTCTACGATCCGGACAATCGGCGGGCACAATCGCTGGCCGCCGCCCACGGGGCCCGGGCGGCCACCGACCTGGCGGAGGTCTTCGACCGCTCAGCCGTCGACGCGGTCTTCATCGCATCCTCGACCGACACCCATGCCGCCCACCTGCGCCGCGCCGCCGCCGCCGGCCTGGCGGTTCTTTGTGAGAAGCCGATCGACCTGGACCTGCAGAACGCCCGGGAAGCCGCCGCCTACGCCACCGGGCACGCAATCCCGGTGATGGTGGACTTCAACCGCCGCTTTGACCGGGACTACGCCGAGCTCAAACGTATTGTCGACACCGGGGAGATCGGCAAGGTTGAGCTCATCCAGCTCTCCAGCCGCGGGCCCGTGATGCCGCCGCTGTCCTACATCGCCACGTCGGGCGGACAGATGCGCGACCAGACCGTTCACTTCTTCGACCTGGCCCGCTGGCTGACAGGACTGGAGCCCACCGAGGTCTTCGCCACGGGTTCAGCCCTTGCCGAACCCCGGCTGCGCGAATACGACGACGTCGATACCTCCGCCGTGACCCTGCGGATGTCCAACGGCGCACTGGTACAAATCGACAGTGCACGCCGCACCGGTTATGGCTACGACGAGCGCATCGAAATCATGGGGTCCACCGGGATGGCCGAGGCCGGCCGCCACCGCACGGGCGCCGTCTCCCGCTACTACGCCGGAAAGGTGATTGATGACGGCATGCCGGCCGGCTGGTTCGAGCGGGTCCAGCCCACCTACGCGGCGGCCCTGGCGCACTTCGTCGCCGCACTGGACAGCGGTGCCCCCATCTCCCCCTCCCTTGAGGACGGGCTGAAGGCACAGGCCATCGCCGAAGCCGCCACTCTTTCCCTGCACAGCGGCAGGACGGAGCCGGTGCACTACGGACCGGGGCTGGTCGAGGGCGCAGCCGCGGGGCTGTCGTAAACTGCGGTCGGATCATTTCCACCAAAGCATGGCCGCACCCCGGTCCGAGCAGGTAGAACTGAGTCATGACTTCCTCGCCCCTGGTGCTCGGCCCGATGATGCGGTACGTGGATGAGACCTCGGCGAGCATCTGGGTGGAGACCCGGTCTGCCGCCCGGGTCTCCGTCCGCGCTGGCGGGAGGGACTGGGCAGCGCGTACCTTTGCGGTCCACGGCCACCATTACGCGCTGGTGGAAGTGGATGGGCTGGAGCCGGGCACGGTGACGCCGTACACCCTCGACATCAACGGCAGCCAGGTCTGGCCCGATCCCGCAGCGGAGTTCCCGCCGTCAATGATCGCGACGCTGGAGACCGGCAAGCCGCTGCGGATGGCCTTCGGCTCCTGCCGGACCAGCGTGCCGCACGACAAGGCCGGCAACCGGACCCACGGCGTCGACTCACTGCGCGCCTACGCCCTGAAGATGGCCTCCGGCGGCGATCTGCCGTGGCCGGATCTGGTGGCATTCCTCGGCGACCAGGTGTACGCCGACCTGACCAGCGAGCAGATGCAGGAGTTCATCCGGGCGCGGCGGGACATTGATGAACCGCCCGGCGAGGAACTCAAGGACTATGAGGAATACGCGCACCTCTACTATCTGGCCTGGTCGGACCCCGCGAACAGGTGGCTCCTGTCCACCCTGCCCAGCGCCATGATCTTCGATGACCATGACATCCGCGACGACTGGAACACCTCCCTCAGCTGGAAAAAGGAAATGGAGGCCACCTCCTGGTGGCACGGGCGCATTGTCGCCGGCCTGGCCTCGTACTGGGTCTATCAGCACCTGGGGAACCTGTCACCGCAGGAACGGGCGGGGGACGCCCTCTGGCAGCGGATCGCCGGGCACACCGGCGGGGACGAAATCGACATGAGCGCCGAACTGGACCGTTTCGCGGACCGGGCCGATCAGGACCCGGGATCGTACCGGTGGAGCTACTGCCGGGATTTCGGGGACACACGCCTGGTTGTCGTGGATTCCCGGGCAGCCCGGGACCTGACGCCGGACGCCCGCGCCCTGGTGGACAAAGCGGAAATGGCCTGGCTCGACGGACAGATGCGCGGCGGTTTCCGCCACCTGCTGATCGCGACGTCGCTGCCCTTCCTGCTGCCGATGGGCCTGCACTACGTCGAATCCTGGAATGAGGCCATCTCCCAGGGTGCGTGGGGGAAACCTGCCGCCCGGGCAGGCGAAAAGCTGCGCCAGACGGTGGACCTGGAGCACTGGGGCGCCTTCGAGAACAGCTTCCGGGAAGTGGCAGCCATGGTGACCGAGGTCGCCGACGGCAAAAGGGGCCCGGCCCCGGAAACCATCGCCTTTCTCTCCGGCGACGTCCATTATTCCTACGTGTCGGAGGTGGAGCGTTCCTCGGGCAGCCGGATCGTGCAGGCCGTCTGCTCCCCCATCCGCAACCCGCTGCCCCGGCTGATGAGGTCCTTCGCCGCCGTCATGTCCTATGGCTTGGCAACGCCGGTCGGGGCCCTGGTCGCCCGCTCGGCCAAGGTCCCGGATCCGCCGTTTCGCTGGTCCGGAATCAAGGGCCCCTGGTTCGACAACAACTTGGCCTGCCTGGAGGTGGTCCCGGAAGGGCTGAACCTGTGGTGGCAGACAGGCGTCGTTGACGGCGGTGACCAGCTGCATCCCCGGTTGAAGCTCGTCTCCTCCGTCACGGTGGCTCCCCGGCATGCGGAAAAAACTGCAGGGTGAGCTCCGACTCAGTACACCAGTTCGCGGAATAGCAAGGCCCTTCGAAGACTTGTTCTCATTGGACGGCCACGGGGCCGCCGCCAGAAAAGGACTCTTCGTGCCGACTGCTTTTGTACCCTTCACCCTGCTCGCCACCGCAAGGGAGGGCCGCCAGCGCGCCTTCCGGACGGATATCGAGCGGCTTGTATCCGACCACCGTGCACCCTTGTCCACCGTCAAGTCCACGGCGACAATGGCGTGCCTGCGGGGCGCGATCGCCAAGAGCGAGCACACGGCGACCGAGTCGAGCCTCGCCAAGTTCCTGGCGGACCGCCTGGTCACCAACGGCATTTATCTCGACATCACGGTATGCCTGGAGCACTAGCCCTGATGGACCACGGGCGGCGCCGGCAGCGGCCCGCGCAGGGGCCCGGCCGGCTCGTAGCGCTCCAGGGCTGTTCCTCCGGCGACGATCTTCCTCAGTTCCGCGAGCCCTCCTGAAAGTTCTCCAGCGGCGCGGGCCTGGACCAGCACGTTGCCAAGGGCGGTGGCTTCAACCGGGCCCGCGACGACGGCCCGGCCGGTGGCATCGGCGGTGAGCTGGCACAGGAGCCTGTTTTGCGAACCGCCACCCACAACATGAACGACGCCGACGGCCCGGCCGGCGAGCCGTTCGGCGTCGCGGATGGTCCGGGCGTACCCGGCGGCCAGGCTGTCCAGGATGCAGCGGACGACCGCCGCGGGCTCGTCCGGAAGGACGGCCCCGGCCCTGTGCACGGCATCGCGGAGCCGCTCTGGCATATTGTCCGGGGCGTTGAAGGCCGGATCATCGGCGTTGACCACGGGTCCGCCGGGCGGCAACGCCGCGGCGCCGGCCAGCAGCCCCGCCAGGGAAACAGCTGAACCCTGGGCAGCCCACGTGCGCTGGCATTCGCTGAGGAGCCAGAGGCCGCCGGTATTGCGCAGGTACCGGACGGTGCCGTCGACGCCAAGTTCATTGGTGAAGTTCGCCAGCCGGCTTGCCTGGCTCAGGACAGGGTGCCGGAGTTCCACACCCACCAGGGACCACGTGCCGGAAGAGATATAGGCGAAGTCGTCCGTCTCCGCGGGGACGGCGAGGACGGCCGAGGCAGTGTCGTGGGAACCGACCGCGACCACCAGGGTCGCTTCCGGCAGCCCCGTCTGCGCGGCAATGGCCGGCAGCAGGGGCCCGATGGTTTCGCCGGGCCGGATCAGCGGGGGGAACAGGTCCTGCGGCAATTCCAGGGCGCTCAGGAATTCCGTGGCCCACTCCCCCGCGACAGCGTCGAAAAGTCCCGTGGTGGAGGCGTTGGTGGCCTCGGTGCGCCGGACGCCGGTGAGGAGGAACGCGATCAGGTCCGGGATGAGGAGGGCCTGGAGGCCGTGGAGGTCCGGTTCGCTGGCGAGCTGGTAGATCGTGTTGAAGTCCAGGAACTGCAGCCCGGTCGTGGCGTACAGGCGTTCCGGATCGAGGCACCCGTGGACCTTGGCCACCGCACCGCGGCTGCGGCCATCCCGGTAGCTGAAGGGCTGCCCGACCAGCTCGCCGGCGGCGTTCACCTTTCCGTAGTCGACGGCCCAGGTGTCGATGCCGATGCTGGTGATCCGCTCCCCGTGCGCTGCTGCGCCGTCCGCGGCGGCCGCCAGCCCGGCGAGGATCTCCGCGAACAGCGCGGTGAAATCCCAACGCAGGCCGCCGCCGGATTCCACCACGCCGTTGGGGAACCGGTGGACCGTTTCCAGTACGACCCCCGGGGTCCCGCCGGCACGGGTGATCCTTCCCAGCATCACCCGGCCGGAGGAAGCCCCTATATCGACGGCGGCGAACGCCCGGCCGGACGTGGAGGGCGCGGTGGTCATCGCAGGAACGCGGTGGCGACGCCGGCGTCCACCGGGATGTGCAGTCCGGTGGTGTGCGAGAGTTCGCTGCCGGTGAGGACGGCGACGGCGTTCGCCACGTTTTCCGGCAGGACCTCGCGCTTTAGCAGGGTGCGCTGGGCGTAGTACTTGCCCAGGTCCTGCTCATCGACGCCGTAGACGGCGGCGCGTTTGGCGCCCCAGCCGCCGGCGAAGATCCCGGAGCCGCGGACGACGCCGTCGGGGTTGATCCCGTTGACCCGGATGCCGTGCTCGCCCAGTTCGGCGGCGAGGAGCCGGACCTGGTGCGCCTGGTCGGCTTTGGTCGCGGAGTAGGCGATGTTGTTCGGGCCGGCGAAGACGGAGTTCTTCGAGGAGATGTAGACGATGTCCCCGCCCATGTCCTGGTCGATGAGGACCTTCGCGGCGGCCTTGGAGACCAGGAAGGAGCCCTTGGCCATGACGTTGTGCTGGATGTCCCAGTCCTGCTCCGTGGTCTCCAGCAGCGGCTTGGAGATGGAGAGCCCGGCGTTGTTGACCACCAGGTCCAGCCCGCCGAAGGCCAGCACCGCGGCGTCCACCGCTGCGGTGACCTGGGCCTCGTCGGTGACATCGGCCTGGATCCCGACGGCGACGTCCGGACTGCCGAGCTCCGCCGCGGCAGCCTGTGCGGTCTCCAGGTTCAGGTCCGCGATGACGACGCAGGCGCCCTCGGCCGCGAGGCGGGTGGCGATGGCCTTGCCGATGCCCGACGCCGCCCCGGTCACCAGTGCGATGCGGGTGGCGTGGGACTTCGGTTTGGGCAGGCGCGCCAGTTTGGCCTCCTCCAGCGCCCAGTATTCGATCCGGAATTTCTCGGCTTCCTCGATCGGGGCGTACGTGGAGATGGCCTCCGCGCCGCGCATTACGTTGATCGCGTTGAGGTAGTACTCCCCCGCCACCCGTGCGGTTTGCTTGTCCTTGCCGTAGGAGAACATGCCCACCCCCGGGACCAGGACGATCGCGGGGTCCGCCCCGCGCAGGGCCGGTGAGTCCGCGGTCGCATGGCGGTCGTAGTACCCCTGGTAGTCCTCCCGGTACGCGGCATGCAGTTCCTTCAGCCGGGCCACGGACTCCTCGACCGGGGCATCCGCCGGGAGATCCAGGACCAGCGGTTTGACCTTGGTGCGCAGGAAATGGTCCGGGCACGAGGTGCCCAGCGCACCCAGCCTGGGGTGTTCGGCGCCTTCGAGGAAGTCCAGGACGGCGGCGTCGTCGCTGAAGTGCCCGACGACCGGTTTGTCGCTGGAGGCCAGCCCGCGGAGCACCGGCGCCAGCGCGGCGGCCCTGGCGCGCCGCGCTGTTTCCGGCAGGGCCGCGTAGCCAGGCAGTTTCGGGCCGAAGGGTTCGGGCCGGCCGTGTTCCGCGATGTATTTTTCGGCCTGCTCGATGATCCACAGGGAGTTCGTCTCGGCCTCCTCGCTGGTGGCGCCCCAGGCGGTGGTGCCGTGGCCGCCCAGGATGGTGCCGACGGCCTGCGGGTTGGCGTCCTTGATCGCGGCGATGTCCAGGCCCAGCTGGAAACCGGGGCGCCGCCACGGCACCCACGCCACCTTGTTCCCGAAGATCGTCGCGGTCAGGGCTTCGCCGTCGGCGGCCGTGGCGATTGCGATCCCCGCGTCCGGGTGGAGATGGTCCACGTGGGCGGCGTCCACCAGCCCATGCATGGCGGTGTCGATCGAGGGGGCAGCCCCGCCCTTGCCGAACAGGCAGTAGTCGAACGCGGCCACCATCTCGTCCTCGCGGTCGACGCCGGGGTAGACCTCCTTCAGGGCCTGCAGCCGGTCCAGGCGGAGCACCGCGAGCCCGGACTCCGTCAGCGTGCCCAGGTCCCCGCCGGAGCCCTTGACCCACAGGAGCTGGACGTCCTCCCCGGTCACGGGGTCCTTGGCGGTGCCCTTGGCGGACGTGTTCCCGCCGGCGAAATTGGTGTTCCGCTTGTCCGCGCCGAGGCGGTTGGACCGCGCGACGAGCTGTTCAACGGTTGGATTGGTCATGGTCTTAGGCTCCCCATCCGGCCTGGTGGCCGCCCTGGCGGTCGGCATTGATCTTTTCCTGGTATCCGCTGGCGGCGAAGGCTGCCAGCGGGTCGGCGGGCAGGCCCCGGGACTCGCGCCATTCCGCCAGTGCGGGGCGGACGTCCGTGTAGAACGCGTCCATCAGGACCGCGTTGGCGGCGAGGACATCGCCGGCGTACTGTGCGGCCTCGAGGGCGGCGGTGTCCACGAGCAGGGCCCGCGCCGTCATTTCCTGGACGTTGAGCACGGAACGGATCTGGCCGGGGATCTTCCCCTCGATGTTGTGGCACTGGTCCAGCATGAACGCCACCCCGGCGGCCGGCTCCAGCCCGCCCCCGCGGACCACCTCGTGCATGATGCGGAACAGCTGGAACGGATCCGCGGCCCCCACAATCAGGTCATCATCGGCGTAGAAGCGGGAGTTGAAGTCGAAGGAACCCAGCTTCCCCAGGCGCAGGAGCTGCGCGACGATGAACTCGATGTTGGTCCCCGGCGCGTGGTGTCCGGTGTCCAGGCAAACCTTGGCCTTCTCGCCCAGGGCGGCGCAGTGCACGTAAGAGGTGCCCCAGTCCGGGACGTCCGTGTGGTAAAAAGCCGGCTCGAAGAACTTGTACTCCAGCACCATCCGTTGGTCCTCGCCGAGGCGGTCGTAGACCTTGCGCAGGGATTCGGCCAGCCAGTCCTGGCGGGCCCGCAGGTTGCCCTGTCCCGGATAGTTGGTGCCGTCGGCCAGCCAGATTTTCAAGTCCTGGGAGCCGGTCATGTTCATCACCTCCAGGCACTCGTACATGTGGTCCACGGCCTTCCGTCGCACGGCCGGATCGCTGTGCGTGAGGCTGCCGAACTTGTAGTCGTCGTCCTGGAAGGTGTTGCTGTTGATCGTCCCGAGCCTGACGCCCAGGCCGGCCGCATGGTCAGCCAGCGCGGCGTAGTCGTCGACTTTGTCCCAGGGAATGTGCAGGGCCACCGAGGGGGCCAGCCCCGTCAGTGCGTTGACCTGGGCGGCGTCGGCGAGCTTTTCCTCGATGGTGCGGGGGGTCCCCGGCGTGGCGAAGACCTTGAACCGGGTGCCGGAATTCCCGAACGCCCAGGACGGCAGTTCGATGCTCTGATGTTCAAGCGTGGTTAAAACGTCGGTTGGGATAGACACGTCAGTCTCCTAGGGACTTGGACTGGGTGAGGGCTGGCGCGGCGGCGGCCAACTGGTCCTCGAGGTTGAATACTTCGGTCAGCTGGAGGAACCCCTCATCGGGGGCACCGTCCAGGTCTTCGAAAAATCCGGACATCTCGGCCTGCCAGCGGGCGTTGACGTCCGTGGCCGCCATCCGGGCCCGGGCTTCCTCGAGGTTCTCGGTTTCGAAGTAGCCGATCAGCAGCCCGTCGGGGCGGAGGAAGAGGGAGTAGTTGTTCCAGCCGGCCGATTTCAGGGCCTGGAGCATGTCCGGCCACACGGCGGCGTGGCGGGCCGTGTATTCGGCGATGAGTCCGGGTTTGAGCTGGAGCTGGAAGCAGACGCGCCGGGTGCTCATGACAGCACCACCTGCCGGTGTTCGATGCCCAGCAGGGACGCGGCCGCCTTGATGTCGGCCCCGCGGTGTCCGAGGCAGAGCGCCCAGTGGTGGCCGACGCCGGTCTGGCTCCACTCGTCCACCCAGAGTCCCGGGTCGCCGCCGAAGTCCACCCGCGAGGTGGTGTTGCCGATGGCCAGGAGCGGGCCGGGCACCACTTCCCCTTCCGAGGTGATGAACACGTAGCTGCCGTCCGGGTCCTGGCCGAGCCCGAACGTGGTGACGGGGCCGTGCCGGACGTCGAATTCGACGGAGACGCCCCAGCCGCGCTTGCCGTGGAAGACGCCCAGGCCGCGCAGCAGCGGCTGCTGCGCCGAGACGGCAAGGTGGGCGGGACCGTCATGGCCCATCTCCACCACGTTGTCGAAGAAGTTCAGCGCCTGGATTTCGGTGAATGATCCGCCGGCACCGATCGCCTGCGCGGCGAGCATCGCGATGGAGGTCCGCAGTTCGAACTCACCGGCCATCGGGACTCCCCTTGCCGTGAGGATGGAGGACCCGAGGATCATCCCGGCACCGAGGCGTTCGTGCTGTTCGCCGGCGAGGCCGCGGTGGTAGTACGCCACGGAGTCGAGATCGAAGTCCTCGACGAGCCGGTCCAGGCCGACGGATACTTTCGCGCCCCAGGCGAAGTCGTCGTCGTTCACGGAACCGTCGAGGACAAACAGCTGCCGGGCCAGGTCGAGG
>Ga0247821_10001261_pt1 | contig 14118 bp, 14 predicted proteins | sample 13C_Glycerol_Day_FD_192481 | JGI IMG/M metagenome (GOLD analysis project Ga0247821, IMG submission 192481) | Soil microbial communities from agricultural site in Penn Yan, New York, United States - 13C_Glycerol_Day14 | ecosystem: Environmental > Terrestrial > Soil > Agricultural land | place... | reverse complement strand
TTACACGGGGCCTATCGCTAATCACCCGAACCCAACAGTTCGGGTAAATAGCGACTCTCCGTAACCATCACGCTGAGTCACACCGGGGGTGATCATGACGACGAACGTCGAGGCGACCGAAGCCGAGATCGATCACCTTCGGGTCCGCGACTTGGCTCCTGGCCTGGCACAACTTGCGCTCTCTCTTGCCGCTGCGGTTGACAACCCGGGCAACGTGACAGCCCAGTCGAACGCGGCTCGGGAGCTACGCACCGTGCTGGAGGGGCTGCGGAAGCTGGCGCCGGTCGCCGAGTCGAAGGACTGGGTGGACGAGCTGGGTTCGAAGCGTGACCAGAAGCGGGAGGGCGGCCTTGTCCGTGCTCGCCGAGGTTGAGCTGCGGGGCGTTCAGACCCCGCGCCTGTACACCGCACCGCCCGTGTTTGCTTCGTCGGCGGCCCAGGAGGCTGTCGAGCTGGCGGCGGCGGCGGGCCTGGAGCTGTTCCCGTGGCAGCAGCACGTCCTGGACATCGGCATGCGGGAGCGCGCGGACGGCCAGTGGGCGGCCTTCGAGGTCGCGGTGAACGTCCCGAGACAGAACGGCAAGGGCGGAGTGATCGAGGCCCGTGAGCTGGCGGGCCTGTACCTGCTGGGCGAGCGGCTGATCATCCACAGTGCGCACGAGTTCAAGACCAGCCGGGTGGCGTTCGAACGGGTACGGTCGCTCATCCTTGGGCACCCTGACCTGCGGAAACGCGTCAAGCGGGTACTGAGTAACACGACGGAAACGTCCATCGAGCTGGTCACGGGGCAGAAGTTGGCGTTCCTCGCACGCTCCGGCGGCTCCGGCCGCGGCTTCACCGGGGACTGCAATGTGCTCGACGAGGACATGATCCTTGGCGACGACGCCATGGGTGCCCTCATGCCGACGATGTCGGCGGTTCCGAACCCTCAGCTTTGGTATCTGGGCAGTGCGGGCATTGGTGCGCCGTCTGTCCAGCTGGCCCGCCTTCGGCGCCGCGCACTGGCTGCCAGGGAAGCCGGCGTACCCGATCCGAGCCTCGCCTACTTCGAGTGGTCGGTGGACCCGCACGCGGCCGAGTGCCGGCCCGACTGCACGGAGCACGACAACCCCGACGACCCTGCAGCGTGGGCGAAGGCGAACCCTTCCCTGGGCTACCTGATCAGCTCGGAGTTCGTCCGCAATGAGCGGGCGAGCCTGGGCACCAGCGGGATCTTCGAGCGTGAGCGGCTCGGTGTGGGCGACTACCCGAGCGACGAGGCGGACACGTGGCAGGTCATCGGTGAGGACGTGTGGCGGTCTCTGGCGGACCCGCAGTCCCGGCCTGAGGGCGAGCTGTGCATGGCGATCGACGCGACCCCCGAGCGGGACCACGCGGCCATCGTCGTAGCAGGCTCGTGGCGGGGTGGTACGCACGTCGAGGTCATCGCGCACCAGCCGGGCATGGGCTGGGTCGTGGAGAAGGCCAAGTCCCTACACGAGCGGCACAGGCCGCGGTGCTGGGTGGTGGATGCGGGCGGCCCGGCTGGGTCCCTGATCCAGGATCTCGCTGACGAGCTCGGCGTGGAGATCGTGCAGCCGAAGCCGCGGCAGATCGCCGACGCCACCGGCCAGTTCTACGACGCGGTCGTGGAGCAGGGCATCAGCCATCTGGACCAGCCGCCCCTTGCGGTGGCACTGGCTGGCGCGCAGAAGCGTCCGTTGGGTGACGCGTGGGCGTGGGCTCGCCGCGGAGTGGGGGTCGACATCTCCCCGCTGGTGGCGGTGACGCTGGCTCGCTGGGGGCTCGGGGCCGAGGTCGAGGACGAGAGGGCGCCGATCCTGTGGTGAGACTCCTGTGGGCCGTCGAGGTCCTGTTCGTGCTGGTGGCCCTGGCAGGGGTCGCCCTGGTGTACGTGCCGGCCGCGCTGGTGCTGGGTGGGGCGCTGGGCGTGGTGGCGGTCGAGAGGGCTCAGGCGGCCCGTGAGAAGGGCGGTGATGGCGGGTGAGTCTCTTCGGTCTCTTCCGTCAGCAGCGGTCCCTGGAGAACCCCGCGGTGCCGCTGACGGACTCGTCGCTGCTGGACTGGATGGGTGGGCAGCCGACGCAGGCCGGAGTGTCGGTGTCGGAGACGTCGAGCCTGACGATGCCGGCGGTGTGGCGGTCGGTGGCGGTGATCGCTGGGGTGTCGGCGGCGCTGCCGCTGCACACCTATCGGACGGGCACGAAGGACCGGACGGTGTCGGGGCTGCTGGACGATCCGCATCCGGACCTGACGCCGCTGGAGTTGTGGCGGCTGGCGTATGTGCATCGGGTGCTGTGGGGGAATGCGTACCTGCAGAAGCTGCGGGCGCCGTCGGGGCAGGTGCGGGAGTTGTGGCCGGTGTCGCCGGACCGGGTGCAGGTCACCCGGGAGCGGCCGAGCGACGGCAACCCGTCGGGTAAGTGGTTCTCGGTGACGGATGACTGGGGCGCCCAGCATGTCCTCACGCCCCGGGACATCCTCCACATCCCTGGCCTGGGCTATGACGGTCTGACGGGCTGCTCGCCGATCCGGGCGGCGGCGCAGGGTATTGGTCTGGCGCAGGCGGCGGAGACGGGGGCGGCCCGCCTGTTCGGTGCCGGGAACCTCGTGTCCGGCGTGCTGCAGACCGAGCAGCGGCTGACGCAGGAGCAGGCCCAGGCGCTGAAGGCGCGCTGGCAGGCGAAGATGTCGGGGATCCAGAACAGCCACAACGTGGCCGTCCTTGACGCCGGTGCTTCGTTCCAGCCGGTGACGATGCCGTTGAAGGACTCCCAGTTCCTGGAGTCCCGCGAGTTCCAGGTCACTGAGATTGCCCGCATGTTCGGTGTTCCGCTGTTCCTGCTGATGGAGTCCAGCAAGTCGACCTCGTGGGGTACCGGTCTGGAGCAGCAGGCGCAGGGCTGGGTGACTTTCGACCTGGGCCCGACGTGGATCTCACCGACGGAGCAGCGGATCACGAAGGAGTTGTTGCCGACTGGGGAGTACGCGCACTACGCCCTGCAGGGTCTGATGCGCGGCGATACGGCGGCCCGGGCGAGCTTCTACCGGGCGATGCGGGACATCGGCGCGTTCTCTTCCAACGACATCAGGGCGCTCGAAGACCTCCCGCCGATCGGGCCCGAGGGCGACATCTACCTGCAGCCCACGTACATGGCCCCGCTCGGGGTCAACCCGCTGGCCAACGACGGCGGGCAGGTCCACGCCTCAGCGCGGGCCGCGGCTCTCATGGCTGAGGCTCAGCGGCTGCTGGCTGAGGCTGCCGACGAGGAAGGGAGGGGCGAGGATGCCCACGAAGACCATGACCGGGGCTGAGCGGCGACGCCTGTCCCTGACCGACGCCGGCGTGCAGATCCGGGCCGCGGGCGATGACGGAGGCGGTGAACGGTTCGCCGGGTACGCCTCCGTCTTCAACAGTCGGACGGCGATCGGGAACCCGCTGCGGTGGGGGTTCTACGAGGAGATCGCCCCGGGCGCCTTCTCGAAGACGCTCAGCGAGGGCGATGCCCGGATGCTGATCGACCACGACTCGTACTACGTGGTGTCGCGGTCGTCGGCTGGGACGCTGGCGCTGTCGGAGGATGAGCGTGGCCTGGCGGTTGACTCGGCTCTCGACACGGAGCTGTCGTACGTCCGGGACCTCAAGGCCAACCTGCGGAACGGCAACGTGACCGGGATGAGCTTCGGGTTCTACGTCATCAAGGACGAGTGGAACTCCGAGACCATCGAAGTCGAGGGCGCCGACCCCGTAGAGGTTGACGTCCGGGTGATCCGCGAGGTCCGCCTCATCGAGGTGTCCGCCGTCACCTTCCCCGCCTACCCCGAGACTGAGGCCGAGCTGAAGGCCGTGGCCCGCGCCCTCGACCACCGCGGCGACCCCGCCGCCGTCGAGGCCCGCGCCCGCTTCCGGCCCGAGCTGCTCGACCTCGTGCACATCGACCGCGAGCCGGAGGAACCCACTCGCGCCCAGACAGATCCCGCTGAGCCGGCCGTGTCCACTCAGCGCCCGGGTCTGCCGATCTCGATGCGCATGAACGCGCTGGCCGCCCGTTTCGGGCTCCCGCGCTAGCAACACCTTCCAATCCCCTGTCAGCCCCCTGGTGGGGCTGTCTGGCGTGCCGTGAAAGGACACACCGCCATGAGCACTCTGCTCACCCGCGCGCTGGAGAAGCGCGCCAACACCTGGTCCCAGATGCAGGAGATCCGGGACACCGCCGACCGCGAGAACCGCGACCTGACCCCCGAGGAGCGGCAGGCGTGGGACCGCGCCGAGGCCGACCTGACCGCTGCGTCCGAGGACGTCGAGCGCATGGAGCGCATGGCCCGCATGGACACCGTCCAGCGCGACCAGCTCGTCATCGCCGACGGACCGGCGCCCGAGGACCGCAGCAACGTCGACCCGGAGGCGGCCTACCGTGGCGCGTTCGGCCAGTACGTGCGTGGCGGCATGAGCGGCCTCGACAACGAGCAGCGTCAGCTCCTCATGTCCAACATGTCCGAGGTCCGCGCGCAGGCCACCAGCCCCGGCAGCGCCGGCGGGTACTTCATCCCGACCGAGACCCTGCAGCGGATCACCGAGACGATGAAGGCGTACGGCGGCATCCTCAGCCTGGCCAACGTCCTCAACACGACGTCCGGGAACCCGCTGAACTGGCCGTCGAACGACGACACCGCGAACGTCGGCGCGATCCTCGCGGAGAACTCGCAGATCACCGAGCAGGACGTCACCCTCGGGCAGAAGACGCTCGGCGCGTTCACCTACACGTCGAAGCTGGTCCGCGTCTCCCTGCAGCTCCTGCAGGACTCCGCCTTCAACATCGACACGTGGCTGCCCCAGAAGCTGGGCGAGCGCATCGGCCGTGCGGTCGCCGCGCACCTCGCCACCGGCGTCGGCACCACCCAGCCCGAGGGGCTGTTCACCAACGCCACCGCGGGCAAGACCGGCACGACCGGTCAGACCACGTCGATCATCTACGACGACCTGATCGACCTGATCCACTCCGTCGACCCGGCCTACCGCCAGTCCCCCAACACCCGGTTCGTCATGTCGGACTCGGCGCTCAAGATGGTCCGGAAGCTGAAGGACGGCAACAACCTGCCGCTGTGGCAGCCGTCCACGCAGATGGGCGTCCCGGACACTCTCCTGGGCTACGGCGTCACCGTCGACAACGGCGTGCCCGTCCCGGCGGCCAACGCCAAGTCCATCGGCTTCGGCGACATCAACGCCGCGTACGTCGTCCGGCAGGTCGCCGGCGGCCAGCTGATGCGACTGGAGGAGCGGTACGCCGACTACCTCCAGGTCGGCTTCTTCGGCTTCATGCGTCTCGACGCGAAGCCGGACGACCCCAGCGCGTTCCGCGTGTACGCGCACTCGGCGACCTGATCCCTGCCCATCCTGCCGCGGCCCCGCATTGGGGCCGCGGCCTGTCGAGAGGAGGCGCGGTGGCGCGCATCCGAGTACTGCAGGCCGTCGGCGGCGTCGACTTCTCGTGGGCGCCGGGCGAGGTGGTGGACCTCGACGACGAGGCGGCAGCAGCGTGGGCGGACGGTGTCCGCGCCGAGGCTGTCGAGGAGCCGGAGAACACGGCCGCCCGGTCGCGTCGGGGTGGCCGGGCGCCGAAGGCCGAGACCCGCTAGGAGGTGGGCTGTGGCCCTGCTGACGCTGGCTGAGGCCAAGGCCCAGCTGAACATCCAGACCACGAACCACGACGTGGAGCTGGAGGCGTACGTCGAGGCGATCACCTCGGCGATCGAGGGCATTGTCGGCCCGGTCGAGGACCGTGAGGTTGTCGAGATGGTCGATGCCCGCGGTCCGACGATGACGCTGTTGAGGGCGCCGGTTGTGTCGCTGACCAGCTTCGTGCCGGTCCGGGATGGTGGGACGGCGCTCGACGTGGCTGGCCTGTACCTGTACGGGGCGATCGGCGAGGTGCGGCGGAAGAACGGTGGCTCGTTCTGCGGCGGCCCGTGGACGGTGACGTACACGGCCGGCCGGGGCACGGTCCCGCCGACCATCAACTTGGCGGCCCGGATGCTGCTGCAGCACCTGTGGCGCACGCAGTACGGGGCGGCCCGTGGGGCGGCGCCGGGCGCGGATGACTACGACGTCAACGAGCCGATCCCTGGCTTCGGCTATGCGATCCCGAACCGGGTCCTCCAGCTTCTGGAGGACTTCAAGACGGGCCCGGGGGTGGCGTGATGGTGACTTCCCGGGTTCCGGCCGCGGTCGCGGCCCTCCTCGACATCCTGCGCACGGCACCGTCCCTCGCCGAGGTGCACATCGAGGACGGCCCGACCGCGGTCAACTACAGCGACCTCGACCGGATCTATGTGGGCTGGCAGCCGAACGCTGATTCGGCTGTGGCTGCTCAGCAGGACTTCAACTCGGCTGGTGCCCGTACGCGGGATGAGTCCTTCGCTATCGCCTGCTACGCCGAGTCCCGGTCGGGCGACACCGACATGGCGTCCCGTCGTGAGCGGGTCTACGAGATCGTCGCCGTGGTCGAGCAGGCGCTGCGGGCTACCAACGCTGCTCCAACGGCGCCGACCCTGAACGACACGGTGATGTGGGCCCACATCACCTCGGGCGACCTCTATCAGCAGCAGAGCGCGAACGGCGCGATCGCGGGCGTGGACTTCCAGGTGTCCTGCTTCGCCCGTCTCAACTAACCCAAGGAGTACAGCGATGGCGCGTGTGCGCTTCATCGGCAGCGAGCCGGTCACCGTGCCGGAGCTCGGTGGCCGTGAGATCCAGCCGGACCAGGTGGTCGAGGTCCCGGACGACAGGTTCGAGGGCTACGTCTGCCAGACCACGAAGTGGCAGTCGGTCGAGGAACCGGGCGCCGCGAAGAAGACCGCGGCCAAGCCGCAGAAGACGGAGGGCTGACATGGCGATCGGTTCTGGTCTCGGCGCGCAGATGGGGATCGCCGCTGAGGGAACGTTCGGTACCTTCCAGGCGCCGACGGTGTTCCCCGAGTTCACGAAGGAGTCGCTGGTCTTCAAGAAGACCACGGCCACCAGCCAGGGCATCGCGGCCGGCCGCCTGATGGCGCTGTCCTCGCGGCGCGTGGTGACCCAGAAGGAGGTGTCGGGCTCCATCGACCTGGAGGTCGCCAACAAGGGGATGGGCCTCCTGCTCCAGTCCTTGATGGGGACGACCGTCACCCCGGTGCAGCAGGGTGTGACTACGGCCTACCTGCAGACGCACACCCTGGCCGACACGTGGGGCAAGAGCCTCAGCATCCAGGTCGGCGTCCCGATGACGACCGGCACGGTCACCGACAAGAGCTACCTCGGCTGCAAGGTGGTCAGCGCGGAGTTCTCGTGCGAGGTCGGCGGCATGCTGACCTCCACCTACGAGATCGACGGCCGGGACTGCTCCGAGGCTCAGACCCTCGCGGTCGCGTCCTACGCGCCGGCGAGCCCGTTCCACTTCGGGCAGCTTGCGGTGAAGGCGGGCACGTACTCCTCGGAGACCGCCCTCGATGGCGTCCGCAAGGTGTCGGTGAAGTTCGAGCGCCCGCAGGCCACGGACAGGTTCTACGCGAACCAGTCTGCGCTCAAGGCCCAGCCGATCAGCAACGACCTGGTGAAGATCACCGGCTCGATCGAGCAGGACTACGTCGCCACCACGCTCGATGACCTGCATACCTCGGACGCCCCGACGTCTCTCGTCATCGAGTTCGTTGGCGCGAACATCGCGTCGACCTACTACGACACGTTCCGGATCAAGCTTCCGGCGATCAAGATCGACGACGCGCCGCCGACCGTGGACGGGCCGGCCGTTGTTCGTACCACCTACAACTTCACCGCGCTGTACGACGGCACGAACCCCGTGGCCATCGAGTACATCTCGACCGACAGCACGCTGTAGGAGGTACGCCATGGCCGTCGGCAGTGTGCAGATCACCGGGACCGGTCAGCTTCTTGACCTGTCCCGCAGGCTGCGTGCGGCCGGCGGCCCGCGGCTGCAGCAGAACCTCAACCGTCGGATCCGCCGGGCCGCCGAGCCGTTGCATGCGGACATGCGGTCCACGATCCGCAACTTGCCGATCGACAGCGAGCCGCGAAAGCCTGGTAGCCGCGGCGGCCCATCACCGACTACGCGACCGCTGCGGGCGACGATCGCGGAGGCGGTACGCCTGAGCGTTCGGACTGGGCGGAGTCCGGGCGCGCGCGTGTGGATCGATAAGTCCGCGTTGCCCTCGGATCTGAAGTTCATGCCGGAGGCGATGAACAAGACGGATGGCCGTCTGCGTCACAAGGTCTTCGGCAACAAGAAGCGTTGGGTCAACAAGCACCTGCCCCCCATGTGGTGGGACAAGGTCGTCGCCCGTCACACCCCCCGGATGCGTGCCGAGGTCGAGAGGGTCCTCGGTGACGTACGCCGCACCATCACCTAGGAGTTCCCTTGATCATCGTGCACACCCCGAGCGACGGGCCCCGCGAGGAGTTCGACATCAAGTCGGTCCGTGCTGGCGAGGCGACCCGCATCAGCACCCTGCTCGCGGAGAAGGCGTCGTGGCCGCAGGTGAAGCAGCTGCTGTCCGACGACCACCCGGACGCCATGAGGGTGGTCGCCTTCGTCATGAAGTGCAGGGACAACCCGGCCCTGCGGATGGCGGACTTCGATCCGCTGCTCGTGGACCTGGCCGTACTGCTGGACCGCGAGGAGGTCACCAACTGGGGGGAGACCGCGGCCGCCATGACCGTCGCGTTCGACGGGCCGGAGGACGCGCTGCGGGTGGAGCTGTCGGTGATCCTCGACCTGGCCGCCGACCAGGACCACGCGCGTGAGGTGATCGACCGGGTCGTCGCGGGAAAATTCCCCCCGCCCCTCAGCGAGCTGACCGACGAGTCGAGCCCGACACCCGAGGAATCGCCGAGCTGAGGGCCCGCTACCTGGGGCTCTTCGCTCACCTCCTCCACATCAACGGACGAGAGATCGATGACCTGCTGGTCGACGACTTCCTCGCCTACACCGCGTGGATCGAGCAGCACCTAGCCCAGCAGAGCGGAGGCACCGATGGCTGAGCGGCTGACGTTCACTCTGGAGGGACGAGACGATCTGTCTCGCGTCCTCGGCCATGCTGGCGAGTCCGCCGAGCGTCTCCGCGCCACAATGGAGGACGCGTCCGACGGCAGCGGGCAGGCGATCCTCACCCTGACCCAGGACGCCGACGGCCGACTGCGTGACCTGGAGGGGCGGTTCGTCTCCGCCGGGGACGCAGCAGCCCTCATGGGTACCCAGGCCGAAGAGTCGTCCCGCCGGGTCACGACCTGGGGCGAGGCCGCCGAAGCCGCGGGCAAAGCGGGTGACGCCCTCAAGAAGTCGCTGCTGACCCTCGCCCCCGCCGCCATCCCGATGGCCGCGTCGATCGCCCCCATCGCCGCGTCCACCCTTGCCGCTGGCGTGGGTATGGCCGCGCTGGGTGTGGCCGCGGCCGGGCAGGTGTCGGCGATGACCGAGGCTGCGGAGGCGGAGAAGAAGTACAACGACACGGTCCAGCAGTCGGGCGCCCGGTCGGCGGAGGCCGTCAAGGCGCAGGCTGCCTACGCGAAGCAAATGGCCCAGCTGCCTCCGGCGACGCGTGAGGCCGCGGCAGCCCTGTCCGTCATGAAGGACAGCTACGCCGACTGGTCGGACTCGCTCGCGAAGGACACTACTGGCCCGCTGGTCAAGGGCATGGCCACCCTCCAGGGCATCTTCCCGAAGCTCACGCCCACCGTTCGGGGTGCGGCCGAGCAGCTGGACCGGCTGATGACCCTGGCGGCCGGCGGGGTCGCGTCGCCGGGGTTCGACGGGTTCATGGCCAAGGTCGACCGCTGGTCCACGGGCGCACTGACCCGGGCTACGGATGGCCTGGTGAAGCTCCTGCGGACCGCCGAGACGGGCGAGATGTCTGGCGGAATCGCCGAGTTCATGGCGTGGGCTCGCGAGCAGGGGCCTGCGGTTTCGGCGACTCTCCAGGATGTCGGCCGAGCACTGCTGCACGTTCTGGATGCGGGCGCCGAGGTTGGTGTCGGGATGCTGTCGGTGGTGCAGGCGCTGGCTCAGCTGGTGGCCGCGGTGCCGGCGGAGCTGATCACAACGCTGTTGCAGCTGGCGATCGCGATCCGGGCTGTGACTCTTGCGGCTGCTGGTGCGGCTGCGATTCGGACGGCGATCGCTGCTCTGGGTACGTCGCTGGTGGCGATGCGGACGGCGGCTGTGGCGGCGCCGGGTCCGCTGGCGGCTACGGGTGCGGCGATCATGACTCTGTCGCGGACGGCTCGTCTGGCGCTGGTGGGTACGGGTATCGGTGTGCTGGCGCTGGTGATCGGTGAGATCGCGGCGGCGGGCGATGAGGCGCCGATCGACGTCGACAAGATGACGTCGTCGCTGGCCAAGTTGGGCGACACGGGCAGGCTGACCGGCGCCGCGCTGCAGGAGTTCGGCGCCGGCTTCGGGGACCTGGGCAAGACCATCGGCGAGGTCATTGACCCCAGCGTGATGGAGTCAGTGGACAACTGGCTGCACGACCTGCCTGGCGGCCTGTTCGATGCCGGCGTGGCGACGGAGAAGTTCACCGCTCAGTCGGACGCGATCGACAAGTCCCTCGCATCACTGGTCTCCGGCGGCAAGGCGGATCTGGCGGCGGCGGCGCTGCAGCGGATGCTCGGCAGCATGGACGGCGAGAAGGCCGCCAAGCTGCGGTCCAGCCTCGACGAGTACGACGGTGCTCTCGCCAACGTCGAGTTCGAGGCGAAGCTGGCCGCCGATGCGCAGGGGCTCTTCGGTGCCCAGGCGCAGGCAACGCAGGCGAAGCTGGACGCTCAGAAGGCCAGCGCGGACGGACTGCGCCAGTCGATCCAGGCCCTGAACGACGTGAACCGCGCGGGCGTGGATGCGCAGATCGCGTTCGAGGCAGCCCTCGACGGCACGGCGAAGGCCGCTGGGGAGAACGCCGGTGTGTTCGGAACGAACGCTAAGGCGATCGATCTCAACACGGAGAAGGGCCGGACCGCGGCGTCGGCGCTGACCGATCTTGCGGCGAAGACCGACGCCGCGGCTTCGGCGGCTCGCGAGTCCGGGGCGTCTTGGGAGACGGTCAACGGGATCTACAAGACCGGCCGCGACCAGCTGATCGCGAACGCGCAGCAGATGGGCCTCAACGAGACCGCGGCCCGGCAGCTGGCTGATCAGATCCTCAAGACGCCGGATAAGACGGCGAAACTCCAGGGCAACATCGAGGATTTGCAGGCCAAGCTGGAGTCTGCGAAGGCTCAGTTGGGGCGGGTTCCCGACGGCCGGAAGGCTCAGATTCGGGCCGACATTTCCAACCTGGAGCGACAGCTCAACTCCGCCCGGACGAAGCTGGACGCCCTAGACGGGAAGGTCGCCACGACCTACGTCACGACGGTGTACTCGTCGGACCGGGTCGTGTCTCCCGAGGGCCACAACGGCCCGGGCGGTTTCCCGAAGTACGCCCGCGGTACCGACTCGGCCGCGTCCGGTTGGGCGCTGGTGGGTGAGGAGGGTCCCGAGCTCGTCAGGATGCGCGGCGGTGAGCAGGTCTTCGACCACCTGACGTCGAAGAAGATGGCGGCCTCGATGGCTGACTTCCCGGGTCTGTCGCTAGGGCGGCAGGTCGGGGCTGGTCTGTCGGTCGGCATGGTGCAGTCCATCGGCGGAATCGCGGAGGCGGCCCGGCGAATGGCGGCCGGCGTGGAGCAGGGTGTTCGTGCCGAGCTGCAGATCGCGTCGCCGTCGCAGAAGATGATGGACCTGATGAAGCATGTCCGCGATGGTGTCGTACGCGGGCTGACTGGGTCTCGGGATCAGATCCGGGCGACCGCTCGGAGTCTGGCTGACGACATCTGGGCTGCCTTCGACGGGAAGAAGACCGACAAGGACGAGCGGCTGGTTCGTCTGGTCAGCGAGACGAACACCAAGCTGCAGTCCCTTGCGATCAAGCGGGACTCGGTGAAGCGGCAGCTTGCCAGCGCGCAGGATCTGCTGGAGACCCGGATTGCGGCGAGGGACCAGCTGCGTATCAGTGCCCGTACGGCGGCCCAGGGTGCGTCGTCGCTGTCGAGTCTGGGGCTGGAGCCGAAGGAGGTCACGGCGAGCTCCATCCGGGTGGGTCTGCAGCAGAAGCTGGCGAAGTTGCGCCAGTTCCGCCGGTATGTGGAGGGCCTGGCGAAGCGGGGCCTCAACAGGAACTTGATGCGGCAGATCCTGCTGATGGGCCCGGACGAGGGCTACGCCTACGCCAGCGCGCTGGCGGGCATGTCGACTGCCGAGTTCAAGCAGGTCAACCAGCTGCAGCGGGAGATCGACACGGAGGCTGACACGGTCGGCAAGGTCGGGTCGAGCGCCCTCTACGGGGCTGGCATTCAGGCGGCACAGGGCCTGGTCAGCGGGTTGAAGTCGCAGCAGTCGGCGATCGAGGCCCAGATGATCGAGATCGCTAAGGGCATGGAGCGGGCGATCAAGAAGGCCCTCGGGATCAAGTCGCCGTCGAGGGTGGCGCACGGGATCGGCCTGAACTTCGGGCAGGGCCTGTCTGGTGGCACGCGCGCGTCTCTGCCGCTGGTCGGCCGGGCGGTCGACGCGGTCGCCGAGCGGATGGCAGGGATCCGTCCGATGCCGGGTCAGCCGGTGGCGGGTGTCGGGGCGGGTGCTGCTGCGGCGCCGTCGATCAACGCGACGATCACGATCACGGATGCCATGGACCCGGTGCGGGTCGGTCAGGAGGTGCAGCGGGTGCTGCTCAGTCTTAAGCGGACGCAGGGCATCAACGTCGACCTGGGGGTGGGCTGATGGCTGGTCTGACGGTTCAGGCCGGGTTCGGGTACTCGGCTGTCGACGGCGGCATCGCGTGGACGGACATCACGCAGTGGGTGCAGACTGCGGGTGGTGGGCAGGTGTCCATCACCCGTGGTGCGTCGGACGAGCGGTCCGAGACGCAGACGGGGACGCTGTCCCTGCGGCTCGACAACAGGGACGGCAGGTTCACGCCGGGCAATGCCGGTTCGCCGTACTACCCGGAGGTTCGCCGCAACACGCCGGTCCGGGTGCTGAAGACGACGATGTCCGGGAAGAACTTCCTGGTCATTGCCAATTTTGAGTCGTCGGCGTCGTCTCCTTACGGGTGGGCGGAGGACCCGGCAGCGGCGCCACAGGCGTATGCGCGGGACAACACGCGGGCGAACACCGGCTCGTGGTCCATGAAGATCACCTGGTCGGGCGTCGGCACGGGTGGTGTTCTGCGGTCCCCGTTGCACGGGCTGCCGATCGGCGTCCCCTGCACTGCCAGCGCCTACGTGTACGTCCCGCCCGGATCTCCGGCCGTGGCCATCGACATCGACGGCGCACACGTGTCGGCGCCGTCGTCGGTAACGGGTAGCTGGCAGCGGCTGTCGGTGACGTGGACGACGACCTCAGCGTCGGCGTACATGCGGATCACAACCACGTCGTCGCCACCGTCGGCGGGAACGATGGTGTGGATGGACTCGGCGCAGGTCGAGGAGGGGTCCTCGGCAACCAGCTGGTCGGGTTCGGTGGCTGCTCACCATCCCCGCTTCTTCGGCATGGTCAGCAGCTGGCCGATGGGCTGGTCCGGGCTGCACTCGACAGTCACGCTGACCGCGTCCGACATGCTCAAGTGGCCGAGCCGCCGCCCGTCGCTGGGGCCGATGCTGGTCGAGGAGGTGCAGGGCGACGGGGCCCAGCTGTACTACCCGCTGTCCGAGCCGGCGTCGTCGGTGTCGGGCGGGGATCAGTCGGGGTCGTCGCGTTCATCGCTGACGATCAGGCAGTCGGGCGCTGGCGGCACGCTGGAGTTCGGAACGGGAACGGGCCCGCCGTCGGACGAGCTGACCACACCCACACTCACCCCGGCCTCGGCCACAGCGGGCAAGAGCCTCCAGTGTGCGATCTCCCCGCTGCTGACGTCGGACGGATCCACGGGCACCCCGATCCCTGGGACCCAGGTGTGGGAGTGCTGGTTCTCCACCTCGACGACCGGCCGCTGCGTCCTCAAACTGTCGACGGGCACGGCACCGGCATTCGAAGCCGGCGTGTACTTCCTGCTGGAGTCCGGCACCGGCCGGATGCAGGCGGTCGAGTTCCT
>Ga0247821_10001260_pt1 | contig 14120 bp, 10 predicted proteins | sample 13C_Glycerol_Day_FD_192481 | JGI IMG/M metagenome (GOLD analysis project Ga0247821, IMG submission 192481) | Soil microbial communities from agricultural site in Penn Yan, New York, United States - 13C_Glycerol_Day14 | ecosystem: Environmental > Terrestrial > Soil > Agricultural land | place... | reverse complement strand
CGACGAAACGGAACGAGTCGTCGAACTCGTCGGCCCCGGGCTGGAACGTCGTAGAGGTGTAGACCAGGTTGAGCGCCTGACGGATGTTGCCCAGGTCAACCAACGGCACGCCGCCGGCGTCGAAGCACCGACGCAGTGCCCACCGAGCGCGCACGTAGCGCTTGACGTGCAGCGGGTTCGCGGCCGCCGCCCGCAGCAAGCTCCGCGACGGCCCGGTCGGGCTGGGTGCGTACCGGTTGAAGGCGAAGGTGGTGAACGACGACGCCGCGGGCACTCCGAGCTCCCGAGCAGCGATCGCGCCCCACAGGCAGGCTGAGTCGTGAACGACGAGATCAGGCTGTACCGCCCGGAGCTCAGCGAGTACGCCGGGCAGCACCTGGACCGCGGTCTGCGCCAGACCCGCCAGCAACGCGACCGGCGTCGGCGGATCCGGCAGCGCCTGCTCGCCGCCGGCGTAGAAGCGCACCGTGGCGCCGGCCCGTTCGACCTCGGGGCCGAACGCGGGCGAGGTGTGATAGCTGACCGTGTGGCCGCGCCGCACCAGCTCGGCCACGATCGGCAGGGTCGGGTTCACCCGGCCGTGCATCGCGATGTTGAGGAAGGCGATTGTGCTCACTGGCTGGTTCCTGTCTCGGCGCGAGCGGGCAACAGCTCGCGATCGGGGTCGGCGCGATACAACCCGGGGCCGTCGACCACGAGCTCGTCGAGAAAGCGCTCCGCCGTGGCCATCGCGGTGGTGATCAGTCGTTGGGAGTGCCCGAAGTCCCACGGGGCGGGCCACTTGTCGATGCCGGTCGGCAGCACGACGGTCGGGATGTGCCCGGACACGTCCCGCAGATCACACTCGATCTGGTGGTGCACCTGCAGTACGGCGGACCGCCAGGCGATCGCACCCGCGCGTCGATGCGGTGATGCCGGAGGCAACGGCCAGCTGGACGGACCGGTCGAGAGGACCAGCACACTGGCCGCACCGGCCGCGTACGCCGCCCGCACCGGAACGTAGGCGATCAGGCCACCGTCGACGAGAGTCCTGCCGTCGCGTACCACCGGAGGCAGCACGCCGGGGATGGCAGAGCTCGCCAGCAACGCCGACTCGAGGTCTCCGTGATCCAGCCGTGCCTCCGCACCGGAAGCGAGGTCCATCGCCACGGCGGTGAACGGGATCGGCAGATCGTCGATCCGCGACGGCAGCTCGGCGCCGGAGATCAGCCGGCGCAGGCCACGGTCGGAGAACAGACTGGCCCGCGAGGACAAGTAGCCGAGTGGAAACACCTCACGACGGCGCAGATGGATCCACAGCTCGTCCAGCCGTGCCGCCGCCGACGCAGGATGAGCCGCCGCGGTCGCTCCGGTGAGGGCGCCGACCGACGTACCGACGATCAGGTCCGGCACGAACCCGCGACGTTCCAGCGCGTGCCCGATCCCGACATGGGCCGCGCCGAGCACGCCGCCGCCGCCCAGGACCGCGGCGACCGGGCGCGGCAGCGTCGCCAAACCTGCACTGATCATGTCCCGCATGGCCCACCTCGTGGCGATGAGTGACTACTCACCAGGAAAGACCGGACACTCCCCCGCTGTGTGACACACGACGCCGGAGTCGCGCGGGCGGAACTGTCACAACCGCCCGGGAGCCGGTGTCTTTAAGGCTGCACCTGGACCGAAGGAGTTGCCATGACAAAGAAGACCGACGTCGTCGTGGTCGGCGGCGGCTATGCCGGCGTGATGGCGGCGAACCGCCTGACCCGGCGCCACGACGTGAACGTGACGCTGATCAACGCCCGGCCGGAGTTCGTCGAACGGATCCGCCTGCACCAGCTCGTCACCGGTTCGGACGACGCGCTGGTCGACTACCGAACGATTCTCGCCGGTGGCGTCACGCTGGTCGTCGACACCGTGACCCGGATCGATGCGCCGGGACGCCGACTGACGCTGGCGAGCGGCGGCGACCTTCAGTACGACTACCTGATCTACGCCGTCGGCAGCGGGAGCCCGGTGCCCAGCGTGCCTGGCGCGGCGGACCACGCCTACCGGATCTCGACGCTGGAAGAAGCCGAGCGACTGCGGCCGGTCATCAACGCCCAGGACGCATCGGCCCAGCTGACAGTGGTGGGAGCCGGTCCGACCGGACTCGAAACCGCGTCCGAGCTGGCCGAGCAGGGGCGGAAGGTGACGTTGGTGTGCGGCCCGGCCCTCGGGCCCTACCTGCATCCGCGGGCCCGGCGAGCGGTCGCCAAGCGGTTCGCCAAGCTCGGCATGACCGTCCTCGAAGGACCCGACGCGACAGTGACCGGCGTGACGGCGGATTCGGTCCAGTTGGCCGACGGCCGCGAGTTCCCCAGCGACGTGACCATCTGGACCGCCGGATTCGGCGTACCTGACCTGGCGGCCCGGAGCGGTCTGCGTACCGATGCGATCGGGCGGCTGCTCACCGACGAGACGCTGACGAGCATCGACGACCCGCGGGTGATCGCCACCGGTGACTCGGTGGCGCCGTCGAACCTGCCCGTCCGGATGAGCTGCCAGTCCGCGGTTCAGCTCGGCCCGCAGGCCGCCGAGACCGTGCTCAGCCGGATCGCCGGCCGGCAGCCGAAGGACTTCGAGGTCGGGTTCTTCGGCGAATGCATCAGCCTGGGACGGCGCGCGGGTGTCGTACAGTTCGCCCGCAAGGACGACACCGTGTCGAGGATGTACCACGAGGGCGGCAAGTCGATGGCGATGCTCAAGGAGGCGGTGTGCTGGAGCACCGTCTGGCAGCTGCGGCAGGAGGCGCGCAGACCCGGCCGGCTCAACCTGTGGTTCAAGGACCGGCAACGCGCGAAGATGCTGCCCGCCAAGGCCGGCAAGTCCGCCAACGCCGCCGGGACGCCGGTGGACACCGGCCCCGCGGCCTGAGGAGAGCGGATGAGCGACGACCTGGCCCCGGCGACCGACACCTTCGTTGCCCTGCGCAACCTGCTGTTCACCGTCGCCTACGAGATCCTCGGGTCGGCGGCCGACGCGGAGGACGTGCTCCAGGAGACCTGGCTGCGCTGGGCGAAGGTCGATCCGGACCAGGTCCGCGATCCGCGCGCGTACCTGATCCGGATCACCACCCGCCAGGCCCTCAACCGCCTGCGCACCCTGCAACGGCGACGCGAGGCGTACGTGGGTCCGTGGCTGCCCGAACCGTTGCTCACCGCACCGGACGCGGCCAGTGACCTGGAGCTGGCCGAGAGCGTGTCGATGGCGATGATGCTCGTCCTCGAAACCCTCTCACCGACCGAGCGTGCCGTCTTCGTGCTGCGTGAGGCCTTCGAGCTCGGGTACGACGAGATCGCGGCCGCCATCGGCAAGACGCCGGCGGCGGTGCGGCAGATCGCCCACCGCGCCCGGCGGCACGTCGATGCGCGCCGCCCGCACCGGACCGCCACGCCGAGCGAGGGCGAGGCGGTGGTGAAGGCGTTCCAGCACGCGGTCGAGGCCAGTGATCTCGAGGAACTGATGCAGGTGCTCGCACCGGACGTGGTCGCGGTCAGCGACGGCGGCGGGCTCAAGCTGAACGCGATGCACCCGATCGTCGGTGTGGACAAGGTGATCCGGATGTTCCTCGGCAGCCTGCAGAAGATCGGCGGCACGCTCAGCACCCGGCCCACGCAGGTCAACGGAAGCCCGGCGCTGTTGTTCAGCTTCGACGGCCGGCTCGACGGCGTCGTCGCGCTGCGGATCGAGGACCGGCAGGTCACCGGCATCTACTACGTCCGCAACCCGGAGAAGCTGTCCCGGCTCGAGCGGGAGACCGCGCTCACCTTGCGGTGAGGGATTCGAAGGCCGTCGCCAGGCTTCGGATGGCCGGGGCGACCTCGTTGTCGGCGATGTTGCCGTAGCCGAGGACTATGCCGTCGTCGCTGCCGTTGGCGTGAATGCGGTACGCGGCGAGCGGGACGATCCGGGTTCCGGCGTCGCGGGCGGCGATCGTGAGCCGGGCAGTGTCGAGGCTCGCGGGATGGGTCAGCGTCAGATGCAGGCCGGCCGCTGCCCCGCCGATCGTCCACGTCGGCAACTCCCGGCGTACCGCGGCCAGAAGCTGATCCCGGCGGCGCTTGTAGCGGCGCTGCATGGCGCGCAGATGACGGTCGTACGCACCGGCCGCCATCAGTTCCGCGAATGTCGCCTGGTCGAGCGTCGACGGTCCGTGGCCGGACGATCGTTCCAGCAGCTCCCGCCAGCGTCCCTGGGCGACGAGCCAGCCGATCCCGATCGCGGGGCTCAGCGTCTTGCTGACCGAGCCGAGCAGTACGACGTGCTCCGGCGCCATCCCCTGCAGCGTGCCGACCGGGCTGCGGTCGTACCGGAACTCGGCGTCGTAGTCGTCCTCCAGGATCACGCCGCCGTTCCGCCGCGCCCACTCGATCAGCTCCAGCCGTCGCTGCGGCGCGAGGACGACGCCGGTCGGGAACTGATGGGCCGCGGTGACGAGCACGGCGCGCAGATCGTCCCGCCGGGCGAGTCGCTCGACGTCGAGACCGTGCTGATCGACCGGCACCGGCTCGGTCCGCACACCTGCCGACTCGATCACGGCACGCAGGCGCGTCCAGCCCGGGTCCTCGACGGCGATCCGATCGATGCCCAGCGCGCGCAGGCCCGTGCAGAGTTGGCGGACACTCGCGCTGACACCGCTGCGGATGACGACGTCGTCGGCCGTCACGATCGCTCCGCGACTGCGCTGCAGGTAGTCGGACATCAGCTCGCGCAACGGCAGATAGCCCTGCTCGTCCGGATACCCGAGGCCGGCCGTCGGTACCGTCCGCGAGGCCGCCCTGGCTGCCTCCGCCCACCGCGTGCGCGGGAACGCGCGCAGGTCGGGTGCGCCCGGCGACAGATCGAACCTGTAGGTCGGCACGCCGGCCGTGGTCGTACGGCGAACCGGCGGCCGGCTGGAGCCGGACCAGCTGACCCAGGTCCCGGACCCGACTCGCGTGGCCAGGTAGCCCTCGGTCACGAGCTGGCCGTACGCCTGGGTGACGGCCCACCGCGAGCAGCCGAGCTGCGCTGCCAGCTCACGGCTGGGCGGCAACACCGTGCCGCTCGACACGCGTCCCGATCGGACGGCCTCCCGCAACGCGCGCTCGACCTGCTGGTGGAGCTTGCCGAGACCGTCCAGGGTCAGGACCACAGTCCAGGCCGCGCGCGTGGACTGCCTCGCCATGACCACAGATCCTAGTCACGACGTCCGAGGGCCGGTACGGCGCGTCGCCGCACCGGCCCCAGGTCAGCGCTGGAAGTTGCGGAGCAGGTCGTACGGGTAGACCGGCTGCTTCTCGCTGACTGCCGTCAGGCGGTCGAGCTGCTCCTCGGTGAGGGACCAGCCGACGGCGCCGATGTTGTCGACGTAGTGCTCGAGCGTGCGCGGTCCGATGATCGGAGCGGTGACAGGCTCCGTCTGGATCAGCCACCGCAGCGCGATCTGAGACACGCTCCGACCGGTCGCGGCCGCGATGTCGTGCAGCGCGTCGAGAACGCTCCAGGTCCGCTCGTTGTCGTAGTAGTCCCACGCCTCCAGCAGCCCACGCTCCGCCGCGGCCGCCACCCGGCTGTCCGCCGGCGGCGCCTCCATGCCGCGATGGAACCGGCCCGCCAGCCACCCGGCCCGCAGCGGACTCCACGGCATCACGCCGAGGCCCTCGTTGCGGCAGATCGCCAGGAGCTCCCACTCGGCCTCACGGTCGAGCAGGTTGTACAGCGGCTGCAAAGCGCTGTACCGGTTCGGCCCCGCGAGGTCGATGGCCTTCTGCAGCTGCCAGCCGGTGACATTGCTCGCTCCGAGGTACCGGACCTTGCCCGACGTGACGAGGGTGTCGAGCGTCGCCAGCGTCTCCTCGATCGGCGTCGCCGTGTCCCAGACATGGGTGTAGTACAGGTCGATGTAGTCGGTGCCGAGGCGCCGCAGGCTCGCTTCGACGGCGGACAGGATGTGCTTGCGGCTCAGCCCGTCGTCGTTCGGTCCGTCGCCCATCGCGCCGTACACCTTGGTCGCGATCACGAACGCGTCGCGGTCGCGGCCCTTGAGCCAGCGGCCGAGAACCGCCTCGGACTCCCCCGCGTTGTACACGTCGGCCGTGTCGACGAAGGTGCCGCCGGCGTCGGCGAACTCGTCGAGGATCCGGACGCTGGTCTGCTCGTCCGTCGGTCCGCCGAAGTGCATCGCGCCGAGGCAGACCTCACTGACCTTCAGTCCCGTCCTACCCAGATTGCGGTACTCCATGTATCGATCCAGTTCCTTTGCACCGTTGGTCACTCGCACGGCCAATCTAGGTGCGGGTCCGGCGGTATCCACGCCCAATCGGCCCGCGGAATCGCGGACCAATTCAGCCGGCGACCATGCTCAGCGTGAACCGGGAGCCGCCGGACTCCGGCGCGGAGGCGGTGAGCGTGCCGTGGTGGCGATCGGCGATCTCCCGCGCGATGGCCAGGCCGAGCCCGGCTCCCCCGGCATCGCGGGTGCGGGCCTCGTCCAGGCGGGTGAACCGCTCGAAGACGCGCTCGCGGTCGGCCGCCGGGATGCCGGGGCCGTCGTCGTCGACGTGCAGTACGACGTGCTCGGCGCGCTGCTCGATCCGCACGGTGACGCTGGTCCGCGCGTGCCGTACGGCGTTGTCGAGCAGGTTGCGGAGCAGCCGGTCCAGCTGCCTGGGATCGCCTTCCACCATCGCGGACTGGGCCGACTCGAAGTGCAGGTCCGGGCCCTCGTCGATTCGCCGTGCGACCTGCCGGCGGGCCACCTCGGCCAGGTCGACCGGCTGCACGGTGGTTGTGGCGTCGGCGTCGAGTCGCGCCATCAGGAGCAGGTCGTCGGCGAGTTGCTGGAGCCGCTGGACCTCCTCGACCGCGACCCGGTTCACCCGCGGCCAGTCGGCGCGCTCGGGATGCGCGCCCGCCACCTCCAAGGTGGTACGCAGCGTGGCGATCGGGCTGCGTAGTTCGTGGGCCGCGTCGGCGACAAAGCCGCGTTGCTGCTCGGCGGCCGCCTCCAGCCGGGCGAGCGTGTCGTTCAGCGTCGCCGCCAGCCGCGCGACCGCGTCTCCGGTCGGAGGAATCGGCAGGCGCTCGTGCAGGTTCCGCTGGCTGATCGCCGCCGCCCGGGCCCGCATCCGCTCGATCGGCCGGAGCGCCAGCCGGGTGCCGACGTACGCGCCGACCATGATCAGCAGGACCGCCAGCGGCAGCGTCCGCTGCAGGACGCGGTCCACCTCGGCGGCCGCGTCCTCGGCCTCGAACGGCAAGACGAAGACCGACACCACCACGACGTCGTTCGGATCGCCCTTCAGCAGGACATCGCGGACCGCGACGACCTGCCGGTCCACCCACACGCGCCGTCCGGCCATCCTGGTGGCGATGGCACAGTCGCCCTGCGGCGCGGCGGCGCAGTGGGAGTCGGGGCCGAGTCCGCGGACGGTCACGAACATACTGTCCGTCAGGTCGTACCGGTTCGGACGGGGCGCGACCGGAACCGCTCCGAGGGCGCCGATCACCGGGCTCGACTCGACGACCTTGCCGGCGCCGTCGACGACCTCGAACACCGCGTCCGTGGGAGCCTGGGCAAAGCTCCCGGTGACAGGCTGGAGGGTTCGGTACCCGTACATGTTCGCGATGAGCTGTTGCCGGTCGCTGTCCGCCTGACGCTCGAGGTCGTGGTAGCGCGAGGTGAAGATCTGGTGATGGATCCAGAACGCGAAGCCGACGGCCAGCACCGCGGCGACCAGTCCCGCGACCACAGCGGCGCGGAGGGCGGTCGACAGCCGGAGGTCAGGCATGGCTGCTGCCGGTGAGTCGGTAGCCCATGCCGCGCACGGTTTGCAGGGTGTTCCGGCCGAACGGCTGGTCGATCTTGCGGCGCAGGGCGCTGACATGGACCTCGACCACGTTCACGTCGCCGTCGTAGTGGGCGTCCCAGACCTGTTCGAGGATCTCGCGTTTGGTCACCACCACGTCGCGCCGCCGCGCCAGGCACTCCAGGATCGCGAACTCGCGCGCAGTCAGGTCGATCGCCCGCTCGCCGCGGCGGCAGGTCCGGGCCGCCGGGTCGATGACCAGATCGCCGACCTCGAGCTCGACCCGGACCGCGCCGCTGCGCCGCAGCAGTGCGCGCAGGCGGGCCACCAGGACGACGTACGAGAACGGCTTGGTCAGGTAGTCGTCGGCGCCGGTGTCCAGCCCTTCGGCCTGGTCGTACTCGCCGTCCTTCGCGGTCAGCATCATGATCGGCGTCGCGTCGCCGCCGCGGCGCAGACTCTCGCAGACGCGGTAGCCGTTCAGGCCGGGCAGCATCACGTCGAGGATGATCGCGGCGTACGCGTTCTCCTCCGCGGCCCAGAGCGCCTCGGGCCCGCTGTGTACGACGTCGACGGTGAAGCCGTGCGACTCCAGGCCCCATTTCAGCGCGGCGGCGAGCCGGCGCTCGTCCTCCACCACCAGTAGCCGCACCGTCCCAGGATCACACATCCCGCGGAGCATCCTGAAGAAGTCTTCAGGTTGCTTCAGGCCCCCTTTGGTCCGCCGGCCGCAGACTCCCCCGCATGCTCCTCGCCCATCGCCCGGCCACGCGCCGGCTCCCGCGTTCCCTGGCCGCCGTCGCGGACCGTCGCGCGAGCCCCTGGCCGTCCGCCGCCCTGGCCGCCGGGTTCGCAGCCGCCTACACGTGGTTCGCGGTGCAGCGGCACTGGGCGTATCGCTCCGGTGGCTTCGATCTCGGCATCTTCGACCAGGCCGTGCGGAGCTACGCCCACGGCCGGCTCCCGGTGTCGACGATCCGGGACCCCCAGCTGATCCTGCTCGGCGACCACTTCCATCCGATCCTGATCGTGGTCGCGCCGTTCTACCGGCTCTTCCCGACGGCCGAGACGCTCCTGGTCGCCCAGGCGCTGCTGTTCGCGGCCTCCGTCTTCCCCATCACCCGCCTCGCCTGTACGACGCTCGGCGCGAGAGCCGGGCTGGCCATCGGAGCCTGCTACGGCTTGTCCTGGGGCCTGCTGAACGCAATCACCTTCGACTTCCACGAGATCGCGTTCGCCGTACCGCTGATCGCATTCGCCCTGACCGAACTGCTCCACTGCCGGCCGGGGCGTGCCGTCGCGATCGCCGCTCCCCTGGTCCTGGTCAAGGAGGACCTCGGGCTGACGCTGGCCGTGCTGGGGCTGCTGATCGCCCTGCGTCCCGGCACCCGTCGGCTCGGGCTGCTCACCGCGGCCGGCGGCACCGCGGCGTCGCTGCTCAGCGTGTTCGTGATCATCCCGGCCTTCAGTGCCTACGGCAACTACCGCTATCTGGGCGCAGGTGGTCTCCGGCCACCGGAGCCCGCCCTGGCCGGCGACTTGCTCTCGCCGGGAAAGCTCCACCTGGTCGTCCTGCTTCTGCTGCCGACACTCTTCCTCGCGCTCAGGTCGCCGCTGGTGCTGTTGCTGGTGCCGACCTTGGGTTGGCGTCTGACAAGCACGTACATCCTCTACTGGATCCCGACCTTCCACTACGACGCCGTACTGATGCCGGTGCTGTTCTGCGCGCTGGTCCACGGACTGGTCCTGCTCCGGCCACGCCTGCGCGGCCTCCTGCCTGTCGTCTCCGCGGCTCTGGCGGCGACCTGCGTGACGCTGTTCCTGCAGTCCTCCGCCGCGAACGGTCCCGGGCACCGGTCGGAGTTCACGGCCGCGGCCGATCGCCTGATCGCCAGGATCCCGGACGGCGCCACGGTGAGTACGACGGACACGATCGCGCCGCACCTGTCGTCCCGGACCGACGTGTACCTGCTCAAGGCGAAACGGCCGACCGAGTGGACGCTGGCGCCGTACAACGACCCGAACCTGTCACCGCGCCCGGGCGATCTCGTCGTCCGGGACGGCGACCTGATCCTGCTCCGGCACCCTGCGCCGCACAACACCGAAGGAGACACATGGCCGCGGTCGCGGTGATCGTACCGTGCTACAACGAGGCCACGGCGGTCCGGAAGGTGGTCACCGAACTGCGCGACTCGTTGCCGGCGGCACACATCTACGTCTACGACAACAACTCGACCGACGACACGGCCGCGATCGCCGCCGCCGCGGGAGCGACCGTCCGGCACGTCGCGCGCCGCGGCAAGGGCAACGTGGTCCGGCGTGCGTTCGCGGACATCGAGGCCGAGGTCTACCTGCTGATCGACGGCGACGACACGTACGAGGCGGCCCGCGCGGCCGACCTGGTGAACGCCCTGCTGGCCGGTCCGTACGACCAGGTGGTCGGCGTACGGCGGCATTCGGACGCCGCGGCGTACCGGCCGGGCCACACGCTCGGGAACCGGGTGCTGACCGCCGCCGTCGGCGCGCTGTTCGGCCGCGACATCACCGACATGCTCAGCGGCTACCGGGCCTTCTCGCGGCGGTACGTGAAGTCGTTCCCAGCGCTCGCCCAGGAGTTCGAGATCGAAACGGAGCTGACGATCCACACACTGCACCTACGGGTCCCGGTCGCGGAGGTCGAGGTCGGCTACAAGGAGCGGCCGGCCGGCGGCGAGAGCAAGCTGCGCACGTATCGCGACGGGCTGCGGATCCTGCGCTGGATCCTGCACCTCGCACGGCTGGAGCGGCCGGTGCTGTTCCACGGCGTGATCGCGGCGATCCTCGGCACGGCGGCGTTGGCGCTCGGCGCTCCCGTCGTCCTGGAGTTCCTGCGAACCGGGTTCGTCCCGCGGTTCCCGACCGCGATCCTCGCGTCGTCCATCGGGCTGGCGGCGATCCTGACGCTGGTGCTCGGCTATCTGCTCGACGCGATCGGCCGGAGCCGGCAGGAGGCCGCGCGGTTGAGCTACTTGACACATCCGGCGCCTTCTCAGGTCCCGGCGACGGTCGGGACCGGCTCATGAGGCGGCACTGGCCGACTCCGGTCGCCGCGCTCGCCGCCGGGCTGACCTTCGTGCTGAGCGGGATCCTGCGCCATACCTACCCGTTCGGGGACCGGCCGCGGAGCACCAACGACCTCGGTCAGCAGCTCGTGCCGATGTACGCGCACTACCGCGACGTGCTGACCGGCCACGGCGGCGATCTGTTCTTCAACTGGTCGAGCGGGTTCGGCGTACCGTTCCTGGGCGACTTCATGGCCTACGTCGGCTCCACGTTGTCGTGGATCACCATGCTGATGCCACGCGATCGCGTCGACCTGGCCTTGTTCCTCGTCGACGTGCTGGCGATCGGGCTCGCGGCCGGCGCGATGACGGCGTACCTGCGGTACCTGCGTCCGGGCCCGGCCTGGCCGGCGGTGATCGCGGGCGTGTCGTACGGCGCGTGCGGGTGGGCGATCGACGACGCGGCGTACATGAGTGTCTGGCTGAACGGGATGGTCGCGTTCCCGGTGATCTGCCTGCTGTGCGAATGGATCCTGCGGCGGCGGTCCGCGCTGTCGTTCCTGGTCACGTCGCTTGTCGTCGCGCTGTTGTGGACGTCGCACTTCTACACCGTCTACATGGCGATGATCGGCGCGGCGCTCGTTGTGGTGGCGCGTCTGCTCGCGGACGACGCGACGGTGTCGTGGCGGCATCGGCTGACCGGCGCGTTGCGCTGCTTCGTTGCCATCGGCCTCGGAACCGGACTGGCGGCTCCGCTGCTGCTGCCGACGTTCGAGGCTGTGCGCGCCGCGCGGCCCAGCCCGGATGTGGTCTTCCAGCCGGTCCACCCGCTCACTTTCCTCGCCCGGCTGCTGCCCGGCAGCGAAGGAGTCGGCACGACCCCGGGACTCGCGGTCGGCACGGTCATGCTGCTGCTGGCGGTCAGCCTGCCGTTCAACCGGCTCGTCCCGGCCCGCGAACGGATCGTGTGGACCGCCACGGTCGTGCTCGCGATGCTCAGCCTGCAGATCCGGATCACCCACGAGATCTGGCACGGCTTCGACGCGCCGAACGGCAGCCCGTACCGGCAGGCGTTCGTCGTGGCCGGATTGCTGGTCATCGTCGGCTGGATATCCTGGTCCGCCGGGATCCGCACCGTACTGACGGTCGCTGCCCCGATGGGCGCTGTGCTGCTGCTGTACGTCGTGTCCTGGGACGTCCGCAGTACGACGCGGGCCACGCATCTCGTCGTACCAGTGCTGGTCGTCGTCGCGCTCGGGGCGTGGTTCCTGAGCCGGTCGCCGCGATGGGTACGGCGGGGCGCGGCGGCGGTGCTCGTCGCCGCCGTGTTCGTGGAGGTCTCGTTGTCGTCGGTGGCGATCGACGAGCGGCGGAGCAAGATCCTGAGCGCGAAGGCGCCGTGGGGCGCGGAGCACACCGCGCTGCGCTCGCTGGTCACCTCCGCGGCGGACTGGCCGACGTACCGCACGGCGCCCGGCGCGGAGCAGACCGTCAACGATCCGATGCTGATCGGCGGGCAGGGGCCGCAGTACTACTCGAGCACGATGCCCGACCGGGTGTCGCAACAGCTGCTCGATCTCGGGTTCGGGTACAGCTCGTACGGACGGGCGCTGGTCGACCCACGGAACCCGGTCGTCGACGCGATCTTCGCGATCCGGTCGCGCGTCGTGGGCCGGCTGGAGAGGTACGACGTACCGCCGCTGGTCACCGTTCGACCGGCGACGGCCTGGTCGTCGAGCGATCCCGGACCGTTCGGTGCGCAGGAGTCGGCGCTCGGCGCGGACGTCTACACCGTGCCGGGTGTGCGCACCGAGAACGGACACGTGCTGCTCGCGTCCTGCGCGCCCGGCTCGGAGATCTGGTTCGCGGCGCCGGAGTTCGTCGGCTCGGTCCTGGTCGCCGGCCGCGGCTGGGTCGTCAACCTGTCCGCGAAGGTGAAATCCCCCGGCGTCTACGCGGGCGCGCCGATGCTCCGGGTCGGCACCGTGGGCGCGGACGGCGTCGCCGCCGTACCCATCCGCCTCAGCCCCCGCGCGACACTCCCCTCATCCCCCATCGGCTGCCTCGACCGATCCCGCCTCGCCACCGCCGTCCACACTCTCACTCCACCCAGCCCGCCGGCAGTCGACGTCAGCGGCCACGCAATCCGCATCCGCCTCCACCCGAGCGATACCTCTGCCTCGCTCGTCATCGCAACCATCCGAATCGAGGGCTGGCGCTGCTCCGTCGACAACGGCCCCGCCCACACCCCCGACAACCGGGCAGGCCTTCTCGCCGTACTCCTACCGGCAGGCGCGTCCACGGTCTCCTGCACCTACCACCCGCCCGGCCTGAGCCAGGGCCTGGCCATCGCAGCACTTGTCGTGCTCCTCACCGGCGCAGGCCTCGTCCTCGTCCGTCGAGCCTGATAGTGGCCAGACGGGCTTTCAGTTGGCTTTCAGGCTGCCGAGCGCGGGTGGTTCGACGTTCAGTTCGCGGAGGGCGCTGGCGTAGCGGTCGACGTTGCGGAGTTTGACGGACTCGTAGCCTCGGACGAGGTCTGGGAGTTCGGCGAGCTGTACTGCGCGGTCGTACGACGTGGGGCTGAGGTCGGCGGCCAGGCCGGTCATCAGGGTGCGGTAGTGGTCGCGCAGGGTGCGCTCGACCTTGCGGAGGTGCGCGTAGCCGAAGAGGTCCGCGCGGGTGCCGCGGAGTGACTTGAGCCTGGCGAGGACGCGCAGCGTGCCGTGCGACTTGGGGCCGAACGAGATCTTCTTCGTGCGGCCCATCGCACGCAGCACGGGCGGGTGCAGCTTGAACGACACCACACCGCCCGGGAAGGACTCGCCGGTGGAGTCGAGGAACGCCGGGTCGGTGAGAAGCCGCGCGACCTCGTACTCGTCCTTGTACGCCGTCAGCTTGAACAGGTTGCGGGCGACCGCCTCGCTGAACCGGGTCTCCGTAGTGACGGCTCCCTCGGCAGCAGCGATCCGCGCCACGAAGTCGACGTACGAGTCCGCGAGCTTCACGTTCTGGTAGGCGACCAGGTCAGCGGCACGCCGGGCGACGAGGCGCAGCACCTCGCCCTGGAGCCCGGAGGCCGCGACCGACGCAGGTACGTCGGGACTCGCGACCGCGGCCGACCGCTTCCCGGCGGCGCGGAACACGGCCGGGTCGGCGACCGCCACACGCCCCCAGGTGAAAGCGGCGATGTTCGCGGCAACCGCGGTGCCGTTGATCTTGATGGCTTCCTCGATCGCCGCGGCCGGCAGACGGAGAGCACCGGTCTGGT
>Ga0247821_10001258_pt1 | contig 14125 bp, 18 predicted proteins | sample 13C_Glycerol_Day_FD_192481 | JGI IMG/M metagenome (GOLD analysis project Ga0247821, IMG submission 192481) | Soil microbial communities from agricultural site in Penn Yan, New York, United States - 13C_Glycerol_Day14 | ecosystem: Environmental > Terrestrial > Soil > Agricultural land | place... | reverse complement strand
GCGATCACCCGCGACCAGGCGAGGCGCCGAGCGCCCATCGCCGCGGTGGCGGGGATGACGATCCCGCCGCTGGAGCGACGCTCGCCGGCCTCCTGGTCGACCTCGACGAGCAGGCGGTCGTGCAGCATCTTGATCGGGGCGGACCCCGGGTCCGCGCCGCTCAGCTCGCGACCTTGCGGACGACGGCGAAGAGGACGGCGACACCGACGACGGCTCCGGCCGCCTTGAGGATGTTGTCCGTGCGCGGCGCGCCCGTGTCGAGGTCGACGAAGTGGGACTTCACCCTCGTCACCTGGCGACCGATGATCGTCGTGGGGCGGGCGCGGTAGGCGAGCTGGTCGATGGTCGAGGCGAGCCGCTCGCGCGTCTCCTCGATCTCGCGCTCGAGCGCGCTCATGTCCTGGGTCACCGGGGCAGGCTATCAATGCGCCGCGGGTCGAAACCCCAGGGCAGCTCGAGCCTGTGCGCGGCCATCAGCCGGTCGTCGGTCAGGACGTCGAAGGTCGACCGGTCGGCGACCACCACCCCCTCGCTGAGCACCACGCTGCGCGGGCACAGCTCCAGTGCGTAGGGCAGGTCGTGGGTGACCATCAGCACCGTCACGTCGAGGCCGCGGAGGATGTCGGCGAGCTCGCGACGCGAGGCGGGATCGAGGTTGGACGACGGCTCGTCGAGCACCAGCACCTCCGGCTCCATCGCCAGCACGGTGGCGACCGCGACCCGGCGTCGCTGGCCGTACGACAGGTGGTGGGGCGGCCGGTCGACGAAGTCGGCCATCCCGACGCGGTCGAGCGCGTCCATCACCCGGCGGTCGAGCGCGGCTCCCCTGAGGCCGAGGTTGGCGGGGCCGAAGGCGACGTCCTGGCGGACGGTGCCGAGGAAGAGCTGGTCGTCGGGGTCCTGGAAGACGAGCCCGACGCGTCGACGGATCTCCTTCAGGTGCTCCTTCACGACGGGGAGCCCGCTGACGGCGACCGTGCCCCGGCCCGCGGTGAGGATGCCGTTGAGGTGCAGCACGAGGGTCGTCTTGCCGGCACCGTTGGGGCCGAGCAGCGCGACCCGCTCGCCGCGGTGGACGTGGAGGTCCACCCCGAACAGCGCCTGGTGGCCGTCGGGGTAGGCGAAGGCGAGGCCGCGGACCTCGAGCACGGGGTCGCTCATCGGACCTCCCCTGACTGCGGCAGGCGGCCGTCGTACCCCCGCGACAGCATGGCGAGGTGCACCCGCTCGCCGCGTTCGTAGGAGCGGATGAACAACGCGCCGAGCGAACGGGCCAGCACCGGCCAGTGGCGTGGCGAGCGCGGGTCGCAGCCGCGCGAGCGCAGGGCCGTCATCATCCGGCCCAGCTCGGCGGTGACCACGTCGAGGTAGCGGATCATGAAGCCCATGATCTGCACGACCAGGTCGGGCGTCCGCAGCCGCTGCAACCCGCGGAGCAGGTCATGCGGCTCGGTGGTGGCGGCCAGGGTGAGCGAGGCGAGGACACCGATGGTGCCCTTGACCAGCAGCGCGACGCCGGCGACGAGGCCGGGCTCGGAGACGCTCACGCCCAGCACCTCGGTCTGCGGCCCGTGGGCGATGAACGGCAGCAGCACCGCGAAGACGACGAAGGGCACCTCCACGACCATCCGCGGCAGCAGGTAGCGCAGCGGCACGCGGGACAGGGCGACGACTCCCAGCAGCACGAGGGCCTCGACGGCGAAGACCGGGTACGCCTGCCGCGGGGTCGCGACCACCACGAGCATGAACCCCAGCAGCGCCAGGACCTTGAGGTGGGCGGGCGCGCGGTGCACGGGGCTGTGGCCGTGGAAGTGCAGCCGGTGCCCGTGCCCGGCCCCCATCAGGCCTCCGACTCGTGGGAGCGCGCGGGGTGGGCGTCGTCTGGCGCGCGGCGTCGTACGAGCCGGAACAGCACGGTGCTCAGCACCAGCATCACCACGACGCCGATCACACCGGCGAGGCCGCCGCTGATCCGGGCGCCGTCGACGCCGGAGGTCTGGTAGTCGGCGAGCGGGCTGTCGGCGGCGGCGGAGTCCTTGGCGGAGTGGAGGAACCCGGCCTGCTCGGCGACGTGCTCGAGGCCGTCGGGGTGCGCACTGGCGTAGTAGCTGGCGACACCGGCGACGAGCAGGCTGACGAGGAGCGCGACGGCGAAGAAGCGGCGGGTGCTCACGTGGTGATCCCCGTCCGCAGCTCGAGCTCACGCTCGGCCAGCAACGGCCGGGCGCCGTGGACGAGGTCCGGGCGTGCGGCCACGACGCTCGCGACGACCAGGCCGGTGACGACCGCCTCGCCCAGGCCGATCACGGTGTGCCAGCCCAGCATCGCCACCAGGACGGCATCGAGGTCAACCGGCACGTTGCCGCCGACGGAGAAGAGGGCGGTGAACACGAGAGCGGCGGCCGGGACGCTGACCAGGGCGCCGACCGCGGCAGCGGGAGCCACCATGCCCACCCGCTTGGGCAGCACCCGGCGCAGGGCGACGAACACCACCCAGCCGACGGCGACGGTCACGATGCCGATGAGGACGATGTTGGTGCCCAGTGCGGTGATGCCGCCGTCGGCCATCAGGAGGGACTGCACGACGAGCACCACCGAGAGGCACAGCACAGCGGTCCACGGACCGACGAGGACGGCGGCGAGCGCGCCGCCCATCAGGTGTCCGCTGGTGCCCGCACCCACCGGGAAGTTGATCATCTGGGCGGCGAAGACGAAGGTCGCGACCAGGCCCGCCATGGGCGCCGTACGGTCGTCGAGCTCGCGCCGCGACCCGCGCAGCGACAGGGCCACCGCGGCGGCCGCCACCACCCCGGTCGCCACCGAGGTGGGCGCGTCGAGGAAGCCGTCGGGCACGTGCACGTGGCGCTCCTGCTCGTCGGTGGGGCTGGTTGGATGTCTGGTGGCCGGCACGGATCCCCCGATGCCGCGCCGGCACGCCCTCGACCTTATTGCAATCGTCTTGCAACAACCAACCGGACCCATTCGCACCGACCGCGCACAGGAGCTCCCATGTCCGACCGCCTCGCCGCCGGCGACACCGCCCCCGACTTCACCCTGACCAGCGACACCGAGGAACAGGTCTCCCTGTTGGACCTGCGCGGCAAGAAGGTGATCGTCTACTTCTACCCGGCCGCGATGACCCCCGGCTGCACCACACAGGCGTGCGACTTCTCCGAGTCGCTCGACTCGTTGCGCGGCGCGGGATACGAGGTGCTCGGCGTGTCCAAGGACAAGCCCGCCAAGCTCGCGAAGTTCCGCGAGCGCGACGCGCTGACCCTCACGCTGCTCTCCGACGAGGACCTCGCCGTGCACAAGGCCTACGGCGCGTACGGCACCAAGAAGCTCTACGGCAAGGAGGTCGAGGGCGTGCTCCGCTCGACGTTCGTGATCGGCGAGGACGGCACCGTCGAGCTGGCCCAGTACAACGTCAAGGCCACCGGCCACGTCGCCAAGCTGCGCCGGGACCTGGGCCTCACCTGACCCGGACGTGTGAAGATGTGGCCCCCCGCGCTCGTAGCCCAATTGGCAGAGGCACCACGTTTAGGTCGTGGCCAGTGAGAGTTCGAGTCTCTCCGAGCGCACCGAGCTCGTGTCAGTCGCCTGAGAGGTCCGCCGCGACCTGCGGCGCGAGGGCCCGCAGCGCGCGGCCGCGGTGCGAGATCCGGTCCTTCTCGTCCGGCTCGAGCTCGGCGGACGTCAGGTCCTCGGCGTCGTGCTCGGCCGCGACGAACACCACGTCGTAGCCGAAGCCACCGCTGCCGCGCACCTCGCGGATGATGCGCCCGTCCATCCGGCCCTCGACGACGCGCTCGCGACCGTCGGGCATCACCCACGCCACGGCGCAGGCGAAGTGCGCACCGCGGCGCTCGTCAGGTACGTCGTCGAGCTGGGCGAGCAGGAGCTCGTTGTTGCGCTGGTCTGCCCCCTGCTTGTCACCCTTCGGCGGCCCCGACCACCGGGCCGACAGCACACCCGGCATCCCGTTGAGCGCATCGACGCACAGCCCGCTGTCGTCCGCCACCGACGGCAGCCCGGTGGCCGCCACGCCCGCGCGCGCCTTCAGCAGCGCGTTGCCCTCGAAGGTCGGCTCGTCCTCGACCGGCTCGACGTAGCCCTCCACGTCGGCGATGCCCAGCACCTCGATGCCCGGCACGTGCTCGGCGAGGATGCGCTGCATCTCGAGGATCTTCTTGGTGTTGCCCGAGGCGAGGAAGACCTTCACCGGGCCAGCGCCTCCTGCTGCAGGCGCGTCAGGTCGGCGCAGCCCTTCTCGGCCAGGGACAGCAGCGCGTCGAGCTCTGCCCGGTCGAACGCCGCCCCTTCGGCCGTGCCCTGCACCTCGACGAACTTGCCGTCGCCCGTCATCACGACGTTCATGTCGGTCTCGGCCCGCACGTCCTCGACGTAGGGCAGGTCGAGGCGCGGTGCGCCATCGATGATCCCGACGCTGACCGCCGCGACCGAGCCGGACAGCGGCTCGCCCGTCAGAGCCCCGTTGGACCGCAGGTGGGCGACCGCGTCGGCCAGGGCGACGTACGCACCCGTGATCGCGGCGGTGCGGGTGCCACCGTCGGCCTGGAGCACGTCGCAGTCGAGGACGATCGTGTTCTCGCCGAGCGCCTCGTAGTCGATCACGGCGCGCAGCGAGCGGCCGATGAGGCGCGAGATCTCGTGGGTGCGGCCGCCGATGCGACCCTTCACCGACTCGCGGTCCGACCGGGTGTTGGTCGCCGCGGGAAGCATGGCGTACTCGGCGGTGACCCAACCCAGGCCCGAGCCCTTGCGCCAGCGCGGCACGCCCTCGGAGGCGGAGGCGGCGCAGAGCACCCGGGTGCCACCGAACTCGACGAGCACCGACCCGGCTGCGTGGTCGAGCCAGTTGCGGGTGATGGTGATCGGGCGGAGCTCGTCGTCGGCACGGCCGTCCGCGCGGGGCGCCGGAGTCGGGGCAGCAGTCATGGGTACGACCCTAGACGTGGCGGAGCCGGGTCCGGTCACCCCCGTGTGTCACCGGCCCCGGCTCGAAGCCCCTACCCCTGCGGGACCGTCCACTCGTGCGCGGCCCCACGCCGCGCAGCTCCCTCCACGCGGTTGGTGACACCACTGTGGGACGCCGGCGCCCGCCGCGCATCGACCCTGGGACCACGTCCATGCGACCAAAGTAGGAAATCTGGTCGTTACGCTGTGGGCCGTGGACCCACGACCCGACACCCAGCCCGAGCTGACGTGGGTGTCGCACGCCTGGCGCTACGCGTTGTGCGTCGCGTTCTCGGCGGCGGTCTGGCAGGTCGTCGCAGCGGCGGAGTGGCGGGAGCACCGCCTGCTCTTCGCGGTCGAGGTGGTCCTCGGCATCGCCGCGTTCGTGCTCGTGCACGTCCGCCGCCGGGCGCCCGTGCGGGTGGCCGTCGCGATCGCCGCGATGAGCGCCTTCTCGGGTCTCGCGGCCGGACCCGCCACCCTGGCTGCGGTGTCCGTCGCGACCCGTCGGCGCTGGCGCGAGGTGGTGCTGGTGGGCGGCGCGAACTTCGCCGCGGCCCAGACGTGGACGACGATCGCGCCGATCGAGGACAACGACCCCCTCGTCACCACGCTCGTCAACCTCACCGTCAACGCCGGGATGATGGGCTGGGGCCTCTACATCGGCTCGCGACGCGAGCTGCTCTGGAGCCTGCGCAACCGCGCGGAGCGCGCCGAGCTCGAGCAGGAGCTCCGACTCACCCAGGCCCGCTCGACCGAGCGCGCTCGCATCGCCGGCGAGATGCACGACGTGGTCGCGCACCGCATCACCCAGGTCTCCATGCAGGCGGGGGCGCTCGCGTTCCGCGACGACCTCGACGGCGACCGCCTCCGCGACGGGCTCGGGCAGATCCAGCGCCAGGCCAACGACGCGCTCCACGAGCTCCGCGACGTCCTCGGGGTGCTGCGCGAGGACGACCCGAGCCCGCCGACGGCGCGTCCGCAGCCGACGTACGACGACATCGACGCCCTCGTGGACGAGGCACGGTCGCTCGGCCTGGACGTCGACTGGACCGACCACCTCGCCAGCGAGGCTCCCGTGCCCCCGGCGACCGGCCGCACCGTCTACCGCATCGTGCAGGAGGCCATCACCAACGTCCGCAAGCACGCCCCGGGCGCCGACCTGGAGATCCGGTCGTCGGGCGGCGAGCGCGACGGCATCACTGTCGTCATCAGCAACCCCGTGCGCAACCAGCCGAGTGCCGCTCCGGGTGCCGGCCTGGGGCTGGTCGGGCTGCGCGAGCGCACCGAGCTGAGGGGCGGTCGGCTGCGCCAGCGCCGCGAGGGGTCGAGGTTCGTGCTGGAGGCTTGGCTACCGTGGACCGCGTGATCCGGGTGCTGCTCGTCGACGACGACCCGCTGGTCCGTTCGGCTCTGACCCTGATGCTCGGCGGCCAGTCCGACATCGAGGTGGTGGGCGAGGCCCCCAACGGCGAGGCCGGTCTGGCGCAGGTCGCCGAGCACCAGCCCGACGTGGTGCTGATGGACATCAGGATGCCCGTGATGGACGGGTTGGAGGCGACGCGTGTCCTGCACTCGCGGCCGTCCCCGCCGGCGGTGGTCGTGCTCACCACGTTCGACGCCGACGACCACGTGCTGCGCGCCGTCGCGGCCGGCGCCGACGGGTTCCTGCTCAAGGACACGCCCCCCGGCGACATCGTCGGCGCGATCCGCACCGTCGCGGCCGGCGACGCGATGCTGTCGCCCTCGGCGACCCGCAGCCTGGTCTCGCGGCTGCGCGCCACCTCACCGACCGACCGCACCACGACCGCCGCCGACCGGCTGACCGTCCTCACCGAGCGCGAGCTCGAGGTCGCCGTCTGCGTCGGGCGCGGGCTCAGCAACTCCGAGATCGCCTCGGAGCTCTACCTGTCGATCCCCACCGTGAAGTCACACGTCTCGCGCCTGCTCACCAAGCTCGACGCCACCAACCGCGTGCAGGTCGCGATGGTGGTGCACGACGCCGGGCTGGTCTGAGGGGCCTACACGTCGTACGTCGCGCCGGCTCGCGCCAGCTCGACCGGGCCCGACCACTCGGCGCGGGCCTCGGCCTCGGCGTCGGCCGGGTCGTGCCACGGCGGGACGTGGGTCAGCACCAACCGCCCGGCGCCCGCCAGCGACGCCGTACGCCCGCAGTCGGCGCCGGTCATGTGCAGCTCGGGCGGGTTGTCGTCACCGCTGCGGAACGACGCCTCCGCGAGCAGCAGGTCGGCACCGACCGCCACCTCGTCGAGCTCCGGGCACGGACCCGTGTCGCCGGAGTAGGCCAGCGTCCGGCCCCCGGCGCTGACCCGCAGAGCGTAGGCGGCGACCGGGTGGACCACCCGGCGCACCTCGACGCGGAAGGGGCCGAGCTCGACGAGCCCGCCGTCGTCGCCGTAGCTGCGGAAGTCGAACTCCTCGGTCATGCCCGGGTCGACCGGGAGGTCGTAGGCACGCGCCATGCGCTCGGCCGTGCCGGGCGGCCCCCAGACGGGGATCTGCGGCTGCGCACCGGTGGGGTGGTACTTGCGCATCACGTAGTAGCCGCACAGGTCGAGGCAGTGGTCGGCGTGGAGGTGGCTGAGGAGCACCGCGTCGATCCGGAGGGGGTCGGCGTAGCGGTGCAGCTGGCCGAGGGCGCCGTTGCCGAGGTCGAGCAGGATCCGCCAGGTGCGCCCACCGTCGTCGGCCTCGAGGAGGTAGCAGCTCGCCGCGGAGTCGGGGCCGGGGTAGGAGCCCGAGCACCCGACGATCGTGAGCCTCATGCGCGACCGCCGGCGAACTGCGTCGCCCCGAGCAGCTCCGAGCCGAGGAAGCGACGACCGATGGTGGCGAAGTCGTCGGGGCTGCCGGTCGTGGAGAACGTGTAGCCGGCCTCGCCGCCCGGACGCATCAGCCCGGTGCGGGCCAGCATCTTGTAGACGTCCTTCGCACACTCCTCCGCCGAGCTCACGAGGGTCACCTGGTCGCCCATCACGTAGGAGATGACGCCGGTGAGCAGCGGGTAGTGGGTGCAGCCGAGGATGAGGGTGTCGACCCCCGCCTCGGCCAGCGGGTCGAGGTAGTCGTGGGCGGCGGCCAGCAGCTCGTCGCCGCCGGTGACCCCCTGCTCGACGAAGTCGACGAAGCGCGGGCAGGCCCGGATGTGGAGGTCGAGGTGCGGCGCCGCGGCGAAGGCGTCGTCGTACGCCATCGAGCTGGCGGTGGCGCGCGTGCAGATGACGCCGACCCGCTGGTTGCGCGTGGCGGCGGCCGCGCGCCGGGCCGCCGGGAGGATCACCTCGACGACGGGGACGTCGTAGCGCTCGCGAGCGTCGCGCAGCATCGCCGCGCTGGCGGAGTTGCAGGCGATGACGAGCGCCTTCACGCCGCGCTCGTAGAGGTGGTCGAGGCACTCCAGGGCGTACTCGCGGACCTCGCCGATGGGCTTCTGGCCGTAGGGCTGGCGGGCTGTGTCGCCGAGGTAGACGACCGACTCGTGCGGGAGCTGGTCGATCACGGACCGTGCCACGGTCAGCCCACCGAAGCCGGAGTCGAAGATGCCGATCGGGGCGTCTGCGGTCTCTCGCGGCGTGGGCGTCGGCACAGGCAGCAGGCTAGGCGGTCGGGCCGTCAGCGGTCACGCGGTCGCGTGCGTCGGCCCCGTCACATCGTCCTCGGCGGGTTAGGGTCGGCCGGTGCTCCGTCGATCCCGGGTGACCTCTCCCGTCCTCGCGTCCCTCGTGTCCCTCCTCACCTCGACCTGCGTCGTCCTCGCCGGCACCCAGGCCTGCGCCGTCGCGCCCGCCGGTGACGCCGGCCCGCCGGCCGCCGCGCCCACGGAGACGAAGGTCGAGGCGCAAGCGTCGAGGAAGGCGGACGCCGAGTCGGTGCTGGCCATCTCCATCGACGGGATGAGCGTCGCAGCGATCCGCAAGCTCGGGAAGAAGGAGCTGCCCCACCTCTACCGCTTCATGCGGGCCGGGGCGTCCACGCTCAACGCACGCACCGAGCGCGAGATGACCGTCACCCTGCCCAACCACACCGGCATGGTGACCGGTCGTCGCATCGACGCCGCCACCGGCGGTCACGGCGTCACCTGGAACGACGACCGACCGTCTCCGAGCACGGTGCAGGCGGCAGCCGGGCACGACGTCGGGTCGGTCTTCTCGGCGGTCGACGCGGCCGGTGGCTCGACGGCGATGTTCGCCGCGAAGACCAAGTTCAGCCTGTGGCAGCGATCGTGGCCGGACGCGATCGACCGCGCCACGATCGACCTCGACAACGACCGGCTCGTGTCCTCGCTCATCGCCGACCTCGGCACGGACCGCGACTTCCGGTTCCTCCACCTGTCGCTGCCGGACAACGCCGGGCACGCGTACGGCTGGATGTCGAAGGCCTACCTGCGCGCCGTGCGCAGGTCGGACGCGCTCGTCGGGCGCGTCGTGAAGGCCGTCAACGCCGACCCCGTGCGCCGCGCCGGCACCACCCTCCTGCTGACCAGCGACCACGGCGGGCGCGGCCCGTCGCACGACCGGGCGACGGTGCTCGACAACTACCGCATCGCCTTCATGGCCCGCGGCTCGGCCGTCGACCGCGGCGTCGACCTCTACGCGATCAACGCGACCTACCGGGACCCGGGCACCCGGCGCACGACGTACGGCATGCGGCGCCCGCCCGTCCGCAACGGCATGATCGCCAACGTCGCGCTCGACCTGCTCGACCTGCCGCCCGTCGAGGGCAGTGAGTTCGACGTCGAGATGGACCTGCGGCTCACCGCCCCCTGACCGCCGCGACCTCCCGGGCCAGCGGCCACGGGTTGAAGCGACACCTACCGGTCCCCTTCGACTGCTGCATCATCACCGGCGCCCGGCCCCGGCCGCGGCACGCGGCGTGCCCGAGGCCCAGCCAGTGGCCGGTCTCGTGGTTGACGACCAGGTGCCGGTAGCCGCGCAGCGACCGGCCCGCGCGGTTCCAGGCGGGCGAGGCACGGTTCCAGCGCAGCTGGTTGACCACCACGTACCGACCGACGCGGCACGACCACCGCACCGAGCAGCCCGGCGAGAACGACGGCAGCGTGCGGGCGGCGGCCAGCACGACGGTGAAGTCGCCGCCCCGGCGCACCCGACGGAGCCGGACGCCCCCGGCTCGCCAGCCGCGCGGGTGGTCGAAGGTCTCCTGCACCTGCCTGCGGAAGACCTCCATCGACGACGCCACCCGGCCTCGTGTGGTCACCGAGTAGGTGACGCGACGGCGCACCGGGACGGCGTCGGCGCCCACGGCCGGTCGCGCCGGCGCGGAGGTCGCGCGCCGGTGCTCCCTCGCGTCCTCCTCGGTCGCGCGGGCAGGTGCGGCCAGCAGCGTCAGGACGAGCGGCGCCAGCACGACGAGGATGCGTAGCGGACCGGGCACTCGGTGCACCGCACCAGCCTAGACACCTCCCGGGCCGTTGCTAGGCCCAGAGCTGCCCGTCGAGCCTGTCCTCGGCCTCGTCGATGGTGCCCTCGTAGGCGCCGGTCGAGAGGTACTTCCACCCGCCGTCGCACACGACGAAGGCGATGTCGGCGCGCTCCCCCGCCTTGACCGCCTTGGCGGCCTGGCCGAGCGCGGCGTGCAGGATCGCGCCGGTCGAGATGCCGGCGAAGATGCCCTCGAGCTCGAGCAGCTCACGCACCCGGCGTACGGCGTCGCGCGGGCCGACGCTGAAGCGCGAGTCGATGAGCGAGGCGTCGTAGAGCTCCGGCACGAAGCCCTCGTCGAGGTTGCGCAGCCCGTAGACGAGCTCGCCGTAGCGCGGCTCGGCGGCCACGATCCGCACGTCCGGCCTGGCCCGACGGAAGAAGCGGGAGACGCCCATGAGGGTGCCGGTGGTGCCGAGGCCGGCCACGAAGTGGGTGATCGAGGGCAGGTCGGCGAGGATCTCCGGGCCGGTGCCCTCCTCGTGCGCGAGGGCGTTGGCGTCGTTGCCGTACTGGTAGAGCATCACCCAGTCGGGGTGCTCGCCCGCGATCTGCTTCGCGACCCGGACCGCCTCGTTGGAGCCCCCGGCCGCCGGCGAGGACACGATCTCCGCGCCCCACATCCGCAGCAGCTGCCGGCGCTCCTCGGACGTGTTCTCGGGCATCACGCAGACGATCCGGTAGCCCTTGAGCTTGGCGGCCATCGCCAACGAGATGCCGGTGTTGCCGCTGGTGGGCTCCAGGATCGTGCACCCCGGGCGCAGGGTGCCGTCCTTCTCGGCCTGCTCGATCATCCTCAGGGCCGGGCGGTCCTTGATCGAGCCCGTCGGGTTGCGGTCCTCGAGCTTGGCCCAGAGGCGTACGTCCGGGGTGGGCGAGAGCCGCGGCAGCCCCACGAGCGGGGTGTTGCCGACGGAGGCCAGCAGGTCGTCGTAGCGCGTCACGGGATCAGGTGGGGCCGTGGCTCACCCGCCGGCGACGGCGGGGAGGACGACGACCTGGTCGCCGTCGGCGAGCTCGGCCTCGAGCCCGCCGATGAAGCGGACGTCCTCGTCGTTGATGTAGACGTTGACGAAGCGGCGCAGGTCGATCGAGCCCGACTTGTCCTCGACGAGGCGGTCCTTGATGCCGGGGTGGTTGCCGTCGAGGTCGTCGATGAGCGCGGACAGGGTGCCGCCCTCGCCGTCGACCGACTTGGCGCCGTCGGTGTAGGTGCGCAGGATGGTGGGGATCCGGACCTCGATGGCCATCAGGGGGTGCTCGCTTCCTCGGTGTGCAGGCGGTCTTGCTGGGGGGCGTGCTGGGGCTCGTGCTGGGGGGCGATCGTGACGTCTTCCTCGGTCACGATCCCGTCGACGATTCTGTAGGACCTGAACTCCACCGGGCCCTCACTATTCCCGTGCTCGCGTGTGCTCACGAGCACGTAGTGCGCGTTGGGCTCGCTGGCGAGGCCGATGTCGGTGCGGCTGGGGTAGGCCTCGGTGGCCGTGTGGGAGTGGTAGACGACCACCGGTTCCTCGTCGCGCGCGTCCATCTCCTTGTAGAGCTGCAGGAGCTCGGTGGAGTCGAACTCGTAGAACGTCGGGCTGCCGGCGGCGTTGACCATCGGGATGAAGCGCTCGGGCCGGTCGCTGCCCTCGGGGCCCGCGACGACGCCGCAGGCCTCGTCGGGGTGGTCGCGCTTGGCGTGCGCCACGATGGCGTCGTACGTCTCCTGGTCGATGGTCAGCACGCCGTCAAGGGTAGGCAGGACGGCGATGCGACTCGAACGCGTCTCACCACATAGTCTTGACGTCGAGAGACTTTGAGGGGGAATCGTGTCGTTGCAGGAGGCGCAGGCGCCGCTGACCCGTCGCGGCATCCCCCTCGAGCGGGACCTGCAGGTCCTGGCGCTGGGCTCGTTCGCGAACCGGTTCGGCGCCGGCGCGGTGATGACCACGAGTGCGCTGTACTTCACTCGCCAGGTCGGCTTCTCGGCCGCCGAGGTGGCCTTCGCCCTCGCGGTCGCGGCGGTGGTCGGCATCGTCGTGCAGGTGCCCGCCGGGCACCTCGGCGACAGCCACGGCCCGCGTCGCGTGCTCACGTGGTGCATGGCCGGCGCGGCCCTGACCAGCGCCCTGCCCGTCCTCGCCCGCACGCCGTGGCAGCTCGCGCTGCTCCTCGGCCTGCTCGCGCTCTTCGAGCGCTCGGCCGGGTCGGTCCAGCAGGGCGTCATCGCGCAGCTCGCCACGGGCGGGCGGGGCGTGCAGTTCAAGGCCTACCTCCGCGCCGTCACCAACACCGCCCTCGGCATGGGCTCTGTCTTCGGCGGCGCCGCGCTGGTCGTCGACCAGACCTGGGCCTACGTCTCGGTCTTCCTGCTCAACGCCGTCTTCACCGGCTTCGCCGCCTGGAACTCCACCCGCCTGCCCGAGCTGCCGGCCTACGTCCGGGTCGAGGGTGAGCCGCGGCTGGCGGTGCTGCGCGACTGGCCCTACGTCGTCATCGTGGCCATCACCGGCCTGTTCTCGCTGCACTTCTTCGTCATGGAGCTCGGTCTCGCTCTCTACATCTCCGAGCGGACCGCCGCTCCGCCGGTCATGGTCGCGGTGCTGCTGATCCTGAACACCGCGTGCGTGGCCCTCTTCCAGGTACGCCTCTCGCGCCGCGCCGACTCCGTCGAGGCCGGCGCCCGGGCGCTGGTCCGTGGCGCGGTGTGGATCGCCTGCGGCTTCGCCATCGTCGCGCTGGCCGACCGTGGCGACGCGACGTTCGCCGTCGCCGTGCTGGTCGTCGGGTCGCTCGTCCACGTCGTCGGCGAGATGATCGGCTCCGGTGGCCAGTGGGGTCTGCAGATGGGCCTCGCGCCCCACGAGCGCCAGGGCCAGTACCAGGGCTTCGCCGGCCTCGGCTTCAGCGTCATCGCCGTCGTCGGGCCTCCCGTGGTGACCCTGTTCTGCGTCGAGATGGGCGAGACCGGCTGGCTCGCGCTGGCCGCGCTGATGCTCGCCGTGGCGCTCGTCTCCGTGCCCGCGGCGCGCTGGGCGCTCGCCTCCCGCGAGCGCTACGGCGTGCTGACGCACTCCGGCTGACGGGGTCAGGCCCAGATGGCGGCCGGGATGCCGTCGGAGAAGACCTCCGGCACCTCGGGGTGGGACTCGGAGACGCCCAGCGCGTGGCGTACGGCGGTCCAGGCGACCGCGCACGCGTCGAGGAGGTCGTCCTCACCGAACCCGGCTCCGCGGAACCACGCGGGCGCCACGATGCCGTGCGCCGCGAGCGCCTCACGGCGGGCGCGGACGCCGGCGGCGTCCTTCTTCCGCTCCAGCAGCGGTGCTCCGCTCATCCGGGCGAAGCTCAGCTCGGGGTGGACCTCGATCACGCGGGTGCCGGGCCGGCCCCGCACCCAGGCGTCGACCTGCAGCACCTTCTCGCTCAGGGCGTACGCCTGCGCGCTGACGCTGGTGCGTCCACCGGTCGCGGCGAGGTTGGCCGCCCGGGCCTCCTCGTAGGTCGCTGCCTCGACCGCGGCCCGCACGGGGGTGGAGAAGACCGAGGAGGCCTTGCCGACCAGCGCGCGCCTCGCCTCGGCGTCAGCCCGACGCCCGCCCGTGTCGGGCAGGCCGATCGGGATGTCGACGGCGACCACGGAGACGTCGTGCCGCTCGCGGACCAGCTCGACGAGGCCGGCGATGTCGGGCGCGACGAAG
>Ga0247821_10001253_pt1 | contig 14149 bp, 14 predicted proteins | sample 13C_Glycerol_Day_FD_192481 | JGI IMG/M metagenome (GOLD analysis project Ga0247821, IMG submission 192481) | Soil microbial communities from agricultural site in Penn Yan, New York, United States - 13C_Glycerol_Day14 | ecosystem: Environmental > Terrestrial > Soil > Agricultural land | place... | reverse complement strand
GGACCAAGACCACTGTGGGAGCGGGCATGCCCGTTCCCACAGTGGTCTTGGTCCTACTCCAGCGGAATAGTCAGGCGATCAATGACGGTGCGGGTTTCTGGCCGCACCCCGCGCCACCAGGCGAACGCCTCCGCCGCCTGCTCGACCAGCATGCCGACACCATCGGCCAGGCGCGCCACACCCTGCGCCTGGGCCATGCGCAGGAACGGCGTCAGGCCTTTGCCATACGCCAGCTCGTAAGCCAGCCGCGTCTCGCCCAGCACACCCTCAGGCAGCGGCGGCAGCTCACCGGTGAGGCTCGCGGAAGTGGCGTTGACCACGATGTCGAAGGACTGTCCTTCCAGTTCCTCATAACGGCTGATGCGCAGCCTTGGGTGATCCAGCTCGTTGCGCAGTGTGAGCGCCTTGGCCATGTCGCGGTTGGCGAGCACCAGTTCGCTCGGCCCCGCCTGCAGGAACGGCAGCAACGCACCACGCACCGCGCCACCGGCGCCGAGCAACAGTACCCGTCGATTGCCCAGCGGTTCACCGAGGTTTTCCTCGATATCCCGCAACAAGCCAATGCCGTCGAAGTTCTCGGCAACGATACGGCCATCCTCGAACTTCAGTGCATTGGCCGCCCGCGCCAGCTGGGCGGCCTCGCTGCGCTGGTCGGCCAGCTCGAAGGCACGCAACTTGAACGGCGCGGTGATGTTCATGCCCAACCCGCCATCATCGCGAAACTGCAGTACCTGGGCCTCGAAGCCCTCGAGTTCGCCCTCGATGGCGCCGTACTCCAGGCACTGGCCAGTGGCCTGGGCGAACAGGCCATGAATCAACGGGGACTTGGTGTGGTTGATCGGTCGGCCGATCACTGCATAGCGGTCGCTCATCGGGCATCTCCGTGGGTGAACAGCACACCGTCAGCTTGCATGGCGGTGATTTCTTCAGGGCTGAAGCCAAGCCCGGCGGCTACTTCGGCATTGTGCTGGCCGAGGTCCGGGGCCACCTGGTGGATCGTGGTGTCGCAGTCGGAAAAGCGGAACGGCAGGTTGGGCAGGCGCAAGGTACCGTAGCGCGGGTGCTGCTGCTCGATGACCATGTTGCGCGCCTGGATCTGCGGGTCAGCCACGACCTCGTCGATGCGCTGCACCTTGGCGCTGGGAATGTCGATGCCATCGAGCAATTGCAGGATATCGGCTACCCGCCGTGCGCCGACCCAGTCACGCACCACGGCCAGGATCGCCTGGCGATGGGCGTTGCGGCCATTGAGGCTGTGGTAGCGCCTGTCGCTGCCGAAGCCGGGCGGGCCACCGTTGGCCTCGAGCATCGCGGCAAAGCGCTTCCAGGCGTCGTCGACCTGGGCGGCGATCACCAGGTCGCCATCGGCGGCGCGAAACACGCCGTACAGGGTGGAGGTCGGCATGTCATGGCCGGTCTGCTCAGGCAGGACGGTGCCGTCGGACAAGGTGTAGCACTGCACCGCGTATTCATGCATCGACACCAGCGTGTCGTACAGGGCCATGTCGATGTGCTGGCCACGACCACTGCTCACCCGGCCCAGTAGCGCCGCATTGATCGCCGCCACGGCATGGATGCCGGTGTACATGTCGCCCAGGGAAATGCGCAGCAACGGCGGCGCTTCGCCCGGCACGCCGACCATCTGCATGATCCCGCTCTTGGCCTCGGCAATCAGCCCGAAACCGGCGCGGTGGGCATCCGGCCCGGTGTGGCCGTACGCGGAGATGGAGCAGTACACCAGTCGCGGGTTGCGCGCCGACAGCTCGGCATAGCCCAGGCCCAGTTTGTCCAGGGCGCCGGGGCGATAGTTTTCGATGAACACATCGGCCGAGTCGGTCAGGCGTTGCATGAACGCTTTGCCACGCGGGTTCTTCATGTTCACGCTGACGCCCTGCTTGCCCATGTTCAGCTGCAGGAAGTAACCGCTCTGCTGCTCATCCAGGGTGAATGCATGCTGGCGGCCGGCATCGCCGCTGCCCGGCCGTTCGACCTTGATCACCTCGGCGCCCAGTGCTGCCAGGCAGCGGCCCACATAGGGCCCGGCCAGGAAGTGGCTGTAATCGATGACGCGGATACCCGCCAATGGCAATGCCTGGCTCATGCCTGCACTCTCCTGGGCACCATCAGCCGGTGCTCGCCACGCTGCACGACTTCGCCGTGCTGGTTGATCAGTTCCGACGGCAAGACCACGATGCCCCAGCCCGGTCGGCTGTTGCTCGGGCGCATCGCCCCCACGCGCATGCGCACGTGCAGCACATCGTTGACCTTGATCGGCAGCACGAAGTCCCAGGTCCAGCCCAGCGACATGCCCGGCACAAAGCGGTATTCGCACTGGGTCTTCAGGCCGTCGGCGATCGACAGCCCGAACAGGCCATGGGCAACCAGGCAGCCGAAGTGACTCGCGTTGGCGTACGCCTCGTCGACATGCACCGGGGTGTGGTCACCGGTGAGGTCGGCATAGGCCAGAATGCGTTCGCGGGTCACGGTGTAGGTGGGGCTGATGCATTCATCGCCTTCGCGGGCATCGTCCCAGTATTTTTCCACCACGCTCATGCCTTCACCTCCGCACGCGGGTCGATGGCCAATGCCTGGGCGACACACTTCGCCGGCAATGCCTGAATGAACTCCACCGCCAGGCCGTCCGGCAGGCGCAGCCAGTTGCGGCCCTGGGGCATTTCGCTGACGCCGAAACGCTGTGCAGCGGCCAGGGCAGCTTCAAGGTCCTCGCACATGATGCCCAGGTGCGCCATGCGCCCTTCCGGGCCGGCAAAGTCCGGCTGGTGGATGAACTGCAGGCCACCGAGGGTCCAGTACTGCGCCGGCTGCTCGACGTCACCCTGTATCTCGCGCATGGTCATGCCGCACACCTCGCTGAAAAAGCGGATGTGCCACTGGATGTCCCGCACCCAGAACGCAACGTGTTCCAGGTAGGCTTTCGGCTGACTCATGGATGACTCCCCTTCTGCTGATCGGCCATTGCGCGTTCGATACCCTTGATGCAGGCCACCAGGGTCGCGTTGACCGGCGTCGCCACGCCGTGGCGCTGGCCCCAGCGCACGACGGAGCCGTTGATGAAATCGATCTCGGTGACCGAGCCCTTCTCCAGGCTCTGTAGCATCGAGGTACGGAAGCTTGCCGGCAGGCCTTCGGCGGCCAGCCGCCAGGCAGCATCCGGGCTGGTGAGGCTCAGGCGGATGCCTGCTTGCCCGGCGACGGCGATGGCTTCAGCCACCGCTGCCTTGGCGGTGCTTTCCAGCAGCGGCTCGCTGTAGAGCTGGCCATAACCGAGCCTGGTGATAGCGCTGAGCGCGCCCGTCGCGACGTTGACCAGCAGCTTGTCCCACATGGTGCCAAGGATGTTGTCGCTGACCGTGGTCGCGAGCCCGGCGCTGTTGAAGACCTCGGCAATGGCCTGCACACGGGGCGTCAGCTTGCCGTCGAGTTCGCCGATGAAGGTCTGCTTGCCTGCTACACCGGCCCGGATCGAACCCGGCGCCAGCAATACGCCGCCGACGTAGGTCTTGCCGGCCAGCACCCGCTCACGCCCCACCACTTCGGCCAGGATGTCTTCATGGCCAAGGCCATTCTGCAGTGACAGCACCAGCGTCTGCGGCCCGATCAGCGCCCCGGCACCGTCAATCGCCTCGCGGGTGTGGAACGATTTGACCAGCACCACCACCAGGTCGGCCACACCCACGTCTTCGGCGTCGCAGGCCGCATTGACCCGCACCTGCCGCTCGCCGCGTTCGTCCTGCACCCGCAGCCCGTGCAGGTTCATCGCCTCGACATGTGCGCGGCCACGGTTCAACAGCCAGGTTTCATGCCCCGCCTCGCTCAAGGCCGCGCCTATGGCGCAACCCAGGGCGCCGGCACCCAGAATGCAGATTTTCACGTCGCAGACCTCCTGTTGTTTGCGACTACCTTATGCAGCGAGGCTTATTTCGGCTATACAATGGGCTTAATATGCCTATTGAGATTCGCAATAATGAGCGCGCTCGACGCCTTGCCTGACCCCAAGCTGCTGCAGCTGTTCGATGTGCTGTACCAGTGCCGCAGCGTGACCCGTAGCGCTGAACAGCTCGGCCAGAGCCAACCTACTGTGAGCATCTGGCTGGGGCGCTTGCGTGAAGAGTTGAACGACCCGCTGTTCGTACGCACGCCAGGGGGCATGGCCCCTACCCCGCGCGCAGACCAGTTGATCGGGCCATGCCGCGAGGTGCTGGAGTCGCTGCGGCGCCTGACCGCCTGGGAGCCGCAATTCGTTCCGGCCACGGCGCAACGGCGCTTTCGCCTGTGCGTCAGTGATGCCAGCCATATCACCCTGCTGCCCAGCATCCTCAACCACCTGCGTACCCACGCGCCCGGTATTCGCCTGGAGGCGGCGCGCATCGATGGCAATACCGAAAGTGCGCTGGAGTCGGGCGAGGCGGACCTGGCCATCGGCTTTGTGCCTTGGCTGGGCGCGGGGATGTATCAGCAGGTGTTGTTCGAGCAGGACTGGGTCTGCCTGAGCAACCCACAACACCCTCGTTTGGGCCAAGGCATGAGCGTGGCGCATTACCAGGCCGAGGGGCATGTACAGATCAGTGCCGGGACCGGGCAGAAGCTGCTGGAGGCTGGCCTGGCGCGGGCCGGCATCGAACGCAGGATAATACTGGAGCTGCCGGCATTTCTGGGGTTGGGGATGATCATCGGGTCGACCGACCTGGTGGCGACGCTGCCACGGCACATCGGACAGACCCTTGCCGACATGCATGGTTTGCAGGTGCACGATTGCCCGTTTCCAGTGGAGGGCTTCACGGTCAAGCAGCACTGGCACGCACGGTACCAGCAGGACAGCGGGAATCGCTGGATGAGGGAGGTGGTTCGGGCATTGTTTCAGACAGGGTGTGGTTAGAAGACGAACGCGTCCCTCGCCAAGCTTCCTTCCCTGGAGGCATCGGTATACGGATCAAGCAGCAGGCTTGAGCACCACCTTCGTCCAGCCATCATCCCGCGCATCAAAGTGCTTGTAGGCGTCGGGGCCTTCAGCAAGCGTCAAACGATGGGAAATGATCCGGGAAGGCGTGGTGCGCCCGTGATGAATGAGCTGCGCCAGGCGGCGGTTGCAGGCTTCACGTTCGCCTGGCCCGTGCGGATGGATTGGCCCTTGAACCAGAACGCACCGAAATCGAAGGCCATCTTGCCCTGCTTCGCCAGGTCGTTCTTCGCCCCCGGATCTTCTGGCACGAACACACCCACGGCGTCGATGCCAGCGGTGGCCTTGGTTGAGGCAACCAGGGACGCGGAGGCCGCTTTCGACCCATAGCTGACGTTGGACTTACCAGCATTTTTTGTGGGAGCGGGCTTGCCCGCGAAGCTGGCCCCGCGGTGGATGGCACCGGCTGTGCCGGTGTTCGCGGGCAAGCCCGCTCCCACAGAGTCTTCAATTCACTTTTTGGTGACAGCGTGTGGCGAATGTCTGCTTCGGGTCCAAAGCACTGTTCACTACCTGCCAGAGGGCAGGCTCGAAAACGGCCACACATGAGTGACCTTTTCCGGGCGATGCCGAACGTCTGCTCGCGCCAGGCTCGCTGAGCCAATCACTGCGGGTCCTTCCACAATGCAACCTAACTAGAATTCAGGCGTGTATTTCACACTGAACATCACGTTGCGCGGGTCACCGTAGTAGTTGTTGTAGTCAATGGTGTTGTAAGCCGGCACGTAATACTTCTTGTCCAGCAGGTTGTTCAGATTCGCCGCCACGGTGACTTCGTCGCTGACTTTGTACGCCACCCGCGCATCCCACACCGCATAGCCCGGCAGGTCGAAAACGTGGTCGTAGGAGGTGGTACCGGTGACCGCCGTGGTCCCGAGGCCCACCGAAGTGCGGCTCCAGTCACCCGGCAAGGTGTAGTCGGCCCACAGTTTGAACTGATGCTTTGGCGTCCATGTGCTGTACACCTTGTCCTTGTAGTCCCCGTCCTCCAAGTAACGCGTGGTGTTGTAGACGTAGCCGGCCATCACCTGCAGACCACTCAGTACCTCGCCGCTGACCTGCGCTTCCAGGCCCTGGCTGCGCACCTTGCCTGAGGCCGCGGAGCAATACCAGCCATCGCAGTCCATCGGGCCGCTGCGGTCGAGCACCGCGCGGTGCTCCTGGTCATAACGGAACAGTGCAATCGAAGTGTTCAGCGCACCATTGAACAGTTCACCTTTGAGACCCAGCTCGTAGTTGCTGCCAATGACCGGCTCGACCACCGAGCCCGACGACGTACGTGCGGTCTGAGGCTGGAACACGTCGGTGTAGCTGGCGTAAACCGACCACTGCTTGTCCAGCGCATACACTAGCCCTGCATAGGGCGACACCTTGCCGTTGCTGCTGGTTGTGGACTCGCTGTAACCGCTGTGGTCAAAGAATTCGGAGGCGTAGCTGTAGTCGTACCAGCTGGTGCGGGCGCCGATAATCAGCTTCAGCGGCTCGGTCAGGTTGATCGACCAGCGCGTATAGAAGCCCTTCTGCTCCACCTCGTATTCGGTCAGTTGGCCGCGGCCGCGGCTGGCCAGGTCGTAGATGGTCGGCATCGGTCGATGGTGGTCGACATTGGACGAGTCTGCACCGAAGGTGGGTGCCCGTGCCCAGCGGTCATCGGTGTTGATGCGTGAGTAGTTGGCGCCAATCAGGAAGGTTTGCTCGAAGCCGAAACCGGTGAAGCTGCCATCCAGATAAAGGTCCAGGCCCTTGCTGTGGGTGGTGAAATCGGTGCTCCAGTCGATGTAGGTGTTATCGGTGGAGCCGTTTACCGGCAAAGCATCCCACAGCGCCTGATAGGTGGCACCGTTGTGTTCGCTCATATACACGCCGGCAGCCTTGAGCCGCCAATCATCGCTCAGCCGATAGGTGGCATCCAGGAACACGCTGGTCTGGTCATTGTCGGCTCGGTTCCAGTCGGCGCCGACATAGGTTGATCGCGACCAGTCCGGGTTACCTCCGTCGGCGTAGCGAGGCAGGCCGAGCATAGCTGGGCGAGAGTGGCCCTTCTGGTTGGCAACACCGAGCCCGACCGTAAGGTCGGATGTGAAGTCGTAGTCGACTGCGCCGTAGACGGTCTGGTTCCAGCCACGCACGTAGTCGATGAACGAGCCATTGTCGTTCTGGCTGACAACGGTGCGGGCACGCAGGGTGCCCTCGGCGTTCAGCGGGCCGCCAGCGTCCAGCTGCAGGCCGTAGCGGTCCCAGGAGCCAGCCTTGCCAGTGAGAGTGACGGTGGCCTTTTCCTGACCACGCTTGCGCACCAGGTTCATCGCGCCGCCTGGGCTGTCACCCCCTTGCAGCAGCGCGGCCGGGCCCCGCAGCACTTCGACGCGATCGTAGAAACTCAGATCTTCGGTCAGATAGCTCCCCAGCGAGTAGGTGTTGCGCGGTATCGGCACACCGTCGTACTGCAGGGTGTCGATGCTGAAGCCGCGGGAGTAGATGAACAACCCCGAACCCGGTGACTTGGTCGCGGTCAGGCCCGGCGTGCGGCTGACCAGATCGGAGATGGTCTGAGTGTTCTGATCATCCATCTGCTGGCGAGTCATGACGGTGACCGACTGCGGGATGTCCTTGAGGCTCTGCACGCCCTTGCCCAAGGTCACGGCACCAGAGGTGTAGGAATGGCTGCCTTCAGTTGTAGTCAGCGGTGGACGGCCGATGACGCTGGAGGTCTCCAACTCCAGCGCGCCGTTGCTGGGCTCGCTTGGCAGGGCGATCAGGTACTGGCCGTCGGCAGTCTGGCTGAGGGTCAGGTTGCTGCCAGCGATCAGATGGCGCAGCGCCTGCTCGACGCTCAGTTGCTGATGCAATGCTGGAGCCTGCACGGCGTGGGCCGCGTCTGTGTTGAAAAGGATACGCGTGCCGGTCTGTCGGGCGAGCATGCTGATCGATTGGTCCAGCGGCTGGGTAGGCAGGTCGATGCGGTAGTGTGCCTGTTCAGCCTGTAAGGGGCCGGCTGCCAGAAAACCAACGGTCGCCAGAAACATCGCCTGGCGCAGCGGGTGGACAAAGAGCGTCATGGGATCCCTATCGAAAGTTAACGAGAACGAGTTTCATAGGGATTAGCGTTCATGCGATTGCGAACATTGATGTGTGGCTGAAAATAATTTTCAGTGACGCACAACCACCTTCACGACGCCGCCATCTTCACGGTGCACGGTCACGGGTGCCAGCCGGGGTAGCGTATCGATCAGCTGTTCGACGTTGCCGGTAAGGAACTCGCCGCTTAGTCGATAAGCAGCAGCGGGTGCACCTTCCAGGCGAATCGGCGCGACGCGATGGCGCTGCAGTTGCGCGACAACCGCGTCCAGCGGTGTGCCGTCGAAGTGGAACAAGTCATGCCGCCAGGCCTCCAGCTCAGCGGGCCTTGCCGCATCGATCTGGCCAAGCGCCAGCGGGCTGGCGAGCAACTGTTGATTGGCGGTGAGCTGCCTGCGGGCCTCGCCGTTATCTACTTCCACCGCGCCTTCCAGAACCGCCACCCGCACGCCGCGCAGGTCGCTACGCACGTCGAACACCGTGCCGATGTCGCGCACTGCCACACCTTGACTGCGCACGATGAAAGGCTTGGGTTGATGTGCAACGCTGAACAGACCTTCGCCCTCGAGCAGTTCGAACTGCCGGCTGCGCAGACGGTATTCGATGCGCAGCACACTACCGGCGTCCAGCTCGATCACGCTGCCGTCATCCAAATTCAGCAATTCGCGGCCGCTGCTGGCAACCTCGACCTGACGGTAGCCGAGCGCCGGGTCAGCCAGCCAGATCCAGCCGGCGAGAGCCAGCAGCAAGGCCGTTCCGGCTGCCTTGCGCCGGCGGTTGGCAGTGCGTGCGCTCTGCGCCTTGGCCTCGGCCAGCAGCGCCTCGCGGCTGGGCAGCAAGGCGCGCAGCGACTCAGCGTACGGCTCCAGAGCATCGGGAACGGTGGGTGGGGTTTGGCGTTGCATGGATCAGGTCTCCGGCTGCCAGCGCTGCGCGAGAGTGCGCATGGCCCGCATGAAGTGCTGGGCGACCATGTTGACGGAAATTCCTAACTCATTGGCGATGTCATGCTGCGGCATGCCATGGATGCGGTGCAGAAGAAACACGTGGCGCTGGCGCGCCGGCAACGAGTCGATGACCGCCAGTAACGCCTTCAGGCGCTGTTCGAACTCCAGTGCCATCGCGCCATCGAGCTCATCGCGATGCTGCTGTACCACAGCTATCTGGCTCTGCGCGTACAACAAGCGAGTGCTTTCGGCGCGACGCCGATCAATGGCGCGGTTGAGCGTGGCACGGCGCAGGAATGCGATGGGTACGCTGATGGCCTTGAGCGGCGGCTTCTCCAGTATCTGCACGCAAACGTCATGAACCACGTCACGGGCAAAATGCTGGTTGGAAAAGCGTCGACGGATATGCTCGACCAGATCGTCATAGTGCAAGGCCAAGGCTTGCAGGAGATCGTTGTCAGTCGAGGCCATGATGGCATCCAATTGATAGTGAATATCATTTATATCATGCGATTTCCAGATCGGGCAAATTGATCTGAAGCTGGCCATTCAGCGTACAGCCCAGCAGGCGCTTAGCCAGGATGACTGGACACATTGACGTTACGATCAGCACTGGAAAAATGACGTCGCAAGGCATGCTGGCGTTGGCACATCTATCGCCGCGTGGTCTCCAGCGCTGTCGAGAAGTCACCGGCGAGTGTTCGCTTCGGGTCGGCAGCGGCCATCATGAATGGCTTCTATCGCCCCATAGCTGCCGCTCGTGGAGGACAGCTATCGGCCAAAAGCGGTCGTTCAGTGCCTGTGAAATCAAAAGCGATTCAAAATGATTGCGCGCGCGGGCGCGATGGCTGATATGTTTTCCGCACATCAGGTCGCACCCAACCGACGCTGGCCTCATCAAGGAAGATAAGCCAATGAAAACAGTATTCGGCTTCTTGCTCTATGTCTGCCTGAACATATCCGCATTCGCAGGCTACAAAACCATCGGCTTCCAGGTCTCGACGTTGCCGGGCGCGCAAAATGGCCGCCCGCTGGAGCTGGCAGTCTGGTACCCGAGCACAACCACCGCTACACCACAATTGATCGCTGAGACCCAGGTATTCGCCGGTGCCCTCGCCGTCCGCGATGCACCCCCGGCCACAGGTGCGCTTCCATTGGTGGTACTTTCCCACGGCTTTCGCGGCAACTGGGGGAACCAGTCATGGTTAGCCAGTGCACTGGCTCACCAGGGCTACATCGTGGCGGCAGTCAACCACCCTGGCACCACCACCCACGATCGCCGCACTGAAGCCGCGGCACAGTTGTGGCAGCGCCCCATCGACTTGCAACGGGCCATCGATGCAGTCATGGCCCAGCCGGATCAGTTTGGACGGGTAGCCAAGCGTCAGATCGCAGTGGCTGGCCATTCACTGGGTGGCTGGACCGCGCTGGAAATCGCGGGTGCCCGTTTCGATCCCAAGCGTTTCGTCCAGGACTGCATCACCCGTCCCAAGCTATCCAGTTGCAGCGTTTACAAGCAGATCAATCCCGATAGCGCACCGGCTTCGAAAGCTCGACTGGGCAGCGATCTGCGCGACAAACGTGTCACTGCCATTGTTACCCTGGATCTGGGCCTTTCACGCGGCCTGACCGATGAAAGCCTGATGGCGTTGCCAGTACCGACTCTGGTGATCGCGGCGGGCGCAGCGTCTGAAGATCTCCCTGCACAGCTGGAATCCGCCGCCCTGGCCAAGCGTTTGCCTCCGGCGACGACTCGTTATGTCGAGATCGAGGACGCCAGCCACTTCAGCTTCCTGTCCATGTGCAAACCTGGCGCCACGGCATTGCTTGAAGAAGATGCACCTGGCGATGGCATCATTTGCCAGGACGGCGTTAACGCACGACCGCGCGCGCTGATACAGGCGCAGATTGCCTCGCTGATTACCGAGTTTCTGGAACAATCCTTTCGCCACTGACAAGCGCTAATTCCGTTGATGGTAGGAATGTCAGATGAATATCTCGAATGGGTTGCTAAAGAGTAAGCAGCCAGCGTACACACCTTGCACGGATCAATCAGGCATCCACAGATGCGCAAGCAGTTGCTAGATATCTCTGGCTCACTGCGTCAGCACATCATTCAGATACGCGCATGGCTGATGACCATTCAGCCGCGCAGAAGCCGAGATCTGGGGACACTCGAACGTATCCGCTACAGGGAAACTGCCACCTCCCCGTCCGCTTGGCCATCCACCAAAGCCTGAATCTCTGCGAAAATATCTGAAGCCAGGCTGGCCGGGACGCCCCAATAATCAAAGATCCCGCCCTCATCTCGATTCTGGCCACAGGTCACAAAAACGCCGGTCCCAAACTTCTGCTTCAGGCGCATTGCCAACCAGCCAACGAAACCGCTGTTGTCGGAGCCTTGCGGAAAATGGAATCGGAAGACGCCGAACAGCTCTTGCTCGACGTCGGCACAGGGGACCAGTTGACTCCACACCTGGTCATCTCGTACGAGCGCCAGTGCATCAGGGCGAGCGGCATCAGGAAACGATGACAACGGAAACTCGAGAAAGGCGTAGGTGCCGGGGAAGAGCCTCAAATGGGCTTGGGTAATGACGTGCAACAATCGACGCTCCGTATCCTGGACTGTTTCATGGGAAATGTTCACCATTTCAGACTCTCCGTTCAGTAAAGCGCGCAGCGCTTCTTTTTTATTGACCGAGGCGATACTAAGCACGAAGATCTTCAAGATAAATGCTCAAAAATCAATAACATTAACAACCAAAGATTGTAGATATGGATAAGCTAAAAAGCATGGCGGCGTTCGTAGCAGCAGCCGAGTCAGACTCCTTCTCGGCAGCAGCTGCCGTGTTAGGCGTGACGCCGCAGCTGATTGCCAAACAGGTCAGCAATCTGGAATCTGAGCTAGGTCTTAAATTGATCACCCGCACCACGCGCCGACAAAGCCTGACCGCCGTGGGCAGGGACTATTACTTGCGCTGCAAGGCTATCCTGAGCGACGTTGAAGACGCCGATCAGCTGGCGCTGTCAGCAAACTCGACTCCGCGCGGAAAAATCCGTATCAGCGCCCCCTATAATTATGGTTCTCATCGACTCATCCCGTTCCTGACCCAATACCTAACGCGTTACCCAGAAACGGAAATCGAGTTGGAGTTGACTGACAGGTTCGTGAATATCGTAGAAGAGGGATTCGAAGTCGTGTTTCGGCTTGGCAAACCCCAACTGGCCGACAGCGCGGCATTGGTTCAGCGCGGCTTGAGACCTTTCAGGATGTTTGCTTGCGCATCTCCCGCTTATCTGTCACGAAATGGGACCCCACTCCATCCCGAACAACTCGTGGACCATGATTGTCTGGGCTATCTGTTCTCCGATCGAATGACGGACAAACTCTGGCGATTCACCAAAAACATGCAGACGTTCACGGTCCCCATTGCGAGTCGACTGAAAGTCAATAACACCCTGGCCAAGGTGAACGCCGCATTGTCGGATTTCGGCATCACGCTGTGTGTCGAGGATGTACTGATGCCCTATGTGCAACGGGGGGAGCTGGTCGTACTCTTCGAGGAATTCGAAGGACCCACGTATCCCGTCAATCTGATCTACCCCCTCGACCGTCGCCCCTCCGCAAAGCTCAGGCACTTCATAGACGAAGTTGTTGCTGCATTGGGTTCGCCGCAGGCTTAGCAGGTTCCGGCCCTGGGTGAATGGCAGCTAATCGCCCCTCTGTCTGGCTCGAACCGCCGGGAAACCACGAGTCGAGCGCCACAGGCGCACTCTCCCGAGCCATCGATTCCCAGTAGTGCCGATTGCCCTTGGATTTGCGGGCGTCGATACTGGATTGAAACCGATGGCTCCGGTTCAGCACGAAGCGCGCGAACGTCAGAAGTTGTACTTGAAACCCGTCATGATGTTTCTTGGAGCACCGTACATACCGTGGTCGCCGGCATAGCTGAGGTATTCACGGTCGAACACGTTGTTCAGATTCACTGACGCACTCAGATGCTTGTTGAAGTCGTAGCGAGCCAGGAGGTTGGTGACGGCATAGCTACCCTGAGTGAAGGTGTGCAGGTCGGCACCGGTTTTGCTCTGCCAGTTCACACCGCCGCCAAGGGTGAGCTTGTCCAGAATCCCCGGCAGGCGATAGCTGGTGAAGGTCTTGAGACTGTGGCGAGGCAGGGTGGTAACGATACGCTGGTCGTCAGCGTCGGTGCTGACCGCATAGGCATAACCGGCAGATGCCTGCCAGCCTTCGGCCAGCTCTCCGTCCAGGGTGAATTCAGCGCCTTTGGTAGTGGTTCCCTGCTCCGACTTATACGTGTTACCGCCTGGGGTATCGATCCAGATCGCCAGGTTGTCCTGCTCGATCTTGAACAGCGCGACGCTGGAGTTCAGCTTGCCGTCGAAGTGGCTTCCCTTGACGCCAACTTCATACCCGGTGCCCTCCATCGGATCCAGTGGTTTGTTGTCGATGTCGCGAACCCAGGACGACTGTGGGTTGAAGATTTTCGTATAACTGGCATACAGCGACCACGTATCGTTGACGTCATACACCACGCCAGCATACGGGATGTAGACGCCGGTTTCCGCCTCCTTGGTCTTGGTTTGCTCGGCGTTGTAGGGTTTATCCTCGATGTCACGATGCCAATCGATCACGCGGCTACCCAGCAAGACACTGAGATCGTCGGTGGCGTGCAGGCGCGTGGCGAGATAAGCGGCGTATTGGGTTTCGTCGGCAGTGGATTTGCCAGTGACGTCGAATTCCGGTTTGACCGAGCCGCCGTTCCAGTTCAACAGGTTATCGATCGCGCCAGCCGGAGAGCCGGAATAGTCGTATTTCCAGCCGCCGTAGCTTGGCACGTCCTCGTAGTAGTTGGACAAGGTCACGCCGGCGATCAATTCGTGCTCGCGGCCCAACAGACCGAACGGGCCGGTCAGGTAGGCATCGATGTTGTTCTGGCGCGGGATGCCGGAGAAGCGCACTGGCAACTGAGTGGTGCCGCTTCCGTCCGGGTTGAGGCTGCCGTTGACGTAGTTGAAGACTTCATCAAACTTGTTTTCGGAGTGGGTCAGCTCGATCTTCCCGCTCCAGCCATTGGCGAACTGCTGTTCGATCGAGGTGAAAAAGCTGGTTTGTTCATGGTCGTTG
>Ga0247821_10001252_pt1 | contig 14154 bp, 10 predicted proteins | sample 13C_Glycerol_Day_FD_192481 | JGI IMG/M metagenome (GOLD analysis project Ga0247821, IMG submission 192481) | Soil microbial communities from agricultural site in Penn Yan, New York, United States - 13C_Glycerol_Day14 | ecosystem: Environmental > Terrestrial > Soil > Agricultural land | place... | reverse complement strand
GTCCGGGCCGGCTGCTCAACCACGCGATCGCCCGCCGGCCCGGACCGCGTGACGAGAGCGGCTCGACGACCTCGTTCATCGACCGCTACGTCTTTCCCGACGGGGAGCTCGAGCCCCTCGGGACGATGGTCGACGCCCTCGAGGGCGCCGGCTTCGAGGTCCGCGACGTCGAGTCGCTGCGTGAGCACTACGCGCAGACCCTCCGAGCCTGGGTGGCCAACCTCGAGGCCAGCTGGGAGCAGGCCGCGGCACTGTCCAGCCCCGGGCGCGCCCGGGTGTGGCACCTCTACATGGCGGGCTCTGCGCTGGGCTTCGAGGGCAACCGCCTGGGGGTCAACCAGGTGCTGGCGGTCCGTCCCGGCGAACGGGGGGCCTCGGGTATGCCGCGGAGCAGGGCGGCTTTCGTGCGCTGAGCCGCGGTGGGCACAGGTCGTGGCCCTCGCCGGGGGGAAGGAACCCCGCCAGTGGCAACTAGAGTGGGTCGCATGATTTCCTCCCCCTCGCGCAGCGTCGCCCTGGTCACCCTGGGGTGCACCCGCAACGAGGTCGACTCGGAGGAGCTGGCCGGACGGTTGGCCGCTGAGGGCTGGATCCTCGTCGACGACGCGGCCGACGCCGATGTCGCCGTCGTCAACACCTGCGGCTTCGTCGAGCAGGCCAAGAAGGACTCGATCGACGTGCTGCTCGAGGCGTCGGCGCGCAAGGACGAGGGGCGCACCCAGGCCGTCGTCGCGGTGGGGTGCCTGGCCGAGCGCTACGGCGAGCAGCTGGCCGCAGAGCTGCCGGAGGCCGACGCCGTCCTGGGCTTCGACTCCTACGCCGACATGTCCAACCGCCTCAAGGCGATCCTCGCGGGGGAGCGGCCCGCGTCCCACACACCCTCGGACCGGCGCCAGCTGCTGCCGCTGTCCCCGGTGCAGCGCCAGAGCGGCGCCAGCGCCGTGGCGGTCCCCGGCCACGGCGACCCGACCTCGCCCGAGCAGGGGCCAACGGTGCTCGACCCCGCCGACGTCAACGCCGATGTCACCAGCCCGGGCCCCGCGCCGGCATCCGGGCCGCGGGTCATCCGGGCCCGGCTCGACGGACGCCCCTGGGCGCCACTGAAGATCGCCAGCGGCTGCGACCGGCGCTGCGCCTTCTGCGCCATCCCGATGTTCCGTGGAGCCTTCGTGTCGCGGCGGCCCACCGACATCGTCGCGGAGGCCCGCTGGCTGGCCGAGCGCGGCGTCAAGGAGGTCTTCCTCGTCAGCGAGAACTCCACCTCCTACGGCAAGGATCTCGGCGACCTCGCCCTGCTCGAGAAGCTCCTGCCCGAGCTGACGGCCATCGACGGCATCGAGCGGGTGCGGGTGTCCTACCTGCAGCCCGCCGAGATCCGCCCGGGCCTGCTCGACGCCATGTCCAGCACGCCCGGCGTCGTTCCCTACTTCGACATCTCCTTCCAGCACGCCTCGGCCCCGCTGCTGCGGCGCATGCGCCGCTTCGGCAGCCGCGAGGCCTTCCTGGCCCTGCTGGACGACGTCCGCCGGCGCCTGCCGCAGGCGGGGATCCGCAGCAACGTCATCGTCGGCTTCCCGGGCGAGACGGAGGAGGACCTCGCTGAGCTCGAGGCGTTCCTCATCGCGGCCCGGCTCGACGTCGTCGGCGTGTTCGGCTACTCCGACGAGGACGGCACCGAGGCCGAGGGCTACGGCGACAAGCTGCCGGAGCACGTGGTCGGCGAGCGGGTCTCGCGGTTCGCTGCGCTGATCGAGGAGCTGAACCTCCAGCGCGCCGAGGAGCGGGTCGGCGAGAGCGTGGACGTGCTGGTCGAGGAGATCGACCACGAGGAGGGCCAGGTGGTGGGCCGGGCGCTGCACCAGGGCCCGGACGTCGACGGCGTGACCATCCTGGAGATCGACCTGTGCGATGGGGTCGCCGTGGGCGACACCGTGCGTGCGCTGGTCGTCGGCACGGAGGGGATCGACCTTCTGGCGGAGCCTGCATGAGCGAGCACGACCACCTCACCGACCCCACGCCGGTCCCACCCCCGAGCCCGTGGAACATCGCCAATGCCCTGACCGTGCTGCGGATCCTCATGGTCCCGGTCTATGGGTGGCTGCTGCTGTCCGAAGGTGGGGACGACCCGACGTTGCGCTTCTGGGCCGCAGGGGTGTTCCTGGCGGCCATCGCCACCGACCGCATCGACGGTGACCTCGCCCGCAGCCGCGGCCTGATCACCGACTTCGGCAAGGTGGCCGACCCCATCGCCGACAAGGCGCTCATGGGCATGGCCTTCGTGGGCCTGTCCATCCTCGGCGAGCTGCCCTGGTGGGTCACCGTGCTCGTGCTCGTGCGCGAGTGGGGCGTCACCCTGCTGAGGTTCTTCGTCATCCGGCACGGCGTCATGCCGGCAGGGCGCGGGGGCAAGCTCAAGACGGTCCTGCAGAGCGTCACGCTCACGCTCTTCTCGCTCCCGCTGTGGACCTTCCCGCTCTCGGCAGTCTGGACAGCCGTCGCCTGGGTCACCATGGTCCTGGCGGTCGTGGTGACTCTGGTGACCGGCATCGACTACCTGCTCAAGGCCCTGCGGCTGCGCCAGAACAGCGAGCGGGCGCTGATGAAGCGCGCTCGGGCCGCCAAGCGCGGATGAGCCAGCCCGCCGCCGACCTGGTCGCCAGCCTCGCCGAGCGGGGCGAGACGCTGGCCTGCGCCGAGTCGCTGACCGGGGGCCTGGTCTGTGCGGCGGTCACCGACGTACCCGGCGCCTCCGCCGTGCTGCGCGGCGGGGTCGTCACCTACGCGACCGAGGTCAAGTCCTCCGTCCTGGGCGTCGACGCCGGCCTCCTCGCGCGCACCGGTGCCGTGGACGCCGACGTCGCCCGGCAGATGGCCGAGGGCGTATGCCGGGTGCTGGGCAGCGACTGGGGCCTCGCGACGACCGGCGTGGCCGGCCCCGACCCTCAGGACGGGGCGGCGGTCGGGACGGTGTTCGTGGCGGTCGCCGGCCCCGGCGGTGCCCTGGCCCGGGGCCACCACTTCAGTGGTGACCGGACGGCGATCCGGACGGCCGCGGTCCACGCCGCCCTGGACCTGCTGCGCTCCCGCCTGAGCGCGGCGGAAGAATCGCCGATGGCGCGGGGTTGAGAGGGCGTGACCCGTGTCTTGGCGAAACCTGCGCGCACAGCGTCGGGGGCGCGCGGTAACGTGGGAGTCGACATCGGGCCGGAAGCTGTGAAGGAGGCGCTGTGATCCTGCTCCGTCGTGAACTGGGCGACGTGCTCCGTGAGCAGCGTCAGGCTCAGGGACGCACCCTGCGTGAGGTCTCCGCGGCCGCGTCGGTGTCGCTGGGCTACCTCAGCGAGGTCGAGCGGGGCGAGAAGGAGGCCTCCTCAGAGCTGCTGGCCTCCATCTGCAGCGCTCTGCGCCTGCCGCTGTCCGAGGTCCTCGGGCACGTCTCCGAGCGAGTCGCCGAGACCGAGGCCCTGACGGCCCCCGTCACCCTCCCGGTGCCGGCTCCGCCGCTGGTCTCCGCCTCCGCTGCGTAGCCCGTCATTTCGACATCCGAGGAGCCCCGGGCTGCTGCCCGGGGCTCCTCGCGTCTGTGGCCCTCGCGGCTGGGCCCGGCGTCCCTGGCCGGCCCCGCATCCCTGGCTAGTCCCGCATCGCTGGCCAGTCCCGCATCGCTGGCCGGCCCCGTGCCCCATGGTCACGCTGCGGCCCCTCGACCCGCGTAGGGCTCAGACCCGGCGGTAGGGCTTCGACCGTCCCCGGGCGCCCGACCCCAGCGGTGTCTGGCGCCGACCGTCGTCCGTGGGGCCAAGGCCGCCCTGGCAACGCGGGCAGTAGAACATCGTCCTGTCCTGGGGCGGCTCGCCGATCATGGCCACTCGGATGCCCTCGCCGCAGCGCCGGCAGGGTCGGCCCGAGCGGCCGTGGACATAGCTGGTCTCACCGAGGCGGCGCACGCCCGTGCTGGTCTGGATGGCGTGGTGTCGGGCCGCGTCGATGAGGCGGTGGGCACGCACGACCAGGGCGGAGAGGGCGTCATCGCCGAGGGAGGTGGCCTCTGCCCACGGGTGCAGCCGCTCGAGGAACAGCGACTCGCTGGCCCACAGCGTGCCGACGCCGGCGAGGTTGCGCTGGTCGAGCAGGGCTGCGCCGATCGGGGTTGTTCCTGCCGCGCGCAGGTTGGCGACGGCGGCGGCGACGTCCCAGTCGGCGCCGAGGACGTCGGGACCGAGGTGCCCGACCAGCGTGTGCTCCTGGTCGGTCGGGAGAAGGTCGAGCATGCCGAGTCGCAGCCCGATCGCCGCCCAGCGCTCGGTGCCGACCACGGCCCGGATCTGCGGGTTGGACAGGTGGCGTGCCGTCAGCCGCCCGGCGTCCTCAATGCGCCACTGGCCCTCCATCCGCAGATGGGAGTGCAGGGTGACACCGACGTCGAGCCGCTGGAGGATGTGCTTGCCACGGCTCACGACCTCGAGCGTGCTGGCGCCCACGAGGTCGCTGGTCGCGAGCTCACCCCAGCGCAGGTCCCACCGCGTGACCGGGTGGCCGGCCAGCGCCTGGTGGAGCCGGGTGGCGGTGCGCCAGACGGTGTCGCCCTCAGGCACCGCTCACCTCCTCAGCCGCAGGCCGCGCGGTGTGGCGTGGAACCCGGCGGCTGCCAGCGCCTCGGCGAGCGGATGCCCGGATCCGAGCACCGCGCCGCCGTCGGCCTTCTCGACCGTGATGCGCCCGAGGGCGCCCTCCCGGACCGCGAGGGCCAGGGCGTCGGCGCCCGCCTGCAGCAGCTCGGGGTCCTCGGACCACGACAGGAGCGTCTTGCCGCCGCGCTCGACGTAGAGGACCAGCTCGCCGTCGACCAGCACCACGAGCGCGCCGGCCTTGCGGCCCGGCTGGTGGCCCTTGCGGCCGTCGTCCTCCGCGGCCGGCCGGGCAGGCCAGGGCAGGGCGGCGCCGTAGGCGTTGGCGGGGTCGGAGGCCGCCAGCACCACCGCAGGGGCAGGGCCCCGTCCGGTCGGCTCCGCGGAGCCGAGGAGGCGGGCCCCGGCCCGGAGTCGGTCGACCGCGCCCGTGCCCGCGAACTGGGCCGCCCCGAGGGACTCCACGAAGTAGCCCCGACGCACGCGACCGGACTCCTCCGCGGCCGCCAGCACCCGGTAGACGCCGGCGAAACCGCCCGGGATGCCCTCGGCCACCACGGATCCCCGCGTGAGCACGCCGTAGCGGTCGAGCAGCACCTCCGCGGCGGCATACGCGCGCACGGTCAGGTCTGGATCGGGGGCCGGCAGCACCGACCAGCGACCTGCACCGGTCGGAGGCCCGCTGCGGCTCGGCAGCGCGGGCCGGCCCGGTCGCGACCCGGACAGCGCGCCCAGCGAGCCACGGCGGCCCGAGTAGCGGCTCGAGCGGGGGGCGGTCCGGGTGCGCCGGTGCGCGGTGCGGCCGCCGGAGAGCAGTGCCCGCAGGGGCGCCAGCGTGTCGTTGGCGACCCGGCCCGACCAGACCAGCTGCCACAGGTCGTTGATGACCGCCTCGTCGTCGGTACCGCCCACGGCGTCGGAGAGGGTGCGGAAGAAGTAGGCACCGCCGCCGGAGAGCGCGTCGAGGATCGCCTGCTGCGCGTCCGTGACCTCGACGTCGTCGCGTGCGGGAAGGGTGAGGTGCGCGGTGTCGCCGAGGTGGAGCGAGACCCACCCGTCGTCGCCGGGCAGTGCCCCATGGCCGCACCACAGCACCTCTCCGGTGCTGGTCAGCTCGTCGAGGAGCGCAGGGGAGTAGCCAGCCACCCGGGACGGAAGGACCAGCGTCTCCAGCGCGCTGGCGGGCACGAGCGCCCCAGCCAGCTGCTCGACGGCCCGAACCAGCCCCTCTCGGCCCCGCAGGCCTCCGCCGACGCCCTGCCAGGTGGGGAGGAACCGAGCCAGCTCGACCGCCGGAACGGGCTCCACCTCGGCCCGCAGCGCCGCCAGCGACCGGCGGCGCAGCATGCGCAGCACCTCGGCGTCGCAGTAGTCGAGGCCATGGGCACCGCCGCCGTTCTCGGTCGGCAGCAGCTCACCCTCGACGACGCGCCCCGCCGACACGAGCCGGCGCAGCGCGTCGAGCGCGACGGCGGGGCCGACTCCCCACCAGTGCGCGACCGAAGGCACCGAGAACGGCGCGTGGGTGCGGGCGTAGCGGGCGACGAGGTCGCCGAGCGGGTCGGGTACCGGGTCGAGGAACGCCTGGGGCACGCCCACCGGCAGAGAGCAGCCGAGGGCGTCGCGGAGCCGTCCGGCGTCCTCGATCGCCGCCCAGCGCTCCTCACCGGCCACTCGGACCCGGATCAGCCGCCGGGCGCTCTCGAGATCGACGAGCCAGTGGGCGATCTCCTTGCGGGACAGCGCCTCCTGGCAGCGGCGCTCGATCTCGGCAAGCGGGAGCGGGCCCAGGCTGCGCAGGAGGTCGGCCACGTCCTCGGCGTCGCGGCAGGCGCGCTCCGGCGCCAGACGCTGCAGCTCGCGCTCGGTGCGGGTGACCTCGGCCGGGTCGAGCAGGTCGCGCAGCGACAGGCCCTCGCCGCGCCCGAGCAGCTCGGCCAGCAGCGTGGGGTCGAGGGCCAGCGCCGCCGCGCGCTTCTCGGCCAGCGGCGAGTCGCCCTCGTAGAGGAACTGCGCGACGTAGCCGAACATCAGGGAGCGGGCGAACGGCGAGGGCTGCGAGCTCTCGACGTCGACCAGGGTGACGGTGCGCGAGTCGATGTCGCGCATCAGCTCGGTCAGGCCCGGCACGTCGAAGACGTCCTGGACGCACTCGCGGACCGTCTCGAGGACGATGGGGAAGGAGGCGTACTGGCTGGCCACCTCGAGCAGCTGGGCGGCCCGCTGGCGCTGCTGCCACAGCGGCTGACGGCGGTCGGGCCGTCGGCGGGGGAGAAGCAGCGCACGGGAGGCGCACTCGCGGAACCGGGCAGCGAACAGCGCCGACCCGCCGATCTCCCCGGTCACCAGGTCGTGGACCTCGTCGGGGTCGAGCCGCACGAGCTCGAGGAGCTCGGCCCCCGCGCCGCGGCCGTCCTCGAACTCGAGGTCGGGCAGCCGGAAGACGATGCCGTCGTCGCCGTGCATGGCCTGCACGTCGACGCCGAACCGCTGCCGCATCCGGGCCGAGACGCACAGCGCCCACGGTGCGTGGACCTGGCCGCCGAAGGGGGAGTGGACGGCGACGCGCCAGTCGCCGATCTCGTCGCGGAACCGCTCGATGACGATGGTGCGGTCGTCGGGGACGTGCACCGTCGCCTCGCGCTGCTCGTCGAGGTAGTTGAGGAGGTTGTCGGTGGCCCACTCGTCGAGACCAGCGGCCGCCACCCGGGCCCGGGCCTTTGCTGGTGTCAGCCCGACGATCTCGCGGACGAAGGCGCCGACCGCGCGGCCGAGCTCTGCCGGGCGCCCGAGCTGGTCGCCCTTCCAGAAGGGCAGCTTGCCGGGCAGACCGGGCGCGGGCGTCACGAGCACGCGGTCGTGGGTGATGTCCTCGATGCGCCAGGTGGAGGTGCCAAGGGTGAACACGTCGCCGACCCGCGACTCGTAGACCATCTCCTCGTCGAGCTCGCCGACCCGCCGGCCGGTGCCCTCCCCGGTGGCGAGGAACACGGCATACAGGCCCCGGTCGGGGATGGTGCCGCCGCTGGTGACGGCCAGGCGCTGGGCGCCGCGGCGGCCGGTCAGGACGCCCGTGACGCGGTCCCAGACGATGCGGGGGCGCAGCTCGGCGAACTCGTCGCTGGGATAGCGGCCGGCCAGCATGTCGAGGACGGACTCGAGGATGGAGCGCGGCAGCGAGGCGAAGGGGGTCGCGCGGTGGACCAGCTGCTCGAGGTCGTCGACGGCCCAGTCGTCCATCGCGCACATGGCGACGATCTGCTGGGCGAGGACGTCGACCGGGTTGGCGGGCACGCGCAGCGACTCGATGGCGCCGGCCCGCATCCGCTCGACGACCACCGCCGTCTGCACGAGGTCGCCGCGGAACTTGGGGAAGAGCACGCCGCGCGAGACGGCGCCGACCTGGTGCCCGGCGCGGCCGACGCGCTGCAGGCCACTGGCCACGCTCGGCGGCGACTCCACCTGGATGACGAGGTCGACGGCGCCCATGTCGATGCCGAGCTCGAGCGAGCTGGTCGCCACGACGGCGGGCAGGCGCCCCGCCTTGAGGTCCTCCTCGATGAGCTGGCGGTGCTCCTTGCTCACCGAGCCGTGGTGGGCGCGGGCCAGCACGGGAGGGGCGCCCCGGCTCGCGCCCGCCTGCGCCATCATCTCGGCCGGAGTGCGGGAGCCCGTATGCCGTGGGGCAGCCGGGCTGGCCGTGCCCTCACCGGTGCTTGCGTCCGCCTCCTCGGCGGCCTCCTCGAGCCGCTCCTGCCAGATCTCGTTGAGCCGGGCCGTGAGGCGCTCGGCGAGCCGCCGGGAGTTGGCGAAGACGAGCGTGGAGCGGTGGTCGGCGACCAGGTCGACGATGCGCTCCTCGACGTGGGGCCAGATGGAAGCCCGGCGCTCGGCCCCGGCCGCGGGACCCGACAGGTCGTCGGCCACCACCTCGCCCAAGGAGGACATGTCCGCGATGGGCACGACGACGTCGAGGTCCCACTCCTTGGTCGAGGGCGGGCGCACCACCTCGACGGGACGGCCGCCCGCAAGGTAGCGGGCCACCTCGTCGACGGGCTCGACGGTGGCCGAGAGGCCGATGCGCTGGGCCGGACGCTCGAGCACCGCGTCGAGCCGCTCGAGGCTCAGGGCCAGGTGGGCGCCGCGCTTGGTGCCCGCGACCGCGTGCACCTCGTCGAGGATCACGGTCTCGACGCCGGCGAGGGCCTCGCGGGCAGCCGACGTCAGCATGAGGAACAGCGACTCGGGGGTGGTGATGAGGATGTCGCTGGGCGTGCGGGCGAAGGCCCGGCGCTCGTTGGCGGGGGTGTCGCCGGAGCGGACCGCCACCGTGATGTCGGGCTCGGGCAGGCCGAGCCGGGTTGCGGCGTGGCCGATGCCGACCAGCGGCGAGCGGAGGTTGCGCTCGACGTCGACGGCCAGGGCCTTCATGGGGGAGACGTAGAGCACCCGGCAGCGCTTGAGCCTCTCCTCGGGGATGGGCTCGCTGGCCAGCCGGTCGAGTGCCCAGAGGAACGCGGACAGCGTCTTGCCGGAGCCGGTCGGGGCCACGACGAGGGCGTGGTGTCCCGAGCTGATGGCCTCCCAGGCGCCGGACTGCGCCTGCGTGGGCTCGCTGAAGGAACCCCGGAACCACGCCGCGGTGGCGGGGGAGAAGCGGTCGAGCACGGCGGCTGGGCCGCCGTGGGTGCTGCCCTCGGTACTGGCCATCGGGGCAAGCCTGCCACCCCGCACCGACAGCCGCGCGACTCAGACCCGTGGGGCGATGCCTTCGGTCTCGGCCTGCTCGGCCGAAGGGGCCGAAGCGGTCGAAGCGCGCCGACCCGCTGAGGCATCGGCCATGGCTGCTCTCCCGTCATCGTCGTCACCACGGTCCATGTCGAGCCACTCGGGGCGAAGTCCTGGAACCGTCGTCGCCACGAGGTAGGCGGCGCCGTCGAGGACGATGGCCGGCGCCAGGCCGAGCGCAGTGATCGCGACGCCGGCGGCGACGCCCCCGAGGGGGATGCCGGCCCACGCGAGTGAGTCGGCGAGGCTACCCACGCGGCCCACGAGCGGGCGCGGCGTGCGCTCGAAGAACACGGCTCCGATCACCGGGTTGATGAACCCCGCCCCCAGTCCGCTGACTGCCGCCACCGCCACGACCACCCACAGCGGGGCGCCGAGGGCCATCACCACGAAGCGGGGAGCCCCGGCGAGGGTGAAGCCGATGAGGTAGGCCCAGCGCCGCGAGAAGCGGCCGGCAGCCGCTGTCGCCACGAGGCTGGAGAGCGCCGAGGCGATGCCGAACGTCATGCCGAGCAGCCCGAGCTCGCGCGCTCCGTAGCCGTTGTCGCGGAGCCAGACCGGCAGGAGGACCGACTGCAGCGCCGCGTCGAGGAGGTTGGTGACGGCGATCATCGCGACGACAGAGCGCAGGAGCGGCTCGCGCCGGATGTAGGCGGCGCCCTCCCTCAGCTCAGCGGCATACGCGCCCACCCCGCCTCTACGGCAGGGGCCGGGCGAGGCTGACGTGGCCGCTGGCGGCCGTGGTGCGGTCGTGGCAACGATCACCGCGCTGAGGAGGAAGGCGCCGGCGTTGAGGGCCACGGTTTCGGCGGCCCCGAAGCCGGCGATGAGCAGGCCACCGGCCCCGGCCGCGAGCAACCCGCTCGCCCGGTCGACGGTGCCGTCGAGTCCGGTGACGCGCTCGAGCGAGAGGCGGGCGTCATCCGCAACCGCGGGGATCAGGGCGTTGCGGGCGCCATCGCCCGGCCCGCGCACCACCCCGACGGCGGCGACGATCGCGAGCAGCAGGGGCATGCGCTCGGGCAGGGCGAGCTGGCCGGTCAGATGCAGCACGGGTACCAGGGCGATGAGCAGGCCGCTCGTCACGTCGGTGGTCACGCTGACCAGGCGGGGCCCGTGCCGGTCGACGAGGGGGCCACCGAGGGCCTTCGAGATGACGTAGGGCGCCATCTCGAACATCAGGACCAGGCCCGTCAGCGTGGGGGAGTCGGTCTCCGTCAGGACGAACCAGGGAAGGGCCATCGCCGAGATCCGGGTCCCCACGATGGACACCGACGAGGCGCCCAACATCCCGTAGAGGCTGCGCCGACTCCTGGTGGCGCTCACGGCGCTTCGTCCGGCATGCCGGGCGTGCGGAAGGCCTGCAGCTGCACCGAGAACCTCCGGGCGTCCTCCGGAGCAGCTTCCGCGCTGTAGACGGAGCGGTATCCCGCCACCACGGCCTCGAGGTCTGCGACGAGCTGGCGGGCTTCGGCCGCGGTGAGGGACAGTGAGTAGTCGCTGAGGGTCGCCGCGTCGCGCCACTCCTCCGGGAGACTTGGCAGCTCTTCGACCGCTCGGCGCATGGTGGCGCCGTACGCGTCGGCCACGGCGGTGAGATAGGCCAGGCCGTCGGCCTCGTCGACGTGGGCGAGGTCGAAGCGGGACGTCGTGTGTGCCGCCTGCCACCACCGGTCCTTGGCGTTGCCCCGGCCGGTGTCCTCGACGACCAGCCCGGCATCCGCCAGTTGGCGGAGGTGGTAGCTGGTGGCACCGGTGTTCACGCCGATGCGCTGGGCGAGCGTGGTCGCGGTCGCGGCCCCGTGAAGCCGCAGGACGCCCAGGATGCGCACCCGCAGGGGATGGGCGAGGGCCTTGAGGGTGGAAGCGTCGAGCAGGACGACGTTCTCGGCGCTGTGGGAGGTCACGGGATGAGGATAGATTGCAAAGAACTCTTTGCAAAGATGTTTCTGCAAAGTCGGTTTCCCGCGTTGCTCAGCCCCCTAACCTTCGGCAGGTGAGCAGGGGGATGGACCGACGGCGAGCACCGGCGACGCGGCGCGGTGCGGTCCTGGAGGAGCGGTCGGCGGCGGCGTGGCCGGTCGTCATTCCGGCCGCGGTGGTCCAGGCCCTGGTCCTCACGGTCGGCAGCGGCGGCTACGGCTACCACCGCGACGAGCTGTACTTCCGCATGCTCCCTGCGGCCTGGGGCTACGTCGACCAGCCGCCCCTCGTGCCGTTCCTCGCGCGCACGCTCGCCGGCGTGGTCGACCAGGCATGGGCGCTGCGGGTGCCCGCCACCCTGGCCTCAGCGCTGTCGGTCGTCCTGGTCGCCCTGGTGTGCCGCGAGCTCGGAGGCGGCCGCGCTGCGCAAGCCCTGGCGGCCTGGGGATACGCGCTCTCGACGATGCCCCTGATGCTCGGCCACCTCCTGCTGACGTCGACCCTCGACCAGGCCTTCTGGCTCGCCGTGGTGCTCGCGGTTCTGCGCGCCGTGGCCGGCCGCGAGCGCTGGTGGGCGGTGGCGGGTCTGGTCGCCGGGCTGGCGTCCTACAGCCGCCTGCTCGTCGCGGTCCTGGCCGCAGCGCTCGCCGTGGGACTGCTGGTCTTCAGGCCACGGAACATCCTGAAGGACCGGTGGCTGTGGGTGGGCGCCGGCATCGGTGCCCTGGCCGCCGCGCCCAACCTCGTCTACCAGGCCACCCACGACTGGCCCCAGCTGGCGATGGGAGTCGCCCTGTCGGAGAACAACGCCGGCGAGGTGCGGGCCCTGGCGCTTCCCCTGCTGCTCGTGATGCTGGGCCCTCTCCTGGCTCCCGTGTGGGCCACGGGGATCGTGTGGCTCCTCCGCCCGACCCAGCGACGGCGGGTGGGCTTCCTCGCCGTCGCCTTCGCGGTGCTGGTCGTGTTCACCCTCGTCTCCGGAGCCCAGCCGCACTACCCGGTGCACCTGCTGACGGTGGTGTACGCCGCCGGCTGCGTTCCGGTGGCCGCCTGGCTGGCGCGCCGGGGCCGGTGGCGATGGGTGTTCGGGGCAGCCTTGGCGCTCAACGCCGCCTTCTCCGCCGTGCTGGCCCTCCCGCTGGTGCCGGTGGACCGGCTGGGCGACACGCCCGTCCCCGACATCGGCCCGCTCGTGGCGGACCAGGTGGGGTGGCCGGGGTACGTCGCGCAGGTGGCCGAGGTCTACCGGACGGTGCCGGAGGGCAGCCGTGCCGCCGTCATCACCTCGAACTACGGGGAGGCCGGCGCGATCGCGCGGTTCGGCCCGGCGATGGGTCTGCCGACGCCCTACAGCGGCCACAACGCGCTCTACGACGTGGCGCGCCCGGCCGCCGACACCGACACGGTGGTCATGGTCGGAGGGCAGGCGCGCGGCGTCGCCGGGCTGTTCGCCTCGTGCCGGTTCGTGGCGCGGCTCGACAACGGCGTGGGCGTGGACAGCGAGGAACAGGGGATGCCCATCGCGGTCTGCACCGGCCCCGTGGCCCCGTGGGACCAGCTGTGGCCGCGCTTCCGGCACCTGGACTGAGCCACGCAGCACCTGTGACAGACTCGCCGCTGTGCGGCTGAGCAAGTTCTGGACCCTGATGAACGACGAGTTCGGGGAGTCGTATGCCGGATCGCTGGCCCGCGACCACGTCATCGGCGCGCTCGGCCACCGCACGGCCCTCCAGGCGATCGAGGAGGGCGAGTCGCCGCGCATGGTGTGGCTGGCCCTGTGTGACGACATGGACGTCCCCGAGTCGCGCCGGCTGGGCGTCGAGCACCGGGCCAAGAAGTGAGCTCTCCCGACTGGTCCAGCTCGCCGGTCGTGTTGGCCCCCATGGCCGGGGGTCCGAGCACGGTGCGGCTCGCCGCCGCCGTAGCCGCCGCGGGCGGCTTCCCGTTCCTGGCGGGCGCCTACCTGAGCCCGGAACGGCTCCGCGGCGACATCGCAGAACTGCGATCGCTCACACCAGAGCCCTTTGGGGTCAACATCTTCGCGCCGTCACCGGACGACCCGTCCATGACCGCTGCCGCGGAGGCGTATGCCGTGCGGCTGGCCCCGTGGGCCGCCGCGGCCGGCGTGGAGCTCGGGTCCCCGCGCCATGACGACGACAGCTTCGCGGCCAAGGTCGACGTGCTGGTCGAGGCAGCGCCCAGTGTCGTCAGCTTCGCCTTCGCCTGGCCGCCGGCCGAGGTGGTGGCCCGCCTCCAAGCGGTGGGCGTGCAGGTGTGGGTGACGCTCAACGAGCCCGCCGAGGTCGAGTGGGCCGAGGCGCTCGGCGTCGACGGGATCGTGGCCCAGGGCTGGGAGGCCGGTGGCCACCGCGGAGGCCCCGTCGACACCGGCGCGGAGCAGCTGCCGGTCCGTGACCTCGTGCGCGCGTTCGCCAGCCGAACTTCCCTGCCCGTCATGGCGGCCGGTGGCCTGATGACCGGTGCCGACGCGGCCGAGCTGCTCGCGGGGGGTGCGGTCGCCGCGGCCTTCGGGACGGCCTTCCTGGCCTGCCCCGAGGCGGGCACGGCCCCCGTCCACGTGCACGCGCTGACCCACCGGGAGGGCACTGTGGTGACGCGCGCGTTCACGGGCCGCAGTGCCCGCGCCCTGCGCACCGCGTGGACCGACGGCTACGGCAGAGGCGCCCCCGCGGCATACCCCCACGTCCACCACGTGACGGCGCCGCTGCGGGCCCACGGGAAGGCGACGGGGGAGGCCGAGCTCGTGCACCTGTGGGCCGGGACCGGCCACCGCCGCCTGCGGTCGCTGCCGGCC